>Ga0138256_10006880_pt1 | contig 12019 bp, 13 predicted proteins | sample KNB2016incub_MG_FD_105486 | JGI IMG/M metagenome (GOLD analysis project Ga0138256, IMG submission 105486) | Active sludge microbial communities from wastewater in Klosterneuburg, Austria - KNB2014incub_MG | ecosystem: Engineered > WWTP > Activated sludge > Unclassified | place: Austria... | reverse complement strand
TGCAGCGCACGCAGACCCGCGCGCCCACGCACCAGCGCCGCCTTCACAGCCTGGATGGTCGTCGCCATGGTCTCCGCGGTCTCCTCCAGCGAGTGGCCCAGGACATCCTTCAAGATGACCGCGCTCCGCTGCGTCAGCGGCAGCGCCAGGAACTGGGTCAGCGCCGCGCGCACGATGCCCGGGTCGGGCGCCTCGCTGTAGCCTGCGACGTCGTCGAGATCGGCGCGCGCTTCGGTGCGGCTGTGGCCGTGGCCGCGCAGGAAGTCGACCGCGCAGTTGTGCGCGATCTTGAACAGCCAGGGCCTGAGCGGCGGCACCTCGGGCGACTGGCTCAGGGCATAGAAGGCCCGCGCCAGGGTGTCCTGGACGATGTCCTCGCCCTCGATGACCGACCCGGTCAGGCGCGCACAGTAGCGGTGCAACGCCGGTCGCACGTCGTCCACCACGGCGAGGAACTGCTCGCGTGCCCGCGCGAGGTCGTCGGCCAGCGGCGTGCTCACCAGGTCAGCCTATCACTCACCCGAGACCTGGCGCGGCCCCGGCCGGGTAGGCGCCCGCCAGCGTGACCTCGGTCGTCACCGGCGGCCCATCCGCGCAGCGCGCCTTGATGTCGGCCGTGAAGGCCTTGAACTCCGCCAGCTCGAGCAGGGGATTGTCCGCCCCCTGCAGCGTCGCCAGGTGCATGAAGCTGACCCCGTCGGCCAGCCTGAGCACCCGGTACTCCAGCCCCGCCGGCCGCTGGGCCGCCAGCTCGGCGAACACCGGCGCCAGCAGCGCCTCGTGCTCGGTCACCCGCTCGGGCAGCACCCGGTAGCGCACCATGACGCGCCTCATGACGCGCTCCGCGCGCGCGTGGCCTCGCGCTCGAGATCACGCGCGTACTGCTCGAACACCGGCCCGAAGTCGGGCAGCGAACCCTTGATCACGGGCAGCATCACCCCGGTGAAGACCTCGACCATGGCGAAGTCGGTGCCGCCGTCCGGGCGCGGCGTCAGCGTGAAGGTGCGCGTGCCCTTGAACATCGGCGCCATGCCGTCGCTCCACACCATGCGCACACCGGGCTCGAACACGGTCACCCTGGGCGTGAAGGTGCGCGGCGAGATGGGGACCTTCAGCGCCAGCTTGTTGCCCAGCGCGATCTCCCCCGTGATCGAGGTGACGGTCGAGTTCCAGCGCGGGAAGTCGGCTGCATTGGTCAGCAGCGCCCAGATGGCGGCAGGCGGCGCGGCGATGGCGCAGCGCACCGCGCACTCCATGCGAAAGGTCTTGCTGGTCTTGCTGGCAGAGACTGCGGGCTGTTCGGTCATGTCCTGACCACGATCCAGCCCCACGAAAGGATGCGCTGGTCGCAGCGATGCTTCGATCTCGCCGCAGCTACACGGGTTTTCGTGCGGGACTCAGGGCGCGATCTCGCACTGCCCGCTCTTGCCAGTGCACTTTGGCGGCATGACGGTGCGCTCCTGGGGGCAGGCGCGCGCGCAATCGGTCCGGGCGCGGTCGCTGGCCGGGATGCAGATGAACTTGCACGAGCAGTGGTTCATCACCGCGACGCAGGCGAGCTCGGGCGCCGGCGACGCCGGGGGCGGCGTCGGCGCCGGCGCCGGCAGCATGGTCGGCGCCGGCAGCACCGCCGCGTCGGGCGTCGTGGTCGGCGAGGGCAGGGGCGTCGCGCTCGCGCTCGGCAGCACCGGCCGCTCGTTGTGCTTCTCGCGCGTGCACCCCGCCAGCAGCAGCCCCGCCAGCCCCAGCATCACCATCGCCGCCCGCGCCGTCTGTGCCATATTCCGGCCATCATGTCCGACACCCTGCAGTTCAGCAACGTGACCGCCGTCGCCAAGGCCAACGTCTACTTCGAGGGCAAGGTCGTCAGCCACACCATCCTCCTCGCCGACGGCAAGAAGAAGACCCTGGGCCTGATCTACCCCGGCGAGTACCACTTCGGCACCGACGCCGCCGAGCGCATGGACCTCACCGCCGGCCGCTGCAAGATCCGCATCGACGGCAACCCCGCCTGGCGCGACATCGAGGCCGGCGCCGCCTTCGAGGTCCCCGCGCACTCCGGCTTCGACATCGTGGTCGCCGCCGACGCCGGGATCGCCCAGTACATCTGCTCGTTCGAGTAGCTCAGTACGTGTACAGCGCGGCGATCTCGGTGGTCACGCCGCTGGTGAAGACCGCGCGGGCGCAGTGCTGCGCGGCGTGCAGCTGGCCACGGCTGCCCAGCAGGCCCTGTAGATCCTCGTAGCGGTTGGGCGCCGGGTTGAAGTCCCAGACATAGATGATGGGGTAGGTGTTCTCCATCGGGTCGGCGCCGAAGCTGAACACCACGCCGCGGCTGCTGGCGGTGGCGTCGTGCTGGTAGTCGGAGTTGTGGCGCACCGACAGGCGCGGCTGGCCGGTCTGCGTGTACAGGATGAGGTGGGTCGGGAAGCTGAAGGTCTTGTAGTCGGTGACCACGCCGCCCGAGTAGGTCAGCAGCGCCTGCGTGTGCGGCACCGGGGTGCCCCAGGCGCCGCAGGTGTCGGGGGTCGCGCCGGTGCAGCTGCGGGTGCGGCGCATCAGGGTGGCGTCGCCGAGCTTGCTGCGCGGCGCGGCGCCCAGCAGGGTCAGCGCCTCGGTGCTGGTCAGCGCGGGCGCGCTGCAGCTGCCCGGGTCGAACGGGTCGGTGCTGACCGTGGCGTCGGGCGCGGCGTCGGCCATCAGCATGGCGTCGGCGGGCGCGGCGTCGGCGCTGGCGCCGTCCAGGCTGGCGGCATCGGCGCTCGCACTGGCGTCCGCAGTGGCGGCGGCGTCGGCGCTCGCCGCGTCGTCACCAGCCGCGGCGTCATCACCGCCGGCGGCATCCGCGCTGGCGGCGTCGGCCGCGATGGCGGCGTCAACCCCGCCGCCGCCGTCGGTCGACCCGGTGCCAGCAGACGATCCGCAGCCAGCGGCCAGCAAGACCAGCGACGCCGTCAGCGAAAACCAGACATGGCGGGAGGCAGGCACCGTGCCCAGTCTACGGCAGGTGGCACCCCGCCTTCCTGAAATCCCCTGATTCACCCCTGGAAATCAAGCCGTCCTGCGTCAAGGCGCGGTCAACGTCTCCAGCGCCTCGGCGACCTCGTCGCGGATCTCGAACCAGCGCGCCACCGGCGCCAGCAGCACCACGGCATAGCCGGCCTCCTGCCCACGCAGGATCCAGACCTCGTAGCGCAGCCGCTCGTCCTGCTGCGCGGTCTCGCCGGCGAAGTAGGCGACCTCGCCGGGCAGGTCCAGCTTGCCCGGGCTCTTGCCTCTGGGGGCGCCCGGGTCGGTGCCACCGAGCGCGCGCAGCACGCCCTCCTTCAGCTTGGGCCACGGATCGTCACCCTGCGCCATCGCCATCGATGTGATGATGAGGCCCGCCTGCGCCGGCCCCTCGGCCACCGGCACCACCAGCGCCAGGTACGAGCCGGTGAAGCGCGCGGCGTCCGCCAGCTGCGTCATGATCAGCCAGTCGACCGGGTAGCGCAGCGATCAGTGATGCTTGCTGTTGCGGTAGGTCGCGCGCGCGCCCGCCACCGCCAGCGAGAAGCCGCGCGCCGGCGCCGTCAGCGGCGCCAGCGGCTGCCCGCTGGCCAGCGCGGCGTCGAGCTCGTCGGCCATCGCCTTGGCCTGGTCATCGTCGGGCCGCGCGTCGATGTACTCCTGCAGGGTGACGCGCGCCTCCTTGGCGCGACCGGCGCCGCGCTGCGCGCTGGCCAGCACCACCAGCACCGCCAGCCGCTCGTCGCCGCTGGCGCGCTTGGCCTCGCCGTCGAGCAGCGTGATGGTCTCGGCGAAGTGGAAGCGCTGGTTCTGCAGCGCGCCCAGCAGCACCTTGTCCTGCGTGGTCTTGGTCTTCTGCACCAGCTGGCCGCCCAGGCCGATGGCGATCTCGAGCGCGCCGTCGACCCCCAGCGCATGCTCGACCGCGGCGACCTGCATGGCCGCGCGCAGCGCCTTGGTGCCGGTCTCGTCGGGCGCGATCAGCGGCAGCACCTCGTGCAGCTCGCGGCTGGCCTCCAGGCGCAGGCGGACCCGGTCGGCGTCCTTGGCGGCCAGCGCCTGCGGCTCGACCTCGTTCAGCCAGGCCTCGGTGGCGGCCAGCTTGCGCCCCGCGGCACCGGGCGCCAGCTGCGAGATTGCCGGCAGATCCTCCACCGGCGGGATGGGCGCCAGCTCGCGCGACTTGACGTAGCGACGGCAGCCTCCGACGGATGTCGCCGCAAGCAGCAGGATCGCCAACCTCTTGGTCTTCATCGCGCGCATGATTACCACGTTCCGACCCCTGCTCGCGCGCCCCGGTTGCATGGCCGCGCTGCCGTCCAGGGCGATTGACTTTTGTTTAACAACTGACTAAACCGGCGGCTGTGAGTGTTTTGTCTACCAGCAGCAACGGGAAGCGTGGGCGGGGTGTTCGGTCGGCGACCGACACACGGGTCAAGATCCTCGAGGCGGCGCGCGCCGTCTTCGCGGCGCGTGGCTTCGACGGCGCTCGCATGCGCGCCATCGCCAGCAAGGCCCGGGTCAACCTGGCCCTGATTCACTACCATTTCGGCGGTAAAGAGCTGCTCTACGAGTCGGTCATCGAGTCGGCCTTCGCCGAGATCGCGTCCTCGACCGAGCGGGTCGCGCTGACCATCACCGACCCCTACGCCGCGGTCGGCGCCTTCGTCGATCTCATCACCGACTACTTCGTGCACAACCACGAGGTCCAGGCCATCGTGTCGCGCGAGTCGGCCGACGGCGGTCGCCGCATGAAGGCGGTCGTCGAGCGCAGCCTCAAGGTGCCCTTCACGCTGGCCGCCGGCTTCTATGAAGAGGCCGCCCGCAAGGGCCTGGTCGCCCCCTTCGATGGACGCCACTGGGTGGTCAACGTCTTCGGAATGATCGCCTGGTATTTCCACAACTTGAAGGTTGTGGAGATGCTGTGGCCCGAGGACCTCGAGGCCCCCGCGGTGGTCACCCGCCGCAAGGCCGAGATGACCCGCCTCATCCTCGACGGCATCCGCCCGCGCAACTGACTCTCAGCGAGGCCTTCCACCAAGCTGCGCCTGGATGGGCCTGCTGCGTGACGACAGCGCGACCAGGTAGCGCTCGACGCGGTTCCGATCCGCCTCGGTCAGCTTGGCGCGCTGGGCCATCTCGCCGATGAGGTGCGGCCACTCGGTGGGGCCATGCTGGCTGGGCTGGTACAGGACGTGGCAGCTGCCGCAGCGCGACTGGTAGACGTCGCGGCCCTGCTGCAGCTCGGCCAGGGTCAGGCCGGGATAGCGCGACGACACCCGGCCCAGATCGGCCGTGGTCGGCGTGGGCGGTGGCCGCGTGCAGCCAACCGCCAGCAGGGCCAGCCCCGCCAGCAGCAGCGTGGTCGCGAACCGTCTGATATTGAGAACCAACATCAATTTCACCGATCCCCAAGCTAGTCGGTCGCCCCCCCCGCTGTCAAGCGCACCCCCGTGCGCCGGCGCACCACGCGGTGCGCCTTGCGTGATGGCCCGCGGGTCTTCACACTGAAGAGGAAGCCGCTGCAATCGTGCCACCAGCAGGAGGGTTCGTGTCCACGCCCGCGCAGCACCCACCGCAGCTCCGCCCCGTGCTCGTCGGGCTGGCGCTGTGCGGCCTGGGGCTCGCGGTGCTGACCATGCTGGTGCCCTGGCGCAGCGCGCCCGCCGGACGCGCGCCCGCCGCAGCCCCGGCGCCGGTGACCGCGCTGCCCGCCGGGGACCGTGTCGGCCCCGACGGCATCGGCCGCGCCCTGCAGTACACCCTGACCCTCGAGGGCGACGGGATCTACGGCACCGGCTTCCTGGTCGACCCCGCGCGCGGGCTGGCGGTCACCGCCTGGCACGTGGTGTCCGACATGAAGGCGCCGCGGGCGACCTTCTACGACGGTCGCGTGGTCAACGCGCGCCTGGTCGCCAGCGACAAGAAGCTCGACCTCGCGCTGCTCGAGCTGCCACCGCAGAAGGGGCTGCCGGCACCCGCGCTGGGCGACGTCACCGCGATGCAGCCCGGCGACGAGGTGTTCTCGGTCGGCGCGCCGCGCAAGCTCGGCTTCACGGTGTCGCGCGGCATCGTCAGCTTCGTGGGCCGCACCATGGAGGGCGCGCGCTACCTGCAGGCCGACATGTCGATCAACGACGGCAACTCGGGCGGCCCGGTGATCGACGCCCACGGCCGCATCGTCGGTGTCATCTCCTTCATCTACCGGCGCGCCCAGGGGCTGTCGTTCGCCCTGCCCATCAACTATGTCGTCGATCGCTGGGCCGAGCGGCTGGCGCCGACGACGCCGCTGGAGAAGGCGCATCGCGCGGCCTATCTGGAGCGCTTCGCGGCCTGGCAGCGCCTGACCACGCCCGGCCCGCTGCGCAGCGAGGGCGCCAAGGGCAACGATTGAAAGCTGCACCATCGCGCGATCCGATCCTGCGCGTGATCTGTCAAGATTGAAACACGCGCACGCGGGGTGCTACCCACCATCTGTTCCAAAAGGTGGATGGGTGAAGGAGCCATGAAGCTCGCGCTGACGCACAACCTCAGGTTGACCGATTCCGAGGACGAAGCGGAGTTCGACTCTGCTGAAACGGTGGAGGCGATCGCGAACGCCCTCGGAGGTGCCGGCCATGAGGTCGAGCGCATCGAGGTGTCGGGACCCGCGTCGCATCTGGCGTCGCGACTCGAAGCCTTCGGCCCCGACCTCATCTTCAACATCGCCGAGGGCAAGCGCGGTCGCACGCGCGAGGCCTTCTACCCGGCCTTCTTCGAGGAGCTCGGCTTCCCGTACACGGGGTCGGACGCCTACGTCCTCACCGTCACGCTCGACAAGTGGCTGACCAAGCTGGTCCTGGCGGCGCAGGGCATCGACTCGCCGCGTGGTCGCCTGGTGACGCCGTCGGACTTGCCGCGCATCTCGGAGGGGTCGCTGCCGCACCTGGCGCTGCCCGTCATCGTCAAGCCCAACTACGAGGGCTCGTCCAAGGGCGTGTGTGACGACTCGGTCGCGCGCGATGGACGCCAGCTGTCACGCGTCCTGCAGCGCACGCTGGAGCAGTTCCCGTCCGGCGTCCTGGTCGAGGAGCTCATCGCCGGCACCGACGTCACCGTCGGCCTGCTCGAGGGCGTGCACGCCGACAGCCCCGACCAGGAGTGGGGCGGCGTGCTGCACCCGGTCGACTACAACATCGAGCCGTCGGCGCGCTCCAAGTACAACATCTACGACTACCGCCTGAAGAGCACCGAGTCGTCGATGGTCTCGGTGCGCTGCCCGGCCGACCTGCCGCGCGACGTGCAGATCCGCCTGCGCTCGATCGCGCGCAGCGTGTTCCGCGCCATCGGCGTGCGCGACATGGGCCGCATCGACTTCCGCCTCGGCGACGACGGGCGGATCTACCTGCTCGAGGTCAACGCGCTGCCGTCGCTGGAGAAGGGCTCCAGCCTGTTCTCGGCCGCCGCGCGCGAGGGGCTGACCTACGACAGCGCCATCCAGTCGATCGTGCACTCGGCCGCGCTGCGCTGGAAGCTGCCCGTCACCGGCCCGGTGCGCTCCAAGAAGCGTGACACCGCGGTGCGCGTCGGCTTCATCTACAACATGAAGCGCGTCGACTCCAAGACCGGGGGCGACGCCGAGGCCGAGTTCGATCCGCCCGAGACCATCAACGCCATCTCGGACGCCATCTCGTCGCACGGCCACGCCGTCATCCACCTGGAGGCCACCCCGGATCTGCCGCGCCTGCTGGCGGAGTCGGGCGTCGACCTGGTGTTCAACATCGCCGAGGGCGTCGGCTCCGGCGTGCGCGGTCGCGAGGCCCAGGTGCCCGCGCTGTGCGAGATCGTCGGCATCCCGTACACCGGCTCGGACAGCTCGACGCTGGCCATCGCGCTCGACAAGGCGCTGACCAAGAAGGTGCTCAAGCAGCACGGCATCCTGACCCCCGAGTTCCAGCTGATGCAGTCGGGGCGCGAGCGGCTGTCGCCCAACCTCAAGTTCCCGGTCATCGTGAAGCCCAACGCCGAGGGCTCCTCGAAGGGCATCGGCTCGGCCTCGGTGTGTGACGACGAGGCGCGCCTGCGCACGCTGGTGCGCGAGCTGGCCGAGAAGTACGACCAGCCCGCGCTGGTCGAGGAGTACATCACCGGCCGCGAGTTCACCGTCGGACTGCTCGGGGGCAGCCGCCCGCGCGTGCTGCCGCCGATGGAGATCCTGTTCAAGGACAAGGGCAACGAGCGGCCCGTGTACGACTACACCATCAAGCAGGAGTGGGAGAAGCACGTCTCCTACGAGTGCCCGGCCAAGCTGACCGCGACCGAGCTCGAGAACGTCAAGCGCGCCGCGCGCGACACCTTCCTGGCGCTGGGCTGCCGCGACGTCGCGCGCGTCGATCTGCGCATGAACGCGGCCGGCCTGGTCTATGTGCTGGAGGCCAATCCGCTGCCTGGCCTGACCCCCGACTACTCCGACCTGGTGCTGATCTCGAAGGCGGCCAACATCAGCTACCACACGCTGATCGGCGAGATCCTGGCCGGCGGCCTCAAGCGTCTGCGCGAGAAGCGCCGCGATCAGCAGGAGGATCGCGCCGAGGCCAAGCGCGCCGAGCGTGCGGAGAAGCCGGTCGAAAAGCCCGCGGCCGCCGTCACCAGCAATGGCAACGGCGGCAACGGCAACGGTCACGTCAATGGCAACGGCAATGGCAACGGCAAGCTCCCGAGCGGCGCGGTGACCTCCACCAAGCCGGGAGAGGTCGGATAGGCCCATGCCGGACGCCGATCGGCAGCGCCCGGCTGGGGCTGCGCCGCGGCGTCTGCGTGACTTTGGTATCACGCTGGGCCACTACCCGACCGGGCCCGAGAACGCCCTGACCGATGTGCCCGGCGTGCGCGTCGGCCACACCACGCTGATCCAGGGGGACGGCGCGCTGGTGCCCGGCAAGGGCCCGGTGCGCACCGGCGTCACCGCCATCGTGCCCAGCGACAACATCTTCGACCAGCGCGTCATCGCCAACGGCTTCGTGCTCAACGGCGCCGGCGAGGTCTCGGGCATGACCCAGCTCACCGAGTGGGGCCTGCTGGAGACGCCGATCCTGCTGACCAACACCATGTCGGTCGGCAAGGTCTCGGACGCCACCATCAAGTGGATGACGCGGCGCCACCCCGGCATCGGCACCGACTTCGACGTCCTCATCCCCATCGTGGGCGAGTGCGACGACAGCTTCCTCAACGACGCCGTCGGGCGTCACATCCGGTCGGAGCACGTCTATCGCGCCATCGAGAGCGCGTCCGCGGGGCGCGTCGCCGAGGGCTCGGTGGGCGCCGGCACCGGGATGATCACGTGCGACTTCAAGGGCGGCATCGGGACCTCGTCGCGCCGCATCACCATCGACGAGATCACCTACACGCTGGGCACCCTGGTGCTGACCAACTTCGGGGTCGCCAAGAACCTGCGCATCGACGGCGTCCCGGTCGGCGAGGTGCTGGAGCCCGACTATCGCGAGGTCATCAAGCGCATGTACTCGTACGGGTCGATCATCTGCGTGGTGGCGACCGACGCGCCGATGTTGCCGGTGCAGCTGGGCCGGGTGTGCAAGCGGGCGTCGCTGGGCATCGGGCGCTCGGGGTCGTACGCGGCGCATGGCTCGGGCGAGATCGTGGTCGGCTTCTCGACCGCCAACAAGGTGCCGCGCGTGGCGGCGCGGATGCGGACCCAGATCGACGTGCTGCTCGACACCGCGATGAACGGCTTCTACGAGGCCGTGGTCGAGTGCACCGAGGAGGCCATCGCCAACGCCCTGTTCCAGGGCGGCGACATGACCGGGCAGAGCGGCCACTTCGCGCCCGGGCTGCCGGCGGCGCGCGCGGCCGAGATCATCAAGCGCGCCCGCGCGGCCATCGTGCCGACGTGACACGTCTGGGCTAGACTGAGGGTGATGCTGCGTCGGCTGGCGTTCCTGAGTGTCTTCGTGCTGGCCGTCACGGCGGGTGGCGCCGGGACGATCCAGTCCGGCCGCCAGGGCACCCGGGTCACGGTGAACAGCGGCACGGTGGCGACGGCGCGTCGAGACAGCCCGTGGGGCCTGCTGTTTCCGACCTCGAACTCACGCAGCCTGGTCGTCACCGGCCTGGGTGGCGAGATCTGGCGCGAGTTCGTGGCGCCCTGTGGCGGGCAGATGAAGGTGTACAAGCTGCACGCCTCGCCGCGCACGCCGCACGTGGTCTTCACCTGCGCGGACCACGCCGACGACGAGCGCGCCATCATGATGATCGACCTGTATCGCCACGGCGACCCGGCCAAGACGCTGGTGCGCGGGCGGCACACCCTGCTGGGCTGGTCCCCCGACGGCGAGCGGATCTACTACTGGGACAACGCGCTGCAGCAGCGTGGCCACATCATCTCGCGCGATCCGTTCGCCAACGTCGAGGACCGGCACTACTGCTGCGCCACGGTGGCGATGCCGGGGCCGGGGCGCTCGGTGATCGGGATCGATCATGGCGATGTCGATCGGCTGCTCGAGCTGAAGCCGGATGGTGATCCGCCGCGCGAGATCGTGTCGCGCGCCGGCCACATCTCGGAGATCGACGCCTCGGTCGACGGCGAGCTGCTGTACATCGGCATCCGGCCCGACGATCGCAGCTACGCCAGCTACGCCCTGGAGGAGGTCGCGGTCGCGACCGGTCGCACGCGCCACCTGATGCGGGTCGAGGGCCACCACTGGCTGCACCGCGTGGCCGGCGACTGGGCGCTGGTCAACCAGGTCACCGGCTGCATGCCGCGCAACGGCAAGGGGCGCCTGGAGCCGCCGTGTGACGAGGCCTGGATGGTGCTGTCGCCGCAGAAGGTGTCGCTGGCGACCGGGACCGCGCGCGTGATCGCCGGCCCGCCACGCGTGGCTGGCTACTGGCTGACGCCCGACGGCGCCATGCTGCTGGTGCGCGAGTGGGACAAGAAGGAGGACAGCTCGGCCTATTTCCTGCGCCCCGACGGTCGGCGGCTGGGGCCGGCGCCCAACCAGGACGGCTATGGCGACCCGATGTGGGTGAGGATCGGGCCGTGAGCGAGCCGGCGCTGCGGGTCATCGCCGGCGGTGATCAGGGCGCCCGCACGCCGACGCGGCGGGGCAGCGGCCTCCTGCTGGGGGCTGCGGTCGCGCTGGCGGGCGCCTCCATCATCCTCGAGCACGTGCGTGCCACCCGAGGCGGGCTGGCCAACGACCTGGCGCTGCTGCTGCTGCTGGCCTGCTCGATCACGGTGATCGTGGGGGCGCTGCGCAGGTATGACGGCGCGCTGAAGGTGTGGGCGGCGGCGGCCACCGCGCACGTGGTCGCCGCGCTGACGTCGTTCGTGTACTTCCACCTGGTGGTGTTCGAGCAGTTGCCCACGCCGCTCGAGCGCTGGCCGCTGCTCAAGCTGCAGCTGCGCGTGCTGGTCGGCTTCGTGTTCGTGGTCGGCGTGGTGTGCATGATCGCGTCGGCAGTGCGCAAGGCCGTGCGTGCGGGCGCGTCGGAGTAGAGTGGTCGCTTGAAGCTCGCGTTTCTCGTGGCGGATGCCACGCAGCAGTCGGCGCGGTTCGCGACCGTGCGCCTGCTGCATGCGGCGCTGCGGCGCGGGCATGACGTGGTGCTGGTGTCGATCGGTGATCTGACGCTGCAGCCGGGCGGCTCGATCGTGGCCGATGCGGTGCGGCCGGCGCATGCGGCCGACGAGGATGCGCTGGCGGAGTCGCTGCGCACGGCGCCACGCGAGGGCGTCGATCTGGCGACCATGGACGCGGTGTTCCTGCGCTATCACCCCGCGCGCGAGGGGCCGGCGGTCGAGCAGCGCACCAGCCCGGGGCTGGATTTCGGCGTGCGGCTGGAGGCGGCGGGCGTGCTGGTGGTCAACTCGCCCGAGGGCGCGCACGCGGCCGGCGGGCGCATGTACGTCAGCACGCTGCCCGCGGATGTGCGCCCGCGCTCGCTGATCACGCGCTCGCCGGACAAGATCAAGCAGTTCCTGCGCGAGCTCGATGCGCCCGCGGTGGTCAAG
>Ga0138256_10006878_pt1 | contig 12020 bp, 22 predicted proteins | sample KNB2016incub_MG_FD_105486 | JGI IMG/M metagenome (GOLD analysis project Ga0138256, IMG submission 105486) | Active sludge microbial communities from wastewater in Klosterneuburg, Austria - KNB2014incub_MG | ecosystem: Engineered > WWTP > Activated sludge > Unclassified | place: Austria... | reverse complement strand
GCAGCTGGGCCGCATTGACGGATGGGCGCCAAGTGTCGTACTTGGCAGGTGTAATGTAACATAATATACATTATGCGAAGTAGGCCGCTATGTCTGGCGCTGGCTCAGAGCCCGCCTCGGCGACAGTTCGGCCGCGCCGCGACCGATGCAGCGCCTTTCCCTTGCCTGAAAGGTCGCCATGCAGTATGCGGACACGCCCCCCCTCGACGCATCCACCCTTGCCGAGACCTGCGGAGTCTCGTTGCGCACCGCCGAGCGCTGGCGAGCGCGCGGGCAAATGCCCGCCGCGCTCGCGCTCGCGGTCGCGCTGCTGCATGACGGGGACCTGGGCGTCTTTTCGGCCGCTTGGCGCGGCTGGAAGCTCGTGCGTGACGAGCTGGTCAGCCCGGAGCACTGGTGTTTTCGACCTGGTGAAGTGGCCGCGATCCCGCTCGTGAGCCAGCAATTGCGGCTTTATCAGCGCCTCGCGGTCGAGCCGGCGCAGTTCGCGCTCGGTCTTACCGGCGGCGCCTGAATCGCCCGCGCGCATCGCGAGGCGGCCGCCGCCGGCTCATCGCTTGAGCGCTCCGCGAAGGATCAGAAACACGAGCCCACCGGCCAGCAGCGCGGCCGCGATGGCACGCAGCGGCTCGGTGGGCGGCGGGTCGCCGTAGGTGGCGAGCGTGGCGCCCTGCCCGTCCCGCACGATCACGGCCGCCTTGAGGCCCACGAGCGCCCCGAGGCCCGCGCCGCCCGTACCGCCTTGGCGCTCGCCCTCGCGCGCGAGCGTGGCGCGGCCGATCTCAAGCTCAGGCCCGTAGTTCGTTTTTACCGCCACCACGAGGCCGCCGCCGCGCACGTAGCCACGCGCGAGCCCGAAGGCATCGTCAAGGAATTCGGCCGCCTTACTCACGGGCGCGCGCGAGCGCGTCGAGCCGCCGGTGGGCGCGCGTCAGCTCGGCATTCACGCGCTCAATGTCGCGCCACATGAACCGCAGCTCAACCCGCACGGCTACATAGGCGCCGCCGGCGCTCGCGGCCGCCGTGACGAGCGACAGGAGCAACGGATCGAGCAGCATCAGCGCGCCGCCTTGCCGACCGCCCGATAGCCGTAGTCGCCGAAGAGATAGAACGTCACCATCTGCGCATAGCTACCGAGCATGTCGAGCGTTGATTGTGAAGCCGTGCTGGCGTACACCGCGCCCACGTAGGACACGAGGATCAGCGTCGCGAGCGCCGGGCGCTGCAGCGCGCGCAGCGTGGCGGCCCACTGGTAGATTTCACCCGTCACCGCGTCGAGCTGCGCGAGGGTCTTCAGGCGGTTGGTCTCCGCCTCCATGAGCTGGATCACTTCGGCCACGTTCGCCGGCTTCGCTCCCGCCCCGCCCGTCACCCGATTGATGATCGCGCGCACGCCATCGGCGGCGGCCGGCAACAGCGCCGGGATAATCGCCGAGAGCAGCACGCTCACTTGCGCGCCCGCTTCTTTTTCGTGGCGCCTCGAGACGCAGACGCGAACTGAGCGGCGAGCTGCGCGAGCGCGGCACTGGATGCCGGCGCGTAGTCGGCCGGGCGCGGCTCACGCTCGTGCGCAGGCGCGAATTCGTGCGGCAGGGGTTGGCGCTTCTTTCCACCGAGCGCGCGGCGCCTGGCGTTCACATGGGCGCGACGATGCAGGATGCTCATTTCACTTTCTCCAACAGGCTTGACCAAAAGGTGCGTTCATCGGCGCGGATCGCGACGGGTTCGTTCGGGTCATAGTCCGCGTGCGTGGCGTCGTAAACCGTGCGGCCGATCCAGCCGCCGACGCGCTCCAGCAGGCCGCCCGTGGCCGCATTGGCGCCGGCACCGAGCGTGCCCGGCAGGCCCGCGCCTTGGTAGGGCGTCCCGCGTGTCAGCGCGTTGTCGCCCGAGACGATGCTTCCCACGGCGCCGGCTGCGCCCTTCAAGGCGCTGCGCCCGAGCAGGTAGACGGCGCCCGCGACGATCGCGAGCCCGATGCCGAGTTTCACGGGGTCGGCCAGCAGCTTGTCGAGGCCCTTCATGCCAGCCCCGCATCAGTCGTGATGTCGCGCACGTAGGCGCGCGTTTCGGCGAAGGGCGGCACACCGCCGTACTTCTCCACATTGCCCGGCCCGGCGTTGTAGGCCGCGAGCGCGAGCGACCACGAGCCAAAGCGGTTGTAGAGCCCTTTCAGGTACTTCGCCGCGTAGTCAATCGCGTCCGGCGGGTCGAGCGGATCGACGCCCGGATGCCAGCGCGGCACGATCTGCATGATTCCTTGTGCGCCCGCCGCCGAGACCGTCTCACCGCTGATGATGTCCGGCCGGAAGCGGCTTTCCTGCCAGGCGAGGCGCGCGAGCAGCAGCGGCGGCAGGCCGTAGGCTCGCGTGGCGCGCTCGAGCGCGTCGAGGTACGGCGCGGCGGCGGGCGGCGGCGACCAGCGCAGGGCGCTGGCGACCGTTTCACCGATGCGGCGCGCGGTCACGGTGACCAGCTCCAGCAGGCCGCTGCCGGCGCTCGCGGCACGCTCCGGGAGGCGCTGCGCGGTCGTGCGGATTTCCTCGAGCTGATCGAGCGCGGCGCTTTGCGTCGCTGCGCCTCGACGCGTGCGCGAGAACGCCCACAGCGCCGAGACCGCACCGAGCGCGAGCAATAAACCGAGGATGCGAGGCCGGGACACACGCGCGCCTCAGAAAATGTCATACATGAGCGTAAATTCCATCAGGTCGCCGTTCGCCCACGTCACCGGCGCCACGGCCGTCACGGGAGCGGCGCTGCTGTAGAGCGCTACGACATCCTGCCCCACTTGAAAGAGCGCGCGCACGATCCCGGCGCGATCCTTGAGCAGCGCCGGGCCGACGTAATCGGTCGTACCGGCCGTCAATCGCGGCAGCGGCGTGCCGAAGTTATAGGTTCCCGTCCCGAACGTGGTCGTACTCCCGAACTTGATGAAGTACTTTGCCGTGATCTGCGAGCCCTGGCGCGTATAGCTGCAACGCACGTCGGCGTTACCGAAGGCGGGAGCGGTGCCGGTACTGGTCCAAAGGGGGACGAACGCCACCGGCTCAGCCAGAAAGACCTGGTTGGCGGCCGCCGAGTTATCCGTGAAGGTGCCCGTCAACAGATTGTCGCGATAGGTCCAATTCAACGCGCCATCGTTGAGCGCATCGCTTTGCAGGACTACCGAGCCCGCGATGGTGTTGTCCACGAACCGGCAGTCAATCCCGCGCAGGTTCATGGTGTTGGTGGACACGCCCAGACCAAAGCGATTGCCGAGAATGATGAGCTTTTTCGCGCGCGTGGTGCCGGCCGGGAAGATCAGGCCGGCGTCACTTGCCGCGAGCGCTTCATTACCCACATCGTTGAAGGCGATGATGCCGTTGTCCGCGCCGCCCACATACACGAGCGCATTAATCGACGAGCAATGCGTGACGTGGCGATTCCCGCCCGCCGTGGCGTCCGCCGGCCAGCGAATCGCGGCGTCCGAATCGTAATCCTCGAAACGGCAGCGATTGATGCGCGACATCCAGCCGCGATTGGCGACGGTGTAATCGATCGGATAGCTGGCAAAGTTTTCAAAGGCACAGTCTTCGATGACCTGATGCCCCTGATTCGCGACGGTCGGCGTGTTCTCGCCGAGCGTGATTTCAATGCCGCCGCCCGTATAGGTGGCGCGCGTGCCATCGAATCGCACTCCCGATATCTTGCCCTGGCGCCCGAGGTTGAACAGGTAGCCGCTGCCGGCCTTCTTGAACACCGAGGCGCGTCCGGCGCCGATCACTTGCGCGTAGTCGGGCAGCGTCACCTTGCTCGCAATCGAAAACGTGCCGACCGGCACGCGCATCGGATGCGTGGCACTCACGAGCGCAGCTGCGGCGACCGCCGCCGTGTCATCCGCTACCCCGTCGCCGATTGCCCCATAGCGCGCGAGGTCGCCGTGCGGCGCGCCAAGGTCCGCCGGCACCACAGCGGCCGCGATTTCCGCGGCGCTGCGCGGGAAAATCTTCCCGCCCGCGATCGCGCGAGTTAGCACGTTGTCCACCATCGCGCCCGTGAGGCGCGCCGAGAGTTGCGCGGCCGTCAGCGCCTTAGTGACCTGCGCCCACATGTCAGGCGATCACCTCGAGCGCGCTCACCGTCTGCGCGCCTGAGTGTGGGTTGTAGACGTGAATGGCCGCAGTCGTCGCGAGCGTGACGGAATCGCCCGGATCGAGCGGAATGCCCGACGCGGCGCCAACACCCGCCTTGCCGACACGCACCGCAACGGTGTTGGCGGTCAGGTTCGTGATGATGGCCGCTAGTCGATTGAGGTTCGCCGCGAGCACTTGCGCCGAGCTGGCCGCCAGAATCGAGACATCGCCGCCGTTGCCGACATCGGCACCCGGCGCGACCGTCGCCGATACCGACAGCGCGACATTGCTGCGCGCGTCGTCCTGGCTCGTCTCCGAGGTCGAAATACGCACCGTCTGCGCGACGGCCGAGCGCACCGAAAAGCGCGTGAAGCCGGCCGGCACATGCACTTGCTGGCCCGCGCCGCGCTGCAGCTCCGACCCGCCGTCAATCGAAATGAACACGTCGGCCGTAGGTGTCGCGAGTACGCGCAGGTAGCGGCCGGCGGCCTTGATTTCGCGCTCAGCGGCGCCGCCGAAGGTTAGGGAGAAGTCACGCGGTCCACTCATCGCCCTACCCTCGCACCGCGCGCAAGGCGCCCCATCCCAGCAGCGCGATAACGCCCCATTTGAGCGCCTCGCGCCAGACGTTTTCGGTTTCCGCGCGGTTTGACTCCGAGACCGCTTTCACCGCCTCGGTCAGCGCGGTACTCGAGCGCGTGCCCGCAAGCTCCACTTGCCGGAGCGCCTCGCCGGTGACGCCCGTCGAGAAGTCAAACGCGCTTTTGATCGCCCCGCCGTCCAGCATGTTGATCGTCGTGTCCTGGCGCGAGCCCTTGCCGGAGGCGCCTGAGACGTTGAGCGACACGGCCGACCCGCCGATCTCCGAGAAGCCGGCGTTCTGGCTGGTCGTCGTGCTGCTCGAACTCGACTTGCTATCGAAAAAACCCATGGCTCACCGCTTCAACAGGAACACGAGCACCACGACACCCGCGAAGATCCAGACCACGGGCGGCACTTGGCTCGATTTCGGCGCGAAGGAATAGCCGCCCGTGGTCACCGCGCCCGTGCGGCTATCCGCCGAGCTGGAAGCCGAGAGACCCCCTGCGCCGCCGCTCAAGAGTCCGGTCAGCGCCGGAAACATCACAGCACCTTACGGAGCAGCCACGCGCCCCCGATGACCGCCGCGAGGATCGCGCCCCACTTGAGTACTTGACCGGCGGGCGTGGCAACCTGCGTGCCGTTCTGCGTGGTGTAGAACAGGCCGTCATATTTCAGGTCCGCGCGGTCTGGCATGTTGCGGTCGTCGTCAGAGCGCTCTACATCGAGGTACTTGGCCCGCGCGTAGTCGATTGCAAGGCCCGTCACGTTGTCGCGCAGGTTCTGCCAGAAGGCGGGCGAACTGGTCGAAGCCATCACTCACTCTCCCACGCGCCGGGCGACCGGCGCGCGCCGGGTTAAATCTGCGGGTGCGTCGTGAGCACGTCCGCGAAGGCCGTGATCGTGTCGGCCGCCGAGGTCGTGAGCGCGAGCTGCAGATTCCACGGGCGGCCGTCTGCCATGACGGTCGTTTCCGCCTCGCCCTGATTGCCGTCGAGGATGCGGTCGAGCACGTAGAGCCCTGACTGCGGCGTGCGCGCGAACTGCTGCGCGACCGCCGAATTCAGCGCGGCGCTCACGTCGTCCCACTTGCGCAGCGACTGCTTCTGCAGCTCGACGCGCGTCAGGTTCGTATGGAAGAAGTTCACGCGCCGGATGCGCGCGCCCGGGGTGCTGCCGAGCGTGATGCCGTAGCTCGCCCGGCTCACCGCTGCCGCCGGCTGAATCACCGTGCGCAGCAGTGCACGGAAGGTTGCCGCCTCGAGCGGATCGAAGCCGATGCCCATCGCGGCCTTCGGGACGCCCGCGAGGGCGTATACCTGCAGCGTGGGCGTGGTCGCCGCGCCGATATCGACTTCGATTTCGAGCGGTTTGCGATAGACCGACAGGTCGAGGTCGCCCAAGTGCTGCCCGCGAATGGTGCGGGCGGACGGGTCGCCGAACATCAGGACGGTGTAGTTCGTGACATCGACGAGCCCCTCGTACTCGTTGAGGTCCACGAGCCGCGCGCCGCTGATGCCGTTCACGAGGTCCTTGCCGTCCAGGCGCACGCGCAGATTGTTGATATGCGCGTTCGTGAAGGCGCCGCCGCCACGCTCGAACACGAGACCATGCACCGACTGGTCGGTGAGCTGGCCCGTGACGAGGGTCGCGATTGAACTCGCGGCCACGCTCGGAAACTGGTTGAGCTTGATGAGGTCCATTGAGGCCGCTCCGGGTCGGTGAGGGTTACACGTAGTCCTTGACGACCGGCAGGCGCTTGGCGACCGCGACGGCAAGGATGGCGATGACCGCAGTTACTGCGATCTGTTTGACACTGGGCATGTGCGTTGCTCCACGTTCACAGGTTGAAGGATCGAACGGAGCCGACGCTAGACGCGGGCGCTCACGAGCGGAAGCCGGGAGCGCTCGCGAGCGCTCCCGAACGGCTTTACGAAAGGGTTTTTAGGCCGCGCGACGCGGAAAGGTGATCTTGCCGCCGCGCACCTGATGCGTGCGGCGGTCGCGCTCGAGCCAGTCGAGCGGGCGCAGGCGTGAGAGCTGCGCGACCGGCACGCGCAGCTCGCGCGCCATGTAGGCTTCATCCGCTTCGCGCACCATCTGATGGCAGTGCAGGAGCGTGGCGTTGCCGATGCAGGTCTTATCCGACTCAGCCGGGCGCTGCGTGATCGCGATGATGTCCGGCCCGTAGCGCAGGCCGGCGCGGCAAATCTCGCCCCACATGCGCGGCGCCTTGCCGGGACTGGTCACGCTGGAGAGCTCTTCGATCACGAGCGCCCCGCGCGCCGCGCGAATCCACACCCACGAGAGCGAGCAGAAAACATCGAAGTGTTGCGCCATGCCCGGCTGGTAGAACGCGAGACGCTCGGCGCGCGCGCCCGGCTTCACGCATTCGCGCAGCTCGGCAAAGGTCGCGACGCGCCGGCAGCCGAAACGGTCGCCCCACTCGCCCATCGAATCCCACACGAGCAGGCGCCGGGCGCTGCGCACGCGGCGCACCGTCCATTGCGTCTTGCCGGAGCGCGACGCGCCGGTGACAACGATTAGCTCGCCGTCAGGCCGACGTTCTAAAGCCATCGCCCGAGGGTGCGCCCGGGGCGCTTGATGCGGCCGGCGGCGAGCCGGGGCGCTTGGTGCGGATGATCTTGCGCGGTGCCAGCTCGCCCGTGGCCGGGTCGCGCCGCGCCTCGACGATCTGATAGCCGACATAGGCCACGACCACGAGCGACAGGTACTTCGGCGGAATCGTTGCGTCCGGGAACCAGTGCGCGAGCGCGAGCGCGGCCGCGTGCGCGAGCTGCTTCTTCTCGTCGAGCGTGAGCCGCCAATTCGGCAGCACGCCATCGGCGACGCTCGCGATGACCATGCCGACGCCCGGCTCAAACTCCGCCGCAATCGTCTCGACGCTCGGCGCTGCGGCCGGCGCGGCCGCGTCCTCGGCGCCGCCAGGCGCACCGGCTGCGCCGAGGTCGGCCGGCAGCTCGAGCGCCGCCGCTTCGGCCGCGAGCGCTGCCGCATCGACGCTGACTTCGTTCACACCCACAGGTCGAACTTCTTTTTCGGCTTCGGAGCGCTCACCGGCGCCGATGCTTCGCTCGTCGGTGACAGCTTCGGTGCCGCTGCGGGCGCCGGCTTCGTCGGTTCCCGCGTGCTGGGCGGCGCTGCGGCCGGGACGGTCGGCGGGCGCTCGTCGGCGCTGCCGGGCTGATCGCTTCCCCATATGTCACCGTTCTCGAGGATGTAGTCCTGCATTCCGGCCTTGCCGTCGAATCCGAAGCGACCATGCACGGCGCAATCGAAGTAGAGCTTGCCCGCTTGCCGCCGCGCGGCATCCGAGGCCGCGCGCGTGGCGAAGCGGCGCACCGCGCAGCTTTCCGAGCAGCCAATTACCGGGCAGGCAACGGTCCCGATCTGCGGGTTCGGGGCGCTACGGGCGCTCATGGCGTCGGCGCCGCAAGGTAGGCGAGCCCCTCGCGGTCCGCGCGAGCGATGACGCCCGGCAGCCTGGCGTCCGCCTCGAGCGCGACGCGCGCGAGCGCGCCGAGCACGGCCGGTATCGCGCACGCGGCCCGCTCCAGCTCGTCATAGCTCACGAGGAACTGATCGAGCTGCGCGAGCACACTGCCCAGCCCTGCAGCGAGTACGGCGGGATGGTTTTTTCGTCTGGCCAGCTCCGCGCGGAGCTGCGCCGCCGGTGTCGGCGGCTCGATTCGAGTGGTCATGTTGCGGCACCCTTCATGGCAATGATTCTGGCGCGCTGCCTCGATATCCCGAAGACGCGGCCAATCGCGCCGTAAGACATCCCCGCTTGGCGCATCTCCGAGGCGCGTTCGAAGTCCGCCCGTGGCCGAGGTATCTGCCATGGCTTCGGATGCTTCACCGGAGTGCAAAAGTACGCGCGCTTCCGGCGCGTCGCGGTTCCAATGGTCACGCAGGAGCCTCGCGGGGCGATTCGAGCCAGGGCCCGCCCATTTTGGCCGCCGAACCGTTCCGTATAGTTATTGCCACGGGTCCAAGGCCGGAAAAGAGCGCGCTGTGCGCGCCCGAAAAAGAATCGGAGGCGGCAGGCCGGTCGCTGCCGGTTTCCCGTGTCCCTTGCGGGTTCACAACACGGACCGCCCCCTCGTGGTCATTCGGGTCCTTCACGGCGCGCTCAATCCGCCACCGCTGCCGGCGCGTTTCCACGCTCGCCCATCGACCGAGCCGGCCGAGCGCCACCACCCCGCACGGTTTGCGCCCGGCCGGTTCGCCGTAGGCGGTCGAGCCCATCACTTCGCGGCCGTGCGCGTCCATGCGCGTGGCATCGCGCTTGTCGAGCCACGCGGCCGGGAACTCGTGCGCATTCTCGGGCGTCACCGGGCACTCGCGCCGGTATTTGTGGCGCACGCAAGGCACGCGGCGCTTGGCGCGCTCGAGGCCGCCCATCGCCGTGATGAACTCCGCCCACCGCCCGCCATCCGCCGCCGCGCGCACCCGCTCGAGCGATTGCGCCTCGACCGGCTCGCCCGCCCGGCGCAGCTCGCGCCACAGGCCTACCGGCGGACCGCCGAACTGTTGGAACTGCCGGACACGGTAGACGCTCGCCCAGGCGGCCACACGCTGCACGCCCGTGCTCACCGGCTCGCCCGTCTCGTCGCTGATTTCCTCGCCAATAGCGCCGGCTGCATCGATATTCTTGGCGACGTACTTGGCGACATAGCCGACCGCGCTGCCCTGCTCCGGGTCGATACGCTTGCACTTGGAGCGATGATCGAGCGCGCCCGGCTCGTCGGCATACTCCGACAGCCAGTAGCCGCGCAGCACGCGCTCGAGCGTCTCGGCGCTGGCCGGCGGCACGAAGAGCACCATGTGCCAATGCGGGGTTGCGTCGTGGTGCGGCTCGGCGACGCGGAAGCCGTAGACCATGATGGAGAGCCGCTGCAGCTTCGCGCGCGAGCGGCTCCATTTGTCCCGCAACCAGTGCTGCGCCTGGCGCACGCGTGGCTTGTCGGCCCGCTCCCATCGTTCGTTGATGCCGGCGCCGGCACGCTGCGCGTGAAAGGCCGACGGCACTGTGAGCGTGAAGAAGAGCGCGACGTGTCCGAGGTCGCGGGCAATTTCCTCAAAGCCCCGCAGGCGCGTCATAAACTCACCGCGACGCAGCGCCGGGTTCGCGATGCTGCGCTCGTGCAGGTCGAGCAGCGGGATTTGCTCGCCCTCGCCGTTGACCATGACGCGCGCTGCCATCCACTCGCGCGTTCGGCGCTGGCGGTTCGCGCGATGGCGCACTGCCTCGTCACTGACGTAGGGGGCGCGGCCCTTGCGAACGATTCCCGCGCGGCGCATGCCCTCTTCGGCGCGCTCGGTCCACACTTGGCGCAGCGCGCGTCGCCACCATTTCGCATCCGACATGCGCGCCGTGGCGCCGGCGGGCGTCATGCGCGGCCCGACGGGCGGCGCGACACCCACCGAGGCCGCGAACTCGACACGCTTTTCCATGGTGCGCATGCGCGCGCACAGGCGCGCGTAATTGCTCGCGTGCTCGGCAATGGCCTGCTCGTCGTAGGCGAGGCCGGCGCGGGCGTCGCCGAAGTCCTGCACCGCTTCGGCCGCGAACTCGTTTGCGAGCGCGGCGGGCGAGCCGTTGCGCTCGCTGTAACGCAGCCCGTACCGGGCGTCCCACCCGTCGAGCACGTAGCCGCGAAAGCTCGCCGGCAGCCGGTGCGCGCGCCGCTCAGCGACGCCGCGATGGCGCGCGCGAAATAGCTGCTCGGTCCGCGTCGCGTCCCGTTGTAGCCAGTCCGGCAGCGCCGCTGACATCATCCGATGATGGCCCACACGGTGACCGCCGCGCCGAGCAGGAAGCCGATGCACGCGCTCACGAGCATGGCGCCGAGCAGGCCCTGCTCGGCGCGGCCGTCCTCGTGGCCGCGCTCGTAGGCGCGCTGCTCGCGCTCGCGGACGGTCTTTTCGACCCACGGGCGGAATTTCAGCGGCGCGGGCGGGATGTCGTCGGCTTCGCCCGGCATCAAGTGTTCAACCACCTCGATACCCTTCACGGCCGTCACTCCGCTTCCCGCAGCAACTGATCGGCGACGACCGATTGCGCGCGGTAACGCAGATACTCGCGATGCTCGGCGCGCGCGAATGCCGCCCGCCGCGCGCGCGCTGGCGAACCCGGCGCGGCGCGGCGCGCACGTCGCAGCCAGTCCTGGCTGCCCGCCTTGGCGTTGCACGCCAAGTGACAGATTCCATCCGCTACCGCCTTCATGCGGACCGACGGCGACGCGGTGCCCGTCGCGCGGCTCACGCCGCCCCCGCTTCGCACATGCGGCCGTCGCGCTGGAAGCTTTCCTCGAGCAGTTGATCGGCGGCGAACTGATGCGTCAGCCGGTCGAGCGTGCGCCGGGCGGCGCGCGCGGCGATGTCGGCATTGCAGACCGCCACCTCGGCGGCCCGCAGCTCATCGCGCAGCAGCTCGCGTGCCTGGGCGGCGCGCTTGTGCACCTTGACGGCATCGCCGAAGGCAATCGCCGCTTCGGCCAGTTGGTCATTGATCTTGGACATGTCAAACCTCGCTTTCGTGGCCCACTCCACGTCCGGGATTGGGACGTGGGTCCCGGAAGTGGGTCCGTGCCCTGGCGCCTTGAGGTAGGGGCTTTCCGAGGGTGGGACCCACGTCCCAGCACAAAATATATAGCCCGCACTGAATGGCGTCAATCAGTTGTGACTTGCGTCTAGCCGCGAGCCGCAGCGCAGGTGTTTAATGGTCACCAGTTGTGGGTTCGTGAGGAATTGGTTATGGCGCCGCGTTCCGTTCCGATGAGCTATCAAGTAATCGAGCTGGTTCGTGCAGCGATCGGCAGCCCGTACGTTCGCGCATCAGATGCGGGTGTTGCCCGCGTGCTCGGCATTACGCCCGGTGCCGTGTCAGCCTATAAGGCCGGGCGGGACGTCATGGGGCTTCCGACTCTTGTACGGGCTAACCATTTCATGCAACTGAGCCCGCAGCAGCTCGCCGAAGTTCAAGTGCGGCTATCAATGGAAGCCGCGCGGGACCCCGAGGCGAAGCGGATATGGCAGGCGGTAATCCAGATGATTGCGGGCAAGGCCGCCGCCGTCATGTTGTCGTTTGTCCTGCTCGCGGGACTTGTACCCAATCAAGGACATGCGAGCGAGACCGGGACGTGCGTCGCGCGGGCCGTTTATACATTATGCGAAGTAGCGTGAAGCAGATCGTCATCCTCGGCAGCGGCTTTGCCGCACTCACCGCCATTCGCGAGTTGCGCAAGCGCGGGGTTCAAGATGAGATCACCGTAGTATCGCCAAGCAACGAACTCGTTTATCTGC
>Ga0138256_10006874_pt1 | contig 12023 bp, 10 predicted proteins | sample KNB2016incub_MG_FD_105486 | JGI IMG/M metagenome (GOLD analysis project Ga0138256, IMG submission 105486) | Active sludge microbial communities from wastewater in Klosterneuburg, Austria - KNB2014incub_MG | ecosystem: Engineered > WWTP > Activated sludge > Unclassified | place: Austria... | reverse complement strand
TAACCAATTAACCAATTAACCCACAACTGAGAACCAACAACCCCTTATCTATTATTAATCAAATTAATGATGACCTTAACCATCATATCTTTATCATCGGGTTTCGATTCGGCTATCATCAAGGTCAAGGCTACCAAGGCATTATCGTCAATTACTTTTTTTCCTTCGTGATACAACAAAGCATTTCGCTCTAGAAACCAAATAAACAGAAAAGCGGCTATTCTTTTGTTACCATCCGAAAATGAATGGTTTTTGGTCACAAAATACAACAAATGCCCCGCTTTTTCCTGTACCGATGGATATAAATCGATACCATCAAAAGTTTGGTAAATTGTTTCCAAAGAGCTTTTAAACGAATCGTCTTTCTCGTTACCAAACAAATTAGAACCTCCAAATTTAGTCTTTAATCCTGCAATAGCCTTTATGGCTTCTGAATAGGAAATCTTGAAAACTTCATCGGTATCAGTTTCCGCTATTTTTAAAGTTTGATGGTCGTATTGGTCTAAAATATCCAAGGCAAAAGCATAATCACTCAATACTTTTAGCAAGCCTTGTGCTTCATCACCCGTTATTTCTTTAGTTTGGACTATATTTTCTAATAGTTTTACAGCTTGTTTCAATTCCTGAAACTTATTCTCGGTTTCCTTCAATCGCTTTTCGTTTATAGCATACCCTTGTACCAAATAGTCTTTCAATCTTTGGGTGGCCCATTGACGAAATTGAGTGCCTTGTTTTGATTTTACTCGGTAACCGACGGATATAATAATATCGAGGTTGTAATGATCTACTTTATATGTTTTTCCATCAATTGCAGTTGTCGCAAAATTTGCGACAACTGATTTTTTAGAAAGTTCTCCTTCAAAAAAAATAGTGTTTATATGCTTACCTATAGTTTTAATATCTCTATCAAAAAGCAATGCCAATTGATTTCTATTGAGCCAAACGGTATCATTATCAAGGTTAACTTGAAGTTCAATTGCATTGTCGAAAGATTTGTATATTTCTATTTGATGTTCCATTATGCTGCTAATTTATATTCTAAATAATAGTCTTTCAATCTTTGGGTGGCCCATTGACGAAATTGGGTGCCTCGTTTGGATTTTACGCGGTATCCAACTGATATAATAACATCGAGGTTGTAATGTTCTTTCTCTCTTTTTATTTTTCTGTCGCCTTCTATTTGAACTGTCGCAAATTTTGCGACAGTTGACTTAAAATCTAATTCTTGTTCATCAAAAATAGTATTAATATGTTTTCCAATGGTTTTTATATCTCTATCAAAAAGCATTGCCAATTGATGTCTATTGAGCCAAACGGTATCATTATCAAGGTTAACTTGAAGTTCGATTGCATTGTCGATAGATTTGTATATTTCTATTTGATGTTCCATTATACTGAAATTCTATAGTTAGAGAAATAGTCTTTTAAGTATTGTGTTGCGATTTTAGATTTTACGTTATAAACAGATGATAAAATATCTAAACTATAGAGTTTCATCTTTCTTAACTTACCATCAGCAGCAACCTGTTCCAAAATGGAACAGGTTGAAACCTCTAGTTGCTCATCAGATTTATAGATATTTTGAATATGTTTTACGATTGCGGGTCTATTTACTGCAAACAATGATGCAATCATATGAGCATCTAACCATACTGTTTCTTGTTCAAATCGTACTTGAACTTCTGTTTGGTTATCCTTCGTTTTAAATATTTCTATTTGGTTTTCCATTATCCTGCTAAGATAGAGTCACAAAAATACGATTTTAAACGTTGACAAGCCCATTGACAAAATGGAGTATCTTGTTTGGAATTGATACAATAGCCTACTGATAAAAAAAAACGTTTGGCAACCCGTCATTGCCTTTACTTTGTAATTGATAAAAAATGATTGAATTTATTACAAAAAAGCAATATAAAATGACCTCCCTTTTGTCAGGCTGAGCCGTCATCCTGAGCTGTCATCCTGAGCGTAGACGAAGGACGAAGGACGAAGCCCAATTTATGCAAAAATGTCGATGATAGCAATCAGTTTCCAATTGTCATTGACTTACCGAAGGAGCCGGGTGGCGCGTAGGCAAAGAATAGCAATTAACCAATTAACCAGTTAACCGATTAACCTTTTTTCAAACCAATCAATAATTGTCTCCCCAATCCGCTCATCCAAAACAGTAGTCCCAGCTTTAAATATCGAAATCTTCCCCAACCCACAAGAATGATGCCCCGTTTTGTCGCCAAAGACATTAAATTCCCTGAAATCCTTTTTCTCAAAAGTGGTCGCATTAGAAGGGTAGAGGAGCATCGCTTGATCCGATTGCCAGTATTCATTATAAACATACATCTGGCGTAAATCGTCCGTACTCGGTTGACTATAACTAATGTTCTTCCACTTCGTATCTATGATGAAGGTTTGTTTTGCTCCATCTATCTCTTTTTCAATGACAATATCGGGACGAATGGTGATGCCATTCCAAAATACTTTCGATTCCTGACCTCTAACGACAACCCCTTTTTCATCCTGCACTTGTTTCAAGCGAACCAAAACATATTCCTCCCAAAGCGAATTCATATCAAACAGCAAGGCCAACATCCGTTCGCCACCACTCGAAACATTGGGAGCAAAATTCAGAATAATCAATCGCGCTATCGCCAAAGCCGTTGCATAAGGAGCCGTCTTTCTATTCTTTGGTATTTTGGCAAAAGTAGCTTCGTTCACGCTGATGGTTTGAACTTCTGGAAAATCCAATTGTACCGTTTTGCATTTGCCATAGAGCGAATTCCCCTTGGTACATTGGGCTACAATAGCCAAAGCTTTAGCTAATACTTGATGGGCCAAATGGTCTCTGTCATACACCTGATGCGTAGTATAAAACCGTTCCTTATGCACCAGGTTTTTACTAAGGTGACCCGCAAATTCAAGTTTCCCTTTTAGAGCCTTTACATTGCCGGTTTCCTTGTAATATTGTTTGATTAATCCTTGATGAATGAGCAACTGCACTTCGTTCAAATACCATTCAAAATAAATATCCAACAAATGAATATTTTGTTTGTTGACATCTGCTTCACCCACTTTCTGTACTTTCAGTTTCTTAGTAACCCGAAGCATTTCAATCAATACCTTTTGCCAAATAGTTTCATCGGCAGTGTTGTTATCAATCTTGGGCAGAATTTCTATCGTCAAACCATCCACTTGAATGACACCCACAAACTGCTTGAATTTGATGCCTTTATGAACAATAGTGAAATACTGATTATCGTGCAACTCATTCAGTTTGACTAACGACTGAAAGTGTTTTTCTTTAAACGCCACACCTTTATACTCCCTACCATAGTAAAGCGTTTGATGTTCAAAAACGTGTATGTTTTGATGGGTGTTATTCACGATTCAATAGCAATTCAATAGCAGCTTCTATATCGGTGATTTCTTTTTTCAATTCAAATCGTTTGCCGTTATCGGGTGTTTCAAGTGGAGTGGCACTAAATCGGGCAAACCGCACTTTACTGGCCGAATCCGTTGGTAAACTCACAAAACCTTCTCCCAAGACTAAAGCAATTTTCTCATAATCGTGATAGAAATACTCTTGCAATAACGGAATAATATTATTTTCAAACACCCCTTTCAAACCTTTGGTATCATGGCTGTTCAACTGCATAAAGTAGGAGTGACCTATAGTGTGATCTCTGTCCAGCAATACCACAATCCTTGCATTGATGGTTTCCAACACCTCCTTTAAATTAAAACTACTAAAAGTAATACTGTCCAAAAGCTGTGGCTCCGGCATCAGTTCAGTAAAACAAAAACGTCTTCTCAAAGCCGTATCAAGCGCTTCTACACTTCGGTCAGCGGTATTCATAGTGCCAATGATGTGGAGGTTAGGAGGTACACCAAATTTTTCTTTGCTGTATGGCAATTCTAATATAATTTCGGATGCTCCTAATCTTTTATTGTCTTCAATTAGTGTTATTAGCTCACCAAATATTTGCGAAATATTACCTCTATTTATTTCGTCAATAAAAATTCCATAAGGTTTAGCATCTTTAAATCTCGCCACTCTTTCAGATTGAGAATAATTTTCAATTGCATCTTTCAAACTTAGAAATCCTGCAAGTTTGGATGCTTCATTGCAACAATTATAAAAAATCCCTTTTTCAATACTATAATTGACATTACTATTCTCTTCTGAGGAATCATCATTCATCACTGGTTTAATACCTTCAATAAAATCTTCATAAGAAAATGATTGATGAAAAGTAATGAACTTATAATTATTTGCTGTTACCTTATTTTCCTTGTAATTACTAATTTTGGTAGCTATTTCAACTAAATCATCTATTAATTCTTTTTTATCTGGAGTAATTTCCCAAGTTGAGTCAGTTGATTTATCAAAAAATAAAGGTTCAACTCTTTTGGAATAATTAACCGTTTTAGAATCTAGAATAGTATGACAAGACAGTTGTCCCCATACAGTTTGATTTAAACTTTTAGTGTTTGAAACTTGGAGCTTGTATTTAATATATCTATGTTTTTTGATATCGGGAACTTTGGCTTTCCCATCCAGTAATACCAAAGCAATAATTTGCCACCAATTTAGTTTTGAAATAATTTCAGCTTCATACTCTTCCTTATTAATAGTTTTATCAGTAATCCGAAAATAATTGAAATATTCATTTAAAAGTTTATGAGTCTTCCCAGTTCCAGGAGGACCATATAATATTTGATTTAAGGCTGTTGTTTCGTTGTTCATAATTATGCTTTTAATCTGTTGAAACCTCATTCTGAATGTTGGGTCAAAAACTGCATTCTCAAAATCATTGTAATTTTTATTTCTGTAACTTGATTTCTTAACTCTTTTAAGTTCTTGTAGAACGCCATCCAGAATAGATTGCTTTTCACTTTGCTGTAGATGTAAATCATTTAAAAAGGTTCCATATGGTAAGGGTTCTTTACCTGCAAATTTTTCACTGTTCTGTCTTATTTTGTCTTTGGTCAGTACAAAATACTTTCCTTTACTATTTTTATTAAGAATTACAAGTGCAATTCGTTGACCTACCGAAAAGCTAAGTCTGCCATTTCTATAACTGAATAACATTCGACTATCTCCATTGTTCAGGTTTGCAGAATCTAAAATTTCAAAAAGGAGCATGAAGTAACTTTTTAAATCTTCTGGATTAAATTTTTGAAGTACTTTTTCAAAATTGTCATATTCATTTGGATTGAAGAGTTTTATCAAGTCATATTCTTGTTTTGTTGCACTAAAATTTGTTCCTTGATTACCGACCTTTAATTCTTCTAATGCAGGTAAGTCTTTTATATCCTCCCACAAAATAGGTTCATCCACAAAATTATACTCAATCTCAATTGAAACACGATCTTCGTTATCATTGTAATCACTTTTGTAATATTTAATTTCATCTTCATTTATTGGAATTTTTCCAACTGCTGAGGTTACTTTGGCTAAGGCATAACAACCTGAATTATCTCCGGATAACCATAAAATTACTTTATCACCTTCCTTGATTTTATCCTTATGAGCCGCCACTTTCCAAGTAGTTAATACTTCATCTTTGAGTGCACCAACTACATCATAGAATTTAGGGTTGCCTTGAAAGATCCAGTAATTTATTTTTCTATTGGGAGATAATGTATCCAGTTTAATTTCATTTATTCTATTGAGATACTTTTGAAAATCATTTTCACTATAAATATATTTCTTTTGTAATTCAAATTCTGCCAACAAAGACAAAGCATAATTTCGAACCTCAGTAATAAAATAATTTAGATTAGTGAAAATATCTTGTGGGTTTTCAAAAAATTTATCTCCAAAATTTTGTTCATTCAGTTCAAGTCCTATTTTTGAAGCCAATCGTTTATGAAAAGCAATTTCATTTTCATTTTGTATTCCTGATTTAAAGGAAATTGTTATGGAACTGGTCGTTATGTTACCCGACTTATCAAAAACTAGAGTAAACCCCATGGTTTTTATTTTTCGAGCACTATCACCTTGTTTAAATAAGGGAACATAAATATAATCTGAACCCTGAAACCATTGCCCAACTTCTAACCTTTTTACCCCATTGGTTTGTGCAAAATCTCTTTGCCTCAAGGAGAAGGTAAAATCGGGATGGCTCTCTTTAAATTTTAAAAGATAATCTAAAATTTGATTACTATATTTAATAATACTTTCTTGCTGTTTGTCCATACTTTATTAATATATAATTACATCTTGAGAGTTTAAATTCTTTAGTGTTTTCTCAATAAATTCATTGCGATTTTGTCCTATTTTAATCTTGGAACGATAAAAATCACCACTACCTATTAACCAAAATACTTTGTCAACAGCATAAGTTGTAACATTATTAATTTTGGCAATTCTATCTAATGCTTTTAAAGTTTCATAATCTTGCTTTGAAGATGATTTTTCATTTTTATCAATAATATTTAATGCTTTAAAAATTTCTTTTATATGTACATCTGGCTTCCCATATTCGTCGAAGCCTATCTCTTTTAAAAAATCACATGCTAATGGAAAACCTATGCCAGATATTTCCATACTTATCATCAAGGGAAGAGCTGGTTTAGCTTTACTGTCATTTGCAAAAAAAATTGCCCATTCATAAAAATCAGCAATTGTTTTAAACTCAGCTAAAAAGTGAGCAGAATCTATTACCGATTTACAGTATAATGGCCAAAGGCTCCTATTAGTGTCCCTCATTTTTCCTTTTGGATTCAATGAGTCTTTAATAGTAGTAAATAGAAGATCACCATCTTGTTTTGAATAGTCTTCAGCAACTTTATGAGGATCGAAACCACAAAGAACATTTGCTAATTTTTTAACACCACCGATTGAATCTCCAATGACCTTAACACTCATTTGTTTATTTTGAGCTGTTTCACAAAACCGTTCAAAAAGTATCTTGAAATCATTTGGTTTTTGGTGTAACGGCATTAAATGTTTATCAATTTCTTGTTCTGTTATAGTTTTATGAGACATCAGATAGTCAATGCCCAAATTGTATATTTTATTTTCAATCATTTTTTTATAATTCTAAAGCATTAAAAAACCAAAATGTATTTACATCTTTCCTTTCAGCCCGAACTTGAGGTAATAAATACAATTCATCTCGATCATCTAGTTCTCTTAATACTTTTCGCAATGGTAAACCTTCTCTATGGTCTATATTAAAAAAACCTTTCTCTATAAGAATTGGCATTAAGTCTTTAGGTTTGGCATCAATCAGTTTTTCCTTTTTAAGAAATTCTTGAATGACATAGCCCATTTTTATTATTTCTGAGTTTTGCATTTTTAAAAAGGCAAATCAGGATTAATAAGGTCATATTGAGACTTACTTAAAGGCTTGTAGTTGTTTTCAATATAGGCTAAAACAAATTTTTTCATAAACTTTATTTCCTCTAAAATATCTGTCCCAAAATTTTGATCAGATAAATTTATGCTTTCAATAAATGAATAAAAATTATCCCATCCTTCATGATAAAATTGTTCTAATAGATTTATATTCATTGGATTATTGATTAGTGATTGATGTGTTTTTGGATTAGAAAAAATTTGTGCAAGAGTAAAATTTGGTTCATATCCAACAAATTCTCCGGTATTATTATCTATTCCTTCTCTTACAGATTTAAACAAATCTGATCGAAAATAATCAAGAAAACGAACTGAAATATCTAGCTTCAATAAATTATTTAAATCTTTATCACGGATAATTTTTTTATCAGCAACAATTTTTTCTACAAATAAATTGTAAATTGTAGTTATTAAATTTGGACTCTGTTCCGTTTCAATTTGAAATTTTAATTTTTCATAAAATAAACCCTTTATATCATTAGCTGAAAATTCATTGTTTTTATATGTTCTAATTCTCTCTCCATAATCCAATTTACTTTCTTTGCGTTTAAAATCCATATTAATTTCACTTAATAGCTTATCTAAAAAACCTATTGGTTCATTTTTTATTATTTTAGAAAGTTCAAATAGAAATGTTTTTTTGTCTTTCAAATAGTATTTGTGAAAACCTAAACGCAGAATATCAATTGTTTTCTGATCATCAACTGATGTACCGTTTTGAACTAACACATTCAGCGTTCTCAATGCGTCTAAGTATTGGTCTTTTGATTGCGATTCGTTATTGAAAATAAACTGTTTTAACTCGTTTGAAAGTTGGAATCTTGAATCAGCAGATTTATTAATTTCTTTTGCAATTTTAATTAACGATGAATTTGAAAATTCACGTTGTAAATCAGAGAGTGAAATTTTCCCTCCAGCAATGTTATTTCTTATATATACTTCAGTATAATATATTTTAGAAATTGCATTTTGATTATTCTGATAAAATGATGGGGCTTTTCCTCCAAATAAATTACATAGTACTGAATTTATTATCTCAATTTCATCTTGAGTATACTGTGATAATATTACATTTATTTTCTTTTGGGCTTCTAAGTCATATACATAAATGTTATTATTAGTAAAGGTCTCAAAGTGTAATTTATCATTTACCTCGTCTAAAGTAGCTAATGTCAATAATCTATTTATATTAGCAAAAAGTATATTGTTTAAATCTCGAAATCGATAGGTTAGTAACTTTAATAAAATATATTCTTTACCAACGACATCAAATTCGCTATCCAAAAAACCCGAATTGAATTTAAACTCATTGACAAATCTTTTGACATCACGATACGTTTTTAAAAAATCCTGATACCTTAATTCTCGAGTAATACAATTAAATGGTCTTTGCAATATATTGTCTAAATTAATATAATTTAAAGAATGAATTTCAGTAGTAAATAGTTCTTTGAAAGATTTATTAAATCCCAATTCATCAGATTCTTTTTGATTAAATGGAAATGATATATCGACTTGACGTATTAATTCATCTATTATTAATTGTTCATCAAATGGCAATAAGTTAATTTCAACATTAAAAATTTTATCTAAATAGTTGCTATTTGAACTATTAATAGTATCAACAATAAATTTTCTATCATAGCCAGCAATAAAAATTACATTATTAAAATCAGACAATGTTCTAATTAGTTTAAGTGTATCCATAATTTCAGCCCTTTCCAATCGATCTAAATCATCTAAAAGAATAATGATCTGTTTATCTATCTTCTTTATATTGTCATTTATTCCATTATAAAATTTTTCTAATGTTTCATTTTCATTAAGTACTGTCCTTCCAGAAGAAATTATATTATATAAGTCGGTTTCTGATAGTTTCAAAATAGAATCCACATAGTTATTAATATCACCTGATATTTCGGCAGAAAAAGGTTTTAGATTATTTTTTAGTTCTTCAAAGAAGTTTTCAATTATTGCAATTGAACCCTTATTTTTCCATATACGGTTCCAAAAGATAATTTCATCAGGTTGTTTTGTTTGATATTCACTTTTAAATCTATGTAAAAAACTACTTTTTCCATAACCCCAAACTGCATTAATTCCAATACTAAAAGCAGCATCGGGCTTAAAATCTAGGACAACATTAATTAACTTCTGTAGTATTTTTTCGTTATCAATTTCTCCATCAACATAAAGCCCATCTTCTATAAAAAAAGTATCATTTTTAGTTCTCTTTCGTATTGAATTAAATTTCATTTCGACAAGAACTAAATTTACAATATGTAAAACACATGTAATTATAATTATATCCGCATAACGAAATGATTGAAAGATTAAAGGAAAAGACATTAAATTTAAAAACACAAATCGTAATAGTATATATATGATAGTTGTGTAGAAAACTAAAAAAGTAATTTGTTTGTTTTGGATAAAACGATTGGCCAGAGTATATATGTAAATCACAAGCAATAATGCAATAAATAGAATATAACCTAGATGAAATGATAGTGAATTACAATTTATAATATTACCTATTTTTATAAGTAAATTGCTTATGGGCACTATAAAAAATATAGAAATAAAAATTGCAATAATGAATGTAACAATAAATTTTATATTCACTTTATTTGTTTTCATATCTGTATTTTGTATTGTATGCAACCTTAACCCGACTATTCAAAAACATAAGCGATAACCCAACACACATAGATGAAAGTCGTTTTTCCTGCAAACTATTTGAGATTCCACTCATAAACTTATATTTTTAGGTTCTTTTTTCCATCCACTGTCTTCACTGACTGTTCTAATATTACCAGCACCATTACTATTTATTGAAAAGATGTTTTCTAAATTTATTATTTGATTATAGGTAACAGAACGATATATTAGAGTTTTTTCTTTTAAAGACATTATCACGAGTAATATGTTTTTATCTCCTTCCCAATGGTCTTTAAAATCATTAAATGATTTTTTCAATTTATCTAAAACACCTTTCCTTCTGTCGCTTTTGTTATTTAATGACCCTTTATTTGTATTATCAAGTAAAAATATAAAAACACCTTTTTGCTCTTCGTGCATTAATTTTAAAACATCTTTTCCAATATCTTTAAGAGGTGCGTTTTCGTGTTTAAACTCAATATTTAAAATACGATTATACATTTTAGTTTCTTCATTTTTCCTAAATATACTCATATCTAGTAAAGCAGCTTGACCCTTAATATTATTGATTTCGTTGCAAATATTTATTTGATCATAGTTTTTGCCTAAATTATACTTTGCCCTAGTTGGAGATTCAATAGAATAAAATAGATCATTATGTTTTTCTTTAAATTTATCAATAAATAGTTGACGTAGTTCTTGTTCCGAAATTCTAATATCATCACTTTTTGCTGGAAATATTAGCTTACCAATCGGATCTATTGTATCATTTTCCCATCCTGTTAATAATATGTCATTCAAAACTTCATTGCATAATTGCACTAAATCAACATTTTCCATAAGTATCACTTTTTATAAATTTCTCCATTTTTACCCAAACATCTTCAATCCCTCATCTCCATCCTAACCATTTCAATCTCCCAATCCTCCGTTACAACACCATCCGTCAAACTTTGCATCCTACAACCCAAACCATCAAAAAAATAATTAAAAGCTACTTGACCGTTAACTTTCAATACACCATTCTGCATTTCCTTTACTTGTTTAAATCGCCAAGTCCTTCGGAGTCTTCGTGAATAAAACACTAAAAACTCAGGATAAACACCTGTTTTTTCAAACCCAATCATCCCTCCAGATTGAATGGTTAATGCAATATCTTGAACCATATTTTTACTTCTCATATTTGCACTCTCTTCATCAATCATCCTAATCCTTTCGCGAGACATCAACCTACAACCTTTTTCAATTAACCGACCTACAGCTAAGCACTCAAAATCCTCTTCAAAGTATCCTGAATCGCAATCCTAAAAGCATCATCTTGTGTCACTTTTTTATATAAATCCAATTCTATTTTTCGTTGTTGTGCCATCACATCGTCAAATATTTTTTTGAAGGCAATTTCACGGTTTTGAGTATCGGTATTTGTGGAATACTTTTCTTTATAATCCGGATGGGCTTGTATGCTTTTGGCTAGACTTACAAATTTTACTCTTTGTTCTTCCGGTGTAGCTTCCCAACCTTGAAACCATCTTTCGTTGAAACTATTGATGATTAAATCCAATGGGTCTTCCTCTTTATCCGTGCCGTGAGCACCTCTGGGATTAGGATTTTGTGGGTCTAATTCGGTTTCCTTATCGTCTAAAACAATGCTGGTGTTGAGTTTTACGCGTTCCAATCCATAAGTGGACAAATCGACTGAATTTAATAATTCATCTAAAGCATCTTTGCTCGGGTCAACAATAGTCAATTTAGGAATTAGGAATTTTAAAAACCAAAATAGTTTTTCCCAATTCACTACTTCATAAGGTAAAATGGATGCCATTTGACCATATATTTTGACAAACTGCTTGGCTTTGATTTTGAAATCGGCTTTGTCGCTGTCTTCTAATTCCAATTCAAAGTTGAATCGGTCAGCTGCCACATCAATTATTGGACTTAAAAGTTGCGCATCTACTTTTTTGAAATATTGGTCTACAAAATCTTCTACTTCTGCCCATTCGTAAAC
>Ga0138256_10006872_pt1 | contig 12027 bp, 7 predicted proteins | sample KNB2016incub_MG_FD_105486 | JGI IMG/M metagenome (GOLD analysis project Ga0138256, IMG submission 105486) | Active sludge microbial communities from wastewater in Klosterneuburg, Austria - KNB2014incub_MG | ecosystem: Engineered > WWTP > Activated sludge > Unclassified | place: Austria... | reverse complement strand
GGCATCCCGCCCATCGTAGTATCCCACCACAGGGGAAATTGATGGTTGTCGGCAAACGACTGCCGCACATATTGCGCTGATGTCCAGTTATAGGTGACTAGATCGCTGCCCAGCCCGGATCGTGGCCACATTACGGAATCCGGTGCAGCTAAAAAAGGCGACATTAGCAGAACTGCTAACATAGCGAAAATGAGCGCCGCGCTCAAGTTGGGATGGCGTTGAAACCGGGCGAGAAACGCGTTTAGCGAAAGGCTATGGGCATTGATGCTGCGCATACATCTCCAAACGCATATCGGGCATATCCACCGGGATTTCGCATCGGATATAGCGGCTGTTCAATAATTCAGCCAATGCTGTAATTTGTTCGCCAGCAGCTTTATCCGGCACGGCGGCTACCCATACCCACGGCGCATTCCCTACAAAGTTGCTCAGGCGCTGCTCGAAGGAAGCATCATTTTCTTCATCTACGGTTGATAACAGTGAAATATGCAGCGGCGTTCCGAAGAAGTAATAATGCAAGGGCGCGCTCAACCAGTCCTCGATACTCGCATCTTCTAGGCGGAAAAGTATAGCATCGTCTGCCGTTGCCCTCTCATTGATCACCTCAATTGCTGCCTCAAACCCTGGACGGGAAATCGAGGGAATGGTTCCCGGCAGATTTTGCGCGAATTCGGCATTGTTCGAAAGATATATCCCCATCACTAGCCACAGAATACAAACGGTCACTTGCAACCAGCGCCAGCGCTTGAGTTCTAAAAGCCCTGCCGCTGGCAGCAGCAAGAGCGGCGGCAGAATCGCCATCATCAGACGAATATGAAACAGGAAGGGGACAAAATGATTGATGATCAACGTGATCGCCGTCCCCCCGAGCAGCCACCACCATAAATACTGTATCGGCTTTTTCCGCCAACGCCTTAGCGCCAGCGTGCTTAGAATGGCGACGATCAGCAGCAGCCAGTTGGTGAAAGCGGCGCTCGCTGCTGTAAGGATCATTTCTACGCTCAACCCGCGTGGCGCGGAAAGTTCCAGTGAAACATATTTGAGGATCACCAGCACCCACGGAAGGTAGATCGAGCCTGCAATCACAAACGGAAGGATCAGGCGCTTCCACCCCGGATGTCGCCGCTGAAACAGCAGGTGGAATCCGGCTTGCACGGCAAACCATATTTGCCCGAATGGGTGGCTGTACAAGAGTAATACCAGCGTCAAAGCCAGCCCGTAAGTGAGATGGCGGCCTGGCTTTCGCAGTGCCCGCCAGTATAAAGTGGCGGTGCTGCATCCGATTAAAATATGTAAGGTATAGCCGCGCAGTTCATGCAGGTAATACAAATAGAAGGCTGAGCCGCTCATGAAAACGGCCGCAAAAAACGCAAACCACGGCTTTTGCGGAAGCATTTCCCGCGCAAGGCGATAGATTATGGCTATCGAAAGCAGGCCAAGCAGCCATGAAAGCGCCCGCCCGGCTAATGGCGACCAGCCTGCAACGGCGCCCCACCCCGCCAGAGTGAAGTTGTAAATCGGCGGCCAGGTGCTGCTTGCTGATACCCTGAAAGCGATATCCAGTGGAGACAGCGGCCCAAAATAAGCCCCGCCGCTTTCATAGATGGAGTAGATCTCATCAATCCAGAGCGCATCTATATTTAAGCTGCGGGCGCTTAGCCATGCGGCAAATAACAGCAGCGGAATGACTGCCAACCAGATGTAACTACGGGGACGGGACATACTTAAACTTTACAATCAGCTCACAAGCGTATTGTAGGGGAGAAGTATAGGTTGAAAGGCTTGAGTTAATCGGGGTAACGCTCAAAAACGCGCGTTATTCGATAACCAGGACATACATTGGCCGTCCTGCGCATACAACTCAACCCGCATATCCGGCATGTCTACAACCATCGCGCATGGCTGATAGCTGTCGGCAATCAGTGCCCTCAATGTCTCCATTTGTGAATCTGCCACTAAACCCGGAATTTCCGCCACCCATAGGCGCGGCGACTCTCCAACAAATGCTTGTAAACGCTGTTCAAAAGGAATCTCAGTGAATGATCGATCATCAATTAGCACGTCATCACGGGCGTTTACCATCGAAAGCAGCGAGAAATGCAGCGGGCTGCCCTCAAGATAATAGTCCAGCGGCGGCGCATATAAATATTCCACGTCTTGATCCGCTAGCCGGAAAATAACTGCATCATCGGGATCGGCATTTTGCGCAAGAGCTTGCAATGCTGCTTCAAAGCCAGGGCGGGAAATCATGCGCAGCGCCCCCGGTAAATCGCTGGCAAATGTGGGATGAAATGAGAGGTATACGCCCATTATCAGCCATACCGCGCAAATCGCCGCTTGCAGCCAGCGGAAGCGCTGAAGCTGGATCAACCCTGCCGCCGCTAGCAGCATTAGCGCGGGCAGTACCGCAATGAGATGCCGGATGTGAAATAAAAACGGGATTATGCGATTGACCAGCAGCGTTAGCGCCACTAGACCGATCAGCCACCACCATAAAAATTGTATTGAGCGCTGGCGGATCAGCCGTAAGCTTAAGATACCCAAAATCGCAGTTGGAATCGTCAGCCAGTTTGAAAATGCCGCCGCCGCCGCGCCCAATATCAGCGGGGTGTCAATCGCGCCCGGAATTGAAACAGCCTGCGCAGTTTTAATCAGCATGAAGGCCAGCCATGGCGCGTAAAACAGCACCGCCACCAGAAACAGGAATAAGACCCGTTTCCACTGCGAGTTTCGCCACTCGAACGCGATATGAAAACCCGCCAGCATCGCAAACCACAACTGCCCGACAGGGTGGCTGTACAACAGCAGCACCAGCGCCGCTGCAAAACCAATTTGCGCTGGCCAGCGATCTGCTCTTCTGATCAATCGCCAGTACAGCATGGTTGCGATCAGGCCAAATAAAACGTGAAAGCTATAGCCGCGCAGCTCATGGAAGTAATAAAGGTAAAAGGCCGAACCGCTGATAAACACAGTGGCGAACAGCGCAAACTGGCGTTTCTGCGGCATCAATTCACGAGCAAGCCTGTAAATGACAGCAATCGCCAGTAAGCCTAGCAGCCACGATAGCACTCGCGCTGCCAGCGGCGTCCATCCTACCAGTACCCCCCATCCTGCCAGAAAATAGTTGTAGCCCGGCGGCCATACCGCGTAGCCCGCCACGCGCAAAGCGATATCTAAAGGGGATAACGGCCCGTATTGCGCGCCGCCGCTCTCGAAGATTGAATAGTATTCGTCTAGCCAGATCGCATCCACGTTCAGGCTACGCGCCCCCAACCACACGGCGTAAAGCAGCAGTAAAACAACAATCAGCCAGTGAAGATTACAAAGGCATGCCATACAGCATATTCCAGATGTGGTGATCGCATCGCTTCGTTTTAGCCACCCGCTAATCGCTTCAGCTCGTACAGCTTAGTCAGCGCCTCAATCGGGCTTAAATTGTCTATCTCCATTGCTTGCAGCATGGTCACTGCTGGATTTGCCGCTTCCTGTTGGGTATCGGGACTGAACAGGTTCATCTGATCAGGATTAGATTTGACGGCACGACCCCGGCTGCGGGCGGGATGCATTTCATAATTACTGCCTTGCTGCTCAAGGTGTTGCAGCAGTTCGCGCGCGCGATCTACCACCGGGCGCGGCAGTCCGGCTAATTGCGCGACATGTACCCCGTAACTGCGATCTGCGCCCCCGCCAACCACTTTATGTAAAAAGACGATCTGTTCGCCGTCTTCGCTCACCGCCACGTTGTAATTTCTTGCGCGCGGCAGCACGTTGGGAAGCTCGGTCAATTCATGATAATGGGTGGCGAATAACGTGCGGCAGTTCAAACGGGGGTTGTTATGCACGTATTCAATCACCGAACGGGCAATCGCCAATCCATCATAAGTAGACGTGCCGCGCCCCACCTCATCTAGAATCAGCAGGCTGCGGCGGGTGCTGCCAGCCAGAAGCCGCGCAGTTTCGATCATCTCCACCATGAACGTGCTGTAGCCGGCATGAATTTCATCTTGTGCGCCGATGCGAGCGAAGATGCGATCCACCATTCCGATAGTCGCCTCATCTGCGGGGACGAAACTGCCAATCTGCGCCAGCAGCGTGATGATCGCTACTTGCCGGATATAGGTGGATTTTCCGGACATATTCGGCCCGGTGATAATATGAATACGGTTCATACTGTCGAAATGGGTGTCATTAGGCACGTAGCGCAGGCCATCGCTCAAGGTGTGTTCGACCACCGGATGCCGCCCGGCGCTAATAATCAGCAGATCATCTTCAGTCAGGGTAGGACGGCAGTAGCCTTCGCGGGAGGCGACATCCGCCAGCGCGCAGAACACATCCAGATGCGCCAGCGCGCGTGCGCTGTCCAGCAACGCCTTGCTTTGCTCGCACAGCTTCGCGCAAAGTTCTGCAAACAGGCGGCGTTCCACTTCTAGAATCTGTTCCTCAGCATTCAGCACCAGCGCCTCGTAATCTTTTAGCTCCGGCGTGATATAGCGCTCGGCATTGACCAGCGTTTGCTTGCGAATATAGTCGGGCGGTACCTTGCCCGTATTCGAATGGCTGACCTCAATGTAATAGCCGAACACCTTATTAAAGCCCACCTTAAGCGAGCTGATACCGGTTCGCGCCCGTTCTTGCGGCTCTAACGCGGCAATCCAGTCCCGCGCATCTTTGGTGGCGTGGTAAATGCCGTCTAGCTCTTCAGAATATCCGGGGCGAATCACGCCCATATGATTCAAGTTTGCAGGGGGTTCGTCGCTGATCCCCGCCCGAATTTCATTGACCACTGGCTCGCAGGGGTTGAGCCGGTCATACAGCGCCGGAAGGGCGGTGTTTCCGCTGATAATTTCACGAATGACCGGGATCGTCTCCAGCGTTTGTCGCAGCGCGGCCAGATCGCGGGGGGTGGCATTCTGAATCAGCAGCCGATTGGTCAGCCGTTCAAGATCGCTCACTTGCCGCAGCGTTTCCCGAATCTGTGCTCGTAAAACCTCATCCCTTGTCAATGCTTCAACCACATCTAGCCGCGCATTCAGGCGTTTCAATTCTAGCAGCGGCTGGGTAAGCCATGTCCGCAGCAAACGCGCTCCCATCGCGGTGACCGTGCGATCAAGAATGCCGAGCAGGCTGCCTTTTGACTGGCGGTTGCGGATGGTTTCCGTGAGTTCCAGATTGCGCCGTGTGAACGGATCCAGCACCATGAAGCTGGCCGTAGAGTAGGCCCGTAAGCTGGCCAACTGCGCCAGCGATCCGCGCTGCGTCGTTTGAACGTAGAACAGCGCCGCCCCTGCCGCGCCAACGCCAACGGTCATCTCGCCAATACCGAAGCCTTCCAGCGTGCGTACATTAAAATGCGTGCATAGCAGCGGCTCGGCGCTGCTGCGCTCAAAATGCCAGTCGTCCACTGGAGTTAGATGAATATGCGCCGGAAGCGAAACGCCGCGCTCAACCCAGCTTCGCGGCATCAGTACTTCTCGTGGCGAAAGCCGTGCCAGTTCTTCTAAGACCAGTACTCCGGCATTTTCGCCAGCAAGCTCAGTAACCGCAAATTCGCCTGTTGAAATATCGGTATAAGCCAGCCCCGCACGCTGCCATGCGCCGGAGGCAGAATCGCCGTTTGGGAATATTGCCATTAAGTAATTTTGATGCGCATCTGAAAGTAGTTCTGGCTCAATCACGGTGCCGGGGGTCAGCACACGGGTCACTGCGCGCTCAACCAACCCGCGCCCGTCCGGCTCGGTCACTTGCTCGCATACGGCGACGTGATACCCCTTTTCAATCAGCCGAGCGATGTAGGTTTCTACAGCATGATGCGGCACGCCGGCCATCGGCACACGCTCATTTTTGCTCACTGGCCGGCCGGTCAAAACGAGATCGAGTTCTCTCGCCGCGATCTCTGCGTCCTGATCGAACGTCTCGTAGAAGTCCCCCAGTCGGAAAAGCACGATGCAATCCGGGTGTTGTTGTTTGATGTTTAGATACTGCTGGCGCAGTGGGGTCAAAGTGACGTTGGACATTATGGCAAGACTTCCTGAAACAAGGCAGAATTGAACCTGAAAGCTATACGGCTCCTTGAACATATATTCTAACTTGCGCGCTGCGCTCACGCAATTTCAGGTGCAATCATGACTGACTACGTTATTGGCGTCGATTTAGGCGGCACACGCCTTCGCGCCGCACTCATGGACGATGATTTAACCATACATGCTCGCCATGAAGTGTTGACCGAAGCCAGAGATGGCTTTGATGCAACATTCGGCCGTATAAAACAGCTTGTTCGCGCCGTTCTGCCTGAAGATCAAGGCGGTAATGATGCCTTGTTAGGCATTGGCGTGTCCATTCCCGGCCCCACCAACCCCTTCAAAGGAATTGTCGAGTTAGGCACAAATCTGGCGGGCTGGCGTGATATCCCGCTGGCAAACTTGTTACAGGATGAGTTCCATACCCCGGTATTTCTGGGTAACGATGCCAATGTCGCGGCGCTGGCAGAAGCCACCCGTGGGGCAGGGCGGGGCTATCGCCATGTCATCTTCGTCACCGTCAGTACTGGTATTGGCAGCGGTATTATCGTTGATGGACATTTGCTGTTGGGCAAAGATGGCCTTGCCGCTGAAGCCGGACATATCGTGATGCTGGTAGATGGAGAATGCACTACGCTCGAAAAACAAACTGCCGGCCCCTCTCTGGCGCGTCAGGCGCGCGTGCGTATTCAGGCGGGTGAAACCTCGCTCATTTCTGGGTTGGTCAATGGTGAATTAAGTAAGATAAGCGGAAAAACTGTTGGTGAGGCGCTGCGAGCTGGTGATGCGCTGGCTGCATCAATCGTGAATCGGGCTGGCACAGTTTTGGGTGGCGGCATGGCTAGTTTGCTGCATCTCTTTAATCCGGAAATACTGATCTTTGGCGGCGGCGTCAGCGCCATTGGTGATCCGCTGTTTGATCCGATGCGTGTGGCAATCGAGGTTAACTGTATTGACAAAGCCTATTGGCGCAATTTGAAGATTGAGATGGCGGCGCTTGGTGAAAACGTCAGCTTAATCGGCGCAGGTGCGCTGGTGCTCACACGCGGCGGCGTTGAAGATTTAAGCGCGGTAAAAGCGGCATTAGAGGACTGATTCCTAAAATCGGCTTGCATTATGTTGCTCTGTCGCCATGGTGTTTTTTCTCTGTGTCTTTGTGGCTTAATCGTCTCTAAAACTCTATGCGATAAATCTATTCGTAGATATGCAGCATGCTGCCTCGGTTTTTGGGCGAATATACTTATTCGCCCTACTTATCTCCCCTTTTAACTTTTACTGACCTTTCTCTCAGCACCATTCCCCTTTCGTTGTATTTTCATCAAAATTTAGTTTCACGAATTGTATAGCCTCTCGCCTGATGCTAGACTTGACGGCATGTTATCCCTACTGGATTTTCGCGTTCGCCAGCGTGATTTTTTGCTGGAAATTTCTAAAGCGATTACCTCGCGCCTTGACCTGAATGAAGTGTTGAAGCGGGTAGTGAATGCTTCTGTCGCCATGCTTGCTGGTCAGGTGGGCATTATTGCCCTGCGCGATGATCGCGGTGAATATCACATTCAAGCGGTGCTTGGTGTGCCTAAAGAACAGATTCCTGATCTAAACACGCGCTTGCTAGAAGTGATTCAAACCGCCAGCGCGCGCGATTCTGAACTAGTGAATACCCATTTGCGCGAAATGGCTGCGGTGATTGATAAGCGCCTGATCCAGTCTTTTGCCATTCCCCTCGCGTTCGGTGGAGAGGCGATGGGATTGATGCTGGTGTTCCGCAGCTTCCAGGGCGGTGCAACGCCAGATGATATTCAGGTGCTGCAAAGCTTTGCCGATCAGGCGGCTATCGCGGTACACAACGCCCAGCTTTATGAACGTATGAATTTTGATCGCAAGCAGTTGGCGGCGGTGATCCAGCACAGCGCCGATGGCGTCGTCATTCTTGATGACGCGCTGACGATTCTGAATTTCAATCATGCCGCCGAGCGCATGACCGGATGGACGGCATGGGAAGCGCTGGGTTTGAAGGTGGATGAGGTGCTGACCTTCGCGCATGTTGACAAGGGCGATCTTCATAAGGCACTGGAGAAGGGCTGGCCTTATCCCGATCAGCAGGATGCTGATGATGCGCTTTATGTCGAGGGTGATTTGCTGCGCCGCGATGGCCTGACCACCAGCGTTGGTATTCAGTACGCGCCGCTGTTCACCGACGATGGCAAGTTAGCGAACGTCGTCGCCAATGTGCGTGATATTTCCAATTTTCGGCAGGCGCAGCAGATGCAAAATGTATTCATTTCAACCGTCTCGCATGAACTTAAAACGCCTGTTGCCCTCATTAAAGGGTATGCTGCAACTTTGCGCCGTGAGGATGTGACCTGGGATGAAGCCTTTGTGCGCGAATACAGCGGCGTCATTGAAGAAGAATCGGATCGGCTTACCGAACTGATCGAAGATTTGCTCACCGCCAGCCGCATTCAGGCGGAAAGAGGCCTCACGCTGATGCCCGGCGATATGAATATCGCTGAAATAGCGCGCCGCTCTGTAGCGCGCTTTCAAACCCAGACTGATCAGCATAAATTCGAGATTCATTTCCCCGCCGATTTCCCGCTGGTACAGGGTGACGAAACGCGCTTCCGGCAGGTGGTGGACAACCTAGTGAGTAACGCCATCAAATATTCGCCCAACGGCGGTACGATTGCAGTTGGCGGTACGGCGGATGGAAATACGGTATCCCTGTATGTGCGCGATCAAGGCGTGGGTATGAAAGAAAGCGAAATGGATCAGATTTTTGATCGCTTCTATCGCGTGGATGGCGCGTTAAGCAGGAAAACGCAGGGTACCGGATTGGGGCTTTACCTGTCTAAAGCCATCGTTCAAGCGCACGGCGGTACGATTCGTGTCGAAAGTAGCCCCGGTAAAGGCAGTACCTTTTTCGTAACACTTCCAGTAAGCTAATCATGAAATGGAGGCGAAATGCCCAATCAAACGAATGTCCGCTGCCCTAACTGCGGAATCCAATTTACAGCGCCAGTTGAAACGGTCATTGATGTAGCGCAAAATTCGAATGCAAAAATGCTGCTGCTGGCAGGTTCGCTGAATGCCTTCCAATGTCCAAATTGTGGTAGTCCAGTTCGCGTTGCCACGCCCTTTCTATATCACGATGGCAGCAAAGAACTTCTGCTAGTGTTTGTGCCGCCGGAGCTGAATTTGCCAAAGACGGAACGGGAAAAGGCGATTGGCGATTTGATGCGTGAGTTGACTGCTGTGCTGCCGCAGGGGTCGTTCAAGAGCTATATGTTCCAGCCGCGTGAATCCCTGACGCTGCAAGGTTTGGTAGACACGATTTTGCAGGCCGACGGCGTGACCCCGGAAATGATGCGGGAACAGCGCGAACGCCTGTCCGTGTTGGAATCGCTGCTTGGTGCGCCCGAAGAAACCCGCCAGTCCATCATCGAACAGAACGATTCCAAAATTGACACCCAGTTCATGCAAACACTTAGCTTGCTGCTTCAGCGCATGGTCGCTGAAGGTCAGGTTGAAATGGCGCAGCAGCTCGCAAACGTGCAGGAAGACCTGCTGTCCTTTTCCAGTTTCGGCCAGAGCCTGCTGGAGGAAGCTCAGGAACAGGAAGCCGTCATGCAGGAAGTTGCGCAGGCCATCAATCAGCTTGGATCGCAGCCAACCCGCGCAGATTTTCTGGCGCTGGCAAAACAATATGCTGGCGATATACCGAGCTTACATGCATTGGTCGGGTTGATTCGCCCGGCTTTTGACTACGAATTCTTTCAGGGCTTGACTGCCGCAATCGGGCAAGCCCCGGCAGATGAACGCGAAGGGCTGGAAACGCTGCGTGATCAGCTGCTTCAACTGGCGCAGGACGTAGACGCGCAAACACAGGCCATGATTGCAGATGCAACGAAGCTGCTTCAGATTCTGGTCGGCGCGCCGGATGAACAGGCGCTGGAAGCCTTGATTCACGAAAACGTTGAGGCGATGGATGAGGCTTTCCTCAGCGTATTGTTGGCGAATTTGCAGCAGGCCGAGAACCAGAATAATACGGCAATGGTCACCAAATTATCTGGTATTTATGAACATGTGTTGGCGATGCTGCGCGAACAGATGCCGCCGGCGCTGCGTTTTGTAAACGAGCTGTTGGGCGCGCCATCGCCTGAAGAGCAGCAGCGTATGTTGGATGAGAACGCAAAGACCTTTGGCGAAGAATTGTTGTTCACCATTGATGCCGTCACTGAAGCGATGGCTGCGCGCGGCGAAGAAACTATTCTTCAGCGGTTGGCCGATCTGCGCAGCGCAGCCGAAACTGCATTGGATTAAGATGCGCCACAAGTATCGGCTGTGCTCTTCTTAATCCCAACGGTTGCCCTACACATCATGGTAAATTGGGCGGCTCTTTTGTAAGCTTTGCCTTTGCGGCGAACTGCGCTTGTGTAGTTTGCCTTCGTTAAGACACTTGAGGAGCAAATCTATATGGCAGCAGCGAACCATTCTACGCACCGCGCTTTTAAGGCCGGTCTTTTTGTCTTAATTGCCACGGTCGCCATGACACTGGTTCTTCTTGGTCAGTTCAACGCTGTTCCTGTTAACGCACAGGCTGCACCGACCTTTACACCGGCTGATCAGTTGACCCGCGCCTATGAAGCTGTGCGCTCTGCATTGGAACAACGTTTCAATGCCACGCTGCGCCCGGTGGCAAGCTATACTTGGGAGCAGATGGAATTCGTCAATGGCATTGACGATTGCACCACCAATGTCGAAGCCCCGCGCCCGCTGTACTATGGTTGGCGTTTTGTGCTGACCGGTTTCGATGGTCTCCAGTACGAAGGCCGTTCTAGCTTCGACGGGACAATTATCACCACCTGTGACGAAGTGACCGCAGGTACAGTAGCAGCTGCTTCACCTGATAGTTCACTGCCCCCGCCGGTTGCCGGTTCGGCCATGGTGGGCGGTTTTGAGCTTGGTGGCCATGCGTTGGAACTGAATTCCAATACCGTCAGCCTGATGCAGCGCTCAGGGATGACATGGGTCAAGATGCAGCATGAATTCCGTCTTGGCGAAGACCCCGGTGTGGTTGCCAGCATTATCAACAATGCTCACGCGCAGGGCTTTAAAGTGCTGGTGGGTATCCCCGGCGAACCTGCCGAAATGGGCGACTTCAACAGCTATATCAGCAGCTATGCCAACTTTGTCGCCGGCGTGGCCGCGTTGGGCGCAGATGCGATTGAAGTTTGGAATGAGCCGAACATTGACCGTGAATGGCCGGTAGGCAGCATCAATGGCGCCAGTTACACCCAGCTTCTGGCCGCCGCCTTCAATGCCATCAAAGGGCGCAGCCCCAGCACGCTGGTGATCAGTGGCGCACCCGCTCCAACCGGTTTCTTTGGCGCGGCAGGCTGTACGGCTAACGGCTGTAATGACGATGTGTTCATGCAGCAAATGGCCGCTGCTGGCGCCGCTCAATACATGGACTGCGTTGGCTTGCACTATAACGAAGGCATCGTTTCGCCAACCGCTACCGGCGGCGATTCTCGCGGTAGCTATCCCAGCTATTTCTTCAGCTCAATGCTGAATCGTGGTTATGCGCCGTTTGGCGGCGTGCCCGTGTGCTTCACCGAACTGGGCTTCCTCAGCCCGCAGGGTTTCAATGAACCGCTGCCCGGTGCATTTGCATGGGCGCAGAATACTACCGTTGCGCAGCAGGCGCAGTGGCTGGCAGAAGCCGCAGTCGCCTCTGCCAACAGTGGCCGTGTGCGTATCATGATTGTCTGGAATGTGGACTTTCCATTCTGGGGTACAGACCCTGCCGGTGGTTTTGCCATGTTCCGTCCGGATCGATCCTGCCCTGCATGCGATTCGCTCGGCGCGGTGATGCGATAGCGATACGAGTGTAAATAATTCGAATCTTCAACTCAACGCAGGGCGCGGCATAACATGCCGCGCCCTGCGCTTTTTTGCCCCGCCAGAGGATGTTCTGATGAAACGACATCTGCCGATCTTAACGGCGCTG
>Ga0138256_10006871_pt1 | contig 12027 bp, 13 predicted proteins | sample KNB2016incub_MG_FD_105486 | JGI IMG/M metagenome (GOLD analysis project Ga0138256, IMG submission 105486) | Active sludge microbial communities from wastewater in Klosterneuburg, Austria - KNB2014incub_MG | ecosystem: Engineered > WWTP > Activated sludge > Unclassified | place: Austria... | reverse complement strand
TCAAACAGTCCGAGGAGATGTTTTGTTTTCTTCCCATCAACCGCGGCAAATTGTTGTTTGTTCCACACGTAAGCTGAGCTTTTATTCTTCCTCTTCCATTCTTCGGTAAGGTCGCGCTTATCTAGGCGTTCTCCCTGACTTCCCTCGTCTTCTGGATCATTCATCGACTGCGGTAAAAATTTCGACCTACCGCCGCCGAGAGCAACCTCTAGACCGTCGCCGTACGGAAAATCGACCAATTGACGAGCGATGTCGGCAACACCTGCGTCACGAGCCGCCTGAGGCAGATCGCCGTCGGATTCCCAGTCGCGTTCTGCGCTGTGGGCATAGCAAGCGGCCGGGGTTGCGTGAGTCAATCGGGCAGTCGACACAACACCAGTGGACAATCCTCTTTGCTCGGCAAGTTCCAGGATCGTTGTAAGCTCGTTGCCCTTAACGGTTCTGTGATCCCCGATGACTACATTTTGGTCGACCGATATCAGGCTATCCTCGGTCTTAACGCCTGTTACCATCGCGGTCATGGTGGGGGCGGAATCCGAAGTCTGTTGGTTGACGCTGTAGGTTTTCGAGAGCGCGACAAACGGGAGCTGCTCGAAACCTAGAAAGTTCTCCTCGCCACTTTCGCCTCGCCGTTGCCCTTCCAGAATCCGTGCGGCCGAAGCGGTCGCCACACCCATACCGTCGCCGACGAACAAGATCACGTTCTTAGCTCGTGTCTTGCGTTTCAACATCCTCTTGGTACGTTCGATGGCGGCTTTCCCGTCCCGAAGCCAGGATTCACGGTTTTCCGTGCGCTTCACCGGAAAAGGCTTTGGAAGACTCTGTCCCGTAATCCTCAAAGGAGCAGCAATCAGCAATAAGCTGACGAGGATTAAAATGGCGGAAACTCGGCGTAAAAACGTTAGTTGTATATTCATTCAAGAAGAATTATGGAACGGGTTGCAAAGAGTCGACTTTCGCGCGCCAACGTACCTCGCAATAAAGAAATCGCATTACTATTAATAAATAGTGCCATCGGGGGGTTACGCCGATGTTACCAGGTTCTGAGGAGCTCACTGATTGTTCACGCGAAGGCTACCGTTCCGCCTCCTGTTTGTATTTGTCCTAATTGCTCTCACTTTCGATAAAGCTTTTCAGCTTCGCTTGGATCAGATCTCTTACTTCGCGGGTGCGTTGGAGCTTCTCTTCTTCTGTTCCGGTAAAAGTCGAAGGATCAGGAAAGCTCCAATCGACTCGTCTGTTGACGCCAGGGAAAATAGGACATTTCTCCATGGCTGTATTGTCACAGACCCCAATTATGTACTGGAACATTTTGCCTGATCGGTAGAGTTCGAAAACCATTTTGGTTTGGTTTCCACTGATATCGATGCCGATCTCCCGCATCACCTCGATCGCGAGAGGATTTAGAACCCCGGGATCAATGCCGGCGCTCATCGCCTCGAAGCGGTCAGCGGCCATGTTGTTTAACAATGCCTCGGCCATCTGGCTGCGTGCAGAATTGTGAACACAAACAAACAGAACCTTTTTCTTAACGCTCATCCCGTTTACTCCTGAACGCTCTCGATGAATCCCTGAAGACGTTTGCGAATCTCGTCGCGAACGCGAGTAAACACGGCCAGAACTTCCGCGTCGCTACCACCCGCCTCCGCAGGGTCATCGAAGCTCCAGTGGATCCGCTGAGTCTTGCCTGGGAACACAGGGCAGCTTTCTTTCGCGTTGTCACAGACCGTTATCACATAATCGAATTCTTGGCCCGTGAACTCATCAACGGATTTAGAGCGATGGCCCGTGATGTCGATGCCGATCTCCTCCATCGCGGCTATTGCCTGAGGCCGGACAAAACTTTTGATAACGCCGGCGCTTTCGACCTCGAACCCATCGCCGCCGTCGTGTCTCAGCAAACCTTCGGCCATTTGGCTTCGTGCGGAATTGCCGGTGCAAAGAATCAACACTCTTTTACTTTTTTCCATAAAATTATTCGAATACATTCAAGAACGGTTTTCGTGAGTGACCGCCTCGAAATTCCCTCTTTCTGATGCGAATCCTGGTCGCAGCCTCAATGCCACGCGGACAAGTAGGATCAGGACCGGCACTTCGATCAAAGGCCCGATAACTGCTGCGAACGCGACGCCCGAGTCGATCCCGAAAACCGCAATGGCCACCGCGATCCCAAGTTCGAAATTGTTGCCCGCTGCGGTAAACGCCAGCGACGTGCTTTTCGGATAATCCGCCCCGGCCTTCTTTGCAAGGAAGAACGCACTGAAGAACATGATGACAAAATACAGGACGAGCGGAATGGCGATGCGGACGACGTCGAAGGGGATCTGTACTATCAAGTTTCCCTTGTAGCTGAACATCACCATGATCGTGAACAGCAAGGCCACCAGGGTGATGGGACTTATCTTTGGAATAAAGACGTTGTTGTACCAATCCTTCCCTTTCGCCCTCATAAGCACGAAGCGAGTTACCATCCCGGCAAAAAATGGAATGCCGAGGTAGATCAAAACGCTTTCCGCGATCTGAACGATGCTTATGCTCACTTCTGCCCCGCTCACGCCGAATAGCGGCGGAAGTACGGTGACGAATATGTATGCATAGATACTGTAAAAAAGGACCTGGAAAATACTGTTGAATGCGACAAGGCCAGCGACGTATTCGTTATCGCCTTTCGCAAGATCGTTCCAGACGATAACCATCGCTATGCAACGGGCGATCCCGATCATTATCAGACCGATCATGTATTCAGGCTTGTCGGGGAGCAGGAGCACCGCAAGTCCGAACATCAGTATCGGACCAATGATCCAGTTCTGCACCAGCGAGAGACCGAGGATTTTTGTGTTGCGGAAAACCGAAGGCAGCTCCTCGTACTTCACCTTTGCGAGCGGTGGATACATCATCAGTATCAACCCGATCGCGATCGGGATGTTCGTCGTCCCGACCTGAAACTGATTTATGAAATCCGCGGTTCCCGGGATAAGAAACCCTAGGCCCACACCGATTGCCATCGCCGCAAAGATCCAGAGAGTCAAGTATCGATCCAGAAAGGATAAGCGTTGAGACGGATCGTCGTTTCCATTTCCCATATTCTTCAAAACCTCCAGCCACTACCTTTTCTGGGAGAGCGCTGCTTCGCATTTTTCGCAGAGGATCCTGCGAGCTTTCAAGGGCAACGCCTGTTCAAGCCCAAGGCCCACAATTCTTGTTATCGTCGTTTCGTCTTCCACGACGTGATCCGGGCAAACGCCCGCGCCGCAGTTAACGCAGCTAGCAATTGCAACCTCCGTCGCACCTCGTCGTGAACAATCAAAGCAATTCATAGGTACACCAGTGACAAACTCAGGCTCTATTCGACAACGACTCTTTTTCGATTTCGCCAACAGATCCGACTATCTCGTCCACGATCCTTCGCGCGGTGCGGCCAACACCGATCAGTGTCGCCGAAGCGAACCCGGTCCAGTTTCCGTATCCGGCCAACCAGAGTCGCGGCTCTTTTATCGACCTGCTGCCCTCGACATCAACGCGGCCTTTCTCGTTAACCACACCTAGGTGCCGCAGATGCTTCAGGGCCGGTCTAAAACCAGTGCACCAAATAACTGCGTCGATCTGCGATTCGCTTCCATCTGACCAAACGACACCCGTACTCGTGAACCGCTCAAAGGGCCGCCGATTGTTCAACGCGTTACGATCGCGGGCCTCGCGTACCGGAGCTACCATCACTATATGTCCCAAAAGATCGGCCGGTTTGGAGACGTTCGCTCGACCACTCGTTAAGGCTTTATATTGCTCACTAGCCCGATCAAACAAGACTCGTCCATCGACGTCATCGGGCAGATATTGCGGTTCGTCGAGCGTTACCCAGATGGCTTCTGTACGGAGAGACACTTCCGCCATTATCTGGGCGCCGGAGTTTCCAGCCCCGACGATCAACACCGTCTTGCCGTCGAACTCAGCAGAGTAGCGATAATTAGCTGAGTGGATCTGAACACCTTCAAACTCTTCGCGTCCCAGATAGTCGGGAATGAATGGGTTCTGCCAAGATCCGGTAGCGCTGACGACCGCTTTAGACTTGAAAACGCCGACCGAAGTTTCGATCTCGAATCCAGTTCCGACGTGCCTAACGGCCTCGACTTTCACGGGCCTAACAACCGGGAGCTGATATCGTTCTTCGTACTGCTTGAGGTAAGAGATCACCTCATCCCGCGTGGGATATCGAGCGTACTGTCCCGGGAAAAGCCAGCCGGGGAGCGAACTCGATTGAGCCGGCGAAAATAATTGCAGCGAATCCCATCCATGCAGCCAGGCTCCGCCAGATTCCGACTGACCGTCCACAATGACGTAGCTCAAACCAGTTCGGCGGAGGTAATAGCCGATACTCAAGCCGGCTTGCCCCCCGCCAATCACAATCACGTCATGAACTTTGTTGTCAGCTTCGTTCATTAGATAAGGTCAACTAATCAGCCCCGCAACAGCTCAAACCCTGGCAGCCCAGGCGACTGCAAGCTGATGTCAACGAGATCGCTCCGATCTTCTTGTTAAGCAAGGCGAAGTGAAGCAGCCCAACGATAAGACTCCCAGCCATTACCTGTATCGCCATCATTTCGCCCATCGAACCGTAAGTGCCAAGACTTAGTTCCGAATCCAAGTTCCACGCCGACGCCGGTTTTGCGGCAAAGATGAATGCGAACGACGCTACCTTAAAGATCGTCGCCGCTACGTGGAGCGAGTACTCCCCGGTCGTCAGGCCTCCCAACGATGCCCGACTATCGCCTTCGGAGAAAACGTCAAACATCTCGACGCTCAACGCGGCGGCTACAAAGAAAACTCCGGCCCAGAGCGCGTATCCGCCGGAATTCTGGTAATACAGGAAAAACGCCAGCGGCACCATTATCAACGCAAATATCCCGTGCAGCTTATGTTCATGGATCGATTCCGGCCGGGTGTGGAGCTTGTACTTCCACATGTGGAAGTAAAACAGATCGACCGCCCCAACGATCATGAACAAGTTCAAAAAGACGAATCCGAGAATGACTAGATGTTCCATTTTTCTTTCCTCCTAATCATTTCCCGGTTAAGACCCGCAAGTTCCTGTGCCGCATGAAGTCGCAGCCACACGCGTGCCTTCGAAAAAGCTCTTTAGATTCGCGAGAGAACTCGTCATCCGTTTCGGATCGGCAGACACCCTGTCTCTCTGCTCCACGCCGCTGTAAACAGATTTCAAGATCGCCTCGATGATCAACGCCTTCGGTGCTGCCTTGTGTTCCTGACCTTCAAAATCCCAGACACGGCAGAACGTCTCGGTACCGCTGATCGAACTGCATGACGAGCAGTGGCTCTCTCTGACTTCTAGAGCCAGATCCTGCCCGTTCACTCGAATGGTCGGCGAGCTGACGAACCCGAGCTGAAGAGCCTGCTCGTAAGAAGTCACGTGGATCCTTTTCAGTTCAACCTCCGCACCCGACGTTTTGAGAAGTGCCGAGATCTCGCTGAGCACGTCTTCCAAATTGCCCTCGGAGCCCTGGCATGGTTCGCACGATTCAAGATCGAGATATAAGAAATCGATCGTTACCTTTTTCTTGTCAACTTTCGCTGGTACCGTCGCGGCTCCGCTTGAGCAACCGCATCCATTTGATTGTGTTTGTGTTTCCGTCATTGTTTTTCTCCTTGCGATTTAGTTCCCTTTCGGGTTTCGCTCATGAAGACGGACTATTTCACAAAAGGACGCAGCTTTTTTTCAACAATTAATAGATTCAGCAGGCAGCGCAATCGGCATTCTGTTGCCTGTATTCCACGATCGCTCCCGACTGGGCAAACTCTAACTTGCAGCAATCGAGAAGAATGTCTTTCAACTTTTCTCGGCCGCGCTGGACACGCGACTTCGCACCGGACAGTGAAATGTCGAGTTTTTCCGACAACTCTTTCTGGGTAAGTCCATTGATATCTGTTAGCAGTAGCGCTTCACGATATGTATCCGGCAGCTCGAGAATCATCGGTTCGAGCCAGCTTAATACCTTCTCTTCAACCGAGGTATCGTTCGGTTTGATTGCGAACGCAGGTGCGTCCTCATCGATCTCCGTGAACTCAGCCTTCCTGCTTCGGTAATAGTCCGCGATCGCGTTACGTGTCATCTGGAACACCCACGGATAGATCTTCTCGGGATCCTTCAGCGTATCGATGTTCTGATAGATCTTGAAGAAGACATCCTGCAGGATGTCTTCCACGTCCGCATCGTTCTTAACCCGCCGAGCAATGAAGCTATGCAATCGATTTCTCGATTCGGCCCAAAGAGTGCCGACGATTTCTGTTGTGTCTTGGAACATCGCTGCACACTCCTGAGCTTATCGATAGATCAGCGAGAGATACCAATCGGGGTCGGCGGAGCGCAAATTTCTGCGTCGTCACCTACGCAACAGTTAGTGCTTTCCGCAAGATTATCTTCCTTGACTACGAACACTTCCCATTCGTTGCCGTCGGGATCCGACACCCAGGTCTTGTCTTGGATCGCATAGCAACAGTTCGTATCCATTTCGTCGCGGGTATAGAGCCCTTGCTGATGCCAAAGTTCACGCATCGCGAGAACGTCTTCGGTGGTTTCAACTTGGATACCCATATGTGAAAGCGCACCACGTTCCTGGAAAGGATTTTGATTCAAAGTTAGATTGAGTGCAGGCGTTTGCACGTCAAACTTTGCGTACCCGGTCCGGACCTTGCTCGGCTCCATACCAAACATCTTCTTGTAGAACTCGATGCTGGATACGACATCTTTGACATTCATCGCCACATGCGGCTTTAAGATACTGATAGGCTTCACTGACATATTATTGACCTCTTGCTTTGGATTTATATTTCGCTTAATTACGCATACGCATAATCGTTACAGTGATACTATTCCCGTCAGATACTTATGTCAAGCCATAATTGTGATGTGTTACAATTTGCCTATGAGTTCAGTCGGTAATTTTGATTCGGAACTGTTCTTCGCCGCTCTGGCGGACCGCACTCGGCTTCGCCTACTCAATCTCATGCGCGACGGCGAAGTGTGCGTGTGCTTTTTCGCGGAGACTATAGGTACCAACAATCCAAAGATCTCGCGTCACCTTTCATACCTAAAGCGGGCCGGTCTTGTGATCGGTCGTCGTGATGGCAAGTGGATGCACTATCGGATCAATCCGCCCGTCGATCCATCGGCCGCGGAAGTTTTCAAAGCCACGATGAAGATGCTGGAAAATGATCCTCAAATGCGAGCCGATGTAAATCAGTACAGCAAGGTGTGCTGTGATTTGGAGGCCCCTGTCCGGATCAGTCGGTTGGATCTTGCGGAAACTATCAACACTGCTTAAGCATATTTTGCAATTAAAAAAATGGACCGGCATGCGTGATATCGGGTGCGGTTTTTTTTGATGGATGGTGACTACTCGTCCCGGTCGATCCATCTACGCTTGGTCGGCCCTGAAGTTTGCCTTCAACTGGACGAGACGGGCTGTTTGCTGAGGAAATTCAGTTCTCTGTTTTACCCTAAGAGAAAACTTGGGTAGACTCTTTTTTCTCTTAAGAGAAAATTGGAATTGATGGAGAAAACGAAGCAACAACAATTTGGAACGCGGATAAAGGAAGCGATCGAGCGGTTGAATGCGCAGTTGGCTGAGAGCGATCCGGTGGCTGATCCGGTGTCGCCGGATAATTCGATCGGGCGGCTGTCGCGGGTTGACGCGATGCAGAAGCAGGAAATGCGGCTCGCTATCGCGCGGAATCGCCGCACGGAATTGGCCAGGCTGGAAGCTGCCTTAAAGCTGATAGACGCGGGCGAATATGGAACGTGTCTGGGATGCGGCGAAGACATACCGGACAAAAGGCTCGAAGCCGTTCCGGACGCCCGAATGTGCGTTCCGTGCATTTCTTCGTCGAGTTCGAAACTTCACAGACACCTTTTTTAAGGCTCGCCGATAAATAAATAGATCGTACAAATGATAGAGATCAATATTAAAAGGCTTTCGGAAGCCAAAGGATTGAAGAATGCGCATCAACTGCAGCTTGCGGCCGATCTTTCGCCTGCGGCGGCAGTTCGCCTTTGGAAGGGCGAGGTTGAAAAGATAAGTATGGAAACGCTGGGACGCCTTTGCATCGCCCTCGAATGTCAGCCCGGAGATCTGTTTGTGTTTATTCCAGATCACGCCGACGCTCCGCATTGAATACATCCGCAGGAGTTTATAAAAATTACCAAGTTATTAATTCAAGGCTCGGAGCATCGTCCGGCCGCGGCATATGTCTGTCGGAAAGAACATAGAAACAAGTTAAAGCAATGATTTTTTTAGATCGGATCAAGAATAAAGATTACAACCTCAAGAACGAGATACTTTCAGGCCTCACGGTCGCTCTCGCGTTGGTGCCGGAAGCCGTTGCCTTTTCAATTATTGCCGGCGTGAGTCCGCTGATCGGGCTTTATTCGGCATTTATTATCGGCCTGATCACGGCCGTAATTGGCGGACGCCCGGGAATGATCTCGGGTGCGACCGGAGCGATCGCAGTTGTCGTCGTCGCCCTTGTAGCGACCCACGGGGTTGAGTATCTGTTCGCGGCGGTCGTCTTGATGGGCGTTATCCAATTAACTATCGGCGCACTTCGGCTCGGCAAGTTCATTAGGCTGGTGCCGCACGCAGTTATGTTCGGTTTCGTCAACGGCCTCGCCATCGTGATCTTTATGTCACAGCTAGCGCAGTTTAGGACTGTCGGCGATGGCGGAATCGAACAATGGATCAGCGGAACCCCATTGATGATCATGCTCGGCGGAGTTTTGGTAACGATGGCGATCATCCATTTTCTGCCAAAAGTTACGAAAGCCGTTCCATCTTCGCTTGTCGCCATACTTTTCGTTTCGCTGATCGTCATTTTCTTTGGAATACCGACCAGAACCGTAGGCGATATCGCTTCGATAGGCGGCGGATTGCCCGAATTTCATTTGCCGATGGTGCCGATAAACTATGAAACGCTGGCTATCATCTTTCCTTACTCTCTGATAATGGCGCTGGTCGGGCTGATCGAAAGTTTGCTTACGCTGAACGTAATCGACGAGATGACGGAAACGCGCGGACGCGGAAACCAGGAAAGCCTTGCTCAGGGAGCGGCGAACGTCGTGTGCGGATTTTTCGGCGGAATGGGTGGCTGTGCAATGATCGGCCAAAGCATAATCAACGTCAGCTCCGGCGGACGCAATCGTATCTCCGGAATTGTCGCGGCTGTCGGGTTGCTCGTTTTTGTTCTGTTCGGCTCTTCGCTAATTGAACAGGTCCCAATGGCGGCTCTCGTCGGGCTTATGTTCATGGTCGCGATCGGAACTTTCGAATGGGCCAGCTTAAAGATATTTCGCAAAGTTCCAGCTACCGACGTTCTCGTGATGGTCATTGTTGCGGGAATAACCGTCGTCTTTCACAATCTGGCTGTTGCCGTGATCGCGGGTGTTTTGATATCTACGCTCGCCTACGCCTGGGAGAACGCCAAACGCATTCGCGCACGCAAATTTGTAGACGACGAAGGCGTGAAGCATTACGAGATATACGGCCCGCTGTTTTTCGGCTCGGTTACCGCATTCGCCGAGAAGTTTGATGTTCTTAACGACCCGAACGAGATCGTTATCGACTTTGCAGATTCGAGAGTTGCCGATCATTCCGCTATCGAAGCCCTGCACAAGATAACGGAACGCTACGCAAAAGTCGGCAAGACCGTCCATCTAAAACACCTCAGCGAAGATTGCCGAATTCTTTTGGATAACGCCTCCGCGATCATCGACGTGAACCATTGGGAAGATCCGAATTACAGACTTGTTTCCGATACCTTGGGCTGAAGTGACAGATTCCGATGACCTCTCTTGCTTCGCCTCGATCCGGCAGTTGGCTTTTGGCTGATGTCTTTGGGTCGAACATGCTATTCAGGGACAGCGAAGATTTAGAACGCGTGCTCGGACGGAACTTCGCTTTTACGTGGTAGATGAACGGTCAGGTTTCTTTCGGATCATCGCTAGTATTTCGGCTTCATCTCTTCCAGCCTCCGATCCATATCCCTGAAGAACCCGGTGACGACCGATGAGACCATTCTCAGCCTCGCAGCCTCCATTGCCTCCGTTTGATTTATGGTTGCGGCTTCACTTCGACCTTCAAAATTCAATTGATTCGCTCCCCGTTCGATATCTGCAGAGCGGCGGATTCCTGATAGCTGGATCCCTGCTCCTTGTCTGCTGCTTGATGAAGCGATCGAACTACCAGTGCTAAACGCCTGTTTGCTTTGTGAGGCCTGAGTCTCTAAAGCCTGATTGATCTCTCCTTGATATGTGTTGCTGGCTTCGACCTTTTTGTCGGCGACGATATCGGTGTTGTTATTCTGGAGAGCGACGGCGCTTCGAGTACTGGAATCCATCTGCTTGTTGACTTCCTGTATCGGATGCTTGTCTCTTGACCAGTCGAAGAGTTCCTGTCCAGTTCGGATAGGCACAGAGGTTCCCGCAATCGACGAACCGCCCGGCGTGAGTTCATATGTCTTCATACCAAAGCGCTCCATGTTGCCCTGGCCACGAATTTCAACTTCCTTTTTGCCATCAAAGCTGCGCGCTTCTTTGGTTCCTTGAGCTTCGGCGAGTGTGCCGGTGATCTCACGATTTGTAGCAGAGCGGCTGCTGCTCAGTCCATAATTCATGCTAGCTTCAGCCAGCAGCGATTGCGTTACCTGATTGGCGCGGATCTGCCCAAGATTTGTGACGAGCCCGCCTTCGACTCCGGCAACGGATGAGATCAACCTAGCGTCGGTTGATTGGTTGGCGGCTTCTAGTGCCTTCTTCGCGGCCGTCTGTTCGGCACTGTATATTCCCTGGATCTGCGTGTTTTCAGCTTGCCGGTTGATAGCAGCTCCGGCCACCAATCCGTAAGTCTCAAGCGCAGTACCTAAACTTGAAAGCATCCATCCCATCGATATCTGGGATACGCCTTCGTAGACCTGTCCGCGAAGAACACGGTAGCTAAGCCAAGGAACAAGGATGAAACAGAGACTTGAGACAAAGAACAGTGCGGTGACGATAAGGGCACTCGAAGCCGGATCGTATGCCCCGTTCGTAATGATCTTTGCCGTGGCGGGATCAAGAGAAAATGTACTCTCACCGTTGTATATAGAAAGAGCGAGTACGCCAAGCGCGTAGCAAACATAGAGAGTCACTTCCTTGACTAGCGGAAATGCCAACGCAAATGTAGCGACGCCCCAACAGAACGGATAGAACATCTGGGCGGCAAACTTCTCGTCGAAGCCGAAAGCCGCCAAGACTGGAGCCGCCAGTTTTAGGCCGATCAAGATGAATAGCCCCGCGATCGCGAGGAAAAGTCCGCCGAACTTTATGATGTTCTGCCCGATCACCATAAAGGTGAACATGCGGGGCATATCCCATCCGAGTATGTTGAGTTCACCTGTGATGTCCTTCACGGACGATTCTTTGTCCATGATGATGCCGACAAGTCCGGGCTCACCGTTCGGAAGACGCTCCGCAAGGAGTTCATTTGGATCTTCCACGGCAAAATTCGCTTTCACATACTGCTTCATTTTCTCGTCGAACTCAGCTACGAGGGAATGGTTGAATGCGCGGATCGGCCGTGCAAAGAACTTGCCGGTGATCGTGAGGCCGTCGATGATGAATGGGCTCGCACCGATCAGTACCATGAAGATGATCGACCGAATTGCCCAGGCAACAAGCTGCTCCGGGCCAAGCCCACGGTTATCGTGAAATCTCCTTATGAACGCAAAGATCAGAACGAAACTCGCAATGATCCACGCGAGGAAAGTGAGAATCGGCATTAACGGCTTTACGATCACGTTCAGGACGGACTGAAAAAGCCATTCCTGTCCGGTTCGCATAAGGTTTCTGATCTGCTGGCTGAAACTCGGAGCGGGGGGCTTAGGCGGCACGACGGGGCCGGGAGCCGGTGTTGAAACGGGGTTCGCGGGATATCTGTTCTCGAACTCTCGAAGTGCAGGAGCCGGACTTCCGTCGAGCGGCGG
>Ga0138256_10006870_pt1 | contig 12028 bp, 8 predicted proteins | sample KNB2016incub_MG_FD_105486 | JGI IMG/M metagenome (GOLD analysis project Ga0138256, IMG submission 105486) | Active sludge microbial communities from wastewater in Klosterneuburg, Austria - KNB2014incub_MG | ecosystem: Engineered > WWTP > Activated sludge > Unclassified | place: Austria... | reverse complement strand
TTGCGCGCATCCTGAAGACCCATCCAATATTTGTTTCATTTTACGAAGCATTATTTGTATTTATAATATCCAATTCGGCGATATTATTTTTGGTTTTTGTCCGTGTCGTTTTGACGAAAGACGAAGGCGCATCTGGTGCTGTTTTGGTTGAAATGGTTTCGCAAGCCGTCAGTCCAGCCGAGATTTTCGTTTACATTCTGGCGCTTTTGGCTCCAGCACTTTGGGTAATGTTCTACCATTGGCGAGCTCGAAGAAACCCGATCTTTTACTTCGCGCTTTTGATGCTTCAAGGCGTTATCATAGTCAGCTCATCATTCATTTATGGGCAAGCAAAATTCGGCACGATTGAAAATCCGGAGTTCGTTCGCGGTTGGGCTATGGGATGCTACCTATTAGGCTTGTTGATTTGGTATATCTCAATGGTCTATGAAAAAATGATCAATGCTCCACCGATAGCCACAATGGCGCCCAGTGGCGAATCTATAATGAGAGAGCTTGGTTAGCGTATCATGAATAAAGAAGAGGTCAGAATTCCTGCCCTAGTTGTTGATCAGCCGATTGGAGAATTTTATATCGGTGTCGTTTCATTCAAGGATTTGCTAAGCATTTCGTATGCTGACATGCGACGCATCGAGGGCGATCTCGATCGCTATGTGGGGATACAGCGGAAGTTAGTGCCAGAACGCCTGCAAGAAATCGGAAAATTTGTGAATGGCATTGATGCAACATTTCCAACCTCGATCGTTGTTGCGGTTCCGGGATGTTGTGCGAGTTATGATCCTGTAGCGAAAGAGCTTAGTTTATTTTCGGGGGTTGATGAATCATCTGGCGAGGCGATCGCGTTTAAGGAGATTGCGAAGATACTAGATGGTCAGCACCGAATCGAGGGATTAAAAAAATATGCTGGCAGTACCTTCGACCTCAGCGTATCAATTTTCGTTGAGGCGGACCTGGCGGATCAAGCATATTTGTTTGCTACCGTAAATCTGGCTCAAACAAAAGTAAATCGCAGTTTGGTCTATGATCTTTTGGATTACTCAAAGGCGAGAAGTCCTCAGAAATCTTGCCATGACGTTTCAGTTGCTTTGGATAAGCATCCATCGAGTCCTTTTGTAGAAATGATAAAGCGGCTTGGGAATGCGACGCCAGGTCGTACTGGTGAAACATTAACTCAAGCTACCTTTGATACAGCTTTGCTGCCTTTTATTTCTATCGATACACAAAAGGATCGAGAACTTTTGGCTCGAGGAAAATCATTGCGGATGAATGATGCGGACTATTTAAGGGCGCCGTTTCGTGGGCTATGGGTGGATGGTCGAGATACGGACATAGCTCGGATCCTTATTGAGTACTTTGGTGCGGTCGCCGAGCGATGGCCTGCGGCCTGGAATAGCAGAGAAAAGGGCAATATACTTCCGCGTACAAATGGATTTCGAGCATTCATGCGGTTCTTGAAGCAGCTATATTTAAGAGAGCGCCCAAGTTTCAAAATGGAAGACGCGATAATTCCTCGCAGTCGAATCACTCAGTATCTTGAAGCGGTGCCGTTGAATGAGCAGGATTTTTCAAGCAGCCGGTTTCCACCGGGAACATCCGGGGAAAAAAAATTGTTTGAAACGCTAAAAATGACACTTTGAGGTAGGGGCTACCGCGTCATCCCGACAAAAAAGTGAGCTGATGAACTTAGCCCCCGTTCGACACCCTGCTGCTGATTTCGGCATCCAGCCCCGAACCGGCAGGTCACCATAGCCGTATCTATATGCCAGCTACGGAATAGTGGCAGGGTTCCGGCAACGCAAGCGCTATTGCATATATGGTTTGGAGTCGCATGGCGCGCGTTGACCCTAGGGAATCAGCAGCTTCTCCAGGTCATTCCCGCCGTCGATCCACCCCTGGACCCACTTGGGCTTCCGGCCGCGCCCAGTCCAGGTAAGGCTGGGATCGGTTGGGGATTGGTATTTCGGCTTCACAGCTGCGCGCATTCTCTCACCCTTCGGCGATGTTGCCTTGGCGGCCTTCCCTTTTTTGCCCTTTGCCGCAAGTGCTTCGGAGAGATCCGCAATCGAAATCCCGTTCTTCTCCATCAATTCACGGATCAGAGCTATGGCTTTATCTAAGCTGCCTTTGCGCATCCGCTCGGCTTGAGATTGGAGCTTGGCAATCTGCTTTTGAAGATCGGCGTAGGTTTTGGCGGCCATTTCGAATGGGTCCTTTGATGGGAATAGATGATGGCAAACATATTACAGACGCTTTTCGTAAATGATGCCATAAACCAGCTCGAACTGGTAATGGATGAAGGGCTTTTCGTAGCCTATATGGGCTACAGACTTGCGTACGCATCGACTCCACTGGCGGATTCACAATCAAGAGATCCGCATTCTCGCCACCGACACGATTACCCTAGAGACCAATACCCTGTTGGGATACCCCCCCCCTCAAGAACCTCTCTGCGAGCGTTACAGTATCACTCCACTGCAATTCGTGCCTCGTCAGGCTCTCGCTTCATAGTTGCCAGCACGCATCACATATCTTGCAGGGAGCTAAATGTAATTTCACCGGACAGGAAATCAATAAGACGATCTTTGTCCCACAACTCGACGTCACTGCTTTCGGCGAGCTTTACTGCGCTATTCAGGAACGAATTGTTAGTAATGACCAGCCCGAAATCGCATTGATAATGCGCAATGGACCCGACAACCTCCTGAACAGCTTTAAGGTTCACTTTGTTCTTAAATCGCTTGCACTGTACCGAAATCCTGCTTCCCCTTTCTGTTGTCACAATCAAGTCGCTTCCAAAGTCTCCCGATTTGGGGGTCGACTCAACATGATACCCGAGCTTCTCAAAGGCAGTTGCCACTAGCTCTTCAAATTGAATACCCGGCATTTCATCAATATCATCCGGATTGAAGGCGCCGGAGGTTTTAAGGGTCTGAACTTTCTTCTGTCGATCTATTTCCACTTTCAGCCTGCCAAGTTCTGGATGATGAGGCTCAAGGCGATTAAGTAAAGTAACTAGGGATTCGCTAGTCGAGACATCCCTAGAGCGAATGGCCTCATCAATCTTTGCCGCCAGATCACCGGGGGCAACTAGGTTCGCAAATTCATCGGCGATTAACGCGGAGTCAGAAACGCTCCCTAACTTCAGAAGAACGCGCACACATGTCTCATGAAACCGACGAGTGCCAAAAGAGAACGGCTCCCGAAAGGAAATGGATACCCGCCCATCATCAATTATACTAATTTGATTAAGTTTAAAACCGAATATTCCACGGGTTTCCGCGATGAGACCCGCTCTTGTGAGAGGAACACTTAGATTGAGATTAGGGGGATTGGTCTGCCTAATGTTTTTGATCTCATCTCTAGAGCTACGTTGGTTGAATAATGCTACCTTTTCGCCCTGGCGGATCGCATATGTAATCAATCTACAGAAGGCCCGCCTGAATTCAGATCTGTTTATGTCGCGCTCAAACTGAGACGCCATTTGACAAAAGTAATGGTAGTCTCGATTGACGTGTCGTTTTGGTTCGGTATACCTACCGTCTACGAAATAAAAATCCTCTCCAACATAATTTATCGCAGCTAAAAGCACTCTATCAGCGAGCGAATCAGGACTATGAAACACGACTTCCTTTGATTGGCTGCTAGGAGGCCAACTGAAAGTCGCAATTATCTCCCCAGCAATGCGCTGTTCAGCCACTTTGCGAAGGTCAGCTAGATTACTCTGCTCCATTGGTTTCTCCTTTGATCGGAAATTTAATCGGGAGAATGGACATCCCGGTTGAGCGACGCACTCGTTCCTTTCCATGCAAACCACGCAATTTATTTATAAGAAAGCAGGCGGTTGCCGGAGAGCGAAGTAGCGTGACGCACTATCCGTCAATTAGGTGTCCCCACGAATCCTATTTCTCGCCCTAGGGTAATATAATATATAATTGAAAACGAGTCAGATTTCGGGGACGATTGCGTTCGGTCGGAATGGCTTTTAGCTCCGTCTTGAATCGCGTAGACGGGCATTTGAAATAGGCATCAAGAGTTTGGCTTGGCCCTTCTGATTTGATGCCCGTCGACCAACAGCTGTGCCTGGTCGCCGGAATCACAATGTTGCAGCGGTCAATCACTACGGTAGGAGGCCACTTGGAAGGCCCAGCAAAGCGATTGCCCGCGCAATAGAATAGTGCCGCGCCACGCGTCCCACAAAATCTGGTCAGGCGAGATCCGGGATTGGTCGTTGGCCACGACCGTGTGGCTCAACCCCGAACGTGACGTCGATTGCCGACCGAAACGAAAGGCTGCGTGAATGGTTCACGCGACATCTATCTTGAAAATCGCCGATGGTCAGCTTTTCAGTTTTCCAGAACTCCGGTACCCCGACGTGTCGGCTGCCAATGATGGGCGGGAGGTCGGCACCGTCGCTGCTTCATCGCGCATCTGGGCTACGGACGAACCCGGAACCCTGACCTACACTTTGTCATTGAGCTGGTCCATGGTGCGGCCAGACCTCCCGACTCCGGGGCTATAGAAATCGGCAGGTCAATTGCCGGGACGGTTCACTGCGCATTGATATCGAGGGAGATTAAACGTTCTGCATATGTTCGATAGGAGGATCTCCGTTGTTCGCAAAAGATCAGGCTGGATGGATCATGTGCCTAAAGCACTCCGACATTTCAAGCTGGGGTAGTGTTGAGGGCTTCTTTGCTAGTATTCAGACTACAAAGGCGCGTGGACGCTACATCGACATCAAGTCCCAGGTTTGGGGGAAGTTGCCCAAGTACGGTCTGCAACCAAAGCCCGGGGATGGCATTGCCTTCTATCACACAAAGAATGCGAAGTTTGAACGTCCAGACCCGTATGGTCGTCGGCCACGGATCTCGCTAATCGGAGAGATTCGCGACATTGAGCAGGCTGGTTTGGATATACGGATGATCGATGTAAAGGTTCGCACAGAGGACCTTGAGAGAATGCGGCACCAGCCAATAGTGAGGGACGAAACTAACGCTTATCTCTTCCAGGAATGCGGTATTGGTCCTGGACTGGTAGGCACCTTCTATTTTGCTCCTGTAGAAACCTGGAATAGTTTCCTATGCATCGCAGGCATTCGCAAAGGATCGATTGGCTCAAGTCCATTCTCGTTGCCGGAGGAAGTAGCAGGCGGCAAGCGGTACATCGAGGGCGCTGTAGAGAGGATTTTCGTCAATCGATATGAGCGCGATCCGAATGCCAGGTCAGCCTGCATTCGCGCACATGGTGCAAAGTGCTCTGTGTGTGACTTTGAATTCGGAAAGGTATACGGACAAATCGGTGACGGCTTTATACATGTCCATCACCTAAATCCAATTTCGAAGCTCAAGCAGGCCGCGCAGATTAATCCAATCAAGGATCTCAGGCCTGTATGTCCCAACTGTCACGCGATGCTGCATGCTCAGGGATCAATCAGGACCATCGCCTTCTTGAAAAAGCAGGTTCAAAAGAATCGCGGAATGCCTTAATCGCAATGAGTATTTACATGAGGGGTGTTGACCGATGCTGAGCTTGGCAGCAGTTGAAATAGTTAATGATCCCTAGTTGAATTAAATAGCGAGCCATTGCGGAGTCCGGAGCAGTGAGTACAAAAAAGGCGGAATCGCCGGTATCGAAATACGCCCAATACGGCCACCTTGTGGTCCCCTGTGATCGCGAATCACTCCGAGCGCGCCCCCCCTACGATCACCAGAAGCGCGCATGGGACGTGTTGAAAAGGCACAAGAATCCTATTCGCGGCATCCTCTCATTTCCCACAGGGGCAGGTAAGACCTATACAGCCATTCACTGGCTCGCTACCCAAGTCCTCTCGGGGCCTGCGAACCGAAAGGTTTTGTGGGTGGCACATCGTGCAGAGTTGTTACAGCAAGCGGCAGAGACGCTCTATCGCTTTAGAGGGCTGTGTCGGCGCAATGGCGACTTGGAGCTTCGTTGCATTTCTGGCATGCACGATAAGCCCGTGTCCACGCTGGTCGCACCGGCTGACGTGACCTTCGCCACCATCCAGTCGTTGGATCGACGCCCGGACTTGGCGGCTCTTTACTTCGAGCGCAATCCAGACTGCGTGCTGGTGATTGACGAGGCGCACCACGCGGCGGCGAAAAGCTATCGGGATCTAATCCACGTGGCAACTAACCGTCGACCGCGGGTTGAACTCCTGGGTCTCACGGCAACCCCGACTCGCACGGATAAGTCGGAGATCGCGCACCTCAAGAAGCTATTTCCAAACGGCGTGTTGTATCAGGTCGAAATGGCCGACCTTATAGAACAGGGGATTCTGTCGACGCCGTACTGCAGAACGGTAAAGACCAACCAAAATTTCGATCGTACCTTTACCGCACAGGAATTGCGCTATCTGGACAGGTTTGGCGAGCTTTCACCGAGCATGCTCAGCAGGATCGGCCGGAGTACCGCACGCAACAAGCTCATCGCAGATCATTTCATCGCAAACCGTAGCGAATACGGGCAGACTCTCATTTTTGCGACCAATATTGCGCACTGCTACTCGCTTTCCGAGCTCCTGAAGAAGAAGGGCATTCGTGCCGACTACATTGCGTCTGCAAGGCACGACGGTCAGATAAATGATGACGTTCTGAATCGATACCGAGGCGGGGATCTAGACGTCTTGGTTAGCGTTGAAATGCTGACCGAAGGCGTCGATCTGCCACGAACAAAAACCGTCTTCCTGGCTAGGCCGACTGGCTCCGAGATATTGATGCGACAGATGGTAGGTCGCGCGCTACGTGGAGAGCGCGCCGGGGGATTGCCCCAAGCCTGGATAGTTTCATTCGCGGACCATTGGGAGCGATTCCCGGACTGGTTAGACCCGATCGCCCTTGTAGGTCCGGGACCTCTTCCACCAGACGGAGAAAAAGCCCCGCGCTTTCCAGTGGAGCTGACAACCTTCCCGTGGGAATTGATCAGCGCAATTTCGGAGCTGGCGCCGGATATTGACCCCGTCGCAGTGCTTGGCGGGACGCCGATCGGGTGGTACAAGCTCGAAAAAGGCAGTCCGGAAACTGGAAGGGCAACCAGCGTACTGGTGTATGAGCATCAATTGCAGGCTTTCGATAGATTCATCAAGGAAACCCAAAAGGGTTGGGCGTCATTGAAAGGTCCGGGTGGACCCGTAGCGCGCTACTTCCCAGATGTACCGGATCCCGTCCCGTCCATTGCAACCCTTACGCGATTAGCCCATTACGTGAAGGCGTTTGGCAGGCCGACGTTTGTGAGCTTCGAAGAGAAGAAGAAGTTCGATCCGTTCGGCGTTGCGAAAAAGTACTCACGCAAGCCTCCAAACATGCTTCGGGACAATGCGATCGCGATATTCGACAGCAACGCGCTAGTTCAACATCTTTATGTGTCCCGTGAGCGCTACGTGGATGCGGTTTTTGATGCGCTGCGCGAAATCATGGCCAAGCCACCGCGGCCGATCGACCAGATAATCGAAAATCCGCTTAACAGAAAGTGGAAGTTTCCGCCGTCGGGCAACTGGCCGCTCGAGCAAATACTGCTCGAAGTCCGAGTCAGGATGCGGCTTCGTAGGAAGCCGGTTCCTTCCATTCGTTGGAGCAAGAGGATAAACGTTTCACTATGGGGGCTGTATAGGGCTCGCGATAACTTGATCATCATCAACGCGTATCTTAAGACGACTGCCGTTTCGCGCAGCACGATCGAGTTCCTCGTCTATCACGAGTTGCTGCACCACGAACTTGGCGTTGAGGCGGGGCACAACATCCAATTCAGGGAGGCCGAACGACTTTTCCCAGGCTATGCCGACGCCGAAGCAGAACTCGATACCTTGCTTGAGAGGTTTCGATTGCCGAGCCGAATGACTGAGTGCCCGGTGTAGACCGATATTTCGGGTGCATCGCTCTAGGATGGGTTGGCCGGGCGGGGGTAGATGAGTTCCTTGGGGACCCAGATCGCGGATGTATCGTCTCCCATGGGTGCCAGCGCTCGCTCGACAAACCTCGCCGCTGTCCATGCGCAGACCAAGGCGTCGATCTGATCCTCGTAAGGCTTCAGGGCCTCGAAGGAATGCTCCTCGATATCGTTGGGCAGAGAAAAGACGGATATATCGGCGAACTGCGCGAGCCGGCTGAGAATGTCGTTCCAGACAGCAATAAGTCTCTGCCGTCGCTTCTCGGCAACGGTGATGGTTGGCCAGTATTTCCTAGTCTTGGAGGCTTTGTATGGCAATCGATGGTTTTCATGGTACGGCCTACCATTGGGATTGCCGTACCGGGCGATGGCTAGCAGCGATACGTGGGGGTAGACCTCAACGAGAGCTGGCGCTTTGGCACTTTCGTCAAATGCCACTGGATAACCTTGCACGGCAAACGCCTCGCTAAGCGCACTCGAAATCGTTCCGGGCCGCGTTGGACTGGGGCTGTGCGTGGAACAATGTCTGGCGCCGAATTCGCGAGATACTGCATTGTCAGCTACGCGACGTCCTGTGATTGGACTGTTCGCGATGGGCATATCTACGGCAACTGCTAGTAGCGGGCAGTTTCCAAGCAGGTCTTGGCAGGTCGCGAGTATCGCGGGTACATCTGCTCGTTCGTCAAAGCGGCTGCTCTCGGCACCGCAGAAGGCCGCGTAGCTCGGGCTGACACGTACGCAAGTCCATTTGCTTTGTTCCCGTTTCCACAGGCTTACCCCGCTCGGATTGTGGGCTGCGGATTCCGGTGAAACTGGACAGCCATTCCGGCTGAAACTGGACACCCGCTCCGGGGTAAGTTGGACAGGCGTCGGAGCGCAGCGACGCGGGTGGTGCATTATGCGTCGCAGTGTCCAGTTTGGGTCAATGCCTGGCGCTGTTTGCGCAGCGAGTCGCCCTTGAGGGCGAGCTTGTAGGCGTTGTGCACGAGGCGATCCAGGATCGCGTCGGAGAGCGTTGGATCGCCGATCAGGTCGTGCCATTTGTCGATGGGAAACTGACTGGTCACCAGCGTGGCGCGCGCGCCGTAGCGGTCATCGAGTATCTCCAGCAGGTCGCGTCGGTGGTCCTCGCTGAGGCGAGCGCTGCCGAAGTCGTCGAGCACCAGCAGGTCGGTTTTCGCGAGCGTGTTGATCAGCTTGGCGTAGCGCCCGTCGGCGCGCGCGATGACGAGCTCGGGCAGGAAGCGCGAGAGACGCACGTAGAGCACGTTGAACCCGAGGCGGCAGGCCTGGTTGGCGAGTGCGCAGGCGAGCCAGCTCTTGCCGATGCCGGTCGGGCCGGTGATCAGCACGTTGTGGTGCTCGCGTATCCACTGGCAGGTCGTCAGGCGGGTCAGCAGCGATTTGTCGAGCCCGCGCGCGTGGCGGTAGTCGATGTCCTCGACCGCAGCGGCGTGGCGCAGCTTCGCGCGTCGCAGCCGCGTCCTCAGGCGGCGGCTGTCGCGTGCGGTGAACTCGCAGTCGACGAGCAAACCGATGCGTTCATCGCCCGAGAGCGTGTCGATGTCGGGCAGCGCCAGCTGCTGGGCATAGGCCTCGGCCATACCGGTGAGGCGCAGTTGGTGCAGTTTCTCCAGAGTCGGGTGGGTCAGCATGGGGGATGATCTCCTGGGTTGATCAGTGGTAGTACGCGGGGCCGCGGATGTTGCCGTGGGCGATGGGTTCGCCGGACTCGGCGGCGATCGGGTGGAGGGGTTGCTGGTCGAGTCCCTTCTCGAGCATCGAGCGCAGGCTCGTGTAGGTCGTCGCACCGAGGTGCAACGCGCGCCGGCACGCGGCCTCGAGCCGCGCGGCGCCGTAGCTCGTGCCCAGGCGCATGATGCCGAGGCAGGAACGGAAGCCCTGCTGCGGATGGGCACGCGAGCCGAGGATGATGGCGACGACCTCGGCGGTGGCCGGTCCGCTCGCCTCGGCCCAGCGCACGAGGCGCTGCGGCGTCCACTCGGCGTACTGGCGATGGGCCTGCGGCATGTGCTCTGCCAGCGTCGTGTGCCGGCCCTTGAGCGGCGAGCGCCGGTGACTCGCCACACGTTTGCCGCGCAGGAGGAGTTCCACCGTGTGGGCGCTGATGCGCACATCGACCTCCTGGCGCACGAGTTGGTAGGGCGCCGAGTAGTAGTGCCCCAGCACCTGGACGTGGTAGTCGATGTGCACGCGGGCGCGCTTCCACTCGGCGTAGGTGTAGCGCTCGGGCGGCAGCGGCTTCATCGCGGGGCGGTCGAGTTGCTCAAAGCACGTGCGCCGGCAGCCGGGCAGTTTCTTGAATGGCCGCTCGTTGAGGCGCACCAGCAACTCGCGGATCGCGCCATTGAGCTCGGTGAGCGAGAAGAACGTGTGGTGGCGCAGCCGCGCGAGGATCCAGCGCGAGACCAGCAGCACGCTGTTCTCGACCTTCGCCTTGTCCTTGGGGCGGCGCACGCGCGCCGGCAGGATCGCCGTGGCGTAGTGATCGGCGAAGTCCTCGTAGGTGGCGTTGGCCGTGGGCTCGAAGCGGCAGGGGCGCGTCACGGCGCTGCGGAGGTTATCCGGCACGATGAGCTCCGGCACTGCACCCAGGAATTCCAGGCACCTGATGTGCGAGCCGATCCAGTCCGCCAGCGCCTGCGTCCACGTCGCCTCGGCGTAGGTGTAGTGACTCGCGCCGAGGCAGGCCACGAAGATCTGCGCCTCGCGCACTTCCCCGGTGTGCGCATCGATCACCGCCACCGTCTGCCCGGCGTAGTCGACGAAAAGCCTTTCGCCGGCGCGATGGTGCTGACGCATCACCAGATTGAGCTTGCCGGCCCACGCTCGGTAGCGGTCGCAGTACTGGCTGTACTCGATCCCGTGCGGGTGAGCGGCCTTGTACTCCTCCCACAGCAGCACCAGGGTCACGCCCTTGCGCTGGTACTCCCGGTGTACCTCGGCCCAGTCGGGCAGCGGGCGTGCTTCGCGTTCGGCCTTGGGCAGTGCGGGGAAGAGTCTGGCTTCGAGCATCCCGTCGTCCCAGTCCTCGGGCACGGGCCAGGCGATGCCGGCCATCTCGGCTCGGCGCAGGTACTCCCCGACCGTGGTGGGGGACATCGCCAGGCTGCGGGCGATCTGGCGCTGGGTGAGCCCGGCTTCCCGGGCGAGCTTGAGAACGTGTCGTATCTTGCGCATGGATTTCCTCGTATTCGCCATCGGCAACCTCCCGCCAAAAAGGCGCGGAGGATGCCACAGGCTGTGGGGTGGAAATCCCGCGTCGATGTCGCTCAGGCGATTCCGGCAGCTCCCCGGAAACTGTCCAGCTTCAGGCCGGAATCAGTGTCCAGTTTGCGCCGGAATCGCTGTCCAGTTTCCCCCGGAATGGGTGTCCAGTTTGCTCCGGAATCGGTGTCCAGTTTGCTCCGGAATCGGTGTCCAGTTGGGCCCGGAATACGCAGATGGTGGCGGGCTACGACGACCTGGTGGAGTTGTCGAAGAATACGGACCTGTTTTCGTCCAGTATCAGCGAGGACGGCAAGGGACCGCGTCATATGGGCGTCGGCAGGGAACCGGTGCAGCCCGACGTGGAAGAAATACTTGCACTGGCTCATCCGCTCGAGAATGCGCTCTTCACCGCCGATCCGCCCGAGCATACGCGCCACCGCAAGCTCATCAGCAAGGCGCTCAGCCCGCGCCGGGTGCGCAACCTCGAGCCAGCCATTCGCCAACTCGCCAATGAACTGGTCGATTCCTTCATCGATGACGATCAGGTGGATCTGCTTGCGCGTTTCGCGGTCCCGCTCCCGGTGACGGTGATCGCGGATATCCTCGGTGTCGATCGCGCCGATATCGCGACGTTCAAGCATTGGGGCGACCTGATGATTTCGGGCAACGTCGATGTGCTGAGCCATGAACGCCGCCGCGAAGTGGCGCATGCCGTGGTGGCTCTGCACCGCTACTTCGTGCCGCGCATCGAGCAGCGCCGCCGTGAGCCTACGGACGATTTGCTGAGCGACATGGTCAACGCCGAAGTCGATGGTGAAGGGCGATTGTCCACTGCGGAGTTGTTGCCCATCATCGACCAGGTGCTGCTCGCCGGTCATGAGACCACCACCAACCT
>Ga0138256_10006869_pt1 | contig 12029 bp, 8 predicted proteins | sample KNB2016incub_MG_FD_105486 | JGI IMG/M metagenome (GOLD analysis project Ga0138256, IMG submission 105486) | Active sludge microbial communities from wastewater in Klosterneuburg, Austria - KNB2014incub_MG | ecosystem: Engineered > WWTP > Activated sludge > Unclassified | place: Austria... | reverse complement strand
GCCGGCATCATCGTATTCAAAAGGAACTTCGGCGCTATACCTCGCCAGGCTTCCAAACAGGCCCAGGTAAAATCCCCGGTAAGCGCCTTTTTTGCTGAAGTAAAACCGTACTTCAGGCATAAAGGCGATATTGCCCACTTTCAGGTTATTCAGTTGGCGTTCTGTATCCGGGTCATCGGCGATCGTGATGAATGTACTTTTAAAAGGGATGCTCCCCGTAGGCATATACCGGAAGGTTCCGGCCACCGTAACCTTCTTTGCCACAGCCCGTTCGTACTGCAGGCTGATGTTTTTGAATGCCAGCGCCGTCAGGTTCAGCTTCACCATGTTTTTTGCAGGGGAGGGTTCCTTTTTTTCCTTTTGTGCCAGTAAAGCGGTCGTGCAAAGGGACACAAAAAGCAACAGAGTGATCTTTTTCATGCTTAATCAGGTTTTAAGGTTAACAAATGCTGCTGCTAAAATATTATTGTTATTCATGCTTTACAATACCCAGATGCCGCAAGTTTTTGAACGGAACTGAACTCTTTATTGATTATTTAATTAATTTGTTGATTCAATATAACTACTGCAATGCCCTTAAGCTAGAATGAAATAAAAAACCATGCAGCCGCTTTCAGCAAAGAATGGCAGGATACGCAGCGGGAATAGTCAGATGCCAAGCGTTTTTAACGCTTTCTTTAATGCATTTGAAAGCATATCATCTCTCAAAAAATAAACTCCCCTAGTTTTTATAAAAGGTCTTCCTGGTAACTTCTTTTTTTGGCCTAGATGATTGTTGTTCCATCTCCGTATTTTCTTTTGACTTAGTATCCTTTTTCTCCTCTTCCCTTTTAGGATCTGTTTTCTTTTCCTCCGGAGGAGCCACTGTTGAGGTTGACTTTGCTTTAGACCGGAAAGGCAGGTTATAACTTACACTTACGAATGGCTGAACTGCAAACTTGGTTTTTGTAACAACCGATGTTTCAGTTGTAGGTATCCACTTAAATGTTCCGTCTGCATTCTTTTGGTATTGATCACTTATTCTATCTACATTTCCGCCAACAATGCCTGCATTCACAACAAACCTGGCATTATCTCTGCCAAAAATAAAACTTATACCGCCAAAGTATCTTGGCCTTACCCTGTCGTTAAGACTTACACCAGCGCCTATATGTCCTCCCCAACTAAACGATGGAGAATGGCGTCTGTAAAAATGAATGAAACTTGCAAAGCCAAATTCCCCGTTCCCCAAGTCTTCCCTAAAGATGCTGTTTCCGGTTTTTAAGGTACTGTCTGCTGTATTGGCTGCATTTTTGCCCACGATACTGTCGGCCCTTACAACATACTTATTATTTTGCAGGTTAAATGCATAATACAAACCGCTGCTTACGTCAATCCGGAAATTTTTCACAATGTATGCATCAATTGTTTTTTGTTTAACCAACGACATATATGGCGTATTCTCTCTTGCCTCTATATTGAATTTAAACTGAATCTTATCCTTGTCTTTAAGTACGGCGGGGATCTGCGTGATCATTCTGTAATGAGAGGCAGGTAGATTGTTATATAATTTCAGCAGGTTCTCAAACAATTCTTTGTCTTCTTTTGAACCTGCCGTATCCAGATTACTGATCAACGTTTGAGCCAGGCCAGTATTGCCGGCACTATAGAGGTGCTTCAACAAAAATGAATCAACCCGTTTTTTGGCCTCCATTTTTCTTTTTACATTGGCATTAAACTCATATATACAGCCGTTTTGCAGGTGCATGAAAAATTCTTTCAGGTTAAGGTATGCCACTAGTAGCACGGCACGGGTAGTGTCTTTTTTTCCATACTTTGGTTCTTTACCGGCAGCATGAAAAGCCATTCCGTCTGCACTTACTCCAGGTAAAAAATACAGCAATGAATCTATATGAATCTCATAGGCGATGGCTGCATCAGATATTTCCACTTTAAAAGCATCTGGGTTTATATTCCTTATTTCGAAAGATAATGGCCGGCCGGCCCTTACAATAATATCTTCGTAATCGATTATCTTCCTTTCTCCTCTATGATTATAGTAAACTGTAACATTGCTATTTGCGTAGTAAATTATTTTATTTCTATTGTATATCAATGAGTCTGATCTATCGCAGGGATTATCAATATCTCCGCAGCACAATTCGGGTTTTGGATAAAGGTCTGCCAATCCTAAACTCAATTTAAGTTTTTGCGCCAGTTGAAGATAATTAATACTGCTTTCTGCAGGTTCGTTTTGCTCAACTTCTGGTTTGGCCATCTTTTTCTTCCACAGCCTTGCTATTAACTGGGAAGCCTTCTTATTGATCTTCATACTGATATGCAACGTATCGTCATCCTCAATGGAATAGTAAGTATCAATATTGAATGTAATGATCGCTTTTGCCTTATCCAGCACCCCTTTGATTGTATCGAAAGTTTGCGGATTGATTATTACTGGCTCGCCTATTTTATCTGCTGTTTTTTTATCCCCGATCTCAACAAGAAGAACATTGCCTTCTTTTTTTTCAAATTTTAAAGGCCCAAGAAAGGGTTTTATCTTCTTGCCATTCAAAATATCCGCCAATATTGGCTTTATGATCTTTGCAATGATCGTGTCTGTGGGCGCTTGTGCAACTGATATAGCACCTAAAAATATTGCTGCGATTAAAAAAACACTACGTTTCATATTTATTGATTTAGTATAGGGGTAATTTTGATTCGGTTTATTATGTTTTGTATGGGGATTATGTATGTATAGTAATTATCACCCCCTTCAATAATTCCAATTAACCGGTTATTCTGATCAATGACCGGGGCGCCGGAATCACCAAAATCTGAGCATCGCTCAATCTGAATTAGGTCACTAAACACTATTCTTCCCGCGGGCGTATTTACAGGTTTTATTGCGTGACAACCCTTTATTAATTTATTTTTTACCAGGCCCGATTTTGCTCCGCAGAAACTTACGGAAAGAGCATTTTCGTCGTTGGCAATCACCGCATATTTTGCAACGGGCTTTCCAAGGAAATCAATTTCTTCTTCCAAAGAATCAGGGTCATCAAGCAAGGCAACTCCTGCATCAACATACTCATCAATCTTTCCCCACCCTACTGTGCCTACTTGTGTACCGGCAGCTGTTATATCATCCCCGGGTGTTTTTATTGTACGGGGCATACTGGCTTCCCCCGCATTTCGAATTTCATTTTTCCTATTTGAAAATTCATTGTCGAAAAGCACATGGTAACAACTTAGGGCAAAGAACCTTTCAACTCCATCAATGTTTTTTTTAACTTTCAACGAAATGGTTCCGGTAGCCTTGTTCTCCTTTCTTGAAACACTTTTTCCCGGAGATACCGGGGTGCTGCCATCGCCGGGGTTTTTCCAGTTATGCAGTATCATTTCTCCTGTATCTACAATAACATCGGTTGGTATTTTAAATCCTCCGAGGTAGATATATTCAGGAACCGGGTTTGTCACTTTTCCTTTGTATTCCTTATCCTCTACATAGAATCTCACGCAGTTATTTTCCGTTGGTTGATTATTGGTGATCTTTTTGCCTGCATCTACTCGTTTATAATTGCTGATAGAGGCTTCCCAGTAGTTTGAAAATGTCTGGATAGCACTTTTTAAAACCTGGTCCTTTTCGTTTGGACTTAGTTTTTCAAATTCCAATGTTGTGCCTGATAATTGCTTGATATTGGTTTGCGTTAAAGCCCTTTTAGCATTTTTTATCTCTAACAGTATATCCAGCAAATCGTGCCAGAACTTAGAGCCAAAACTGATGAAGCAACCAGTAAGTATAATCCCCGGGATAAGGAAAAAATAGTCGGGGCTGTCATACCATTGGGTTTTACCTTTTGCATATTCCGACAGGCTACTCCACCCAATGGTCTTACCAGGCTCCTTTATCTGATTGAATATTTTGATCAGGTCGGCTTTCAAAATCGCTGCCGTAAGAATACCGCACCAAACATTGATTTTAAGTATCCGGTAAGCACGGGCTTGCTCCTTTAAATTATCGGTTGGAAATTTTGTTATCGTGTCACCGATACCAAGCCGTTGACTCATATTTAGGTAGTGCTTCAAAAAATCTGCGATGCGTTCGCATACCATGCTTAGCAGAAAAAGCATGGTTACCAATTGTATGATCTGTTCAAGCATATTTACAGGCATTGATACAAGTTTTCAAAAAAAGAGTTGATTTACTACCCGTTAAAACACCTGATTGATGAACGTCAAATAACGGTAGTCTTGCAGGAGGAAATTGGGAAAGAATACCCTAACTAATACGGATGGCGGAATAAAACAATAGAGATGAAACAATAACGCAGTAATTCAATATCCCGAAGAAATGCAATTAAACCGGTTTAATATCAACCACGGTTCCCTTACCCTGCTCAGAACTAGTAACAGCCTTATACTTGACCTGCCCCGCCCGGTATTGCATATTCTTAAGTCCATACCCTTTCTTCACCTCATCCACATTAAAACCTTTTCCGTTGTCGGTGATGGTTACCTGTATCTTTTTCCCAGCTGGTTTAATATTCACATTGATCTGTGTGGCCCCGGAGTATTTTATGCTATTATTAATGGCTTCTTTACATACCAGGAAGAGGTTCCGTTTTTCCTCCTTCGTTAACTTGATACTGTTTACTTCGCTGTCGGCCTTTATAACTGCCTCCATATTACTGGCGGCGGCTACGGGAAGGGCAAACTGCTTAAGTCGGGTTACCAGTTCATCCACAGTATCCAGAGAATCATCCAGCACCCAGATCATATCCCGCAAGCTCATGGTGGCTTCGGTCAGATTCTCTTTTATTTGCTGTAGGCTTTCTTCCTGTTTCACGCCACTGATGGCAAGATTGGTAAATACTTTTACGCTATTGAGGGTGCTGCCTAAATCATCGTGCAGATCAGTAGCAATGTTTTTGCGTATTTCGTGCTGCTTTTTTATCTGTGCAATGCGGTACCGGTAAAAGGCATAGACGATGCCCGCTGTGGCAAAAAACACAAGTATCTTAAACCACCATGTTTGGTACCATTTGGGCAGGAAGGTTAATATTAATTCTTTGGGTTCACTCCATACACCGTCTTCATTTGCAGCTTTTACCTGCAGGTGATACCTGCCGGGATTCAAACCAACCAATTGAACAAAGTTATTATTACCTAGTTCTATCCATTTGCTATGTAACTCTTTAATTCTGTATTGATAAACAGTTCGCTGTGGGTTGCTGTAATTGACACCGGAAAAATATACAGTTGTTTGAATAGTAGTATTCGAAATGGATACTTTTAATAAATCCAGATCTTTAATATCACGGATATTGTCCTCTGCTGCAATCTTTATTTCTGATATATATATTTTAGGAATAGTTTGGCTAGTTGAAAAGTAGCGCGGTTCTACTATCGTAAAACCATATATCGAGTTTAAAAACGGCCAGGGGTTGCTCCTGGGATTGAAATTAAACTCCAGACTGTTTGACACAAGTCCATCTTCTTCAGTGTAAGTGTTTACCTGATAATTGGCAGTGTTGATCCTGGATATGCCTGAATTACTGCTTACAATGACCATTGTATCGCTTACAGGATAAAGATTGTAAACGCCATTATTAGAAAGGCCGTTCAATACAGTTAGCTGTTTTTTTAAATTAAATTCCGAGTCCAGTATCAATAAACCTTCTCCATAACTGGCTACCATATAACCTCCCCTGATCTCACACATGTCAAAAAATAAGCTGTGTTTTTTATAGTCTTTATTATTGTGAATGGTCATTCTTTTTAAACCTTTCCCCTGCATACAAACAAATATTGCCTGGTTACATGTAAGCCATACATTTTTGGCCTTATCTACATACAAGGAATTGATCTGCATTGTCACATTTGAATCTGAAGCGTCCTGAGGTAATAAATAGGTTACTGAACTTTTTTTATGATCCCATATCCAAAGACCTTTGTCAATATAGCTTGCCAGGTAGATCAGGGAGTCATCCACATTAATTACTGCGCCAAATCTTTCTTTTTCAATTCCTTTTAATTCGGGATAAAATAAACTAGGATCGGCCATTTTGTTGTTGCTAAGTATCTTTAAACCACCCGAGGTGCAAAAGAAGGGAACCTTAGTATTAAGAAAAAATGATGAATAGTAGGCAGTTGCCTTGTCAAAACAGCTTGCAGTTTTCAGGGCCCTATCTGATAGGTATAGCCCCCTTTCCGTGCAAATATATACCGGGCTGCCATCTGAAAATGGACTAATGCCATAAGTATGATTAATTTTAAGTGTACCATTATTAAAAGAAGAGTATGAAATAAATGGGCTGATCTTATTAGCTGAAACCATAACTCCCTGCATTGAAGAAAGCCAAACATTATCGCTATTGTCAAAAAAGATGTCGGTAATCCTGTTCTCTTTGTCAATTTCGGCAGCAAGTCTCGAACTTTTTACTGTAATGACCTTTCTGTTCTCCTTGTCTGCTATGAAAAGCCCGGCATCATTACTGAACCAAAGAGTACCGTTTTTATCAAACCCTATGGAACTCATTTTGGTGCCAGATAAAAAAAGATAATCACTTGCGTATACAATTGCTATTTTATTCATGCCAGCTTTTGGGTCCAACATGATCTTTGCCAGCCCATTTTTTGTGGAAATAAAAACACCCCCTTTGGGGTTCTGAACAATATCGAACATACTACCAGGATTATACCCGGTTTTATCAAGATTATATTTATAAACTATTTCCTTTGTAACTATACTATAAAAAACCAATCCAAAATTTTCTACGGATGCAACCATTAACTCTTCATTTAGCCTCAGTAAGCGGTTTATGACAAAATTTTCCATTTGCATTTTCCGAAAAGGAATGATGCATTGGTGGGTCGTTATATTTTTCCTTATGTTATACACTGACAAGCCATTATTTGTTGCCAGCCAGATATCATCACCAATAAGTTGCATCGATAATATCCAATCGCTGGTAAGTATAAGATTCCTTCCTGTTAACGGGACCGATATTTGAACTTTTGAAGTGCTAAGATCAACTGCATTCAACCCCCCGGTTGCAGAAGACACCCAAGCAAGGTTCCGTTGCTTGTCTATGACGATGTCTGTTATATCATTTTCAACGATCCGGCTGGCAGGATTTGGAGAAGATTTATCATAAACTATGAAAGACCTGCCATCAAAACGGTTTAATCCGGATTGAGTTGCAATCCAAATGAAACCATAAGGGTCTTCTATGACTTTTTTAATATTATAACTACTCAGTCCTTCTTTCTGGCTGTATTTTCTAAATGGATAGTACCTTTCATCATTATTGGAATAGGCAATGCAGGGAAGACCACAGAGCAGGGAAAAAAGCAATTGCTTTGTAATAAAAATTCTTAATTTCATTATATAGTATTGACAAGTTAATAAATTATATGCAAAAAAAATGGACCATCTTTTTCATTATGCATGCTATAGATTCAGAATTAACCAAGCATGTAAATGTATTGATCAACATTCTTGAAACCATGCTGTGGAATGTTCATGAATGCAATGTGTTGTATCTTAAGAATGCATATTCTCCCAGGGAAACGGGTAGAAAGAAACGGAAAATTGAAGCGAAATTATTTCAGATAGTTCCAGCCGGTGGAGGAAACAGCTTCTACAGTAATGAACTTAAAAATTATGGCCAGATCAATATAGGCAGTAAAATAAATTTAACCGCCATATTCTCTGAAATACATCAACAATTTCCATCGGAAAGAATAATGCTGTATACATGGGATCATGGCTCCGGGTTTGGTGTATGGGAAGCAGACCCTATTTTTGACAATACAATGAAATTTAATGTCCTGAACGAACTTGAGAATTTTATCCTGAATGCAACCAGCGAAGATCACCCTGTCCGGTTCAAAGTTACCAATAACGATATTGCTAACATGGAAAATGTGGTTCTTCTCAAAAAGGACCGACAAAAAGAGGGCCGTGACCTTTTTTCAGAAGATTTTAAAAATGTTGGTTTTTTTGGAAAGGTAGACCGTTATATCGAACTGGCAGATGTAAAAGAAGAAACAGATATCTTAACAAATGATGAACTTGCTGAATCAATAAAAGTGGGCTTTAAAGGTCAGAAAGTGGATCTTCTCATAATGGTCAACTGTTTCATGCAGATGACAGAGACAGGGTTTTCCTTTAAAGATTGCGTAAATTATTTAGTGGCATGCGAGACGGCTTTTTGGGCTTATGGATTTGATTATGCTAGTGTCTTTAATAAGGTAATTGCCAGACCAGACTCGGACTCTAGGGATTTAGCAAAATTGTTTATAGAGACAATTGAAAACACATACAGAAGAATAAATAAACTGCAATACCTGGATGACGTAGTGGTAAGCGCATGTGACTTAAGCTATGCCAAAAGCCTGGCAGATGCTGTGAACGATATGGTGAGAATAATAAATACAGATACTGCAACTTACTATCCGTTAATAAAAAAGGCAAGAAAGAGTTCAACTGAAATTTCAAGCCTTATATTCGAAAAAGGTGAAATCCCCCTTCCTTATCCCTTATTCATAATTGACCTGTTATACTTTATTTCACTTTTGGCTGACAGGGATCATAAAATGAAGCAATTATTAAAAAAATTATTTGAGGAAGTCATTAATAACAAATATATCATTGCACGCAGGGTGGGAAATGACTTTGAGATGGCAGACATTAATATTGAAAGAATAAACGGTTTCTCAATCTATTTTCCCAAGAATAAAAAAGATATAGACAGGGATTATTACCGCTACTTTTATAAACATAATGCTAAGTTTGAGATAGCATTTTCCAAGAAAACATTGTGGAGTCAATTTATCCCTGTCTATTTGGAATTCAAATAAGTTCAGCAAGAAATATATTATTTCTTGGATTTTGAAGGGATCCTTGGCTTCTTTGCCTTAGCTTTTTTTGACTTTGACGGAACTCTTTCCGGAGGTTTTACTCCAGAAGCTTTTTTAGATTTTGAAGGAATTCTTGGCTTTTTAGGCGCAGCCTTTTTAGATTTTGAAGGGATCCTTGGTTTAGGAGCTGCTTTTTTCTTTGTCATGATAAAATTTTTTAGGTTAATAATGGTGTTGCAAATTTGCAACCTGTTATAAATATATCTAAAAATCCGGAAAAATGACCCTGCAACTCATAACATTCTCCCCAGGTGTTTTTTACCTTTTCTCCCTTTAAAGTATTATTTTCATTCAGAATTTAATATACCATCACTATGCCATCCATTGCTTTAGCAGATGATCACTCACTCCTCCGCATCAGCCTTGCCCAATTAGTGGAAAGCCTTGGCAATACGGTACTATTTGAAGCCAACAATGGCAAGGAATTCCAGGAAAAATTAGATAAAAAGAACCTGCCTGAAATTGTCCTCATGGACATCAATATGCCCGAAATGGATGGCTTCCAGACCACCCAATGGCTCAAAACAAACCACCCCGATGTAAAAGTCCTTGCCCTCAGTATGTACGATAACGAAACCTCCATCATCCGGATGCTTAAATGCGGCGCCCGGGGATATATATTAAAAGACAGTGAACCGGCCGAACTGAAAGCAGCCATTCACGCCTTAATGGACAAAGGGTTTTACTACAGCGACCTGGTGAGCGGCAAACTGATGCATGCCATCAATAAGATGGATGATGATGGCGAAGGATTGAAAAGCCTGGTTCCCCTCAATGACCGGGAGACTGATTTCTTAAAATACAGTTGCACCGAACTGACGTACAAGGAAATTGCGGATAAGATGTTTGTAAGCCCACGTACCATCGACGGCTACCGGGATGTACTGTTTGAAAAACTGCATGTAAAAACAAGGGTGGGACTGGTGATGTATGCAATTAAGAATGGGATTGTTAATGTATAGGTTGACAAATTAATAATCCCTTAAATTTGGTTGTTAAAACATCGCATGGAGAGCAATAGTTACATATCAATTATTATTTATGGTAAAACTGCTGAGGGAAATTTAAACCCACGAGACATTGATATTGCTGAAACCAAGGAGTTATTAAGTGATGTGGAAACATTATTATTCCCTTCTAAGTCAGAAAAAGAAGAAAGGCCAAAAGTCTCATATGAAGTAAAAGATGGTTCTGTAAAAAATATTTTTTTTATCCCAGCGGCTAAAGCTATAATGTTTACAGCATTAATGAGTGAAGTTGGCAAACAAGGAAATGTTGATTTATTAGATATAAAACAAGCTTCCATTATTGATAAATGGCAGAGAAAGGCCTATACAACAGGAAGGCAATACTCAATAGCTTCTTCTATTTCAACAGATCAGGAATTTATTAAAATCACTAAAGAATCTCAATACATAGCACCTCAGACAGAATGGATAACTACCAGCCTTTATCTATATGGAAAAATATATGAAGAAGGTGGGCTTAACAAGGTCAATTTACATATTCTTACTGACCGATACGGAAAACTAGTAGTTGACGCTACAGAAGAACAACTTACAACCGGAACCAATAAACTTTTCCAGATATACGGAGTTTGGGTAAAAGGAAAGCAAAACCTACAAACTGGTTCTTTAAAAGATCTCACATTAATTGATTTCCTTACTTACCAAACAGAATATGATGAAATAGCGCTAAATAAACTAATTGAAAAAGCTTCAAAAAATTGGAAGAATGTAAAAGATAAAGATGAGTGGTTATCAGACATAAGAGGAGGTATTCATGAATAAGTTAGGCATTTATAGTGTAATGCTTGATACATCATTTTGTATCCGCTTAATGGATAAAAGTGACCCATTACATCAAAATGCACTTGATTATTACAAATATTTTATAACAGAGAAAATAACCATGCATATTTCTACAATTGCCGTAGCAGAATACGCTGTTGGAGACAACCCCGCAAACCTTCCCTTAAACAACATACAAATAGAGACTTTTGATTTTCTTGATGGAGAAGCTGCTGGTTCTTTCCATAAAGAATTAATTGGTGACAACAGCAATATTCAAGGCTACAATAGAAGAATTATTGCAAACGATGTAAAGATTTTAGCTCAGATCAAAACCAAGAAAATTGATGCAGTTATTTCAAAGGACTTAAATAGTTTAAGAAAATATATTAACCCATTAACAAGTCGTAATTTTTTGGATGTAAAGTTTATTGATTTAAATCTCCCCCTGAATCAGACCTTAGGTCAGTTATTTGTTTAAGGTTAGTTAACTAAAAGGTTATCTTCCATAAACCTTCTCCCCGTTGATATAAGTAGCCAGCACTTTTGTTTTCAGAATATCTGATTTTATGCAATTCATCAGATCGGTATCCAGGATGATGAAATCAGCGAACTTTCCTTTCTCCAGGCTTCCCTTTTGTTTTTCTTCAAAAGCTGCTTTGGCTGCCCAGATGGTCATGCCCCGGATGGTTTGTTCCCTTGTTAGTGCATTTTCCACCTGGTACCCTCCTTCCGGGTAACCTTTTGCATCCTGCCGTACTACCGCTGCAAAAAATGTTTTGAACGTGCTGATGTCTTCCACCGGGAAATCGGTACCCAACGGGATCCAGTTGTTTTCTTTCAATAATTGCTGGTAAGCATATGCCCCTTTTACCCGTTCACTACCCAAGCGGTCGCCTGCCCAGTACATATCGGATGTGCCATGCGTGGGCTGCACAGAAGGAATGATATTATTCCCGCCAAAGATCCTGAAATCGTTTTGATTCACCACCTGTGCATGCTCTATGCGCCAGCGCAGGTCATTTTTCCCTTTAAGATATTTGGCATAGATATTCAGGACCGTGCGGTTCCCGCTGTCGCCGATGGCATGAGTGCACATCTGCCATCCTTTCTGGTAAATGATATTGGCCACTGAATCAAAATGCGCCTGCGGACTCAGCAGGAAACCTGACCAACCCGGTTTATCACTGTATGGCTGCAGCAAACAGGCTCCCCTGGAACCCAACGCGCCATCGGCATACACTTTAAATCCGCTCACCGTCAACCGGTCTGTTTTTATTTTCCCTTTGGCAAAAGCCCATTCAAAATTATTTTTATTATCGCTCAGCATAACGT
>Ga0138256_10006868_pt1 | contig 12030 bp, 9 predicted proteins | sample KNB2016incub_MG_FD_105486 | JGI IMG/M metagenome (GOLD analysis project Ga0138256, IMG submission 105486) | Active sludge microbial communities from wastewater in Klosterneuburg, Austria - KNB2014incub_MG | ecosystem: Engineered > WWTP > Activated sludge > Unclassified | place: Austria... | reverse complement strand
CGCAAACGTATCAGCATCTGTGGTAGCTGTTAAATAGGCATTCAGTCGGTCATCTCCGAACCCTAGACTTGTGAAAAGTATAACAAATGCGCTCCCTAGAACTAAACTTAAGGGGATGCACGCCAGCCATGCTTTGAAATATATTTTTGGGTTATTATAAAAGAATGTAGCAGTATATGCTAAAATGGGTAATAAGGCTGTTTTATGAAAGAGCGTTGCAATTAAGAAAAAAACTGCCATAATTATTTTTTTATCACGATAACACAAACCCCATAAAAAAATAGATAACGCAGCACCATTTCGAACCCCATTAACACCATACGTAAAAAAAGAAAATGACACTACAAACAGTAAGAAGGCATAATACCAATAGTGGTTAAATAGGTTTTTAGAAATAGCATATAAAGGATAAATGTATAGAAATGCACAAATAGTAAAAAACCCATGAATATTCATAAAATGCGACATAAATTTCATGAATACGTGCCAACCATAATCCCCTTCGTTATTAGGTATGCTACCACCGAGCATGTATTTCTCAAAGGCTTTGTTGTAATTTACGGTATCACCAAACACACCACTAATAGGGCGGGTACCTAAATATAAGATTAAAAACACCAAAAGTATATACCCTATGGCGTTTATAAACGAAATATTTTTAGAGTCGTATATGTTTAAAACATAAGAATGTACTATGGTTAGTAATACGATACCCAGCGTCAAATTCATATACACATCCGAGTAATCTCTAGGTGGAATAAAATCAAACATTTGCTATACCGATTTAATTTTCAATACGTTTTCCATCTTTTTTAATGATTTTTGCAGGGTTTCCAACCACCACACAATTGTCTGGAATGCTTTTAGTTACTACTGAACCTGCACCAATACTACAATTATTTCCAATTGTAATGCCTCCTATAACAATGGCGCCCGTATAAATGGCTACATTATTGCCAATAGTAGGACGCATGCCATTTATTTCGCCTATGGTAACCAAATGGTTTACATAAAAATTTTCGCCAATGCTATCTGCATTCAAAATAGTGCAATAGGGATGCCCCGTTAAAATACCGCCTTTTAAAAGTGTTGTTGTATCAATAGTGAAACTAGCATCTTTTCTGCAATATATATTTAAAATATGTTTAAAAAAACTATCTAATCTAAAATAAAAAATAGTTCTGAAGTCTTTTGAATGTGTTAAAAAATACAGCAATAATCCCGTTTTATTTTTATGGATTTGTTTTGCTTCCGCCCAACGCTCCAGATCATGGTCGATTACCTGTTTGTTTTTGCTCTGTTTATATAGTATTACGTGAGGCAGCAATAGTACTTGGTATAATGTGAACAATACTATTTTCATCGCTTCCCAAGTTTTAGTTCTTCAAACATTTTCACCCAAAATTTCATAATTACATCAACGGTATAATTAGAAGCATTTAATCGCGCGTTTTTACCAAATTCTTTCGCTTTTAAGGGGTTTGTCATGGTATCTAGTATCGCTTCAGAAAATCCTTCCCTGTCATGCATGCTTATTAACATACCACTGTTTTTTATCACAATGTTTCTTGGGCCATTGGGACAATCAAAAGAAATAATAGGCAACCCACAGGCTTGCGCTTCTAATAGCACCAAAGGAAAGCATTCATTATCAGAAGTCATTACAAAAAGCGATGAACTAAGCATTTTATTCTGTATGTTGTTTGTAGCGCCTTTTAAAATTACCGAAGCTGTTAGTTTTTTGTTCTCAATTTGTTTTTGCAACTCTGCAACATACTTGGTGTCACCCTCTCCATAGATGTACAATTTCAATGCGCTATTTTTTTTATGAACTTGTTCCCAAATATCAATTAGTACATCATAGCGTTTTACAGGCGCAATCCTGCCTGCAGCGATTACAACGGGCGCGACTAACGAGGCTACCGTTTCTGGATAGAATGTTAAGGGATTAGGAATGGTAACGGTATTATTGGATTTGTAATAAGCCGCTTCATCGGGATTTAAAACAACCAATCTATCGTATTTAGTTTCTACATAATCGGCGAATTTAAAAAATAACGTTTTAAAAATAGATGAAGGGTTTTGTCGTTTTTCAATTTCTATGAATTTTGAATAATGGAACTCCTTCACCTTTGGTATTCGCTTTAAAACAAAAGGCATGAAATACGTGTCGGCACTATGGCTGCAAACCACGACGATATCTGGATTTATTTTTTTTAAAGCTCCCTTCACTTTAAGAATATGATTTGGAAGTTTTAAAAGGTTTTTTGGATGAAAATAGGATTTATCTCTATGATAATTGATGTTAAGATCTTCAAAAATGATATGATGGTCAAATTCATAGCAAGCATTTTTACCTTGCTGCTCGGTGGTTAATATGTAAACGGTGTTATTTTTTTGTGCAGCCAAGTAATTCGCTTTGATAGAAAGTACGCGCTCTATACCACCGTGACGATACACTTGATCTATAATAAAAACGATTTTCATGAGGGCTTATTAGCAATTAATTGTTTGAATAACACATCCCACTGTGGAACAATCTGTTCAGGTTGGTAGCGTACTACATGTTTTCTTGCCATTTTTCCCATGGTCTGTCTTAGTTCTGGATTTTCTATCAATTCACATAGTTTATCACTAAACGTTTTGATGTCGCCATTGGTTACCAAAAATCCATCTATACCATTAGCAATAATATCCGAAGGGCCATAAGGACAATCGAAAGACACACAGGGTACACCGAAAGCCATCGCTTCTGTGAGCACCATCCCAAAACCTTCGAAACGTGAAGACATTGTGTAAATAGTCGCACTTTTGTATTTTTCACCAATATTTTTTTCCGGCGGAAAGAAGGTTACATGGTTATCGATTTTTAAGGTATTAGCTAAATCTGATAAACCTTCACTTGGCTCAATAGTTCCGTATATTTCGAGTTTCCAATCGGGATATTTGTCGGTTACCAATTTCCAACTTTGTAGTAAGCGGTCAAATCCTTTTTGGTGGCACTGTTTACCCACTGCAATCACCTTTTTGTTTTCTAAAGTTGAAAATTCAGTAGGGTAGAAGGACAAAGGGTTTGAAATAACCTGTACATTGTTTATAGGCCACTCCTTTAGGTTGCCGTTAGTTAAAACTATAAACTTGTTATAGGTTTTCGCACCCCTGTTCATAAGCGTATAGACCAGTTTTAATTTTATTTTTTGAACTATTGAAATTGTATCTGTTTTAATTTCAATGTTTTTGGAAACATGGCGTTCATACACCATCGGGCAGGGTTTGCCTATAAACCAGGGTACAAAAAGTCCTTTTAATCCATCATCACATACCAAAATAATATCGGGTTTCACCAAATCGACTACTTTTCTTAAGCCCTTTTTATACCTTAAAAAGTAATTAATACTCGAACCGTTTGCTGTAATATCATGGTATATCAATTGCTTGCTAAATTCATAAAAAAGCGGTGTACCTCCTTGATTTAGTGTTAGAATGTGCACTTCATAATTTAATTTTTCAGCTAAATAACTTGCCTTTATTGATAATACACGCTCTAGGCCTCCAGAACCACAAATTTGATTGGTTATGTATAGAAGTTTTGTTTTAATAGGCATTATTATGAATATTAAATATTATTATTTATAAAAAAGCTTTTGTATCAAATTATTATTTTATAGATTATTCTTTAATTAAAAAATCTAAAATATCAATATCTTCAAGTGTGTTTAATGTGTGCGAACCAACGTATTTCTTTGGTGGAAAAATTTCGTTTACTTTTTCTTCACTGTAATTATTTTCAGTTAATACTTTCACTTCGTTAATTACGATGTTTTGTCCATAACCATGCATACAATTTTGGGAAACCCTGTGAAGTTTTCCATTCTTAGAATAGAAATTACCTGCATTTCTAGCTAAACTCGCGTTTGTAACTATGGGGTTTTTTATATGAGGTTGCCAATTATTTGAAAACAACTCTTTTGAATAATAAAGATATAGCTTTTCATTATTATCATGCTCGAAGTCCTCTATTTTATTCGAGAAAATCCAGTAGAAATCATTATGATAAATCCAAACAGCATCTAATAATTTTATATTTTTCATCAAATTCATTTGAAACTCCCATTTAAAAGGAAATTGCGTGCATTTATAGAGTTGCAAGGATCCATTTTGGCTACTTTCTGGAATCATATAATAACTACCTTCCCTTTTAAATACATTTGGAAAAGAGAGGTGGTAATTGGTATTAATGATATCTTCTTTTCTTATTATTTCTAGCTTTGCGTTTAACTCTACGCATGCTATTTTTCCCAATTTATCTGTTTTTAACTCCTCAAAATATACAAATAAATTCCCATTATTCTCTTTGATAAAGAAAGGATCGGCCCAAAACGAATTTTTTGGCTGATTCAAAAAGGATAGTTCGTTACCTTTTTTTATTCCAATTTTCCAATTAAATTCTTCTTTTTTAATCTTTCTAGTAATGATTTTAAATAGTAATTTGATATAATAAAACGCAACTTTTAGTTTTAATGAAAAACTTATTTTGTCTGTGCTATTTATAACTTCGGGATGTGGATTTTTGCTAAATTTCTCATTCGTATTATTCCTTAAAAACTTAGTTAGGTAAATAGAATAATTATGTAATATTTTATGAACATTATTTTTTAAGCCTATTTCATTTTTTAAACTTACATTAAAAATTTCTTGCCAATTATTAGCTTTAAAATCCTTATAAATGATGCTAAGATTAATTAGTGATTTTTTTAATACAGCATGCACTAAATTGCTACGGTTTAATGCCAATTGTAGCATTCCGTTTTTAGCATAATTAATATACCTATCAGTGTTTTCTTGTTTGTTTTCTAAAATCACCCAATCACTCAATTCTAATTCATCAACGTTTTTTACTATTTGAATGTTTGAATAGCTATGTGTTTCTTGTTTTAGGTTGATTAGTGTTAAGGGGTTTGTTTTTAGGTTACTGTATTTACTATCTATATAATCAATTAAAGAATTAAACGCATAGTTATTGTGATTTTCAGAATTTTCGTTTATAAAAATAGTTATATGGACGCCTTCAAATTCTTTATGAATGCGCTCGATACATTTCCAAAAGTATAGATGAATATTATTTGAATTTACAATAAAAATAATTTTATCCATGCACTGTTTTCATTTATTATTTTTAAAGTAACTGTTATTTTAATAGATTTATTCTGCAATAAATTTTCTACATTTTTCTTTTAAAGGCTCCGCTAATTTATGATGCAAGCCAAGATTTTTAACCATTGTATTTTTATCAATTTTTCCTTTTAATGGGAAGTTTGCTGTAAACTCGCCTGTTTTGGTATTGACATCAATACGATTGAAAAGTTCCAATATCCCATCAAAGCGACACGAATCAACAAATTTATCGAAGCCATTTACAAATATTACGGGTGTTCCCATGGCTAAACAAGGTAAGGCGCAATGGATTCTTGAAGTAATTACGAGTTTGGCTTTTGCGTATTTTTTTAAAATATCTTCAGCTATTTCAAATTTTTCTGCATCTGAAATAGTATCTAATGGTTCTTGATCTATAAATTTAGCCTCTTTTAACAGCTCTTCACTTATAAAATTTTTGATATGCTTGTCTTTTTTACCTAACTGAAAAGCTTTGCCTGTTAAAATACTTTTTACGGTAGCTCTAAAACTATAAAAAAGTTTTTGATGGCTGGGATAGCTATATAATGGATCCACCACATAAATATCATTTCCTCTTTCAGAATCATCGACTTTGTAAGTATCCAACGTAAGGGTTAAGCACCCAGTAAAATAAGCATCAATACCTTTAGCATTAAGCGTATCCGCAGTAAATTGATCGCGACACCCAATAGGGGCATATTTTTTTAAATACGCTATTCCTTTTTCACTTAGCATGACAGGCGCTGCGGTATTGTTCATGTGAAATGATACAAATAATGGTTTTATTTTATCGGAAGGTACCCAATTGGCTGTATTGTGAATGAACCAACCGTTCATGATTAGTTTAACTTCCTCATCATTATAGTCTGCTAAAGTTTCTCTGTCAATATATTTATCGACTTTTGGTAAGAATTGTTTCGCTGCTAAACTTTGAATGTTATCGCCAACATTGTAATATTTTTGATTTTCTATATAGTTGAGTAAACCGTATTTCATGTGTTTATATTTATTTTTTTTTAATGGTCACACGCTGTTCGCTATTGATCATTCCTCCTTTGGATGATAAAATTTTGAACATGCTCGTTTCATGATTTCAATTTTTTATATAATGCAATTAATTTTGGGTATCTGCTCCTTAGTATAAATTTTAATTTTGAAGTATAATTTTTAGGATTATTTATTTTAGTTTCCATAAGATTGTGTAATTCACCATTTCTTATCCTATCTAATTGTTTGCTTTCAATTTCTTTGTTTTCAAAAATAAATATATTGTTGGATACTTTTGCTTTTTCCATTAATTCCCACCAAAAGTATTGCATGCCTTTACTTGCGCCATATTCATTTAATATTTTAAAAATATTGGCATATACGTTTTTATCAACTGAAAAGCCATAATTATTTGGGTTTTCGCCATTTAGAATTAGACCTAAAATCGTTCTAAAACATTTTTCGCAATTACTACAATTAAAACTGTTTCTTAATTCAGAATAGCATACCCGTAATTTGAATTGGCTATTCGTATCATTTGAAAACTTAGCTATCAAATCAACTTTGTCTTGTCGCTTTAGTTCATAACCATCGTGAACCACTTGAACTCCTGCCCAGCTTATTTTTTCATCTATTTGAGGTGTTGAACCCCAAGCAATATCAATTTCTTTAGTATAAGAAGATGCTATGAAAACTTTTGTATAGCCGTTGGTATATGAAATAGGTGCTAGGGAGCCAATCAAAGAAAGCCCATGTTGTACTTGTCCCCACCAACCAATTTCTTTAAGCAGCAGCTCTACCTGATACGTATAAAACTCCCTTACATTGGTTTCTATGTATTGTTTTTGGTTGTTTTTTAAGAGTGGTTCATTTTCAATAAATGACGTAAAACTTTTCCATTGTGATAAATCCTTTATTTCTATATCAGCTCCTAAAACAGTTATTAGGTCTGGGGATTTTTCATAATTTCTAATATAGGTAGCATAGGCATCAACACCTCCACTGAAAAGCATGGCAGATTTATGACCTTTTATATTGTTTTTTATAATTTGATTCGCAATTAAATTACCTTTTAGCTGATATTCTTTAAATTGTTTTTCAAATTCAATTTTAACCTTTTTTAATGCATTGTAAAAATCTTCATCTATTTCGGACACCTCAATATCAAACCCTGCAAACCAAGCAATTGGCATTATATTAGATAAAAAGGGAATCACTAAAATGCTTTCTGGTACAGTACTTAAATCACTTCCATATTTAGCATAAAAAACTGTGTCTTTACTAAAATACTTTTCAATAGGGTTTTGAACAGTATAATCATAATTGATTCTCGTTCCATTATCGCTTAGTGCTATTTTATTGAGTTTTAGCATTTTTAACGTTTTAGTTTATTAAATACTGGATTTATTGCATTTTTAAATAATTCTTTTTCAAACTCAATGATGCCTAATTTATACATCAAAACCCCATAAACCAATGAATAGCATATCGCTTTTGTTATAAAATTAACCCAACCTGTACCAGGTATATAATTAATGAAATACCCCATAACAATAACTAATAAAATAGTATAACCTGTTTTATGAAATAACTCTTTAAAAAACCGTATAATGTTTAAACCTATTACTTTATGATAATAAAAATTCATAACATTTTGTACAAACATCCAGCCTATAATAGTGCCTGAAATCATACCAAGTGCACCATACGATTTCGCTAAAAATGCTCCGAGAATCGCTCCAAATATCAAAAAAGATAGATATAAAATTGCTTTAAATGACAGTTTATTTTTAGCTTCTAGGATAGAATTCCCGAAACCTTGAATTAAGGGCAAGGTGTAGGCAAACATGATTAATAATGCAATGAGCCATGTTTCGTAACTACCTTCAACACCAAATTCCGCGCCTACCCATAAATATACAAATTGATTACCAAAGAAAGCAAAAGCACCTAATATATACATTAGAATGATAAATGAAATGCGCCCAATTTTAATCATCATGCTAGTTAATTCCTCACCAGAAGCATCCCCAACAGTCATTTTGGTAGCACGTGGTAGAAACACACTTGATATGGCAGTAGAAAATGCTCCGTAATAAGTACCTAACACGATTCCAATGCCATATATAGCTAATACTTCAGGTTTTGCAATTCTGCCCAGTATCCAATGTCCTGCATTCCATTGTAACATGCCTACAATAGCAAATATAAATATCCAAGTGGAGTAAGCAAATATCTGCCTAATATATTTGAAACTAAACTCATGTAATTTGAAGCGTACTTTAAGTTTAAATAACACGTAATACATTTCAATACATAAAAAAATGGCATTATAAACAGTATCTATAACGACCAAAGCAATCGCTTTACCACCCAAAGTTAAGACCCCAACAACTGTTAAGGTTCTTAAAATATACCTGATAATATTTACTGTTTTTGGAAATACAAATATTTCATAGCCATAACAAATACCTGTAAAACTGCCACCTGGTAAACCCACAGCAATGTTAGCAATTAAAAGAATGAATATTACTTTTGCTATGCGCAACTCCTCCATATTCATTTTCGTAAAATAGGAATCAATATACCAATAAAAAACAAAGCCTAAAATAAGCACCGTCAGGGAGATGACTGCGTAAATAAGCATCGTGGTAGCCAAAAAATTTTCTTCCCCTTTTCGATCGTTTTCTGCTCTGTATTTGGCTACAAAACGTACAATGGTATTATTAAGACCAAAATCTAATAACGAAATTGTTCCTACAAGTGCACCTATAGCCATGTAAATACCATATTCCGCCTGACCAACATGATTTAAAATGAATGGCGTAATAAAAAGCCCTACGATATTTGTTAAAAAAATAGTCGTATAATTAAGTAAAGCGCCTTTTTTTAATTGACTCAAAATGGTTTATATTAGTGAATATTTTGTTTATGCATTCTACAACCTACCGTTTACCGTTTCCTTCAACACCCCTTTTACATCATATAAAATACCATTTGGGTTTAATAATGCCTTTAGGTTTATATTAAGAAATTCGTTGTGAGCCACGGTTAAAATGATGGCATCATACTTGGTATTGGGTAGCTGGGTTACCGTTACTAGGTTATATTCATGCATCACTTCCTCTGGGTTTGCCCAAGGGTCGTATATGGTTACTTCCGTGCCATAACTTTTTAATTGGTTGATGACATCCACGGCTTTGGTATTGCGTACATCGGGGCAGTTTTCCTTGAAGGTGATGCCCAAATTTAGAATGTTGGCTCCTTTGATGCGGATATCATTTTGTACCATTAATTTTATAATCTCTGAGGCTACATATTGGCCCATACTATCGTTTACCCTTCTTCCTGCCAAAATAATTTCAGGATGGTAGCCCACTTCTTGGGCTTTTTGGGCTAAATAGTACGGATCGACCCCAATGCAATGGCCACCAACCAAACCTGGTTTAAATGGTAAAAAGTTCCATTTGGTACCAGCAGCTTCTAAGACCGCATGTGTATCGATATGCATTAAATTGAAAATTTTAGCGAGTTCGTTCACAAAGGCAATGTTGATATCGCGTTGTGAGTTTTCAATCACTTTTGCAGCTTCGGCTACTTTAATGGTAGGAGCTAGGTGTGTACCCGCGGTAATGACAGAGGCATATAAAGCATTCACTTTTTGTCCAATTTCTGGGGTAGAACCCGCCGTTACTTTTAATATTTTGTCAACGGTATGTAATTTATCACCTGGATTGATACGCTCCGGAGAATAGCCTGCATAAAAATCGTGATTAAACTTTAAACCGCTTATTTTTTCGAGTACTGGTACACATTCCTCTTCGGTAACGCCTGGATAGACTGTGGATTCGTAAATAACGATATCGCCTTGTTTTAATACCTTGCCAACCGTTTCGCTAGATTTGTAAAGCGGTGTTAAATCAGGTCGGTTATTTTTGTCGATAGGTGTAGGGACTGTTACTATATAATAATTGCAGGTTTTTATATCTTCTAAATTAGATGAACAAAACAAGCCTGTTTCTTCATTATTAGTGCTCTTTAGAACCGCTTTTAGGATGTCTTCTTCTACCTCAAGTGTGACATCGTTGCCTGCTTGCAATTCATTAATCCGTTTTTGATTGATGTCAAATCCAACAACGGTATATTTTGTAGCAAATAACCTTGCTAGTGGTAAACCTACATAGCCTAAACCTATTATGGCGATTTTGATGTTGTTCATTTTGTTTTGTTGTTTGTTGGTTGTTGTTTGTTGTTGGTTGTTGGTTGTTGGTTATTAGTTGTTGGTTGCTGGTTGTTGGTTGCTGGTTGTTGGTTGTTAGTTGTTGGTTGTTGGTTGTTAGTGGTTTCGAGGATAACCTCATAACCATTTAACTTTATAGCTTTATAACTACTTTAAACTTTATTTTAAATGTTTCCAATACCAACTTACGGCTTCTTTTAAACCTTGGTCAATATTGTATTGTGGCTTGTATTTCAATAAGTTTTTAGCTTTATCAATTGATGCTAACGAATGTGGAATATCACCTATTCTATTGTCTCTATGGGTTATTTGAATGCTGTTGATGGTACTATCAAATTCTGATAAATAATTTTTCAATAAGGTTGCCAATTCTAAAAGCGTCGTTCTTTCACCATAAGCTACATTGTAAACTGTATTTAATGCTTGTTTATTATCGGTTGTGAGTGCTAACATATTCATCTGCACCACATTATTTATATAAGTAAAATCGCGTGAATAGCTGCCATCCCCATTGATGATGGGCGATTCGTGATTTATAAATTGCTGTACGAATTTAGGGATGACTGCGGCATACGCACCGTCGGGATCTTGTCGCTTGCCAAATACATTGAAATATCTTAATCCAATCGTATCAAAATTATAGGTTTTGTAAAAAATATCAGCATATAATTCATTAACGTATTTTGTAATGGCATAAGGTGATAAGGGTTTGCCAATGGTTTCCTCTACTTTAGGAAGCGCTTCGTGGTCGCCATAAGTTGAAGAGCTTGCCGCATAAATAAAGCGTTTTACACCGGCATCTCTTGCGGCTACCAGCATATTTAAAAAACCAGACACATTCACATCGTTGGTTGTAATAGGATCTTTTATGGAGCGTGGTACGGAACCTAAAGCTGCTTGGTGCAACACATAATCAGCCCGTTCACATGCCTTTCTGCAATCATCCAAATTTCTAATATCGCCCTCTATAAGTGTAAAGTTACTAGATTTTAAAAACGGATTGATATTTTCTCTTTTACCTGTTGCGAAATTATCTAAACAAATGACTTTTATGTGGTTATCTAAAAGTGTTTCGCATAAATTGGAACCTATAAAGCCCGCGCCTCCGGTAACAAGTATGGTTGCATTGTTAAGATTTTTCAATTCTGAATACTGCATTTTTTGATTTGGGTTTATTAATAGCACCGCAAATATGTGAAAAATAAATTGAACATATTAACTATTTATATTAAGGTTGTGTTTTTCCCGATGAAATTCATTGGTGTGTTAAAATATCGGGTGAAAGGGTGGTGGGTGGTAGGTGAGAGGTGTTGGGTGGTAGGTGAGAGGTGAAAGGTGATGGGTGAAGGGTGAAGGGTGTTGGGTGGTAGGTGAGAGGTGAGAGGTGAAAGGTGATGGGTTTAGGGTGATGGGTGAAGCGTGAGACGTGATGGGTGAAGCGTGAGAGGTTATGGGTGAAAGGTGAGGCGTGATGGGTGAAAAGGTGATGGGTTTTGGGTGTTATTTATTATGAGATTACTCATTTATTTTATTTTGATATATTGGGATTCGTGAATGCTTCGCATTTGCTTCGTTCCTCGTAATGACGGTTGCATCATGAGATTGCTTTTCATGAGATTGCTTCACTT
>Ga0138256_10006866_pt1 | contig 12030 bp, 10 predicted proteins | sample KNB2016incub_MG_FD_105486 | JGI IMG/M metagenome (GOLD analysis project Ga0138256, IMG submission 105486) | Active sludge microbial communities from wastewater in Klosterneuburg, Austria - KNB2014incub_MG | ecosystem: Engineered > WWTP > Activated sludge > Unclassified | place: Austria... | reverse complement strand
GAGGCGGTGCGGCTGGCCGAGGAGATCGCCGCCCGCGCGCCCTTCGCCATCCGGATCGCCAAGGAGGCGGTCAACGCCGCCTTCGAGACGGCGCTGGCCGAGGGCGTCTCGCTCGAGCGCCGGTTGTTCAGCCTGCTGTTCTCGACCGAGGATCAGAAGGAAGGGATGGCCGCGTTTATTGAGAAGCGGGCGGCGAAATGGGCCGGGAAGTAGACGTCATACGTCATGCGTGATCCGTCATTGTTCAGCGAGCTTCGGCTCTTTCAGCAGAAGAAGGGAAGCTGAATACTGGCGCATGATTCCCGCTCTCAGTTAGCTCCTTCTATATGGCGTCGAAGTCGAGGTGTGCCATTCTGCTTTCGCGCAGTGGCGCGTGCACGGCGATCTGCTGATATCTGCTCTGACCACTACTTGGTCTTCAGAGTGGCTTCCAGTTGGTCATTCACGTTGGCGACGAACTCGCTGAGCTTGTCAAAGAAAACCTGGTCGTGCCCCGAAGTCAGCGCAAGGTAATAGTCCTGCGTCTTTCCACTCGGCATGAAGCCGAGCGTCCGCAGAGATTGAACGATTGGCTGCAATTCGAGGCCTTTGACATTGACCCAATACTGATTGATTGGAAAGAACAACCCGACTTCCTTCGCTCTCACCACATAGAACACCGTCAAAGCGCGCGGCTTCGGCGCAGGCCAATGGCTGTGACTCAGCATGGCGTATCGCCGGAAGGGGACCCACTGTTTCGTGTCTGACTGAGGCTTGATCCCCGCTTTCAAACACTTTCCGAGGAAAGCGCGAAGCCGGCTCGCGATGCCTGAGCCGAGCAACTTTTCCGTTTCGGCCAAGGCAACATCCAGGCTGGGCGGGAATACGTCCGGCGGCATTACTTCACCAGCGCGCGCAAGGATCGACAGCAGCAGGTTGACGAGAGCGATGATGGACTTGCCGTCGGCCGCCGTGTAACCCACCACCCCGTGGGCAGCAGGATTCCGGAATAGCTTGAAAGCGCCCGAATAGATCTCTCTCAGACCCTCGCGCTCGGACAGCGTACGCCCAAGATGTTTTGCAAGCGGGCTGTCGGGGGCAAAGGCATTATTCGCCAAATTGGCGCCTGTCATTCCGTCCTTGCCCACCGCACTGCGGAGGCGCTCCTCCAGCAGGATGAAGGCCTTCAGGACCGCTTCATCGAACGCGCCAATACGCATCATTTCGCCACAGCGCCGTATCAGCTCCGGGTCGAGACCGCTGGCGGTTTCGATAGACTGACGGATCTTTTCGAAGTCGTTGTTGGTTGGAATCATGGAATGCCCCTATCCCGCCGCCCATTCGTCGGACAGCAGCGCAGCTTGCTCCAGCACGGTTTGAGTCGCCTTCTCCTGCTTGTCAGGCGGGTATCCGTAGCGCCGGAGGATCCGTTTCACCAGCACCCGTAGCTGCGCCCGGACATTCTCGCGCAACGTCCAGTCGATGGTGACGTTGGCGCGCACGGTCCGCACAAGTTCCTGCGCAATGATCCGCAGCGTGTCGTCACCCAGCACCTTCACCGCACTGTCGTTGGTCTCCAGCGCGTCATAGAAGGCCAGCTCATCCTCCGACAGCTTCAACGACTCGCCGCGCGCATTTGCCTCGCGCATCTTCCTGGCCAGTTCGATCAACTCCTCGATCACCTGGGCGGCTTCGATGGCTCGATTCTGGTAGCGGCGAATCGTTTGCTCGAGCATCTCGGCAAATGAGCGCGCCTGAACGAAATTCTTGCGCCGGCGCATGGCCAACTCGCCTTTCAGGAGCTTCTGCAATAACTCCACAGCAAGGTTGCGCTGGGGCATGCCGCGCACTTCGGACAGGAACTGCTCCGAGAGAATCGAGAGGTCGGGCTTCGCGAGACCGGCCGCGGCGAAGATGTCGATCACACCCTCGGGGGCCACCGACCGCGCGATGATCTGCCGGACCGCATGCTCGATGTCTTCCTCGGGTCTGGCGTCGCCGGGCGCGCGCTTGGCCAGCACTGCCTGCACCGCCTGGAAGAACGCCACATCGTCGCGGATACGCAGCGCATCGACGTGCGGGACCGCCAGCGCGAACGCCTGAGACAGTTCGCGCACCGCGCCCACGCAGCGATCCTTCCCGCTCTCCTGTTTCAGGATGTGCTCTTGCGCGGCCGGCAGCACGCTCAGCCGCTCCGGCGGCGTGCCGGTCGTCCACTTCGACCAGTCGAAGCCGTGGAAGAGGCCAGCGCACACCTCGTACTTCTCCAGCATGACGGCGACCGCCTCGTCTTGATCCAAGGCCGTGCGCCCCGTGCCCCCGCTTTCGGTATAGGTGGCCAGCGCCTGCTTCAACTCCTGTGCGAGGCCCAGGTAGTCCACCACCAGGCCGCCGGGCTTGTCTTTGAAGACCCGGTTCACCCGCGCGATCGCCTGCATCAGCCCATGCCCGCGCATCGGTTTGTCGATGTACATCGTGTGCAGGCTTGGCGCATCGAAACCGGTGAGCCACATGTCCCGCACGAGGACGAGCTTGAACGAATCCTTCGGATCGCGGAAGCGCTTGGCCAGCGCCTCGCGCTTCGGCTTATTGCGGATGTGTTGCTGCCAGTCGACAGGATCGGACGCCGAGCCGGTCATCACCACCTTGAGCGCGCCCTGCTCGTCGCCGGCGCCATCCCAGTCCGGGCGCAGCTTCACGATTTCGCGCTGCAGTTCCACGCAAATGCGCCGGCTCATGCAGACGATCATCGCCTTGCCGTCAATAGCCTCGAGCCGCTTCTCGAAGTGCTCGACGATGTCCCTGGCCACCAGCGCGAGCCGTTTCTCCGCGCCGACCACGGCCTCGAGCTGCGCCCACTTAGTCTTGAGCCTCTCCTTACGCTCGACCTCCTCGCCCTCGGTGGCCTCCTCGAAGCCGGGGTCGATCTTCGGACGCTCGGCCTCGTCGAGGACGAGCCTGGCCAGCCGGCTCTCGTAGTAGATCGGCACCGTTGCGCCGTCCTGAACCGCGCGTTGGATGTCGTAGACGCTGATGTAGTCGCCGAACACCGCGCGCGTGTTGGCATCCTGCAATTCGATCGGCGTGCCGGTAAAGCCGATAAACGACGCGTTTGGCAGCGCGTCGCGCATGTGGCGCGCGTAGCCGTCGATGAAGTCATACTGGCTGCGGTGGGCTTCGTCGGCGATCACCACGATGTTGCTCCGATCGGAAAGGGTCGGATACCGGTCGCCCTTCTCCTCGGGGTAGAACTTGTGGATGGTGGTGAAAACCACCCCGCCTGCGGCCACGGAGAGCAGTTCGCGCAGATTGGCCCGACTCTCGGCCTGGGCCGGCGGCTGGCGCAGCAAATCCTGGCAGCGGGTGAAGGTGGCGAACAACTGGTCGTCGAGGTCGTTGCGGTCAGTCAGCACGACGAGGGTCGGGTTCTCCATCGCCGGCTCGCGGATGATCCGGCCGGCGAAGAAGGCCATGGTCAGGCTCTTGCCGGAGCCTTGGGTGTGCCACACCACGCCCACCCGCCGGTCGCCGGGCTTGCCTCCGGGTTGGCGGCCCGCCTCGTAGCGGCCGGCTGGCTCGACAACCCGGCCTGGGCGGGCCAGCGTCGTAGCGCGCAGCGTCTCAGCCACTGCCACCTGCACGGCGTGGAACTGGTGATAGCCGGCCATCTTCTTGACGACGCGGCCGCCGTCATCCTCGAACACGATGAAGTCGCGCAGCAGATCAAGAAAGCGCCGCGGCGCGCACAACCCTTCGATGACCACCTGCAACTCGGGCAGGTGCGCGTCGGCCAGGGCCTGACCCCCGATGGTCCGCCAGGGCTTGAACCACTCCCAGCCCGCATCGAGCGGACCCACCCGCGCCTCGATGCCGTCGGAGGCCAGCAGCATTGCATTTGTGGCAAAGAGTGCCGGAATCTCGGCCTTGTAAGTCTGGAACTGTTTATAGGCGGTTCGGATCGTGGCGTTCTCGTCGGCGGCGTTCTTGAGCTCGATCACCCCCAACGGCAGGCCGTTGACAAAGAGCACGATATCGGGCCGCCGCGAGTGCCTGTGCTCGACCACACTGAATTGATTCACCACGAGCAGATCATTTTTCGAGGGGTCGGCGAAATCGATGATGCGCGCCTGCGCGCCGCGGATGGCGCCATTGCCATCGCGGTACTCGACGGTCACGCCATTCACCAGCAGGCGGTGCAGCGCGCGATTGCTGGTGATGAGGTCGGCGCCCTCGGGCCGGGTGAGTTTGCGGAAAGCGTCGTCGAGGGCTTCGGCGGGCAGGGACGGGTTGAGCTGCGGGAGGGCATCGCGCAGACGCTGAATCAGAATGACTTGCCCGTAGTCGTCGCGCTCGGCCGCGGGTTCGCCTGGGGCGATCTCAGCCCCATAGCGGACTTGCCAGCCAGCGCTTTCGAGCCAGGCCAGCGCGGCTTGTTCGACGACGGATTCGGTGAAGGTATTCATGGGAAATGTCTGCGCGAAACAGGCCGACGCCCTATTCCTTCGGCACGAGCCCCTGAGCGTTTTTTGTCACATCGACCTGCATCAGGGCCCGAGCACGAAGCGCGCACGCTCCGCACGAAGCATCTGATAGGGCGTCATGAAGCGCACTGCGAGGCCGACACACACGTTCGGTATCTTGATACGCTTGGTCGAATTTGCCGGAACTTCATGCGTGACGACTACGTATCCGTCTGCCAGAGCATGGGCAATGAGGTAGAAATCGGCAACCTGCAGGAAGGTGTTAATTGCCGCGGGCTCATACTGCTGACTCGTGGCCCAGGTACTCACCTTGCCAAACTGAGCCGCCACGCGGGCGTCTGTGGAGCGGACGAGACCCGCGCCTGTTCGCTGCATCCAGTCGGTCAGTTCGTCGCTCCCTGCCGCAATCTCATCTGCCACCTTGTCGATGCTGAACACACGCTGGGCGGCGTTGTTTTCTACCAGCCATTGCCAAAAGGCAGGACAGAAATCGAGGCCGTAGTGCAAATTCTTGGCCTGAATGAACACATTCGCGTCTAGCAAATAGGTCACAGCATTACTCCCAGTTCGCGCGCCGCCTCATAAAACGTTTCCGTTTTGCGCACACCCAACATCCGAAAAGCGTCCTGGAAGAGCGTCTGTCCTTCCAGCGTGCTGGACAGCACAGCGCGCGCAAACTGCTTGCCAACGCGCGCGCCAAGCGTCCTGTAGAAATCGCCGCCTCCGGTGACGCCTCGATCCAGCTCGCGCAGTCGCGCCAGCTCCTCACGGTATAGCGACCAAAGCATGGCCTCGTCGATTCGGCCAGCATCGAAGAGCCGGCGTAAGGCCACCAACGAACTGACCTTGAATACACGCGCGAGGCGCCGTATCTCGTCCATGACGGGCGAATCGGCGCGGATTTCGGCGCGCACGGCCTCAATCGGCGCGAGGAACTCCGCCGCCACCGCATTGCACCACCGCTCCACGCGCTGGCGCGGCAGGCGGCCTGCCTCGACATCCGACACGCCGCTCTCACCCGCCCAGACGTGCACCAGCTCGTGTGCGAGTGTGAACATCTGACCGGCTTTGCTGTCGCCCGCGTTGACGAACACGAGCGGCGCCAGATCGTCGGCCAGCGCAAATCCGCGAAACTCCTCGACATCAAGCTTGCGATGGCTGTTGCTGCCGACGATGGAGCTGGCCATCACGAGCACGCCGGCCTCTTCGGCCTTCGCGATGAGCTGTCGCAACGCTTCGGTCCAATTGGGCAATTGCGCTCGTGCAGCTACAGTCACTTCAAGCGTTTCGCGAATTGCCTCGGCCGCGCGGATCACATCGCTGAGCGGCTGTACGCTGCCTGCGAAGTCGCGCCGCGGGAGTCCATGCAGCCGCGCGTAGTCTCGGTACCAGTCCTGACGCTGCTGACAAAGGTACAGAGTGTCAAGCAGATTTGGGCTCGGCTGCGCAATTCGACGGTCGCGCAAAGTGCGAAAGTCCGGTATGGGCAACGTCTCCTCTGGCGGGTCCGAAAGGAATAAGTAGCCGATCGGAACGTGCGCCATGTGGGCAAAGTTCTCTAGTTGCCTGAGCGTAGGTTGAACCTCGCCACGTTCCCACTCGCCAAGCTTCGGAAACCGCACAGACAGGGTGGCGTCATCGAGTCTGGCACGCTCACGCGCCCAAGTCAGTAGGCTCGGTTTGACGGGGATACGGTTCATGCGACGTGTGTGGCGATTCTCCCAGCCTCCCGCGCTCGCATCTCGCCGGCGACGTGGCTGGGGAACAACGTGTCGCGCAAGGCGGCGCCCTTGGGCTTGGTGAGCTTGCGGAAAGCATCGTCGCGCGCTTCAGCAGGCAGGGTTAGGTTGAGCTGCGCCGGCACATCCCGCAGGCGCTGGGACAGGACGACTTGGCCGTAGTCGTCGCGCTCAGCCGCGGGTTCGCCGGGGGCGATCTCGGCCCTGTAGCGAACCTGCCAGCCTGCGCTTTCGAGCCCGCCCAACGCTGCCTGTTCGATGACCGACTCGGTGAACGTGGCAACTATCACTCCATCTCCTCCCTCTCGGTCACCGTTTCTTCCTCGAAGCTTGCCAAGAGATCGAGGTAGGCCTGTCTATCAGCGCTGAATAGCACTTCGCTTGGTTTGTATTGAAGGTCGAAGATCGCAATCGTGTCATTGTTCGAGTCTATGTGTTCATTGAGTTTGGGATTGTCCTTATACTCAAGAAGGCGAACAAGTGGAGTGCCCAAATAGCGTCGGTGCGACTTATAGAGATACGCAACAAGTGCGTCGGCAGCTCGCGCGACGAACTCCGCTTGTACTCCCTCCAAAGGCGAAAAGTAGGCGTCTTTTCCATGGGATGCCAACCCCTCGGCTTGGCGGAGTTGTGAGATTCCCAGAATGGCGGCATCCAGATTCTCTGCCAGATTACGCAGTGCTGCCTGGCCTTCAGGCGACGACAACTTGCCATCTGGGACCAACTGGACAGCCGCATAGGTCGCCTTGAGAAGATCCTTGAAACCGAGCGTGTCGCAGTCGGATTGTCCTCGATCATTGAGGATGGTCTTGCAGATCGTCTCGACAAGCGTGCGCGCGAGATCTACCGCGAGATTGGGCAGGTGGAGGACGGCTATTTCGATGGCATTTATCTGCTGCTCCAGATGCACGGCGTTGCCGGCGAGAGCCAGGATCTCCCGGGCTCCATGCATCACGAAGCCTGTCGCCTCATCAGGCATCATGCCCTCCTCCCGATGAAGTTATCGGCGTTCTCGATCCGCAGCTCGCAAGAGATAAGCTTGGGAAGTAGCACATCGCGCAGGACGGCAAGGGTGCGGGATTCGCGCTCATTCTCGACGACCTTGAGATACATCGGGCGCGACAGTCGGTCGAAGGCCTGCATGACTAGTTCCGCCGGTGCGACGGTGCGAATGGGCCTGAAGCTTGACTTGCTGATCTCCAGAAAGGTAGAGCCGTTGGCACGACTCACGATCTCGTCCTTGGCCGCGCTGGCCCACCGCAGCAGGAAAAGGTTCGATGTGCCGGGACTGGGTGTCATCGCGATGAAACCCTGGTTGATGGCCACCGGCACTTCGGCGACGGCCAGGTAGCCGATGGGCGCGCGCGACGAAAGAAGGACGGTTCCCTTCGGTAGCAGACCTGAACTGATTTGAGCTAATCCGGCATCGGTGATCTTTCGCTCGGTGTCGAGCAGAACCGGCATCAACAGGTTCGAGAGGTCCTTCGGCGTGACCCAGTAATGTGTGCCACCCGCCCAGTATTCGGTCCGCTCAGTCTTCGGGGTGCTTCCACCAACAACCATCGCCAATTCGCCGATGGGTCTGATCTCCCACCCCTCAGGAATCTCGCCCAGGTCCGAATCGACGAAGCGGGAGGGGAACAGATCTGCGATGTGTGAGGGCAGCCCGGTATCGCGACCATCCGCCTTGGCCCGCACCGGATCAAAATCCACGAACCACGACTTGAAGAGCGCGCGTGCCATCGCCTCCAGCGTCTCGTTCATCCGCCGGTTCAGCTCGATCTTGTCATCCAACGCACCGAGAATCTGGGCAATTGCGCGCTGTTCGGGGAGCGGTGGGAGTGGAATCGGCGTTCTGCGCAGGATACCGAGGTTTGTGTGCGGGACACCGGTTTGGATCGCGTTCTGTAGGATGTAGGTCCGCTGCTCCGGAGTTGAGAAAACGTAGTAGATGAACAAGGGGTCCGCAAGTTCGCGATTCACCGTCAGCTTCATCTGACTTTGCGATACGAGGTAGCGATCGAACTCAAGAGAAGGAATGATGCTGACTTGCCCGAGTGTGCCGCGTTGCGTGAATACGATATCACCGGGTCGTGCAAGGTTCGCGGCAAGAGACTCTGCCTTCGCGTTGGACACATAGGCGAACTCACCAGAAACCCAACGACCACCCATATTTTGGCCCCGAATGACAGGCACGCCAACGTCAACGTAGTCGCGCGAAACGAGGTCTGAGCCAAATGGACCGCCAACAAGCGCGTTTCGCTGCGGGGCAGCGATCTCACCGATAGTCGACTCGGGCCACTTACCCGCCATACCCAAGCTCCTTGATGTTGTCGACTGGGAAGGCGTGAGCCAACCTGATCTCGGCACCGGGAGGATTTCCGCTCTTCAAGACCCCCAACAGCCTCGCGCTTCTGGCTGTCCAACTCGCGGCAGATAGCAGATAATGCTCGCAATCCGCAGAGCGGAGGGGGATCGCCCGTAGGGGTGAGCGTAAGGGAGCCTCTTCGGAGGCTCCCCTATTTCCTGGTGCGGCCCACATTGGGTCGTGCGCTATCTGGCCTTCCCGCAGTGGTGCACGCCCTCTTCGGCGATTAGCACCCAAGCAGTGAATCGCCCCGGGGAAATGCACGCGCCGCGCAAATACATGCACGCGTGCATTTCCCGAAGCGAATCGGCTTTCGGCTTCGGTCAAAACCGGATAACAGTGCGCGGTTATCTCGTGCGCGGCGGTTATCCCGGGCTCCTTTTTGGCGTTCATGCGCCGGAGCGCGTCCGGGGTCATTCCGCCGCCCTCCAGAATCCAAGCTCGCGCAGATTGGCAGCGATGGCGGCATCCAGCTTCGAGGCTTCGGTCTGCTGCTCGCGCAGCGTCGCGGCAAGCCGCCCCATCTTCTCCTTGAACCGCTCGCCATCCTCCTCCTGCGCCTCAGCCCCGACATAGCGCCCGGGTGTCAGGACGTGACCGTGCTTGCGGATTTCCTCCAGCGGCACGCTCTTGCAGAAGCCGGGCACATCGGCGTAGTTCGCTCCCTCACTGTCGACCGCCCACCCGCCGGGAGACGGGATTTTCTCCCCGCGCCAGGCGTGGTAGGTGGCAGCGATGCGGGCGATGTCCTCGTCGGTCAGTTCACGGTGAGTGCGGTCAACCAGTATGCCCAGCTTGCGGGCGTCGATGAAGAGCACGTGGCCGCGGCGATCGCGGAACTTGTGGTTCTTGCGGTCGCGCGCCAGGAACCACAGACACGCAGGAATCTGGGTCGAATAGAAGAGTTGGCCCGGCAGGGCGACCATGCAGTCCACGAGGTCGGCCTCGATCAGGCTCTTGCGGATCTCTCCCTCGCCGGATTGATTGGACGACATCGAACCGTTGGCGAGCACGAAGCCAGCCACGCCCGCGGGAGCGAGGTGATGGACGATGTGTTGCACCCAGGCAAAGTTGGCGTTGCCCGCAGGCGGCGCGCCGAACTGCCAGCGCTTGTCGTCCTTGAGCCGCTCGCCGCCCCAGTCCGAGATATTGAAAGGCGGATTGGCGAGGATAAAGTCGGCCTTTAGGTCCGGGTGGCGGTCGTTGTGGAAGGTGTCGCCCTGCGCGATCTGGCCGGAGTCGATGCCGCGGATGGCGAGGTTCATTCGGGCCAGGCGCCAGGTGGTGTAGTTCGACTCCTGGCCGTAGATCGAGATGTCGGCCCTGGCCTTGCGGGCCTGCCCCGCACTTGGCGAAGGGTTGCCGTTACCCGTGGCATGCGCCTGGATGAACTTGATCGATTGCACGAACATCCCGCCGGAGCCGCAGCATGGATCGTAGACGCGGCCGCGGTATGGTTCGATCATCTCCACGAGCAGATTCACCACGCTGTGCGGGGTCAGGAACTCCCCGCCTTTGCGTCCTTCGGCGAGGGCGAACTGCTCGAGGAAATACTCGTAGACCCGGCCGAGGACATCCCGCGCGCGACTCGCATCGTCACCGACCCTGATATTGCTCATGAGATCGATGATCTGGCCGAGCCGCTGCTTGTCGAGGGCCGCGCGGGCGAAGTCCTTGGGCAGCACGCCTTTGAGCGCCGGGTTGTCGCGCTCGATCCCGACCATGGCATCGTCGACGAGCTGGCCAATGCTGCTCAGGCGGGCCGACGCCTTCAGGTGTGACCAGCGCGCCTCGGGCGGAACCCAGAAGATGCCTTTGGCGCGGTACTCGTCGGGGTCCTCGGGGTCGGCGCCCTGCGCCTTCTCGGCCAGCAACGCCGCGTGTTTCTCCTCGAAGGCGTCGGAGATGTACTTCAGGAACAGCAGACCAAGACAGACGTGCTTGTACTCAGCGGCGTCCATGCTGCCGCGCAAGGCGTCGGCCATCAGCCAGAGCTGGGCTTCATAGCCGATCGTGGCGCTTGTCGCTGGGGTATCGCTGCTTCGCTTGGCCAAAGGGTATCTCGCCTGGGTTGTGGATAGGACTGCTTCGGGAATACGGCCGCGACCGGATTCCCATTGCCCAACGATCCATGAATACGAGGGTGATTGTAGAGCAGGCTCCCCATGCTCGCAAGGCACGTCAGGGCGCCGGTCATGGCTGCTGCAAAGTCGCAAGAATCGGGCGCCACACCAGGGGCGATAGGAGACAAGCCGCCGTGCAAAGGCCCTGAGCGGCCCGCTTCGCAGGAAAGTCGAAGGGGCGGCCGCATCGGGTCGTCGGACCCTTTCCGGGCCCTTCGACGGGCTCAGGGCCCTGGGCCGTACTGAATCGCGAATCTGCCAAGCGACTTTGCAGGTGCCGTGGGGTGCCCACTCAGCGCCAGAGTTCGCCGGACTGTCAGCCGCGGACTAGAGCTGCAATAGCCCGTTGCTGAAGTAGTGGACGACGAAGGTGTAGATGCTCTGCTCGCCGCCAAGCCGCTTCTTCAGGTCTGTCGTCGAAAAACTGGCGTCCCGCTTGAGAAGCTCCAGAGCGTCAAACGCGTGATGAATGTCCAGCGACTCGCGGCCGCTGAAGCCTGAGAAGTCGATGGTGGCTGCCCGTGGCCGATCCGAATCCTTGATGAGCCCGTACTTGTAGAAGCCATACACGGCAAGCAGCAGGCAGTCGTGACAGTGAACGAACTCCGCGATCGTCCGTGTCCTGAGCTCGGAGCGGGCGTCTGCGATATCCCGCCCCTCCCGATCCAAGCGTTTCATTTCATCGATCAGAAACCGCGCACGCTGCCACTGAGGGAATCCCATGTGTCCTCCTGATAGAACAGGACTGCCGTTGGGGCCGCGCAGTCCTAATCGGTGATGCGGCGCACCCGTTGCTGCTGTGGCAAGACGAATTAGTCCACAGCCTCCGCACTCAGCGTTGCGCTAGCGCATCGTGGTGGTTCTGCCCGTTGTTTTTGGGATTTGGGGCAGGTAGAGTCCACTCTACCTGCGACAGCGTTGAAAAATCAAGGCTATACCTCAATGAAATACCGGGCTATCCCAAGTAGAAACTGGGGTGAAGGGGAGTAGTGGCCGCCCCCTGGGGGATTGAGGCTTCCGGGGTGCTTTCGACTTCGGCGGCACGCCCCTGAGCATAGGGCTATCGGCCGCGAATGAAGACGCAGCGAGAGAATGCTGTTAAGTCCACTGGCTGCCAGGGACTACAGTGTTACTTCGCCGCCAATCCCTGCCCGCCCAGCGGCGTGGTCTCAAAGCGCTCGCCGAAACCGGCGATGATCGGGCGGGCCTGGGCGATAGCCGCCCGCACCGATGGCAGAGTAAGCGAGGCTTGGTGCTCGGCTTGGCTGGTCCACACCTCGGTCACCCACAACGCGTCAGGATTTGCAGGGTCCTGAGCGACGATGTAGCTCAGACAACCG
>Ga0138256_10006865_pt1 | contig 12032 bp, 6 predicted proteins | sample KNB2016incub_MG_FD_105486 | JGI IMG/M metagenome (GOLD analysis project Ga0138256, IMG submission 105486) | Active sludge microbial communities from wastewater in Klosterneuburg, Austria - KNB2014incub_MG | ecosystem: Engineered > WWTP > Activated sludge > Unclassified | place: Austria... | reverse complement strand
CTCAATGATCAGGTAATCGAAGCCTGGAACAATCACGACACCGAAAAATTTCTTGCTCTTTGCGACGAATCCGTTGTTTGGAGCATCAGTAAAGGGCCTGAGACTTTCCGAGGCAAGAGCCAGGTGAAAGAATATTTTAATGCCTGGAAAAGTGCATTTCCCGACTTGAAATTAAAAATTAGAAACCGCATTGCTGATGCCGATCAGATTTTTGTTGAATACGATTTCAGCGGCACACAAAAAGGAAAGCTGCAGACAAGAAATGAATTGCCTGAAATTTCAGCAACCAATAAAAAAGTTAATTCCAGCGGATGCTATTCTGCCAAAATAAAAAACGGCCGCATCACTGAAGTAACTAATTACCCTGACCGCCTTGGTTTGCTTGAGCAACTTGGTGTTTTAGAATCTTTACTTCATGTAAGTCATTAAAAAAATGGCTCATTGCCCGTGACACAAAAACTCGAGGCATGAATTTCGAAATCCCTGCAAAGCTGAATGCTTTGCAGGGATTTTTTATTTGTCCGTACTAAATCCCTCATTGATTAATAAAAGTTGGAAGTTAAATTAATTACTCAACCATACATTAGAGGGGTTGAAGCTGATTTAAATGAAATCTATAATTCAATGTGCCAAATTTCGACAAATATTCAACTTATTGGTCTGGCAGTCATTTATTAATCGTCAGAGAAACACTTTGTCATTAGCAGATATTTATTAATATTGGATGTCAGTAAAAGGAGCTGAAACCAAATTGAAAACAGGGCGCAACCGAAAAGCCATACGAGTAGGATAATTGATTTTCAAATCTTTCAAAAATGGACGCACAAAAAGTAGACATGTTTATTATGGCCAATGGAAAATTTTTCGAAAGCCATCAGGTTGGACTGATCAGAGACAGACTTCTGGCCCTCGACGATTCAAAATGGGGCTTGATTCAAACCATGCAATTTAAAGATCCTACCACAAGTATTATCGTTTCGATTCTTGCCGGAAGTTTGGGGATAGACCGATTTATGATTGGAGACACAGGTTTGGGCGTAGGGAAACTCTTAACCTGTGGCGGACTTGGTATATGGGCCATTATTGATTGGTTTCTCATCATGCCTGCTACCCGTGAAAAAAATATGGCTAAACTTCAACAGGTCTTATACTAGTACCTTGACAAGAAATAAACTATACCTGCTTTTTAGCATTGCATGTCTGGCAGGGTATATTTGGATTTTTTTCAACTATTCTGAATCTTCTCAATTAAATAATGAAGGCACAGGAATTTGTCTGATAAAACATGTAACAAATATACCCTGTCCCTCCTGCGGTTCGACGCGTTCTGTGATCTCCCTTTTGCAAGGAAATATTATGGATGCTTTGTATTATAACCCTATCGGAATTATTCTCTTTGCAATTTTAACAATCAGTCCATTCTGGCTGCTGTTTGACCTTTTTGCAAAAGGATCATCGCTGTTTCGGTTTTACAGAAGGTCTGAACTACAACTTCAGCAATTCAGGGTAGCAGCACCTGCAATCCTATTCATCCTGGCCATTTGGGTTTGGAATATTTATAAAAATATATGATTAGCACTCAAAACTTTCCATATGTTCCGGGTGAACACGAATCTGAAAAGGCTTCAAACAGTTACCTGATGTCTCTCATTGCCTTCATCGCCGGAATGCCATTACCCATAGTAAACCTCATTGCAACCATAATTTTTTATCTCGGAAATCGCAAAGGGACATATTTTGTGAGATGGCATTGCACACAGGCTTTGCTTTCTCAACTATCGGTTCTGCTAATGAATAGTGCAGGTTTTTGGTGGACGATTTCCATAATCTTTACTGATGAAGTTATCACGACAAATTATATAGCATATATTTTCACTGTAATCATGTTCAATATTGTTGAATTTATTGCCACAATTTATACGGCAATCAAAACCCGTAAAGGAATTCACGTTGAATGGTGGCTCTATGGCGGTTTAACGAATTTAATATGCAGACCATAACATGAACAAATTACTACTGCAGATTTCGACAATTATCCTACTATTTTTTTCTACCTGGTTTGCATTGAGTAAAATTGACTGGGTATCTGTTTTTAATATTGAAAAAAACACAAGCAGTACTGAAGAAAAGCTAGGAGATTTATTCTGGGATTTAATTCAAAAATCCGAAGAAGAAATTCACAGCAAACAGGTAATTTCCACTATCGACAGTCTGGTAAATAAAATATGCGAATCCAATGATATTGATAAAAGCAAAGTAAAGGTTCACGTCATTGAAAATTCTGAAGTAAATGCATTTGCGCTGCCTAATAAACACCTCATACTGTATTCCGGATTGATTTCAGCTTCAGCCAACCAAGCTGAATTATGCGGAGTGATATGCCATGAGCTGGCTCACATGGAAAAAAATCATGTCATGAAAAAGCTCATTAAAGAAGTTGGACTGTCGGTCTTGATTTCAATGACAGCGGGAAAAGGCGGTTCCGATATTATCCGTAGTGCTGCTAAACATCTATCTTCATCAGCATATGACAGAAACCTGGAAAAGGAGGCTGACATTACTGCAGTTGACTATATGGTGAAAGCAAATATTGACCCGGAGGCATTTGCAAATTTTTTGTATCAGTTTGTTGACAGTGAAACAAGAGAGGGACATCCTCTGACTTGGGTAAGCACTCATCCAGATTCAAGAGAAAGGGCTGAATACATCATTGAGTACGGCAAGGGGAAATCCAAAAAGACGGAAGAGATTGTATCTCAGGAAAGCTGGGATAAAATGAAAGAGAAATTAAGTGATTTATGATGAAGAATAAATGTTCTTCCGTCATAAATCTACTCTAAAGACAATATCTTTATTTCTGTACGTCTGTTCATTTGATGTTCGGCTTCTGTACATGGAACGAAAGTTCCGCCTTCACACGAGCAGCCATTCACCAAGATCGTTTCTCCGTATCCTGCTGCCACTAACCGCTTTCGGTTAATTCCATGTTTCTCCAAATAAAGTACGGCTGATGCAGCTCTTCTTTTAGAAAGGGCCATGTTGTAAGAAAACGAGGCGCGACAATCAGTATGAGAACCGAGTTCGATTTTCATCTGAGGATATTTTTTCATCAACGAAACCAATTTATCCAACTCGATGGCAGCATCCGGACGAATATTGGATTTATCCAGATCATAATAAATATTCTTCAGGACAATATTTCCACTGAGGCAAAATAGAGAGATATCAATACGCAGCATTCTGCCCGTCATATCAATTGTAGAAGTGTCAACCGATTTAGAATCACAAAAATTTGATTCAGCGATAATACGGTACTTGGATTCGCGAGCAAGGTCATCAAAACGGTAAATACCATCCTGATCTGTCACAGTACGAAGTGTATCGTTTGTATTGAAATTAACCAAGAGCACAGTACTGTTTTCTATACCGTTTCCTACTGCTTCGTTGCTGATTTTTCCAACCAGAACAATTTTATCGACAAGTGGCAATTCAACTTCGATTGAGTCTCCGGCTGCTTTAATTGCAGAAGCCTCCAATCTTAATGTATCGGATTTATAATCCTCATGATCAGCGATAATTAGATAATTTCTATTTGGGCGGAGTGCTGACCTGAACAATCCATCATCGCCGGTGAGGCTTTCTTTTGGAGAAAGATCCTCTTCGATGATTCTTACATTACTCGCTGCGAGCAATTGATTCGTTCTTTTATCCAACACAACTCCTTTCAACTTGATTTCAAATTTCTGGATGTAGAAGATGTCATCATTCTTTTCCTGCTGACTTCTGTTAGAACTGAAATAGCCCGCAGTATTCGTACTGTCATAAATCAAATTAAAATCATCATCAGAACTGTTGAATGGCGCTCCAAGGTTTTTAACCTCTGCATAAGTATCTACAGAATCTCTTGTCGAATAAATATCTAATCCACCAATGCCGGCATGGCCATTCGAAGAAAAGTAAATAGTGCCATCATTTGCCACAGTCGGGAAAACCTCATTGCCCAATGTATTGATTGCAGGGCCTAAATTTTCCGGAACACTCCATGCATCACCTACACGGTTTGACATCCAGAGATCCATCCCACCAGTTGTTCCCGGCATATCTGAAGAAAAATAAAGTTTATTTCCATCAGGACTTAAGGCTGCGTGTGCACAGGAATAATTTTCGCTGTTATATTGAAAAGGGACTACTGATGTCCATTGACCGTCTACCAATTTAGAGATATACAATTGCAACCGAAGAACTTCATCTTCCTTTAAGGTACGTCTTTTCTTGCCCAGATTATTTCTGGTGAGAATCATCTCGGTACCTGCCTTATTAAAACAAAGTGAGGAGTTATTGTACTTCTCCTGAACACCTTCAAGAAAAATTACAGGATCTTCAAAATTCGCTTTGCTTCCCCGGGAATAAAATATGGAGTAGTAACGTTTTCCGGTCCAGTCATGTATGCCTCGTTCGTTCTTCTTGGAACTTCTTGAAGAAGTGAAGACAATTCCATCTTTGTAAAAGGCAGGGCCATACTCTGCATCAGTCGAATTAATGTTCAGCTTTTGAACTTTAAAATAATCTTTCTCTGTAAAAAAAGTTTCAATATTATTCAAGCCCCTTGCCAGTTCAATGGCACGTCCATCATTAGGGACAGCTTTCAAATAATTGTTCATCCAGGTATTCGCCTCCTCGTATTTGCCGTTCTCCATCAGCATTTCGGCATAGTTCAACTTGTAAATGCTTTTTGAATCAGGGCTTTTGGCGACTTTGGCATAACATTCTTCAGCGAGAGCGGTTTGATTGTTTGCCCTGTAACAATAACCGAAACGGTACCAGGATTCCGCATCCATGGCTGTAGAATCCTTCGCCAATGCCTTTTTGTAAATGGGAATAGCTTTTGCATAGGCAAATTCTTCATAATGCATATTTGCCTTATCTACCATTTTGCATGAGTTTGTAACGCAGCTCAAAACAATGACAGCAACAAGTGTGAAGTACCGGTAGGTTTTTTTCATCGTTTTAAATATTGTACATCAGCAATGTCATTCATGAAGCTTAGAAATAACGAGATGAAATTACAAGCTTTTTATTGTACCCGAAACTATAACGCAAAGTTATTTCATGGGTACCGGAATTATATTTCTCAAGAGGAGTTAAAGTATAATCGTATGAATAGCCAAGCATTAACTGTCGGCTCAGTTGCAGACCAAGCAAAGCAGCAACTGCATCGCCGGATCTGTAAGCTGCTCCAAGCCATAAAAAGTCGTAGAATATGAAATTTACATTCACATCTATTTCTACCGGAGCATTTTGAACCATTTTGATCAATAAGGATGGCTTAAACTTCACATCCTCATTCACATCAAATACATATCCTGTTGCAAGATTATAGTGCCAGAGTTTGTAATTTACTTTATTCTCCACAACAGAATTTACACTGGAAATAATAATTTTATTCTCCATCAAACGGGGTATCGATAACCCGGCGTAAAACTTTTTGTTGTAATAGTAAACTCCAAAAGAAGAATTTGGAAGAAAACTCTTATTGACATCGGTCATGAATTGCTGATCTCCCGGAACAATGGTTCGGACATCAGAAAATCTCTCTTCATGATTACTAAAACCTCCACCTAATCCGAAAGACAATGCTGAATGAGGATACAAGATTCTATAGGCAAAGTACGCACTAATTGAAAGCTGATGTGAGATGCCGATTTCCTCGTTCATTACTGAAACTCCCAACCCAATATGCCTGTTCTGTAATGGTGCATGTATACTAAATGTCTGTGTTTTCGGAGCACCATCAATTCCAACCCATTGATTGCGGTAGAGGAGCGTAGCTGAAATGCTCTCTCTTGAACCGACATATGCAGGATTAATAAAAGTCTCATTAAACATATACTGTGTAAACTGCGGATCAATCTGAGCTTTGGCAAGATTTGGCACAGAAAAAATAAGCACAATTCCAAACAGACAAAACCTATAAACAGGCTTTGATTGCTTGAAGCTATTCATGATGAGACTGCCTTTATTCAATGAGTTATTTTTAATTTATTAATATCTAATAATCAGGTATCCTGCTTTAGGCTTATCGGCTATTCCCAAATCAAGAATGTAATAGTATGTTCCTTCGGGAACTTTATTGCTTCCAAGAATCAAACTGCTTACATTAGGAATACCATTCCATGAATTATCATATCTATCTTTCTTATAAAGTATGTTCCCCCAGCGATTGAATATTTTAAGATTATTGTTCGGGTATCTTTCTATACCAACAATCTCGAAGAAGTCGTTCACTCCATCCCCATCCGGTGAATACCCGCTTGGAATCACTACGTAGTCACATATTTCAACAAGCACTGTATCCGAGGCTGAACAACCATTCAAGTCAGTTCCGACGACTACATACATCATAGAATCCTGAATAAAAAGTGTCGGATTAAAAATGCCTGAGTTACTGAGGTTTCTCGTAGGCGACCATGAATATGTCAAGGCTCCGTTCGCCTGAAGCTGAACTTCTCTTCTGCCTTCGCAGGTCGTAAATGAATGTGTGCTCACGCTTACAATTGGCGGTGGATTTAAAGTCACAAGAACTTCATCGTGACCGGAACAAACTCCATCAACCACCGTCCACCTGAATTCATATACTCCCTGAACCAAGCCGGTGATAGCTGTGGTTTCATTCCCGGGTGTAGTTATCAAAGGACTATTCGGGCCATAAACCATTACCCATGCTCCCGAACCGACAGCAGGAGTGCTGCCGGTCAATATTGCTGAATCAGCTGAACATAGATTTTGATCGGTGCCGGCACTGATATTTATTGGCAAAGTATTTATCACAACTCTTACATCATCGAAATTATCACTGCATACTCCATTGCTGATAGTCCAGCGGAATATATAGACTCCGGAGGTAGTTCCAACGACATCAGTATGTGCACTGTCGGGATAAATAATTACCGGATTATTCGGACCACTAATCAAGGTCCATGCACCAATCCCATCGACCGGTATGTTCGCATCCAAAGTAACCGTGTCAACAGAACATAAATACTGGTAAGTACCAGCGAAGGCAATATCCGGAGCATCAAATACTGTAATCTGCACAGTGTCTTCAGATGCTGCACAACTTCCATTTGTGATTGTCCATGCAAAATTGTAGACCCCTTGTATAAATCCTGTAGCACTTGCAACCGGGCTATTAGGCGAATTTATTACCGGAACATTAGGGCCATTTAGAAAAGTCCAGCTTCCGGTGCCAACGGAAGGGTTATTGGCAATTAAATTCATGGCAGTGTTTAGGCAAATATCCTGATCACTACCCGCAGCAGCGACAGTTGGGAGACTATCAATGCTTATTTGAATATTGGCAGTCGAAGCAGGGCATACGCCACTGCTGATGTTCCAGCTGAACACATAAACTCCTTCCTCTAACCCGTTGATAGTAGTAGTTGCGTTGCCCGGTGAAACGATTGACGGAATATTCGGGCCGCTTACGAGTGACCACGTTCCAGTACCTATTGCCGGCGTGTTTGCAGACAAGGATATACTAAATACATCACAGAGAACCTGATCAGAACCGACTACGGCGCTTGAAGGCAAATCAAATATTTCGATCTGAACTTCATCATAAGAATCGGCACAAATTAAATTATTACTTATTGTCCAACGAAAAACATATATACCGGCAATGAGCCCGGTAATACTGCTGGCTTCATCATTCGGATTTGTTATGACAGGAACATTAGGCCCACTGATAAGTGTCCAGGTTCCAATTCCGGCTCCCGTAGAATTAGCAGACATACTTAGTGCACTGGTTATACATAGAGTTTGATTCGGACCTGCATCCGCAGCAATGGGTGAACTGTATATTCTTATTTCTACAGTATCTGCAGACATTGAACAGGATCCATTCGTAACAGACCAGACAAACTCATACACTCCGTAAGTCAATCCTGCAATTTGAGTGGACGGATTGCTATCAGTAACAATTACAGCAGTATTTGGACCACTTAACTGAGACCAGATCCCTGAACCGGTTAATACATTATTAGCACTCAGCACAGTGGTGGTATCGTTACACAAATCCTGATCCGTTCCTGCATTTGCTACTGTCGGTAAATCAAATATAGAAATCCGAATCGTATCGATATTGGTTGAACAAACTCCATTATTTATTTGCCAGCCAAAAACAAAGTTCCCTGCAACGAGACCGGTAATTCCTGTTACAGGATCATTCACAGATGTATATACAGGAACAACAGGTCCGCTGATTAAGGTCCAGACACCTGTTCCACTGCTCGGAACATTTCCTGCCATTAGTGTTGCATAAGTATTACATAAACTTTGATCAGGGCCTGCATCAACACTTAAGGGATCAGAATAAATTGTTGCCGACATAGTATCACTTGAACTCGAACAAACTCCATTGCTGACAGTCCAGCTAAAAATATAGGTTCCGGGTATTGTCCCGTTCACAGATGTGTTCCCACTGTCAGGATAAACAATAAGGGGACTATTAGGACCACTTATAAGATTCCACAAAGCCGCCCCTGAAGCAGGGTCGTTACCGGCAAGTGTTATTGAAGTTACATTACACAGATCCAAATCAGGGCCTGCGCTTGCTACTGTCGGCAGAGCATCGATACTAATTTGAATGGTATCGCTATGAACCGCACATACACCATTGATTATATTAAGTGACAAAGTATATATTCCCGGAATCATCCCGCTCACGTTTGTAGAGGGACTGGAAGGAGAACTAATTGTCGGTGTATTCGGGCCGCTGATAAAGGACCAAAAACTGTTGCCGACTGATCCGACATTTCCATTCAAAGAAACATTGTTGACATTACATAGGAATTGATTTGGGCCCGCATCTATGAATGGAGGGAATTCATAAATTATTACTTCCACCTCATCTTCACTCAATGTACAAGTACCGCTGCTAATTGCCCAATGAAAAACATAAACTCCAGGCACCATCGAACTTACAGAGCTGTTTGGATCATTTGGATTACTTATGATTGGAACATTAGGGCCACTTGTCAATGTCCATACACCGATGCCATTTATCGGAACATTTGCTGAGAGCATTACGCTGGAACCACCACATTGCTCCTGATCCATTCCTGCATCAGCTACCGTTGGCAAATCAAATACATTGATCACAACTGTATCAATTGACGCAGAGCAAATGCCATTGCTTATCGTCCAGGTGAACAGATAGGCACCCTGAATCAATCCACTGACAGGTGAAACCGGATTGGACGGAACAGCGATGGAAGGAACATTGGGTCCGCTGATCAGTGTCCATTGACCGTTTCCGGTAACGGCAGCATTCGCGGCAAATACTGAACTTGACGCATTACAAACATTCTGATCAGAGCCGGCATTTGCAACCGTAGGAAGATCGTACACATTCACTGTCATTGAGTCACTTGAAACCGCACATACTCCGCTAGTGACCGACCACGAAAAAATATATGCACCAGGAATCAAACCTGTGATTGAGGTTGAAGGGTCAGTACTTATAGTAATGGAAGGCACATTGGGGCCACTGACTAAACTCCAATTCCCGCTTCCGGTTATTGGAGCATTAGCAGACATAGATACACTTGAAATATTACAAACACTTTGATCAGAGCCTGCGTTTGAGACAGTTGGAAGATCAAAGATTATTACCTGAACTGTATCGTTGGAGGCTGAACAAACTCCGTTACTTATCGTCCAAATAAACTGATAAGTCCCTGCAATCATCGACCGGATGACAGTGCCGGGAATAGTTGTGTCGGCAATCAAAGGCAGATTCGGACCCGAAAGGAATGACCAGTTTCCGATTCCAGTAACAGGTAGATTGGCAGACATAGTTGCACTATCAATGTTACAAAGGTTTTGGTCAAGCCCGGCATTTGAATTTGTAGGCAAGTCAAACAAATTAATGGTAACGGTGTCATACGGAGTAACACAAACACCATTTGAAATACTCCATCCAAAAAGGTATATACCTGCAGCCATGCCGGTAATAGAAGTTGTTGGATCATTCGGATCAACAAGGAGGCTGCCTCCCGGTCCGCTAATTTGAATCCAGGTGCCTGTACCAACTCCGGGTGTATTAGCAGCCATGATAGTTGAACTCACATTACATAAACTTTGATCCGGTCCACCATCAATGATTGTTGGAGAATTATAAATAGTAACCTGAACCGTTGATGTAGAAGCAGCACATGACCCGTTTGTGATTGCCCATTCAAACACATACACACCATCAATCATTCCCGTAACAGTAGTATTTGTTGTGGATGGATTTGATATCGACGGGATATTTGGCCCGCTTTGTAAAGTCCACAATCCGCTCCCAACTACAGGTGCATTTCCGAATAAGGTTACTGAAGTTACACTACATAAATCCTGATTAGCTCCGGCATTAGATATGGTGGGCAAATCATAAATGATAACCTGAACAGTATCGACAGGACTGGAACATGGACCGTTTGTGATGCGCCAGCCAAATTTATATGTCCCTATTAAGAGTCCTGTCATCGTTGTTGAGGGATCATTTGGCGTAGTGATTACAGGCACGTTGGGACCACTGATAGTAGTCCAGGTTCCGAAACCGAAGCCCGGAACATTTCCAGCCATAGTTGCAGAAGTTAAATTGCACAAGGACTGATCCGGACCGGCATCTAACGTAGTTGGTTGATTCCAAATAGTAACATTCGTGTTTGAGGTAGAGGCAGCACATACTCCATTTGAAATTGTCCAACTGAAAACATATGCCCCATCGATCATTCCGGTAACCAGACTTGTGGGATTATTGGGAGAAGTAATCACAGGAGTATTAGGCCCGCTTACAAATGCCCAGGTTCCTGTCCCTATCAAAGGAGTATTTCCAACCAATGTGACTGAAGTGACAGAGCAAACATCGTCATCGGCACCTGCATTGGCCAAAGTTGGATTTTCATAGATGGTTATGCTGACATCATCTGTTGAATTAGCACATACACCATTTGAGGTTGTCCAACGAAAAATATAAACACCGGCAATCATTCCCGTGATTGTGGAAGCCGCATCGGTACTGTCAGTAATTATTGCTGTGTTTGGTCCACTGACCAAGGTCCAGTTTCCTGTCCCTGATACAGGAATATTTCCTGCCAGCGTAGTAGAACTTACGCTACACAAATTTTGGTCGGATCCTGCATTTGCGGTATCCGGCAGACTGTAGATGCTTATCTGCACATCATCAGAAGAAGCGGCACAAACCCCATTCACAACGGACCATTGAAATACATATACTCCCGGAATCATTCCGCTTACAGATGAATTGAAAGTTCCCGGACTTGTGATAGAAGCTACATTTGGTCCTCCAAGCTGGGTCCAGCTACCACTTCCAATTGCAGGATTATTTGCGGCAAGTGTAGTTGCAGTAACATTACAAAGACTCTGATCAATACCTGCATTAGAAATTGTAGGCAGTGCATAAATTATTATCTGCACATCATCAGTTGAACTCGCACAAGTACCGTTTGTTGTAGTCCACCTGAAAACGTATACCCCGACAGTCATACCGGTTACTGTTGAAGCAGGATTGCTGTTTGTAGTTATTGTCGGAAGATTTGGTCCGCTTATTAAAGTCCAGACTCCCGAGCCTATCAATGGAGGGGTTGCTGCAAGCGTAGCAGATACAACATTGCACAAACTTTGATCTATACCTGCATTAGAAGTACTTGGGAGTGCATAATTCGTAATTTGAACATCATCGGTTGACACAGAGCAAACACCATTAGTGATAGTCCATCTGAATATATACAGGCCTGGTATCATTCCGGTCACTGTAGAATTCCGAATAGCAGGATTTGTAATGACAGGAACATTCGGTCCACTTACAAGACTCCAGCCGCCAGTACCGACAAGCGGATTGTTTCCGGAGAATGTGATAGAAGTAACATTACACTGATTCTGATCCGGACCTGCGTTGGAAACTGTTGGAAGTGCATAATTAGTAATCTGAACATCATCGGTTGATGCTGCGCAAACGCCTTCTG
>Ga0138256_10006863_pt1 | contig 12033 bp, 6 predicted proteins | sample KNB2016incub_MG_FD_105486 | JGI IMG/M metagenome (GOLD analysis project Ga0138256, IMG submission 105486) | Active sludge microbial communities from wastewater in Klosterneuburg, Austria - KNB2014incub_MG | ecosystem: Engineered > WWTP > Activated sludge > Unclassified | place: Austria... | reverse complement strand
TCATATTTATTCTTTGCTGCACATTTTTGATTGTTTCCACAGTCTCTTGTAGTCATCAAAGTCAATCAAAGGAGAGAAATCAGATAGTAAAGGCTCAAACTACTGAAAGTAGAATTGACTCAACCCTGTTGAAATATACCAGTGGAGTTCGTTCAATTTTAGAAGATAGTAAAGGAAATATCTGGTTTGGCAGTTACAATGAAGGAGTGTGTTTGCTTCGTAATGGAAAACTCCAATATTTCACAACAGAAAACGGATTAAGTGACAATCAGGTAAGGAGTATTTATGAAGATAAAAATGGCATAATCTGGTTCGAATGTGGGATAGGATTAAGTATTTATGATGGACAAAAAGTAACCGTTTACAAAGAAAGAAATTATAATTCGAAAAAACAGTGGAAATCAACGGATAATGACCTTTGGTTTAAAGGTGATGAAACTGTTGGTTACAACAAACTTGAAAGGGACCCTGGTGTATTTCAATATGACGGTAAAAACCTTTATTATCGCAGATTTCCTATTAAATTAAAACCAGGACGAGAAAACGTCTATTCCATTTCAACACCTTTTGTAAATGGAACTAATGGAAAGGTATGGTTTGGAACATATAGTGCATTGATTGGGTACGATGGCAAGCAATTTAAAATTTTTGATGATGAAAAATTAGGATTAAATGGTACAACAGAATCTTTGCATATTCGAAGCATAATGGAAGACAGCAAGGGTAATCTCTGGATTGGAAATAATAGTGGTGGCAGTAAAATTGGGGGCATCGGGGTATTAAAATATGATGGTGCAGCATTCATCCATTTTACAAAACAACATCAATTAAGAAAAGAAGACACCAAAGTGAATTCCCTGGACAGGGTTTTTTCCATTGGAGAGGACACTATAGGTAACATTTGGTTTGGAACAGTTGAGTCAGGTGTGTGGAGATATGATGGGCATAGTTTACAAAATTTTACTAAAAAAGATGGTCTCGATGGTGATATGGTTTGGATTATTTACAAAAGCAAAACAGGTGAAATGTGGTTTGGCGGAGGTCCCAATGGTGTATATCGTTTCACGGGTAAGTCTTTTGAAAGAAAATTCTAAATAAAAAGAAATGATGAAACATGCTAACGTTTTTTCTTTCCTGACAATAATCCTTTTTTGCACTGCCTGCAATGGACCAGATAAAAAAGAGTTACAAAAAGAAAAAGAACATCCAAAACTAATAAAAAACTCAGGAAATGGCAATGTGTCATGTGGTTTGCAGGACAAAGCAGGTACCCTTTGGTTTGGAACCACAGATAATGGGCTTTATAAATATGATGGAAAATCGTTTCGTCAATTTACTGTGACCAATGGGCTAAATAGTAATGAAGTTTCTTGCCTTTTGGAAGATAGAGATGGAAAAATTTGGATAGGTACTAAGGAAGGAATTTGTTTTTACGACCATTCGACTTCGCTCAGAACAGGTGGTAAAACATTTGCCAATATCCAGATTCCTTTACCAAAAAACCTGCCTACTAATAAGAACCCCTACTATCAAAACCATTGGATTTACAGTATGTTACAAGCAAAAGACGGAAAATTATGGTTTGTAACAATTGACGGTGTTTATATTTACGATGGCAAATCTTTTACACATTTTCCATTGAATGAAGCAGCAAATGGCTTTTTGACCAGTAATGATAAAGTGGAACGTATTTTAGAAGATAAAGCAGGTAACATTTGGTTTGGTGGACGAACCAACGAAGGTGTTTTTCGTTACGATGGAAAATCTGTAACCCAGTTTAAACTACCAGAATTAATCCAGGGTCAAAATGGGCCCAGGCCAAAAACTCATAGTTGGGGGTGGCCTCAATTGCAGGACAAAAACGGCAATATTTGGTTCAGTAGTTGGGGTGGAGCCTACCGGTATGGTGGGAAAACATTTACAAGTTTTACAACAAAAGATGGTTTGCCACGTGAAGTCACCCGAATTGTAGAAGACAAAAAGGGAAATCTTTGGTTTGGTGCCAGTGATGGACTTAGACATTATGATGGTAAAACTTTCACCTATTTTAAAGAGGGATTAATCAATCCCTGGATTTGGGAAATTTTGGAAGATAAAACTGGAAATCTTTGGGTGGGAACGAGAGAAACAGGTCTATACCTTTTTGATGGCAAAACATTTATTAATTATTCGGAATAAAAACAGGTAAGTAAAGAGCTAATTAACTTAAATAATGAACCACTAAAAACTACCTAGTTTTCGTGGGATGCCCACTGCAGACTTTCACTCCGGTGGATTGATAAATCCTGCAGGACATAAAACAATTACTTTTTTATAAAAGAGATAAAACCAAAGTATTCGGCTTTTCCTAATCCTAAACGATTGTATATTCCAGGGTCAATTAGTACTAAAATAGGAATATTATACATCAAAAAAATAAAGAATTTTTCAAAAATTAAACGGTAAAATTTTCCAAAGGGCTTTATAGATTATCTTAATTTTTTGTAAAGAAATTGATATTTCCTGCCTTTAGGAATAAATCCGTATTTATACGTATATATTTCATAAATAAGTGGCTTATATTGTGTTTTAAATTAAAACACAATGACTCCATTGCCTTTTAAAAACATGGCTGTATCGCTTTCCGGCGGCGGGTACAGAGCTACTTCTTTCCATCTTGGTGCTTTGTCTTACCTGAACTACCGCTCTTTTGATGGCAAAAGTTTACTTCAGGAAGTAAAGATTATTTCTACCATTTCCGGAGGTACTTTCACAGGAGCAATGTATGCGTTAAGACTTGCACAAGGCAAAACTTTTGATGATTGTTTTGATGATCTGTACAGTGTATTGTTAAATGACCAATTGGTCAATCTGGCATTGCACAAATTGAGTAATCCCGGTACATGGACCAATGCTTTTAAAAACAAGGACATGATCAATGCTTTTTCTGAAGTGTACAATGAAGTCATCTTCGACAAAGCTACTTTTGAAGATCTTTTTAATGGCCGGAAATCTCATTTGACCGATGTCATATTTGGGGCATCAGAATTCAAATACGGCATACAATTCCGTTTTCAAAAGGAACATGGAAAAGGAAGGTTTGGCAATAAATATTTAAACTTACCACCTGATGTGGCCCGTAAAATCAGGATTGCGGATGCTGTAGCTGCATCTTCATGTTTTCCGGGAGGATTTGAACCCATGGTTATGCCCATTGATTTTGGAAATGGACCGGAAAGTATCGTGGATATTACTTGGAATAAAAATTATAAAGGAGAGGATAAAAGTCCGGAAACTGCTATCATGGACGGCGGAGTTATAGACAACCTTGGCATAGAAGGTGTAAAATTAGCTGAAATGAGGCATGTAAAAAATGGTGAGCCATTTATAGGTACCTACATTGTTTCAGATGTATCCAGTGAGATGATGCAACCCTATGAAGTGCCAAAGCTTAAAGAAAGTGGATTAAAGAATTTTTTTACCATCAATGGCATCAATATCGTGACAAGGATTATGATGGTTGCGATTATAGGCTTATTGGCCTTTGTATCATTACCAAGACTTGGCACCATCGTCTTATCCAGCATGTTGCCTATCCTTGTAATATGGAATATCCTTTATTTTTTTGCCAAATCGCAACTCAGGAATACGATAAAGGAAACTTTTGGTCAGGATCAATTGAAAGAGTATTTAAAAGATTTCAGGATTCTGATTAAGACTCCCATATACATTCTAATCTATCTGGTACAATTCAGGTCGACTTCAGTGCTGAAGATGGTGTCGGATGTATTTCTTAAAAGGATTCGTCGATTATCATTGAATTCATTGTACGATAGCCCGGAATGGAATTACAGATTTAAGTCCAACTATATTTATACCCTTGAAAAAGAAGAAACTGACCTATCTCCAGAGATGGAAAAAGCCATTGCAGCAGCCAATAATATGCCTACTACACTTTGGTTTACAGAAACTGAAGTCAAAAATAATGTATTAAATGATTTAATAGCTTGTGGTCAATTTACACAATGCAAAAACTTGATAACTTATCTGGATAGAATCATAGACGGCACTTACAAAGAACAAGTATGGGATAATTTGTCTCCGGATTATCAGCAAAAACTCATTGAACTCAGGCAACACATCACCGAAGATTGGGGACTCTTTAAAAATGATGCCTATTGGTTATTAAACCAGCATGTAAATGATAAATAACCTAATCAAAAATATAAACAAATTTTTATGGCACAAAACGCAAACATAACTGTTTATCTGCAAGCTCTGGGAGCGCATTACTTAGGCGCTCATGCGTATTTACCCAATGATATCAGCATTAGTCTGGTTTACTCCGGGGGCAAAGTCCAACTACCCTATCTGATCACTCCAAATTTTACCACGGATGGAAATCCTTCCACTGATTTTGTCGCAGGGGCAAGTTCGTACATGCCTATAATTACTGTTCCTAATGGTACAACTCAACTGAATACCTTAGTTAATTTTCTCTCACCGGATTTTACAACGGCGTGTGGAAAAGCCAATTTTAAATTAGGCGCCAAACCCGAAATAGCGCAGTTACACATCAGTGTACCAACGCCAGCTTCAAAAGACCCCTTATTGTTTCAGCAAGCGATACTGCTTAATCCGGACCAACCAGTTTACAGCGTTACCGTTGCCATTTCTGGGTTGTACTTGTCAATCGGAGCAATAAGTAGTAATGCTTGTTCGGTTTATGTAAAAATGATGTGTGGATGTCCTGTCACTATGGGTCCGCCTGCTTCTTTATGGCCTGCCATTGATTTTACTGTTTATGCCAATGTCTTAGATAGTACCGGTGTCAGTACATCTTTCCCATTAATATATGATCAAACGCAACCCACAAATTCACTTTTCCAGGTCAATTTTGATCCACCATTAACATCGGATATTAAGTCAGTAACCTTTAGTGCCATTCAAAAAAGCACGGGCAATTTTGGTGTGCTTCAGGTGAATAATATGTAAACATTTTGGTGTATCCTTATTATTGTTACTTATCAAATAAAACATTTACAACCACTTCTCCTTTCTAAACAATTCAGTATATTTGTACGATTGTTTAGGCGTGGGGAAGAAATATGATTTATAGGATTAAATAAGTAAAAGCAAAAAATATATAAATATGAAAAAGTCTGTACCGATTTCCATTAGAAAAATACTTGAAAAAGTATTAGATGATAACCCTTCACTAATTAGAGCAGTACCTGACGACAAATCTGTCGTAATATTCAAAGAAAAATATGATTTTGATTCATCTTTCTATTTTAAACTTGAATCAATAAATGTTACCCAAAATGGCCGTACAATATACACAATTGAATATCTTCCTTCAAATAATGAAAACTTAAAACCCAAAAGGCACTCAACCAATAGTGAAGAATTAAATACTGATATAAAAACTTGGATTGACTTGCTCATTGAATATAACAAAGAAAGCATAATTTTCGATGATAAGATTACCCAGAAATACTACGAAGACCTAGAACCTCAATTTACAATAATTGACAAAGATGCGGATTTCGCACCTCACTCTTTTGAACAACAGGAACAACTTCAAAAATATCTCGACTTCGCTAGACATAAAATAGAAGTTCAAGTCACGTCGGAAAACCAAGTAGAAGCGGAAGAAATAATAAAAGAAATAATAGAGGCTAAAGACGTAATATCAAAATCTACAAAAACAGAAAACATAAGTAGGATAAGAAAAATAATAGCAAAGGCACATAAAATGAAATATGAAATTGGTAAAGAACTTTTGATTGAGTTTCTATCTGATGCTGCAAAATGGATTGGTTCAGCGGCGATCGGTGCTTTACTTGGATAAAATGTCCCGAAGGACTCAATAATGCTAAAAACATCAAAAATATTAACAGTTGTAATCCTATATTTTATAAATCCCAATAAATCTAAACAAGTTTTACTATTCATCGCTGATTTCAAAAATACCTAAACTAAGGAACTTATTAATAAATTAATCAATAAACATAATACGTATGTCAATTTTAGGAAATTTACTAGTTGACTGGTTAGGGCAAATAACTGGGTATCTAGCTGTTGAGCTTTCAAAAAAGACCGTGGCAAGTACAGACAACCTATATGCTGAATTAGTCTCAAGAAAATTATTGAAACAAGGAAAAGACTTTGAAAGTATATACAAATATTCTTATATAGCTTACGCGCACAAATACAAGGAAAATAATCTTTGGAAATTATTTAGTTTAAAAGACGTTTGCGAAAAGTTTCACCAATATTACATCGGGCAAATTGAATTTAACATATTAGTAGAGAATCTTGAAGATCAGCTCTCACAAAATGCTTACCGATTTGAAGAATTAGTTTCTGATTTTTATAATAGAAAAAATATTGACTTTAATAAATATGCTATAAACTTTTTATTACTTTTCAACGAAAATGTTATAAATTTCATGGACCCGAATGAATTTTTTACATTTAAAAATGTACGTCAAATTAATTCAAAATTGGATCATATTTTAAATGAAGAGAATGAAAAACTAAAAATAATAGTAAATGATTTTATAGTTGAATATCAAAACAATTTTAGGATTAAACACGCAAATTTAAATTTATATGGTATATCTTTACCATATAACAATAATACAAACTTAATTTCCTTTAAAAATATATATGTAACTCCCATTTTAGAAGAAAGTGAGGGTAACAAGATATCTCGTATTTCATTTAGTGACTTTTCATTAAAAGACAATATATATAGTAATTTTACAGTCCATGATAAATCTATTTTTTTATCTCCAAGTTTAAAAGCCTTAAGAGAATTAAGTTTAAACTTTCCAGTAACATTAAATGAAAACATTTTAAACGCATATAATTATGAATATTTTTCAATTCAAAATGAATTTACAATCGCAGATCTAAAAAATATTAATGGAAGAAATAAAATAATAAAAAATTTAACAAGTCCAGAAAGATTTGCTTGGTATCAATCAACAATCCCAGATTTTAGGTCGGCTGGAGTTAACATTGAATCTGTTATCAATTACGAAGATAATTTTCAAAAACCAAATAATTTTATTGAACTATTTAAATATAAAAACAACATAATCTTAGGAAATCCTGGCTCGGGCAAATCATCTTTATTGAAATATTTGTGTACAACTATTTTGTTTAGGGACTTTATACCAATAATAATAGTTTTAAAGGATTATAACAATTTCAAAATCGAAAAAATAGGAGGCTTGAATGAATTTATCATTCAAATCCTAAAATCAGACTACCAAATTAATGAGATAGATTCAAAATTATTAAATCTTCTTTTTAGAGAGTTTAAAATAGCAATTCTGTTTGATGGGTTAGATGAAATTTTTGATATTGGACAAAGGAATGATTTAATCACAGATATAGAAATAATGTCCAAAAGGAACATTAATTTATATTCATTAGTAACTTCTAGATACGAATCTTATAATGAGGTAAAATTTAATGACGATTTCATTGTCTTTAAAATTAAAGACTTCAATACTGAGCAAATAAATATGTTTATCAATAATTGGTTTACATATATAAATCAAAATAGTGAATTATCTAAGGAAAATTTTTCTGATCAACTTGATTCAATAAATTTTGAATTAAAGAGTAATCCCTTAATTCTGACTTTATTAGTATTATTATATAGCTATGATTCTGATCTACCGAAATCAAAATTAGAAATTTTTGAAGGATGTACTAAGACTTTAATCGAAAGAAGGGATACAGTTGAAAAAAAATTACTATCTCCAACAAAAATTTCTAGATATTTTTCTTTACTAAGTTGGTTAGCTTATTGGAGCTATAAAAAATCTTCAGAAATGGAAAAAATTGATTCATATGATGTAAAAATAATACTTATTAAATATTTAATAGATAATAAAATTATTGACAATCATTTTGAAGCTGAAATTTATGTGGATGAATTTATTACGTATATGGCTCTTAGATCAATTTATTTCGACAATAGTTTTACGCATAAATCATTCTTAGAATATCTGACTGCATACTATTTATACTCTCATTTTCAAGTCAAAGCAAAATTAAATGAAAGGAATGAAGTTTTTATTAAATATCTTAATAATTCCTATTGGCATATAGTATTAGAATTATTTATAATGAAACTTGATAAAGAAATGCCTGACAATGAGATTATTGACAGTTTATTCTCAACTCTTCTTGACAATTGTGCTTATGATTTTATAATGTTTATTTTACCATTTATTCAAAATGTAAATCTTGTAAGCACTGATGTGCGTTATAAAATTATATTAAGAACATTTCAACTATTAGGTTCCGATATATATCAAACTGAGAATACGTTGAATTTAATGTTTAAAAATTTACGAGAAACAGTAAAAATTAATAAAGACAAAGATCTTATAAATAAATATATTTTAAAAATATTATCAGAAGACTATCACACCATTGAACTGGGTATCATTTTTGAGTTTTATCTTACAAATAATATTGAAATACCTAGGGATATTTATGGCATTCTATTTTCCAAAATTGATGATAAAAATGAATATAATTGGATTCTTAAACACAAGAATCTAATTGAAGATAGCTTTGATAGCTACATGCAATACTTCGCTTTATTTAGAATTGCATTTCCAAAATCAAATTTATTCCATTCTTATTCTTCCAAATATTCTTCACCCATTTTTTTTAAAAGTACTATTTTTAATTGGGTATATTCACACTTATTCCTTGAAGACAGTGTCAAGAAATTTAAAATGAAGTATGAAATAATTCAAAATTTTGGATACACAGATACAAAACTAAAAAAGCATTTCAAATCGAGTAATATTAAGGTAAATCTTAGTATTAAAACTTTAGTAGAGTTAGCTGCAATAGATAAATATAGAGATTTAATTCTCCAAATTCTGCCAATAACTATCAAAAAAGGAGGCAAAAATCCATTTTATGATAATGTTGGTAAACGTAATCTGCTTAAAAATAAAAATAATAAATATAAAAAGTAAATGCCTTAATATTAGGTTTGTTGACTTCCTTAATTTTCACCTTCTTACCCTTTCTAATCCTATTTTATAATTAAAAATGAAAGTATTAAACATACACCAAAGAACGATCACTCAACCCATCTATGAGATTGCTATGCTATTCAAAACATTGGCAACTGACCATGACATGATATTGGCCACTGACAAATGGCCACCTATGAAACTAGATCACGGACTACAAGTGGGCTCAAAAGGTGGACATGGTCCTATAAGATATCATGTTATTGACAACCAAGAAGGCAAATCTATCACATTTCAGTTTGACAGACCAATAGGATTTAATGGCCATCACAAATATGAATTAAGTTCGTTGAGAGCGGATGTTACAGAAATGACGCACACAATTGATATGACCACAACAGGTTTTGCAACCATAAAATGGCTCTTTGCTATTCGTTGGTTACACGATGCGTACATTGAAGACGCATTTGACAATGTAGAAAACCATTTCACAACAGACAAAAAAAAGAGCAAATGGAGTTGGTGGGTTACAATATTGAGAAAAATTATGAAACCAAAAATGAGCAAAAAACCGAAGTTTGGTGATAAATGAATACCTTATTTTTAAACACTACACAAACTTCAAAATAAAAAAAGCAGACATTAAAATCATACCCGAATACTTTGAGAAGTATATTGCTTTGGCACTTAGACCATAGATCTAAATTGGTTTGCATCACACCTGTGTTCAAAACTAAAAAAAACAGCTTCAAAAATATCCATTATACCGATATTTACATCATCTTTATCCGATCATAAGTTATACCTAAATGAGTTTTGTTTTTAATGTTATAAAAAATTTATAATCAATATTTTGTATGTCATATTTTAGAAAATACAAAAAACAAAATATTTACAATTCAATCTTATATATCTTTTTATTAGGATTAATATCCACTATATTTTTGAATTGTTCAACTGATCGTACTTCAGGTCAAGATATAAATTATAACACCCACATCCGCCCCATCCTCTCAGACAAATGCTTCAAATGTCACGGTCCGGATGCCAATAAACGTAAATCAGGATATAGATTAGATACTGAAGAAGGGGCTTTTGCGGCACTAAAAGACTACAAGGATAAATATGGTATCGTGGCAGGTCACCCTGAAAAATCAGATGTATTCCTGCGCATCACATCCAAAGATCCAGACTATATGATGCCGCCGCCAGAATCTAATCTGTCATTAACTTCAGATGAAATCTCTCTGATCGAAAAATGGATCAAAAATGGAGCTCCATATCAAAAACACTGGTCATTTATCCCATTAAAAGCAACACCAATTCCCGATGTGAAGTCAACATGGGCTAATAATGAAATCGACCGTTATATAGTCCAAAAGCTACAGGAAAATGACTTGCAGCCATCTGAAGTATCATACGACGCCGCCTTACTCAAGCGAATGATGCACGATATCATTGGTCTTCCTCCTAATTTAGCGGAACAAGATGAGTTTGCAAAGACACCTAATGCTAAAACTTATGAAAAACTCCTAGATAAAGCCTTGGCCAATCCACAGTATGGCGAAAAAATGGCGATCTTCTGGATGGATGTAGCTCGGTATGCAGACAGTCATGGATATCAGGATGATGGCCTTCGTACGATGTGGCCATGGAGAGACTGGGTGATCCATGCTTTTAATAAGAATTACGATTATAAAAAATTTGTCACCTGGCAACTGGCTGGCGATTTGTTGTCTGATAAAAATAAAGAAACCATCCTGGCAACGGGGTTCAACAGAAATCATAAAATCACTCAGGAAGGTGGTGTCATAGACGAAGAATATCGCATAGAATATGTCACAGATCGCACCAATACATTTGGTAAAGGATTACTTGCCATGACTTTTGAGTGTGCCAAATGCCATGATCACAAATACGATCCCATCTCTCAAAAAGATTATTTTTCCACCTTTGCATTTTTTGATCAAGTGGACGAAAAAGGCATCTTGGGCGATATTTCTTTGGCATCACTGGCAGATCCTCCTTACATGACGATAACCAAAGAAGATAAAGAAGGCATTCTTAGTTTCATTAGTAAATTAGATACTGGAAAAGTTGATGTCATGATCATGAAAGACAGTACAGGCATCAGAAAGACCAAACTACTGGAAAGAGGTGTATATGATCAACCCAGAGATGTAGTTTCGCCCGGCACTCCTGAATCTATCCTGAAATACGACCCTAAAAAGTTTGAACAAAACAGATTGGGACTTGCCAAATGGATGTTTGACTCACAAAATCCACTTACAGCTAGAGTGTTTGTTAATTTTATTTGGCAGGAATTTTTTGGTAAAGGCATAGTGAAAACATCAGGTGATTTTGGCCTGCAAGGTGACCTGCCTTCCCATCCTGAATTATTGGACTGGCTGGCTTACGATTTTATGACTCATGGTTGGGATATCAAACGATTGGTCAAACAGATTGCTATGTCATCCACTTACAAACAATCATCAAAAGTCAGTTCTGAACACATCCAAAAGGATCCTGAAAATGTATTTCTGGCCCGTGGTCCCAGATTGCGGCTTTCGGCTGAACTGCTCAAAGATCATATCCTAGCTTCCAGCGACCTCCTGAATCCTGTCATAGGTGGGCCAAGTGTAAAACCTTATCAACCGAAAGGTCTGTGGGAAAGTGCTACATCAGGCCGCGGTCAATTGGCATCATATGTAGAAGATCAGGGTGACAAAAGATATCGACGTGGCTTGTATCATTTTATCAAACGAACCGTACCGCCACCATCCATGCTCATATTTGATGCGTCCAACAGAGATCAATGTGAGGTCAAGAGGTCATCAACCAATACACCATTACAATCTTTGGTATTGATGAATGACTATCAGGTTTTGGAGGCAGCCAGGCATTTGGCTATCAAAACACAAACAGAGAAATCAAGTAATGAAGCTAAATTCGAGCAATTATTTAGGAAAATTGTCTGTAGAGCGCCCAAACCTAATGAAATCAAAAAAATTAAAGATTTTCACCAAACTACTAT
>Ga0138256_10006862_pt1 | contig 12033 bp, 9 predicted proteins | sample KNB2016incub_MG_FD_105486 | JGI IMG/M metagenome (GOLD analysis project Ga0138256, IMG submission 105486) | Active sludge microbial communities from wastewater in Klosterneuburg, Austria - KNB2014incub_MG | ecosystem: Engineered > WWTP > Activated sludge > Unclassified | place: Austria... | reverse complement strand
GGGTATCGACGCCAAATTTTGCCGACAGCTTATTTCCAAGATCATTGGCGATCACGTCTTGTGCTGAAAACAAGTTGGACGAATCCGTCATTACCGTGAAGGTGTCTTCGATCTTTCCGGTCGATACGTTCAGAAACTGCGAGGTCACCCGCATTCGGCCGTTCGCGATCTGGTAATTCGACGTGACGACGTAATCAACCTTTTGCTCGCGGCCGGCGGCAAACGGATCGTGGTCAATATTTGTATATCCGCGGGTTGAGCTAAGCGGCCGGACCTCGAAGCCATTGATAGAACTAAGCCGCTGGATAACGGCGTCGGCAATGCCGATCTCATAATCGTTGCTGCGGTTCGCGGGATCGATCGGCTTTAGCGGCAAGACCGCGATCGATCGTTTGCCGCCTATAGCAATTCGCCTGGCTTCGCTTGCCCGGTTTGCTTCGCGATATGAATACATCAGGTTTGGAACAGCAACCGCCAGAATGGCGATCGCGATCAATACAACCATCACGCGTTCAACGATCGCCGTGTAAGACCCGGAGCTTTCCTTTTCAAACAAGGCATAGATCATTCGCGCAAAACCGAATAGCGATAAGCCGATTCCAGTGAACATCCCAAGTCCTATGGGAATAAGCATCATGACGAGCAGGTCGCCGATCCTCTCTGATGTGGAATATGCGGCACGGCTGGGAATTGTGTCGCCAGATTCGGCGAGTATTGCTCCTAAAATGTTCAAAACTTTTAAGAGAACCGTGAATACGAACCAGAGGCTTGATCCCCAAATCAAAAATCTTAAGCCGCGACGCAGGCCTTTTCGCCTCTTTGTCGCGGTTGGTAACTCAACAATGTCGTTCTCGAACGAGTCAGCGATGAGTTTGCTGTTTACGGCCCCACGATCAAGAACAGGTGTTGCATTAATTAGTCCAAACGATTCGGATACGTCCGGTTCAACGGTTTCGACGGCCGGGATCAAAACTGTGTCGTCAACGCCGTTCGAGTTCGGTATTTCGATCCTTGTTAAGAGTTTCTCAGAATCATTGTTAACTTTGGCCAGGTCAGTCAGTCTGAAGGCACCAGAGCCATCAACGACCGAAACCCGGGCAACGAACCGATATCCGCGTCGGGGAACTGTTTGAATAAACTTGCTTTCTTTTGGATCTTCGCCCAATGCGTTTCTGATCGACCAGACGCATTTTGAGATATTCGCTTCTTCTACAAACGTATCTTGCCAAACCGATTCGATAAGTTCCGATCTCTGAACTAGATGCCCGTGGCGTTCGACAAGAATGACAAGGGTCGCAAAAGCCTTTAGCGAAAGCGGTACCGGTTCCCCGTTGCGCAGAAGCAAACCCTCGCCCGGGACAAGCCGGAAATCAGCAAACTCGTAAGTTTTTCCGTTGGGTGAAGCCATTTTCCCTTTTGGAAGAACTTTAGGAAGAATAAATGAACACTTCGCAAGTACTTTTCTTCGCGACTTCTAATACATTTGCCAAGACACCCAGTGAATTGATCCCGTTTTTTCGGGGCATGGTTCCAACTGTGCAATACGGCCGAAATTTGTTGTCGGCGAAGATTCTATTCCTGTCACCGGATAAAGGCAAGGACTTTTAAGCATCAAAGACTGCCATTTCCGAGACAGTCGAGATCAAGGCCGGGAGTTGATTCACCAATTTCACCGAGAAAGGAGACTAGTAAGATGAACAACGTTCTAATGAACCTGAAACAGCTAACATTTGTTATTGCAGCCATCTCGATCGTTCTCTCATCGTTCGGGACTGCGCCGGCGAAGTCGAAAGCGTCGAAGAAAGCCGTACCGGTGAACGTCAGCGACGCCGTCGTACGTGAATGGAACGAGATCGCTTATACGACGATCCCGCCGCAGCCACCGTTTACCGCCAATCGTTGGATGGCGATCGTACAAGTCGCAGTCTTTGAATCTGTGAATGCGATCACGGAAAAATATGATCCGTATCTCGGTACGATCATCGCTCCCGCCGGATCCTCACCTGAAGCCGCCGCGATCATGGCCGCCCACGACGTGCTGGTTGGACTTTTCCCGGCGCAAGCCGCAGCATTGGGCGCGCGCCGGAATGCTTCGCTCGCGCTTATACCGCCCGGCCAAGCGAAGGCTGACGGCATGGCGGTCGGCTCGGCGGCGGCGGCCGCAATGCTCCTGAATAGAACAAATGACGGCTCGACGCCGCCATTGTTCCATTTACCCACAAATTCTAACCCATACGAGTGGCAGGTCTATACAGGATGCCCGGCCGGCGGCGGGGCGTTCAAACATTGGCAGGACCTCACTCCGTTCGCGATCGACGACGCGGCTCAATTTCGTGCACAACCGCCTCCGGCCTTACGAACACGAGCATATGAACTAGCATTTAACGAATTGCAAGCGGTCGGAGACATCAACAGCACACAACGCCCGCAAGATCGGACGGATGTCGCACGACTCTATGCCATTGCAAATCCGCCTGCGCTTTGGAATGCCGCCCTCCTGCAGATCGCGCACACACGCAGCGACGAGATCACCAAGACCGCTCGAACGATGGCGATCATGAACATGGCGGTAAGCGATGCCGGCATCGCGGTCTTTGATAGCAAATATTACTACCGCACCTGGCGGCCAATTACGGCGATCCCGCGGGGGAATGAAGATTCGAACCCGTGGACGGCCGCCGGCCCGTTCACGCCGCTGATCGCCACACCCTGTTTTCCGGCCTACCCGTCTGCCCACGGATCGTTATCAAGCTCAGCTATCATGGTTCTCGAGAGGGCCTATGGCAGGTTTGGACATTCGGTCACTGTTCAGCATCCGTCCGTTCCCGGCGTCGTGCTCAACTATTCCGACCTCAGGAGCATGATCGATGATATCTCGGATGCTCGTGTTTACGGGGGCATTCATTTCCGCTTCGATCAGGATGCCGGCGAGGCCCAGGGTGATGCCATCGGCAATTTTGTCTATGACAATTTACTCAGAAAGAGAGGCCGATGATCAAACATGTCGGGCCCAATGTTCTGACGCTCAATTTCCGCATTCATTGGCGGGAGCCTGGAAGTAACTATTGCCTCGATCGTAAAGAATCGTTTGAACACGAATTGGGCGGATCGATTCGAAAACTTGAGTCGCGATCGCCTAATTCGCGTTTTTGAAAACCCTATACGCCAAACGCTTCCGCTTTTAAGGCAGTCCGGCCATTTTGGGTCTGGCGGGCATAATAGTCCGGACTTCGCACGAGCTTGTCGTAGTCATTCCTTAGCGGTCATGATCTATTGAGTGAACGACGCCGGGCCATTACAGATTCTTCTTATTTGACTTCGGTCGCCCGTAAACACAGACTATCTTTCTGTGGCCGAAGAAAAAGCGAAAAAGAAGAAGGTGAATTTCTCGAGCGCATGGACTGAGGCGCGAAAGATCATTTGGAACGCTCGGTGGCGGCTGGCGTTCGGCAGCGTTTTGATGCTTATTTCCCGGCTTGCTGGAATGGTCTTGCCGGCATCGACGAAGTATATCGGCGATGAGATCTTCACAAAAGGAAATTACACCCTGATCAAATGGATAGCTCTTGCGATCGGCATTTCCACTTTGGTTCAGGGCGTAACATCGTTTGCTTTGTCTCAAATACTTGGTGTCGCGGCCCAGCGAGCGATCACCGAGATGCGAAAAGCGGTTCAAGCCCACATCGAGCGGCTGCCTATCTCTTATTTTGATTCAACTCAAAGCGGCCAGCTAATCTCGCGGATTATGACCGACGCCGAGGGAATCAGAAATCTGGTCGGGACCGGTTTAGGGCAGATCCTCGGCAGTGTGGTCACCGCGACGATCGCTCTCGGCGTGCTGTTCTATCTTAACTGGCAGCTCACGCTTGCGACGATCGTCGTACTTCTGATTTTCGGTGGCGTACTAATGTACGCGTTCAAGGTTTTGCGTCCGGTATTTCGCGAACGCGGCGAGATAAACGCAGAGGTTACCGGCCGCCTGGGAGAAAGTCTTGGCGGCATCAGGATCGTTAAGGCATACACGGCTGAAAAGCGTGAAGAGCTTTCATTCGCCCGCGGAGCTCACCGGTTGTTTCGCAACGTCGCAAAAACCGTCACTGGAGTTTCGGCGATCGGTTCATTTTCGTCGATCATTATTGGCGCCGTCGCCGTGATCATGATCGTGATCGGCGGCAACGCAGTCCAGGCCGGGACGATGACCCTCGGCGATTTCCTAATGTACATCTCATTCACGTTCCTGCTCGCGATGCCGGTTATTGAGCTTACTTCGATAGGTACTCAGATTACGGAAGCATTCGCCGGCCTCGATCGAATTCGCGAGGTGATGGCGATGACGACCGAAACCGAAGAGGACGAGAAACGGCAGCCCATTCCGGAAATTAAAGGAACGATAGATTTTGAGAATGTCGAGTTCGAGTACGAAACAGGCGTGCCGGTACTCAAGGGCGTCAGTTTTCACTCCGAGGCCGGAGCGACAACTGCTCTTGTCGGTTCGAGCGGGTCTGGAAAATCGACCATTCTAAGTCTTGTCCTGAATTTTATACAGCCGACGCGCGGCCGCGTGCTGATAGACGGCAAGGACCTGCAAACCGTTCGTCTCCGGGACTACCGCCGGCACCTCGGCGTTGTCCTGCAGGATAATTTTCTATTTGACGGCACGATCCTGAGCAATATACGATTTGCAAACCCGGAAGCAAGCCTTGATGTGATCAAGCAAGTTTGCAAGGTGGCCAACGCGGATGAGTTTATCGAGAAGTTTCCGAACGGCTACGAAACCTTGGTTGGCGAACGCGGCGTAAAACTCTCGGGCGGTCAGCGACAACGAATCGCCATCGCACGCGCGTTACTGGCCGACCCGCGTATCCTTATTCTTGATGAAGCCACCTCATCGCTTGATTCTGAAAGCGAGGCCCTCATTCAGGAGGGCTTGAATAATCTCCGAAAGGGAAGAACAACCTTTGTAATTGCCCACCGGCTTTCAACCATTCGTTCTGCTGATCAAATCCTTGTTGTCGAGGCCGGCGAGATCCTTGAACGCGGAAGTCATGAAGAATTGATCGCGATCAACGGCCGCTACAAACAGCTCTACGATAAACAATACCGCTTCGAACAAAACCTCTTCGTGAATCCGGGCGAAGACTTTACCAGCCGTAAGCCGGACGATCTAGCGACCACAAAGCTTTAGAAGGGCTTTGAAAAGATCTGTTTCCGGAGCTCAGGTTTCAGTTTTTACGTTTGAGGTTTCAGTTTTTACCGATAAGATTCGTCCAAACAAACTGAAAACTCAAAACTCGAAAGTGAAAAGAAACGCTCGTGAAGCTACTTCTGAGGCAAGTTTGCTGAAACGTGCGGATGTCATTGCTCCGTTGCCGAAACGCTTAAGCAAACTTCCTGCCATTTTTCGTCTTGAAAGTACGTGCAATTTCAGGCTCAAAGATCATAGGCTAAAGCGAAAAACATAAGAACTAACTTTTTAGAACAGAGCACCATGGTACACGAATCAAAGGTCACCCTATCACATCTCACTAAACGGCAATTTGGATGGGAGCGTTATTATGGATCAGACGGGAAGATGTGGCAGGCTTCCTGCCAATTTGACGTTAGAGTAGAGATCGACTCGTCCGTAGCTGAATTGGAAAGCATGAATATCGAGTATCGCCAGTATATTCGCGGCGGCGTTTGGGTCAGACGCGGCAATGAGGATTGGACCGCCGATAATGCCCCAAATGGAAACGGCTATTTCCCGATCCCGCCATACGCCGGGCAGAATAAGGCCGCTGGAATTCCCAGGAGTGCTGTCACCGGCACCGGACTAAGCGTTGAATGGAAGGAAGACGGCCAGATAGAATCCGGCGGCATTGAGCGTTATGGGTATCGAGACACGGCGAATGTTGAGGCGGCCAACGAGATCGATAAATGGTCAAATCCGTCGCAGCTGACCGGACGCACATACAGGCTTCGCGACACGCCTTCGCTGCGCGGCCGATGGGGATCCGGCGATTCAGTGGAAGTTTGGATCGAGCTATGGTTCAAAGGGTTCGTCGTTGAGGTGGAACGTGACGACGTTACGAACATCACGAGGCCGATCAGGGTCTTGAAACAAAAAGATTGGTCATATTTCTGGCTGGAGGAGAAACTTTCCCTTTGGTCGGACGCTACGCCGATCTAGAATGCTTGTCCAGCTTATATTTGTCATTGGATCAATAGATACTTTCAGAATGTGAGATCGGTAGTCGTCCCATAAATATTCGACTTTTCAAGGCGTTTTCACGCTTCGCGCGCGAGGACCTTGGTTAGTTCAGGAAACATTTCCAGATTTTCCGCAGCGCGCAAAACAATACGAAACATTGGTTTTATGAACGGGACGAAGTATGTCTTGCCTCGATTAACGGACTGGTAAGAGAATGTGCCGACCGCCTTTAGGCAGCGTTGGATCGTCTGGAGGCGAAATTCCTTGGTAAAACTCTGTTCGTCAATTGAAACCAGGCCCAAACGTTCGCGTTCTGATAAAAAGTGGCGGCGTTTTTCGGCAAGCCATTCCGCGGTCGGCGGCTCGGTTATTCTGTCGAGAAGAAAGGAAACAAGATCGTAGGCTACTGAGCCGATGCGGGCGTCCTGGTGGTCGATTATTCGCAAAGCACCCGTCTGGTCAATCATTAGGTTAGCGGCATGGAAGTCTCGATGGCATAGTACCATGGCCTTGCTTTCAAGTTCGGCGCACAACTCGTTAAATTCCTCAGTGACAGCCGCGTCGATGTCAGGCAGCAAAGGCTGCTTCTTGAGGGTTGTAAAATAATGTTCCTTAAAGAAATTTAGTTCCCAAAGCAGTTTGTCGGTGTCGAACTTTAGACGCGAAGCGATCGAGTTCGTTTCAAATGCCTTTCCAGTTGCGGCCTGAATTCGCGGGATCAGGTCAATTGCTCCGAGTATCAATTCTTCTCGACGTTCTTCGCTTGATGCAAGTATTTCATCACGAAGAATTCTGTCGCCCATGTCTTCTAAGACGATCACGCCCAAAACTTCGTCAAAATCCAGGACCGCGGCCACTGGCAGCATAGCTGACCTGAACAACTTCGTCACGTCCAGATAACTCTGTTCGGCTTCCAGAAAGGCTTCTGGATATACACACGCGATCGCGGTTGCACTGCGCCAACCGATGCGGAAATATTCGCGAGTTGAGGCGTCCGGAGTTAGCTGCTGGAATGAAAGCGACTCGCCGCGTTCCGCGAGAAATGTTTCGAGCCTGGAAAGGAAGTCGGGCATATTTGATCGGACCGCGAATCGTATTGCAACACTTAACCCTGGAGTTTTGCGGCTTAGTTTGCTGCAAAACTCAGCAAATTCCAAAAATGGCCGTCATCGCCCAATTGGCAGGCGGAATCAGAGACAAACTAATTCAATGGCACAATATAGTTGTCGCCCTGAATATATCCTTTCAGCGCTTTCTCCGGAATTTCGTCGCAGCTGCGGACCATGTCGGCACGTACGACCGCGGCGTTCTCAAAATGTTCTCCGGCCTCGATCGTTACTCCATCGGCTATGATCGTTCGATAAAGATTGACATCGTCGCCGATAGAGACGTCGTCCCACATCACCGAATCCCGGACCGTTGCGCCGGGCGAGATTCTGCAATTCGTTCCGGTAAAAACATCGAATCCATCCATCATTGCCAGTGAAATGTCCAAATATCGGGGAATGGTCGAGAGTTCAAACCAATTTGCGTCGGTAATATGGGCGGCGATCTTCTCGCCCTTTTTCAACGCCGGACTATAGAAAACCGGCACGATGTCTGAATACGCCCTATGCGGAATGTAGTCAAAGACCTCCGGTTCCATAATGTGGATGCCCGTGAACATCAAAGGCGTAAATGGCTCGTGTTCAGTGTCTCTGATCTCTACTTCGGTAACAGGAGCGGCAGACCCTCCAAAACCCGTAACATATCCTTCCTCGGTATTTACGATCGTAAATTTTTCGCGCTTGGTATTTGGCTTAAGGACCATAGTCGCGATCGCGCCGGAACGATTGTGGGCTTCGATAGCTGCGGCAATATCAACATCGGTAATGATCTTTCCATTAACTACGAGAAATGCTTCGTTGCCGAGCAGATCTCTTGCATTATCAAGTGCTCCCGCCGTTCCCAGGATGTTGGGAATTTCGTGTGTATAGTCGATGCTGACGCCGAATGCGGTCCCGTCTCCAAGTGCCTGGATCACAGAATCCGGCTGATGATGAAGATTCACGACAAATTCCTTTAGTCCGAATTTAGCCAAATACTCGGCCACATAGCCGACGAGCGGCTTTCCCAGAAATGGAATGGCCGGTTTCGTCCGGTCGATCGTGAGAGGAAAAAGCCGCGTACCAAAGCCGGCGGCAAGGATCATGGTTTTCATAGCCGGGAAGTAAAAAAGAACAGATTTACTTTACGGTAACCCGCATGTTTTGCCAACCCGCGTCACATAATTGCGATTGGACAACGGGTGGTTTGGCCGAGAACTTGACCAGCAGTGAAAATTCGGCCTGTTGCCAAAAAAGCCGGATATCGGCCAGGGACAACTAACGTAAATTATTAACAAGGTTTATATTAACTGAAGATCAATTTTGCCATTCCCGCGGTTCGCGTACAATTTCGCGATGAATCAAGAAAGAATATGGACTCAAGCGGCCTTATAAAGAACGACCGAAAGGAAATCTTTGGCTGGATGTTGTATGACTGGGCAAACTCCGCCTTTTTCACGACTATTGTAGGCGTATTGATCGGGCCTTATCTGCTCGGGCTTGCAACGGCCGCGGTCGGGGCCGATGGAGTGATACTCGATCTAGGGCTTTTCCAAGTCACGCCAAAAGGCCTGCCTGCTTTCTGCACCGCCGTTTCTGTCATTTCAATGGTGATATTCCTGCCGGTCTTAGGGGCGATCGCCGACTATACCCGACTCAAAAAGGTATTGATGGCGGCCTTCTGCTATTTCGGTGTTGTCGCGGGCGGCCTGCTTTTTTCCGTCACAGAATCATATGTGGCCTGCAGTATTTTGTTTATTATCTCTTCAATGTGTTTTGCGGCGGCGAATGTTTTTTACAATGCATTTCTCATCGACATCACCACCGAAGACCTGCGCGACAAGGTGTCCAGCTATGGTTACGGCCTCGGCTATCTTAGCGGATTCATAATGCTAGTCTTGAATCTGTTGTTCATTTCAAAAGCTGGCGATCTCGGTATCTCGACATCTGCCGCGGTCCGGATCTGTTTTCTCGCGGCGGCGTTGTGGTGGGGCTTTTTTGCGGCGTTCACGTTTTACCTTTTGAAATCACGCGGGGCGATCAAAAGCATCCCCGAAAACCGAAGCATAGTTTCAGTCGGCTTCATGGAACTTTGGCAGACTTTGAAGGAACTGAAACGCCTTAAGTTCACGATGCTCTTCCTGGTCGCATATCTCTTTTATAATGACGGAATACAGACCGTGATATTACAATCGTCGGTCTTCATTTCTTATGAGTTGTTCACATCGCGCGGACAAGAGGTCGATAATGCTTTTCTAATAATGATCTTTGCGGTCGCGCAAATATCCGCATTTGCGGGTGCGTTGATCTTTGAACGGATAGCTCGCGTTTTTGGTGCAAAATGGACGGTCCTACTTTCTCTTGTTATATGGTGCGGCATTGTAATTTATGCTTACGGGTTCTTTTCATCCAAGACACAGGCATATGTTATGGGTTCGTTTATAGGAATGGTCCTTGGCAGCGCTCAGGCGTTGTCCCGTTCGCTATACTCACAAATGATCCCCGCGGGGCGTGAATCATCGTTCTTCGGACTCTACGAGATCTCTGAAAAAGGCACTTCCTGGATGGGCCAGCTTATGTTTACGATCATTGTCGGGGCAACCGGATCGTTTCGACATGCAATTCTTGGCCTCATCGTATTTTTCATCATCGGAAGCGTTTTGCTGTTTTTTACCGACACGAAACGTGCGATCCACGAGGCTGGGAACCTTACGCCCGAAGAGGCGGTCAATTGATACATATTTGGCTGGCCGGTTTTGTCCGTTTATAATGTGCTCATATCGGAGCCCACTCTATGGCCTTATCAAATGAATCAATCGGCGCAAACGGCGAAGGAAAGATCGTCACCATTTTTGGCGGCTCGAAATGCCTCGAAAACACCAACGAATACGCAGACGCCAGATTGCTGGGATCGCTCCTCGCAAAGGCTGGGTTTACGATCTGTACCGGCGGCTATCTCGGAGTAATGGAAGCGGCGTCACGCGGCGCCCGTGAAAGCGGCGGGCGTGTTTTCGGGATCGTAATGAACCAATTCAGGTCCGAGCCGAACCGTTATCTTACGGATAAGGTCGCGACCGACCATTTCTATGACCGCCTTCAGAACCTAATAACCCGGTCGGTCGGTTTCGTGGCATTTCGCGGCGGCATGGGCACCGTTACCGAGGTCTCCTTGGTTTGGAACAAGCTGCAAACAGGCGTTTTACCGCAGCGGCCTATCGTGCTTGTCGGCGATTGTTGGCGGACTGTCGTGAAAAGCTGGCAGGACAACCTGGCCGTGTCCGAGGCCGATGCGGCACTTCTTGATTTCGCCGCAGACGCCCGCGAAGCGTCGAGTATCATTATTTCTAAGGCCAAAGGAGTTTCGTAATGAATTGTCCTAAGTGCACCATGCCCGTAAACCCGGATGCTAAATTCTGCGGATCTTGCGGATTTACTATTCAAACGGCGGCTCAACCTGCACAAGTACCGCCCGCCGCCGCATATCAACAACAGCCGAGGCAGACGCCTGCCGGCGGGGCATTTCATTTTGATCAGGACGGCCGCGGCCAGGGACGCGGTTATACATGGCGGATCGAACATCCCGGGTCATTCGCTCTTGCGGTCGTTAATCTCTCTCCCGAACAATCGATATCGGCAGAAGCAGGCGCAATGGTTTCAATGTCTGCTAATGTGGAACTTCAATCGGAAATGAAAGGTGGAGTTTTTGGTGCGTTAAAACGCGCGGTCGGCGGCGAATCGGCATTTGTGTCCACTTTCACGTCACGCGGCGGCCCCGGAGAAGTAACATTTGCGCCAGGGGCCCCGGGTGACGTTGCCGGGATAGAAATGTCGAATCAGACATTCATGGTCCAGTCGAGTTCATATCTTGCCGGCGATACGAGCTTGGTCGTTGACACGAAATTTGGAGGAGCCCGCTCGTTTTTCGGCGGTGAAGGGCTATTTGTACTAAGCGTGTCGGGCTCGGGCCTATTGCTCGTCTCATCATTTGGGGCAATCCACCGCAAAACACTTGCACCGGGCGAACGCTACGTTATCGATACAGGACATCTGGTCGCATGGGAAGGCCATATGCAGTATAACCTCCGTAAGGCAGCCAGCGGCTTTTTTAAGAGCTTTCTCAGCGGCGAAGGGATGGTCGCCGAATTCAGCGGCCCCGGCGAGATACTTATTCAAACCCGCAATTTGGCGGCCTTTGCCGGCCTTCTCAAACCGTTCTTCCCGTCGCAAGGAGGTGGAGGCGGCGGTGGTTTCAGTTTTGGCAGTTAGTAGTTTTGTTTAAGAGGCCTTACCTCTCTGTGGTCTCTGACCAGCTTTGGCATGGGTGTTAGTAACAAGATCAAACGCTTGGAAAAGATGGCTCGGCCTTCCGCTCAGTTCGCCTTGAAAGCCCGCGCCGTTTCCCGTGGTGTCGCGATCGGGCCCGTGGTCTGGCTTCATGGGAACGATCGACAATTCTTCAAGGTCAATCTCGCATCGAACGATATCGCTCGTGAACTAAAGCGGCTTGAAAAAGGTGTTGCCGCAACGCGAAAAAAACTTCTGCGGCTGGCCTCGGCTGACGGCAAAGGGCCTTTATCCGGCCCCGGCATTTTTGAATCCTATCTATTACTGATGGACGATTCTGCGTTACCGGCAAAGTTTGCCGCGGAAATTGCCGAAAAAAAAGTAAATGCCGAGTGGGCGATAAAGTCAGTCGCGGACGCTTATGCCGCTAAATATAGGAATATTTCCGATGAAACGATCCGCGGACGCTATTCG
>Ga0138256_10006861_pt1 | contig 12035 bp, 8 predicted proteins | sample KNB2016incub_MG_FD_105486 | JGI IMG/M metagenome (GOLD analysis project Ga0138256, IMG submission 105486) | Active sludge microbial communities from wastewater in Klosterneuburg, Austria - KNB2014incub_MG | ecosystem: Engineered > WWTP > Activated sludge > Unclassified | place: Austria... | reverse complement strand
TTTCTGGTTCATCCTATTCACTCCAGTTCAGCCCCCTCATCCGGCCTGTCGGCCACCTTCTCCCCCTTGCCAGGGGGAGAAGGGACATGGAAAACGTTGACTTTCAAACTACCTCAGTCTGCACCGCGTGAAGTATAATGAGCGGCAAGGCGATAGCCGCCGGTGATAGCCTGGAAAACGTGGGCATTCATCCGCGGCTAGCGCCTTGCGGCTCACGATTAAAGCAACCGCCTCTTTATGGAGCCGACCGAACCAGTTCGGCGAGAAATCTGGTCACTTCCTCTTCGAGGGCAGTGATGGTGGTGGCAGCGTCACTCAGGTTGCCTTCACGCCCCAACATTTCCACCTGGTGCGAAAGATCTGACAACCGGCGACTGCCGAAGTATTCAGCCGAACTGTGCAGCGTGTGGCCACTCCGCTGCAGCAGCACTGCATCGGATGTCGTGAGCGCGCGATGAATATCCGATATTAACTGCGGGCACTGTTCTCTCACCAGCACCACGATTTCGTTCAGCATTTCCGCGTCATTGCCTGTGATTCTGCGCGCGACGTCCCAGTCAATGAGATGATCTTCCGCAGACAATTCCGTCGCATTTGCGGGGATGGCACTCTCGGTCACCGCTGCAATTGCAGGTGCCAATTCGTTCGTCACCGCCTCGGTTCCGGACATGGGGACCGTCAACGTTGATAGTACTTCAGCGGGCCATTCCTGAATCGCATCAAAAAGCGCCTGCTGATCAATCGGTTTGGAGACGTAGCCGTCCATTCCGGCTTCAAGGCACAGTTCGCGGTCGCCCTTCATGGCTTCGGCCGTCATGGCGATGATCGGAATATGCCGTGCTGACGTGTGCTCCACCTTTCGAATCGCCCTGGCGGCCTCGTAGCCATTCAGGATCGGCATCTGCACGTCCATCAGCACGAGATCGAATAGCTCGCGTTTCACTGCGTCCACTGCTTCCTGACCATTGTTCGCCACCACGACTGTATGCCCCCATTGTCCGAGAAATCCCAGTGCGACACGCTGGTTAATCACGCTGTCTTCCGCCAGTAGAATTCTTCGCGGTGCGGTGGCAGGTTTGCGTTGTTTGGTGGGAATCGGTTTCGCCTCTCCGGTGATCCCCAGTTCTTCCAGAATAGCTTCGTGAAGTTCTGAGGACATCACTGGTTTGTGTAGATATCGCGAAACACCAGCGTCCTTCATCAGGTGCGCATCCAGAATGTTGGCGGATGAGGAAAGAATCAAAAATGGACACGGTTTCCAGTTTGGCAGCAACTTCAGTCGTTCGGCAAACTGCAGTCCGTCGCAGCTTGGCATGTGAAAGTCGGAGATCACCAGCCGGAATGGCTCCGCACCTCCGGAGTTTTGCTCGATCAGTTGCAACGCGGAGATCGCGTCGGCGGCGACCGTGGGATGCATATGCCAGTTCTTCAGCAGTTCTTCGAGGATACGGCGATTAGTGGCATTGTCATCGACGATCAGTACCGGCAAATCGCTCAGTTCCTCCACATTGGCCCTGTGCCGGACCTCCTGTTCTGCGGCGACGCCGAATTCACAGAGGAAGTGAAAAGTCGTTCCAACGCCGACTTCGCTTTCCAGCCAGATTCGGCCATTCATCAGTTCGATCAGGCGTGCGGAAATCGTCAATCCCAGGCCTGTGCCGCCGAAACGGCGCGTCGTCGATGTATCCGCCTGCGAAAAAGATTCGAATACTTTTTGCTGTCGGTCAGCGGGAATGCCAATCCCGGTATCTTTGACGCTCACGCGCAGTCGAATTCTTTCTGGCGTGGCTTCCTCGATATTGACGTTGACGACCACTTCACCCGTTTCCGTAAACTTAAGCGCATTGCCGACAAGGTTTACGATCACCTGCCGCAGACGGCCCGCATCGCCGATGAGCCGATCGGGGATGTTCGGGGCAATGCGACATGCCAGTTCCAGTCCCTTTTCTTCCGCCCGCAGCATCAGGACTCGAATGGCCTTTCCGATGCATTCCTGAAGGGCAAAATCCGTCTGCTCCAACTCCATCTTTCCCGCTTCAATTTTTGAAAAATCAAGGATGTCGTTGAGCAGTCGGAGCAGTGCCTGAGCCGACTGTTGAGCCATCTCCAGATACTCGCGCTGCTGTGAAGTTGCCTTGGTAGCCAGCAGCAGTTCAACCATGCCGATGATGCCATTCATGGGCGTGCGGATCTCGTGGCTCATGTTGGCCAGAAAGTCGCTCTTCGCCCGGTTGGCGGACTCAGCCGCTTCCTTGGCAATTTGGAGTTCTTGTTTGGAACGCTGTAACTCATCCGCCAGCGCAGCGCGGGTTTCGGCATCGCAGGCTCGCTCTTCCGCCTGCTCCTGATGCCATTTCGCTTCACGCAGCGCCAGATCCTGCATGTGCGTTTTCTGGTTGATCGACTGAATGTGCCGCATCATCCGCACGCGGCGAACAAGCGAGTTAATGTGCGCCAGGATAATGTCCATATCCTGCTGCTTGCTGACAAAGTCGTCCGCCCCGGACTCCAGAGACTGCAGCATCACTTCACGGTTTTCCTGTCCGGAAAGAATCAACAGCCCCAGTTGCTGTTGATTGTTTTCAGCCCACTGATGGGCGCGGCGGCACACTTCGAACCCGTCCATCTCCGGCATCACGACATCGATCACGACAACATGAAACGATTCCTGATCCAGCCGGGCAAGTCCTGCAGGCCCGGAAGTGGCTGTGGTGACCTGGAATCCGCTCGCGATGAGCTTCTGTGAAAACTCATGCAGGTAGGTGCGGCTGTCGTCGATAGCGAGAATTCGCGCGCCGCGCAAGAAGGCGTCACGCCCTGTGGCACCGCGTTGCACGGGATCCACCGCGACCGCATTTCTGAGCAGCCCGCTGATGACCGCCAGCAGTTCTTCATGGGGACCGTCTTTGGACAGAAACCGGTCGGCTCCCGAATCAAGCGCTGCGATGTGGTCCTGTTCCTTCTGGCTGGCCGTCAGAACCAGGATGGGAATCACCTGCAGCGCGACGTCTTCCTTAAGGCGACGGCAAACTTCCAGCCCCGACTTGTCGCCAAGGTACTGATCGAGCAACACCATGTCCGGCGTTGATTCCAGACAGAGGGCGAACGCCGCGTCAACTGTCATCGCATGTCGCACCACATAGCCCGCGCCTTCCAGCAGGCGGCGGTATGTGTGCGCCTGAGTTCGGCTGTCTTCGACAAGAAGGATATTTGAGGCCATTGTTAATTTTCGATTTTCGATTTTCGATTGATGATTTTTGATTCAGGAATTCGGAATCAAGGACCGCGTTTGTCCAATTCCAAATCAAATATCGCAATTCCAAATTCGTAAGCTATTTCATTTTTCGCTGCAACATATGAGTCAGCGTGACCGCGATGTCTGCAGGATTCAATTCCTGAGTGGCTGCGTTCAACAGCTTGCCCGATTTTGGCATGCCCCAGATCATACATGACGCTTCATCCTGAATGATCGTTGTCCCGCCCGCCAGTCTCAGTGTTAGAAGTCCCTGGGCACCGTCGTCGCCCATTCCGGTCAACAGCACGCCAGCCGCGCGAGGTCCAAAATGTGTCGCCAGCGACTGGAACTGCGGATTTCCGGACGGAGAATGTATGTCTTTGGGATTCTTTGGTATCAATGAGATGCGTGTTGGACTGGAAACCGTCAGGTGAGTTCCATTGGGGGCCATCCAGATTCCCGGTGCCAACCGCTGCTCCGACGTGGCGAGACGGACGGATTGCCCGGTTGTATCTGACAACCACCGCGCGAATCCTTCTTCGAACCCTTCTGAGATATGTTGCACCAGGAGGATTGGTACTGGCACTGGTTTGGGGATGGCGGCAAATATCTGCATCAGCACGGGCGGTCCTCCAGTCGATGCGCAAACTCCGATGATATCAATCGGTTGTGTGCGTGAGCTTTGTACGGGCAGTGGGGGCACCGTCCTTCGCAACGCGGGTGCATCGTGCCGCCGGATTTTTGCTGTCGATGCGGCCAGGAGTTCATTACGGAGGCTGGGGGCTATCTTGTCCAGATGCAGCAGCACCGCTCCCTGCGGCTTGGAGATCACCGAAACCGCTCCGGCTTCCAACGCCTGCAGCGCAAGATTGACGTCCTGCTTTTGAAGCGTGGCGCTGGCGACAACGATCGGGACAGGACATTGCCGCATGATTTGTCGAGTTGCCTCAATGCCGTCCATGTCCGGCATGTGAATGTCCATGAGGACGACATCCGGAGGATTCTCAAGCACTTTGGCAATGGCCTCGCGCCCATTGCGTGCCTCGGCAATGACGGTAAACGCACCGTCTCCGTTCACGAGTCGCTTCAGGATTTCGCGCTGAGTAACTGAGTCTTCGACAATGAGTACACGAATCATGGGATTTTTGATTTTTGATTTTTGATTTTCGATTTGCGATTTGCGATTTGCGATTTGCGATTTTCAATTTGTGACCCTCAATCACAAATCGGCAATCAAAAATCGAAAATCATACAAACTGTTTCACAACCTCCAGCAATCCTTCGCCTTCGAACGATGATTTGACAACATAGGCATCTGCGCCGGCCTCCAATCCTTCTCTCCGGTGTTCTTCCTTTTCTCTGCCGGTGACAAGAATCACGGGAAGTCCGAGTCGGGCTTTCACGTGACGTGTCAAGTCGAGCCCGTTCATACGTGGCATTTCCACATCACTGACGACAAGATCCACAAGTTGAGTCCGCAGGCGTTCCAGCGCATCAATTCCGTCACAGGCCGTACGTACCATGTATCCTGCGGCAGTGAAGACATTTCGAAGCATCATGCGTGTCGTTGGGGAATCATCGACCACCATGATCCGACCACTGACACGCGGCAGATGCGTTGGACGATTCACGCGATGTTCCGGCTTGCCGAAAGCGACGTTGGCGATGTCGAGCACCACCTGGACGGAACCGTCCGGACGCACGGCTCCCCCAATGATTCCCGCAAGTCCACTCAGTGGAAACCCGAGTGGTTTCAACAACACTTCCGATTCATCCTCCAGATCATCGACAACTACGGCAACGTGTCGGCTCCCATTTCCAATCAGCAAATAGGGACGCATTGCGCCACTGTTGGACGGTGTGCCACCCGAAGTTCCCAGCAGATCACTCAATGGAACCCAGCGGACAGGCTGTCCCTCAATCGACAGCACAAGACTACCTTCCAGTTCATGCAGTGATTGTTCAGTGGCGCAGCCGGTGCGGACGATTGCGGATGTGGGGATGCCGTAATACTGTCCTCCGGATAAGACGGTCAGAATTCGCACCGTTGAAATCGTCACCGGGACCCTGATCACAAACGTAGTGCCTGATTCCACTCGATTGGAATTCCGGGGCGATGATCCCGAGTCTGCAACACCAGATCCCGGGACCAATTCCAGCGTGCCATGCAACTGACGTACTTTTGTCTGAACGACATCCAGGCCAACGCCTCTGCCTGAGATCTCGCCCGCATTCGCAGTGCTGAATCCCGGCTCAAACAGGAACTTTGTCAGCTCCTGCGACGTGAGCGCCAGCAGGTCACTTTCAGCAATTCCGCCGATCTTACGGACACGCTCACGAATCCTGTCATAATTGAGTCCGCGTCCGTCGTCAGAAATGCAGATCGCCACCGATTCGCCCTGCCGCGTCGCTTCAATTCGAATTCGTCCCTCCTCCGGCTTGCCAGCGGCTCGGCGTTCGTCGGGCGGCTCCAATCCGTGATCCGCCGCATTTCGGATCAAGTGCAGCATGGGCTCACGCAACGCTTCAATCACCGCCTTGTCGAGCATAATCTTGCCGACATCGACATCGTAGCGAATCGACTTGCCGAGCGACTGTGCCAGATCCCGCACCAGTCGGCGCAGAGAATCTGTCAGCATGGTGAGTGGCAATAGTCGCGCGTGGCGAATGTCAGATTCCAGCGATTCGACAAGCAACTCTTCGCGTGTTGCTTTTTTTCGCAGCTCGCTTTCGACGTGTCGCAGCTGATCTGTCATCTGCGACTGCCAGTTCAGGAGCGCCGCACGCAACTGAGCGACCTCGGTGTCTGAGACTGACCGTTGATGACGACTCCCCAGTGGGAGCTGTTTCAGCGAGTCGTGCAGCACACTCAGACGAACCTCGATATTGTCGAAGACTCGCTGTGAGATGCGAATTTCACCGGCAAGGTTGAGCATCCGATCGAGGCGATGGGAAGGAACACGGACGGTAAAGTTTTCGTCGCTGTGCGCGGCCGGCATCGTCTCAGTTGCCGCCGGAAAGGTTTCGGGCTGTGCCTGTGCTGGCGATACCGGTTGTGTGGCACGTTGTGGCTGTGGTCCGTCAGGAGAATCCGGCGCAGGCTTCGCTGGCAGAACGGGCGAGGCTGTCTCCGCTTGAGATGCTTCGATCACTGATTGAACATCCGGTTCAGACGCCCCTTCGGCGTCCATGCTTTGCTCCCAATTCTGATAAGCCTGGCGGACCAGATCCCTCCGGGCGAGTCCCTGATTGATGAGTTCCTGGCTGATTTGGTCGGGGGCACCACGCATCGCGTCGAGGATATCTTCCAGAATCTGCGACGCCGACTGCAGAGGCCCCACGCCGATTGCCCGCGCGTCGCCTTTCAGGCTGTGCGCATGCCGAAAAAGGTTGTCGATCAGCGGCCGACGCACGTGAATCTCGGCGGATTCCAGGTCGAGAAATCCCTTCTCCAGCGCTCCCAGATGATCGCGGGCCTCTTCACGAAAAATGTCGAATATCGGATCGGTCATGGTGTTTTCGATTTGCGATTTTCGAATCAAAAGCTGGCCATCGTGTCATTCAAGCTCTTGATCTGCGTGTCGATGGAAACAATCGCGCGCAGAGTTTGCTGCGAGGCTGCCAGTGATTCTTTGGAAGCACTGTCAATTTCTGTGATGCTGCTGACAAGTTCTGAGATGCCCAGTTCCTGCTGTTTGGCACCGGTTGTGATTTGCGTCATCGCTTCAGTCGTTTGTGAAATTGCGTTGGCAATTCTGTCGAACGAGTCTGTCATATTACGTACGATTTCTGTGGATTGATCCGCCAGCCGACCTCCGTCTTCGATCTTGCCCACGACTTCCTGCATCGATTTCTGAGTCGTTCCGATCAATGATTCGATGCGGCTGGCCGCCTGCTTCGACTGATTGGCCAGCTCCCGCACCTGCGTGGCGACGACCGCGAAACCTCGGCCTTCTTCCCCGGCACGAGCTGCTTCAATGGATGCATTCAGCGCGAGCAGTTTCGTCTGTTCGGCGATCTCATTCACGGTCGCTGTGATCTCGCCAATACGCTGCATCTGCTCCGCCAGATTCAGCACACTCTCGCCGGCCGACTGCGAATTCATTCGCACCTGCTCGATCCGCGATGCCGATTGCTGCGCTAGTGAACGTCCTTCTCGGGATCGTTGAGCCGTTTCGACTGCAGCCTCCTGTACAGCGCGAGCCCGGTCGGCAAATTCCTGCATGGTGGCTTTGAATTCCTCGGCGGTCGATGTGATCTCATTCAGTGAGGTTGCGGTCTCATTGAGACTGGAAACCTGCTGCTGCGACCCGGTAGAAATCTCGGCCGAGGAGGTGCCCACTTCCTGCGTCGATGCAATGACGTCGGCAATTGACCGTTCCACATTTCGAATGATCAAAGTCGCCAGGCCCGCACTGATGACAACTCCGGCGGCGAGCAGAGTCCACTCAAGCGTCATGAGCACTGCGGTCATGCTGACGAGTGACTCACGATTTGCCTCATTCAGGGGTTCGAGGTCAGAAATGAATTTCTGCAGGGTGTCCCGTACGATTCTCGCATTGGGTGTCCCCTTGTCCCGTATCATCGCAACTGCGACGTTGTAGGAGTCTGATTTCCGCAAGTCCAGCACCCTCGTAGCCAAGCCTTCAAATTCCGATCGCAGACCCGTGAGCCGCTGCCACTGCTGCGACTCAGTACCCATCAGCAACTCGGCCTGAGACTCAATTTCGTCAAATCGCTTCCCGTTTTCCTGCCAGAGCAATTCAAATCTTTGCAGTCCCGAGTCACCGGAGAACAGAAGGTTGTCGCGAATGCAGGACATGACATTGCTCGACGAACTCCGGAAATTGGCAAACAGATAGAGCAATTGCTTTCGCTCAATTGTTGCTTCCAGTTTGCTCTCGGTTTCAATCATCATCGTGATAGCTGCAATGATCTCGTTGCCCTTTGGTGCCGCTTGCGCCGTGAACAACTCCGTCGCCGGAAAATTCTTTTCGGTTCGTACAATATCCTCCGCCTGCTTCTGAAACTCCTTCATCTCCCGCAGTTTTTCTTCCGCCAGTTTGATCTGGTCTTTCTGGGTCTGATTGCCAGACTCATCAACGAGTCTCTTCAATTCTGCAAGCGAGGGCTCAATCCAATCGGACCAGGCTAAGGCGCGATTCGTCTTGAACTTCTCATCATCCAGCAAAATCCAGCCGCGAAGCTGGGAAATGCCATAGTTGACTCCGTTTATAATTCTCAGGCTGGCCTCGGTCATCGGCGAGGACTGATTGACCAGTTGATGAGTAATGGCCTGAGTTTGCGAAACTTGCCAGAGCGTCAAACTAACCGCCGCGACGAGAACAAGTGTGATCAGGCCAAATCCCAAGCCAACTTTTCTGACCGTTGTGAGGTTTTTTGACATTGTGTATTTCCAATAAGATGGTTTTCAATCCTCAATTGCAATTGCGTCGATTCGATGCGGGACTCAATTAGAAACTCAAATCCGCAATCGAAAATTCATTCGTTCTTCCAGTCTTCCAGTCGGGGATCCTGCAGAATCAGGTCCAGTCTCAGGATTAGCCGGTTCTCATCATGAACGCCCAGTATCCAATCTGCGGGAAGATCACCGGGTAATGGTGGAGGGGGTTTCACTTCGCGCCGAGAGACACTGAGAATATCGTCCACTTCGCCCGTGAGCACCGCGATGCGTCGATGGGAAGCTTCCACAATGATGCACACATGCTTGTCAGCGATACCGGTTTCGGCCATTCCAAAGAACTTGCCTGGATCAAATAGTGCGAGGATTGCCCCGCGCCAGTGGACGACACCCGGAATGAACGGCGGGGTGCGCGGTATCGCCGTGAACTGGTCGAGTGTCTGCACTTCCAGGACGTCATCAATCGGAATGCCGTAACGTTCGCCAGCCTTATGGAACGCAAGAAAGATGAGCGGAATCTCCGTCGATGTCTGTTGCTCCGCGCGACCTCGCAGAATTCGTGCTCGATTCGCCAGCTTCTCAGCCAAAGCCTTGGAATCGTTTTTCCTCAATTGTACGGCGGACATTTCGTTCATCCGTGTACGGAGTTGATCCCAAACAGAGTTGTCGATGGTTTTATCCATGAAAAAATACTTGCAATTCAATTTTCAAAAATGGATTGACGTGAGGTTGCGAGAATAGTCATCGACTAACAGAAATCACAAAAGCAGGGAAATCATCTCCCTCAATCTACCATAACAGACACCTTCTCCAAAAGTGACAAGCTCATGTGATTCCCTGACTTCAATCAGTTTCAGAGTAGTCTGCAGGCTGCGTCTGGCACCCGGCAAGTCTCCTTTCTGTTGTTGCACCAGCGCCAGATGAAAATGAGCCATTGTACAATTGCGGTCGATGTACAAGGCTCGCCGACAAGCCTGTTCCGCGATATCGAGGGCACCTGCCTCCTCCGCGAAACTGGCCTTCAACAACTGAGCTTCAATCGACAGTGGTTCTTCTTTTAGACACGTATCCAAAGCCTGTCGAGCTAACGTGATTTCCGCTGATGACATCAGTGCGCGCACATACCGCAATCGCATTTCTGATCGATCGGACTTGGCTGCCAGTCGATCGATAATTGTTTCCGCACCAGCGAAATCACGCTGTGTCAGGCACCGAGCCATGCGTTCCCACGCTGAAAGTTGAGCGATCGGCGGTTCCGTGGAGTGAGTCAACTCCTGCCCGTTCAACTCGCCCGGTTCTGAACGATTCTCGCGTCGCGTGGGCAACGGAACCCATTCGGGAAGTGATGGCACATTCGGAATGGAAACGTGCCTCACATCACCAACATCGGCGAGGACTGGCCGCGTCGCCATCGCTGATGTTGTGTTCAGCCCGTTACTGTCAGACGTCTTTTGATGCAGCGTCGCATGTTCAAACCGCCGTGGCGTGAAGCCTTCCGTTGGGATGGCGCTGACTTCTGTCTCCCCCAATAACAGCCAGCCTCCGGGCCGAAGCGCCTGATGAAATCGCTGAATGATTGCCCGCGTGACTTCTGGCTTCAGGTAGATTGCAACGTTGCGAAAGAGGATCAGGTCCAGACCAAGCGTACCGGTCAGCGGCGACGGATACACATCCTTCACGAGGTTAAGATACGCGAACCGCACCCAGTCGCGGACTCTTGAAACCAGTCGAAACGAATCACCCTCCGGCTGAAAATAACTGGTGTTTCGATTCACGTCTGTCTGTCGAAATGACCACGCTCGATAACACGCTTCGCGCGCGCGTTCGAGGAAGTCGGGATTCAAATCAGTGCCGAGGATCGAAACGTTCCATTTGGCCTGAGTGCCGAGCATCATGTCGAACAGAATGGCCAGCGAATACGGCTCTTCACCGCCCGCACAGCCAGCGGTCCAGATCCGAATCTGTCGCTGCTCCGCATTCGTACGCAGGATCTCGGGAACAACATGCTCGCGAAGTGCACGAAAGTGATGTTCATTCCGAAAGAAAAACGACTCACCAATCGTCAATTGCCCGGTCAGCCGTTCCAGCAATTGTGCCCGCGTGTCGGGCGTCGCAAGTGCCAGATTCAAATCCGCACTTGTCGATTGCGGTACGACAACCTTCCGCAGAGCCTCCTGCAGACGCCCGAATCGCGTTCCGTCGAGATCCATGCCGGTCTCGGCTTCAGCCCAGATCCTCAACTGCTGCCACGTTGCCGCATCGATCAAAAGCTGGTCGGAGCGATTCGAATTAGTCGATGATTCAGTGGTCTGAAATTGCAGCATTGGCGTTTTCGATTTGCGAATTGGGAGTTTCAGTTTGTCTTTAGGATCTGAGGCAAATCCTGCAGCGCTGACATTTCTTCATTTGCAATCAGCTTTTCCGGATCCAATACGCGAATGACCAGACCGTCCCGATCCACGAGTCCTTGCATGAATCCGGATTCCGCACCAAGTTGGCCCGCAGTCAGGCACTCATCCATGTTGAGATTCATCAGGTCCAGCGCTTCATCAAATTCAACTCCGATCAGCCGCCCATTCCGGTTCAGGCAAACGATGTGAGGTTCGTCGGGACGCTCGTGATTCACCATTCCCAACCGTTCCGCCGCGCTCAACACCGGGATCAAGTGACCACGAACGAAGACGACGCCGCGAACAAAACTCGGGCACTGTGGTACCGATTCAATCGGCAGTGCAGGCAGAACCTCCTCGACCCATTCGATCGGCAGCGCCAGCAGAGTCGTACCGAGTCTAACCACCAAAACGGTAGTTTCTGCCGATTTCCCCAGCGTGGTTGATTTCGTCATGACAGGCCTTTCGATTTCCCGACCTCAATTGACAGGGATTCCAGTGCAATTCAGAACTCATGCCGACGGGCCACGATCATGATCATTCCCACCGCAGACTTCGACCCAATGTTCGCCGACGATGGAATTCCCTTCGGCCTCAAAATGCGGCAATACATCCACCGTGAATTCTCCAGGGAACTCGGCCCGTATTCGGGACTAGCCGCGACCGAAAAAGGACTCGACGTGATTGCCGCAATTTTCTTCCCACAGGACACAAAGGCGAATTCCCACAGCGACGCCGCCTGACGCTCGAAAATCCACAACTGGTGGCATCATGTGCGCGGTGGTCAAAGATTGCAAGTACTCGCAAAGCTCTCACAATAACAACGATGAGAACTTGCAGCTTTCGGCTGTTGTTTGATTCAAGTCCATCCAAACGCCCCCTTGCTGGCTATACTCCACGCGGCCTGGAATGAGGCTGTCAATTCTCGTTCCAGGGCTCCAGCCCTGGAACGCACTGCACTGGAGGCTCCTGCCTCCAGCGACAATCT
>Ga0138256_10006860_pt1 | contig 12036 bp, 12 predicted proteins | sample KNB2016incub_MG_FD_105486 | JGI IMG/M metagenome (GOLD analysis project Ga0138256, IMG submission 105486) | Active sludge microbial communities from wastewater in Klosterneuburg, Austria - KNB2014incub_MG | ecosystem: Engineered > WWTP > Activated sludge > Unclassified | place: Austria... | reverse complement strand
TTCATTTTATATCAATTTGAATATAGTCCACAAAATTTTATGACCTGCCAGAATGGTCCCTTTTACCGTACCTGAAACTTTTGATTTGCCGATCCTTTTTCTATATCTGACGGGTACTTCCATCGTTTTCATATTCATTTTGGCAGCTTTGACTTGCATCTCTACGGTCCATCCAAAAGTTTTATCGGCCATCTCCATTGACATCAGTTTATCGTATCTGATGGATCTGAAAGGGCCAAGATCAGTAAATTCATAATTATAAATAAACTTTATTAAAGTTGTTGCCAACCAATTTCCAAAAATCTGTTGCGGCATCATGGCACCCGATTCCATACTTCCCAATGCCCTGGATCCTATGACCATATCAACTTCATTTTTTAATATAGGTTCGATCAAAAGGGGCATTTCTTCAGGATAGTCTGAATAATCTCCGTCAATAAATACGATGATGTCAGGCAATATTTCCAGAGTCGACACATATTCCATTCCTTTCAGACAGGCATTGCCGTATCCTTTTATGGGTTGGTGTAGGACTTTAGCACCCGCTTTCAAAGAAATAAATGCTGTGTCATCCGTACTTCCGTTGTTACATACTATAATGTGCCTGACTAATTGTGCTGGTATTTCAGCTATCACTTTGCCGATAGAATCAGCTTCATTATACACGGGAATGATGACATCTATAATCGGATTCAAATCAGGATTTTTATTAATGGCTCAAAAATAATACTTTTGTGCATCGTTATTGGTATCGTTTTGCGAATAATCCTGACGAACAATTTAAATTTATTTTGTTTTTTAGGAATATTTATGATTTGCTCGTCGTTAAATGATTAAATTAAATATAAAATTGAACAAGAATACATTATCGTTTTCAATACTTTTTTTGGTGTTAATTGCTTTTTTTTCATGTAGGAGAGACGACTACTATGAAGGAAATGATATCAATATTACCTTTTCAGAAGATACACTTCGGTTTGATACCGTATTTACAACCATTGGTTCTGCAACCAGATTTATTAAGATATTCAACCCGAAAGATCAGCCCATTCTTGTAGATGTCACGTTAAAAAATAATAGCAACTCATTTTTTAGGATTAATGCGGATGGTATAAAAGGGCCCGTTGTAAAAAATATAGAAATTAATAGCAAAGACAGCATTTATGTATTTGTAGAAGTGACTGTTGATCCTGATCAGCCATTGAGTATATCACCATTTATACTTTCGGATGAAATAGAAGTAACAGCCAATGGTAAAATATTTGTTGCCTATCTGGAAGCTTGGGGACAAAATGCCAACTACATTCCTTCTACGGATGGTAAAGGCAAAGGGGCATTACTTTCCTGCAATCTGGGCGAGCGTACGTGGAGTGATCCCAAGCCATATGTGATCTATGGAATTTTGTATATCGATAGTTGCACTTTGATCTTGCCTGCCGGTACAAAGATTTATGTACATGGTGGTATAGTGAGAGACACCAATACAATATATAATGATGGTTTGATTGTATTTCTGGAGAAATGAAAAACTGGATGCCCGAGGGACATATGACAATCCCGTGGTCATACAGGGAGATAGACTGGAAGCAGAATACAGAGATGTCAAATCTCAGTGGGTCGGGATGCTGTTCTGGCAACAGAGCAAGGGAAATAAACTATCTCATACGACCATCAAAAATTCCATTATAGGTATCAGGGCAGATTCACTGGCCTCTGTTTCACTCTATGGATGTCAGATATTCAATACAGGAGGGCCGGCTATCATAGGCAGACATGCTTCTATCTATGGGGAAAATTGTTTAATGTATGACAATAGTACCTACGGAATGCAGCTCACTTACGGAGGCAATTATAGTTTTAATTACTGTACCGTAGGCAACTATGAAGGGCAAAATGAAGCTGTAATATTGACAGATTTTTATTGTAGTGATCCACTTTGTTCTGAGGGCATTCAGATCAACCGACTCAATGCCAGTTTTACCAATTGTATTTTTGCAGGGGCAGATAATGATGAGATTGGACTCGCGCAGGCGTCAGATAATGACAATGATTTTAAATATACATTTACAAACTGTGCGGTAAGGGTGGACGAATTGCTTGACGCTAAAAATAATCCGGATTTTTTTGACCACTGTATAGATTGCATTAATCTAAAAACCAATGACAAACTTTTTTTAAAATTCAGAGAAAATGATTATCGTCTGGATACTATGTCCGTGGTGTTAGGAAAAGCCAAAGTTTTATCGTCCATAACGCTGGATATATTGGGTAAAATGAGAAAATCAATGCCTGATATGGGGTGTTACGAATTTTAAATTTGGATGTCATACCGCTGAAATTAATTTTTTTTCCTTTAATCTGATGAATCAATTAGCTGATAAAATACTTGACTTTTATTCTCACGTAAACTTTAATGGAAAGTTACCTGATCATATAGGTATTATGAATCCATATCGGGAAAGTGAAGATATCAGAATACTTTGCGAATTATTTTATCGTAAATATTACAATGACCGGAATCAACGTAAACTTATCCTGGGCATCAATCCGGGAAGACTGGGAGCAGGGGCAACAGGAATCCCATTCACAGATACCAAACGTCTGAATGAAGAATGCGGCATTCCCTACCACAATTTTGTGACCCATGAACCATCTTCAGTTTTTATCTACGAGATGATCAGCGCATTTGGTGGACCTGAAGAATTTTATGCCCGTTTTTACATCAATTCAGTTTGTCCGCTAGGATTTATAAAAGTAGATGGAAATAAAACCGTCAATTACAATTACTATGATTCTAAAGAACTGGAAGCTGCCATGAAAGCTTTTATTATTGAAAACATACGCAAACAAATTGACCTTTCCGGAAGTAGTGATGTTTGTTATTGCCTGGGGACCGGTAAAAATTTTCAATATCTCAATAAACTAAATCATGAGTTTGGCTTTTTTGGAGATATCATTCCACTGGAACATCCCCGATACATCATGCAATATAAAGCCAAACAAAAAGAGTATTATATAACAGATTATATACGTAAGCTCAGTTTGTAACACCTTGCTTTTACTTTATCAGAGGACTTAATTTAGTTTCCACATCCGGATTTGCCTTCATAAATAATTCATACAATTGTTTGCTGGCAAGAAAAGTGATTTTTTTACCAAAACTTCCCTTGGCTTTCAGTATGAATGTAACGAGTTGGAGCCTTCCGATAGGTATTATGCTGATTTTTTCAATATCCTCATATACCATTCTGAAGGATTTCAAATAGTTGGATACATAATAATGCTCGGGTCCCATCTCTACCCGTTTGAGCTGCATCACGGTGTAATAGAGAATAATAAAAAACAAAATATACCCAAGCAGGAATGGATATTTAAATACCGGGGATGTAAGGAAAGGTAAAGATCTTCCGTCTATTAAAAATAGTGCCGCGGTAAAGGTGGTAAAAAACACTATCCAGGCAGTAGGTATAAAAAGCTTGAAAAAAACGGTGGAATTGGACGAAACTCTCTGCATCAGTTCAATTGTTTTTGTTTTTCTTTTTCTTCTCCTTCTTTGACTACTCGGGCGGCCACAGTGATCGATATTTCGTATAGAATATACATAGGAATACCTACCAGAATCTGCGTTAGAGCATCAGGAGGTGTGATCACGGCCGCGACAATAAAGATGACCAAAAAAGCTTCCCGTCTGAATTTTTTCATAATTTCTGGGCCGACCAATCCAATCTTAGCTAAAAAGTAAACCACAATAGGTAGTTCAAATGCCAAGCCAACTGGAATAGTGAACATGGTAAGATAATTTACGTAAGAAGATAAAGTTGGACTATTTGTAGCTTCTGTACCTACAGAATAACTCCCAAGAAAAGTAATTGCAAACGGTGCAATGATATAATAACCGAAACTTACCCCCAAAATAAATAGAAAAGAAGTCACTCCAATCAGTCTGTTGGCTATTTTTATTTCTTTGTCATATAAGCCAGGTTTGATAAATTTCCAGAATTCATAAAATATATAAGGAAAAGAAGCCACCAAACCGAGATATAAGGATACTGTAATACCCATAAAAAACTGCTCACCTAGTTCACGCGTTATTAAAGGAAGCTCAGGCGGATTGAAGCAGGTAGCTTCAGAAATGGCACAAAATACCCTGTAAGTGATAAAATCAGCTTTTTTGGGCGCATATATGATATATTCAAATACTTCTTTCTGAAAGACGAGCGCTATAATGGCAAAAATAACCACACTTATTCCAGCTCTGATAACGTGCCATCGCAATTCTTCCAGATGATCCAGAAACCCCATTTCGTTGGTTTCTTCGGGTGATCCGTCCGGTCCGGAAACTATTTTCTTAAAAAAACCTTTCATTTGTTTTTACTAAAGTGTCACAAAGGTAATCATTTTGTAATCAACCCAATTGAAAATATTAAATATATAAAGTATACAAATGTTTTATAATATATTAAATTTGCTCCATGAATTTTTCATCCAAAATACTGGAGGAGTCCGTCAATGCACTTTCTTCGCTACCTGGTGTAGGTAAAAAATCCGCTTTGCGGCTGGCTTTGCATTTGGTTCAGGACAATACCAAAAAGGCCGCCAAAATCTCAGCAGCACTTATCAGATTGAGTACAGATATAAGGAAATGCAAGATATGTTGTAATATTTCTGATCACGACATTTGTAATATTTGCAGTAATCCTGCACGCTCGGGAAAGAGTGTTATCTGTATTGTAGAGACAGCGAGAGATGTGATGGCTATAGAAGATACCAATCAGTTTAAGGGCAAATATCATGTATTGGGAGGTGTTATTTCACCGCTAGAGGGCATAGGTCCGTCTGATTTAAGTATAGAACTGTTGGTAGAAAGGATAAAAGAAGAAAAAACAGAAGAAGTCATCATGGCCATTAGTCCGACCATAGAAGGTGAGACTACCATATATTATATCTCAAAATTGCTGAAAGATATGGATATCAAAGTATCTGTGATAGCAAGAGGTGTATCTTTTGGTGGTGATCTGGAGTATGCGGATGAGCTTACACTGGGCAGATCCATCGTATCCAGGATCCCTTACAACGTACAATCGTGATGTATGTCCAAATATGATATAGGTATTGTAATTGTAAATTATAATGTCAGACATTTTTTGACCCAATGTCTTCAGTCCATTCGAAATTCTGAGCTAAGAGACCTGAAACTGGAGATCTGGGTCGTGGACAATGCTTCACTGGACGGGTCAGTTGGCCTCATCAAAAATGACTTTCCTGAAGTTTACCTGATAGCCAATGAAAACAATTTGGGCTTTTCAGTAGCCAACAATCAGGCCATCAGACAAATGGATGCAAAATACATCCTACTTCTTAATCCGGATACGGTGCTGGAAGAAGATACGCTGCATAGCTGTTACGATTTTATGGAAAATCATCAGAATGCAGGTGCTTTGGGTGTGAAAATGATAGATGGGGCAGGGAAATTTCTTCCTGAGTCAAAGAGGCAAATTCCCGACATATGGAATTCATTTTGTAAGCTGAGTTATCTTTCTGAATTATTTCCCCGCTCGAGATGGTTCAGTGGGTATAATCTGGGCTATTTACCAGAAAATGAAACCAATGAAATACAAGTTTTATGTGGTGCTTTTATGTTTATGAGGTCTGAAGCATTACTAAAAACCGGACTTCTTGATGAAGAATTTTTTATGTATGGGGAAGATATCGATCTTTCTTACCGAATAATAAAAGCTGGATATAAGATCTATTATTTTCCTGTGACCAGCATCATTCACTATAAAGGGGAAAGTACAAAAAAAAGCAGCCTGAATTATGTAAAAACATTTTATGGTGCCATGCATATTTATGTCAATAAACATTATGGTCAGGGCAATGCAAAAAACTTTGCTCGTTTTATACGTTTTGCGATTTATATGCGGGCTGTTTTGAGTAGTATGTCCAGAATGTTGCGAAATTGGGGAATACCAGTCCTTGATTTTATATTCATTTGGATATTGATGTCAAATATCAAAAATGTATGGGCAGAAATATATTTTCAGGATTCGACGTATTATAGTCAGACAAATATTGATACAGTACTGGGTGCTTATACCTTGGTGTGGGTGTTTTTTCTTTGGCTTTCCGGTCATTATGATCCTAAATCAAGTGAATTCAGAACCATGTCAGGCATTGGTCTTGGCACATTGTTTATTCTTATAGCTTATGCACTTTTGCCTGAAGCATTGCGTACCAGTCGGGCTTTAATCCTCATAGGTTCCTTGGTGTCTATTTTTATTGTAATGGTTAGTAGATATTTGTTCAGATTTATCAGAGGTTCATCCGGTTATGAATCAGGAGGTATCAATATTGCTATAGTCGCAGAAAAAATAAATGCTCAAAAATTGGTTCATATTATAAATAGTGCCAACTTAAAAATTGAAAATATTCATTTTATTTCCCCGTTACCTGCCCGAAATGATCCTTTTTTCAGCAATGATGTAAAATCACTTCCCAAAGTAGTCAAAACCTTAAAAATTCATGAAATCATTTACAGCTCTGAAGACATGAGTATGAAAGACATTATTCACTCTATGACCAGCATGGAAAGTGAAGTAGCGTTCAGGATTGGAGGGGATGATTCTTTAAGTATTATCGGGAGTAAAAATAAAAACCAACAGGGGGAATTGTATAGCCTTGATGTTTTATACAAACTTTCTGATCCGCAAAACAAAAGGTATAAACGACTGACAGATATTGTTTTATCTATTTTACTTGTCGTCCTGATTCCTTTATTGTTGATAATAAACGGCTTTAAATTGAGGCTTGTAAAAAATATACTTTCTGTTTTGGCTGGAAATAATACCTGGCTTGGATACGGCGGAAATCATTCAGATTACAGTTTTTTGCCTGAACTGCCGGCTGGCATTATTAAATTTCCGATGACTACAAAAGCGATAAGTTATGCAGAAGATCATTGTAAAAAAATGAACATCATGTATGCCAAGGAATATAATGTGCTGCAGGAAATTTTCATCATTGGTAACAATCTTCATAAATTATCCAATAGGGTGTAAGTTTTCTGATCAATAAAATACCTTATCTTTATCACCAAATAACATAGATGGCATAGCCTGACATGGATAGAATAGGAACTTTATAAGAATATTTTATGTTTCTGTAAAGGATAAAAATAAATAATAAAAAATTATGAAAGCGATAGAATTTCAAACTCTTGTCAATAATGGGGAAATAAAAATTCCAAAACAGTATGACATCAACAATGAAACTGTCAAAGTGATCGTATTGTATGAAGATACAAAATCATTAAAAAATTATAATAGACATAATCTTATCTCAGCTTTTTCTCATGCAAAAGAAATGGAACCTTTTAAAAAAATAGAGGACAGTATTTTGTGGCAAAAACAATCAAGAAATGAATGGGAATAAAGGTCTGATTGACAGCAACGTTATCATAGACGCTACAAAAGGAAAGATTTCCATTGAAGAAATACTGAAGGAATATGATTTTTTATATGTATCAATTATTTCTTATGTAGAAGTATTGGGTTTTAAATTTGAAAGCGAAAGTGAAAAATCAGCTATTCATGAATTATTTAGAGAAATAGAAATTGTTAATCTTGAAAAAGGAATTGCTGATATTGCCATTGAGATAAGATCATTATCCAAAATAAAGCTTCCTGATGCTCTTATTTTAGCTACAGCAAAATATATGGAAGCTGATTTAATCACCAGTGACATTGATGATTTTAGTAAAATTGATAGAAAGGTGAAGCTTATCAAACCAATTTTGAAATAAAAATCTTACCAGTGCAGTAGCATCGTGGTGCTATGGGAGTATATTAGTATACTATTTAGATAACCCGATTGTCGCAGTTTCAGGCCGTTAACAGGCCTGACCTGTCAGGCCATTTATCGGCCTGATATATTACACTGTGATACTATATTTTCTGAATTTTTAATTCATGTAGCGCTAAAGTCAAGACAAAGCAATGTCGTTTGATTTAGTCATGCGCTATAACGAATTGCAAATTCTTTACTCCGAGGATGTTCATCCAACGGGGTATAATCAAAATATATTGGATTGCGAAAAATGCTCTACTCATTTTATTTATTTTGAGTAATATGAAGACATAATTTTTCGTAAAGAAAATTATCGTCGGTATCAATGTATGGGATCGAAGTTAGAATCTGCGACCGGGATATGAAAACAGACGTAATGTGATACAGGATTATTTGAAAATGCAGCTTGATCCAAAAATGGGGTAGACTCATCTATTTTGAAAATAAAATACCTTATCTTTACCACCACATCAATACGATAACGGTTTGAATTCAGAAATATTACATCAAATAAAACAATCTGCAAAGGAAATGCTCCCTGAAATCATCATGATCAGGAGACACCTTCATATGCATCCTGAACTTTCATTTCAGGAAAAAAAAACATCCGCATGGTTGTGTACAAAATTGGATGAACTCCGGATACCATACACCAACGGGTGGGCAGGTAGTGGTATTGTAGCCGAGATAAATAGTAGCTTGTCTGATCATGTCGTTGCTTTGCGTGCAGACATGGATGCCTTGCCCATACAGGAAGCCAATGATGTGGAGTATGCGTCTCTCAATAATGGTATCATGCATGCCTGCGGACACGATGTTCATATGGCATCCTTGCTTGGGGCCGCCATGATATTGAATAAAATAAAAAATGAACTACCTTACTCTATACGAATGATTTTTCAACCGGGAGAAGAAAAACTACCCGGAGGCGCAAGCATGATGATTAACGAAGGTGTCCTTCAGAATCCTGAACCTGTAAGTATAGTAGGCCAGCATGTATTTCCTTCACTTGAAGCAGGAAAAGTTGGAATAAGGCCGGAACTGTACATGGCATCTGCAGATGAAATTTATATCACCGTTTCCGGCAAAGGAGGGCACGGAGCCATGCCACATGAATGCACAGATACCGTACTTGCAGCCAGTCAGGTGATAGTAGCATTACAGCAAGTAATATCCAGACGCAACGATCCTTCCATTCCATCCGTGTTGAGTTTTGGCAAATTCAATACAGATGGAGGAGCTACCAATATTATCCCCGATAAAGTACTGATCGAAGGTACTTTCAGGACGTTGGATGAAAAGTGGAGGTTAAAAGCGCACGATCTTATTACAGATATCGCAGTCAGCACGTGCAAAGCATACGGGGCTGATGTCGACATACATATTATGAAAGGATATCCTTGTCTGATCAATGATACCTTACTCACATCAAAGGTTAGGAAATCGATGGAGCAGTATCTGGGAGCATATAACGTTGTAGAGTTGCCTGTAAGGATGACATCTGAAGATTTTGCGTTTTATTCTCAGGTTATCCCCGCCTGTTTTTATAGATTAGGGACTGGAAATGTGAAGAAAGGTATAACATCGCCTGTTCATACACCTACATTTGATATCGATGAATCAGCGTTGGAGATTGGAATGGGGTTGATGGCCTGGATTGCCGTCAGTCAGTAGAATACTTTTTTATGCTAATCTTTAGTATAGTTTTGGTTTCCTTGTCTATCCTGACCAATTCTGAAATTCTGTAGCCAGGTATAGCCAATATATCGCCCTTATGTTCCAGTACGACAATATTTTCCTTGTCAAAACCGCTTATTTTATGATTGATCAGAAAGTCTTTCACTTTTTGAGATTTTCCTTGCATACCCAGCGGAGTGAAGGTATCACCTGATTTCCAATGTCTTAGCATCAGTGGGAAAGTAAATTTGTCGGTACTCAGATATAAACTATTGGGTTCGAAAACAAAAGAAACCTCATTTGGAATCAAATCAAACTGAAGGGTATAATCATCCATTTTGAATTCCATCGGAGGTTTGATATATACCGGCCATTCGTGGGTGATCTGATCCTTTTTAGGTCGGATGATAAGCGTATTTCTATTTGTCAGGGCTTCAAAGTGTGATGAAAAATACCTGTTGCCCGTAGAACTCCTGTGCAGGATCATATCTGTACTTTGTTCCCCATTTAATCCATATGGCTTCAAAACCTGGTAAAGTAATTCATGTCCAACATCATTATTTTCTATGAAAGACAGATCAATGGTGGTTTGGTTTTCCTGTTTATTGATCCGGGATTTGGTATATTCATGAACAAGAAACTGAAGCAACTGATTGCTTTTTTTGAGATGATTAATGGTCAGTAATATTCCTTCTTTTGATCGTTGGTCGGAGGCATACATTGCCGGCAAAACATGATGTCTGATCTTGTTTCTCATATATTTGTCCGCAAGGTTACTACTGTCTTCTCTGTAGAGGATGTTATTTTTTTTGACAAAGTGCAGGATGTCATTTCTGTCAGCAAAAAGCATCGGGCGGATGATATTATTTTGTTTGGAGGAAATACCATCCAATCCATCCAGGCCACTTCCACGCATGAGATGTATGATACAGGTTTCTGCAACGTCGTCTTTATGGTGGGCAGTTGCAACGTAGTCAAATTCTTCTTCTATGGCCAGTTTGTTCAACCATTCATACCTTATTTTTCTGGCTGTATCATGCATATTGCCGGATGCAAATTGTGCAGGATCAATATGAAAGATGTAAAAGGGAATTTTTTTTTCTGCACAATACTTCTTTATAAATTCAGCATCTCCATCAGATTCAGCTCCCCTTAAATGGTGATGAATGTGAGCGACGCCAATGGGGATTTTTGCCTGTAAAAACAGGGTAACCATAGCCATAGAATCCATTCCGCCGGAAACCGCCAGAAGGATTTTTTCATTTTCTGTAAATAAATTTTCTTCCTTAATATATGATAAAAACTTATCAAGCATTACATTTGCAACTTTATTAGTCCGCAAATTAATTATAAATTTAACTTTTATGAAAATCCAGTCGATTCTATTTGTATTTATTATCATTTCAGTGGTATCCTGTAAAATGGATAACAAAGTCACAACCCCTTCTGCCAAGGCTGAAATGATGAGCGAAAAAGTGGGTGATGCTTATGCTATGTTAAATCAGGAAGACTTTAAAGAAGGTGAGATAAAGGCTGATAGGGCTGCTGCATTGGAAGCCCTTAATTTCAGAATGAAGGAATCGGGCAATAAATCTTATACCATAATGGATAAGGATATCTGGGTATATGATGGGGTAGTGAAAAATAGCGATATGGTGACAGGAGATTCACTTGGAGGTCGCTGGATAGATTTTAAAGAGGATCTGACTTACGAATATGGCAGATTTGATCAAAAAGAAGGTACGGGTAAGTATTTTTATGACATGGAAAAGGCTTTTTTGTTATTGATTGATGACAATGAGGGGATGAAACCACAGGAATTTGAAGTAAAGATGAACAATGATATGTTGGTCATTGTCGGTCACTACACTTACAAGGATAATAACATGCAGGCAAAATTACTCCGACAGGCTTCATACCCGGTAAAAAAATAGGAACAAATTTTTTGGGTATATCCCATTTTTGCATTTTTGTTTGAATAGTTTTAAGCTGGGAAGCATTAAAACAACGCAATAGTTCGTTTAATGCATCCTTGCTTAAAGGTCTTTTTTGCAAAAAATTAGATGCACACGATTTTTTAATTCACTTTAAATACCTGAAAAAGGCAATCTGAGTAAACAGGCTGTCATTCTACATTCTAAATTCGTTTTGCATTCGCCATTCAAAATTCCCTAATTGTCCGTAAGACACAATTATTTTGACTAAAGATATACCGCTTTAAAAAAAAATCATAGTTTTATCCAAAATTTTGATTTCATGTATTTCAGCAGATTATTTGGGATATTATTATTTGCAATGTGCTTACCGGTACAGCTCAAATCATCCATGGAATTCATCTCATCAAACCAAAAAGTATTTAAAATGATTGATTTTAATTTGCCGGAATGGGCAAAAAATGCCAATATCTATGAAGTAAATATACGCCAATACACCCCTGAGGGCACTTTTAATGAATTTAGGAAACACCTACCCAGACTTAAAAAAATGGGAGTGGACATCTTGTGGTTTATGCCG
>Ga0138256_10006859_pt1 | contig 12038 bp, 9 predicted proteins | sample KNB2016incub_MG_FD_105486 | JGI IMG/M metagenome (GOLD analysis project Ga0138256, IMG submission 105486) | Active sludge microbial communities from wastewater in Klosterneuburg, Austria - KNB2014incub_MG | ecosystem: Engineered > WWTP > Activated sludge > Unclassified | place: Austria... | reverse complement strand
GGCCAGGTCCAGGTGAAACTGCGCGCCAGGAAGTCGGTGCTGGCGATCGTCAGCCAGCGGTCGGGCGCACGTGCCCATTCGACGCGGCGCAGCGCGGTGTCGATGTCGACACCGAAACGCAGCGCTTCGACCAGCGCATAGGCGTCGCGCAGTCCCAGGTTCAGCCCCTGGCCCGCCACCGGATGAAGCGTCTGCGCCGCATTGCCGATGCGCACGATGCGGCGGTCGACCAGCGTGCGCTCGGCGTTCAAACCGAGCGCGAAGTGCTTCAGCGGCCCGATGCCGATGGCGCGCCCGGCGGCCGGCGGCAGCAGCGTGTCGATGACCCGGCGGCGCTGCGTGTCGTCGAGATCACGCACCGGGTCGTCGTCGGCGGCCACGCACCAGACCATCGCCGCCCGCACCGCGCCTTCCACCTGGCCCGCCACGCCTGACGGGCCCACGACATCCGGCAAGGGCAGCAGCGCCAGCGGCCCCTGGCGCGTGAAACGTTCGAAGGCCGTGCCCGGCGGCGCGCCCTCGAGCGTGACGGTGCCGACCCAGGCGGTCTGCCGGTAGTCGTGCGCCAGGGCCTTGCGCGCCTGGTCGGCGAAGACACCGCCTTCGGCCACCACCACAAGGTCGAAAGACGCAACGGCGTCGGCCGCCACCACTTCGGCGCCGCTGCCGGCCGCCAGCGCGCGCAGGCTTTGCACCGGTGCCCCGAAGCGGCTGACCAGCCGCGCCGGGTCACGCGCCGCCTCAGCCTGCCACGCGGCCTGCAAGGTCGTCACCAGCGGGCCATAGGCCAGCACGGCGCCGAGCAGCGGCACGCCCATCTCGGCCGCCGAGATGCGCACCTCGCTCTCAGCCCAGTCGGCGGGCAGCGACGGCGCGGCCTGGGACACTTGCCCCTCGAGGATGGGTACGGCCTGAGCCGCCGGCCAGGCCGCCAGCCGTTGCAGCAGCTGCACGCTGCCCAGCGCCAGTGCCAGGGTGCGCGGGTCGGCCGACACGTCGCGCTCGGCGGGGCGGGCATCAAACAACGTGACCTGCGCCTGCGGCAACAGCCGAGCGGCCAGCAGTGCCAGCGCCAGCCCGGCCGGGCCGGCCCCCACCACCGCGATGCGCATGGCCGTGTGATTCATCGGTGTTCCACCTATCAGTGTCGACAGCCCGGCGCGTATTATTCGACGCACCCCGGCCTTCGGGGATTCAGATGCAAGGATGGGTCATGGCACTGATGGATTTCATCAAGAAACAGTTCATCGACATCCTGGAGTGGACCGAGTCCGGCGACGGCACGCTGGCCTGGCGCTACCCAATGGCCGGCAACGAGATCCAGTATGGTGGATCGTTGACGGTGCGCGAAAGCCAGATGGCGGTCTTCGTCAACGAGGGCAAGGTGGCCGACGTCTTCGGCCCCGGCATGTACAAGCTGACGACGCAGACGATCCCCGTTCTGACCTACCTGAAGAACTGGGACAAGCTGTTCCAGAGCCCGTTCAAGAGCGACGTCTACTTCTTCAGCACGCGCCAACAGCTCGACCGCCGCTGGGGCACCACCCAGCCGGTGACGATCCGCGACAAGGACTTCGGCGCCGTGCGCCTGCGAGCCTTCGGCAACTACGCCTACCGCATCGCCGACCCGAAGGCTTTCCACATCGCGGTGTCCGGCACGCGCGATCGCTACACGGTCGACGACCTCGACGGCCAGCTGCGGGCGCTGATGCTGCAGCACATCAGCGACGCCGTGGCGTCCAGCGGCATCCCCTTCCTGGACCTGGCGGCCAACCAGATCGAGTTCGCCAACCAGCTGAAGGCGGCCAACGCCGAGGAATTCGCCAAGCTCGGTCTGGCGCTGGAATCGGTGACGGTGCAGAACGTCAGCCTGCCCGAAGAGCTGCAGAAGATCCTCGACCAGAAGATCGGCATGGGCATGGTCGGCGGCGACATGGGCAAGTTCATGCAGTACCAGACCGCGCAGGCGATCCCCAAGTTCGCCGAAGGCGGTGCCGGCGGTGGTGGCAGCGGCATTGCCGGCGACGCCATGGGCCTGGGTGCCGGCGTGGCGCTGGGCCAGGTGATGGCGCAGCAGCTGGCTGGTGGCCTGGCCGGGTCGAACCCGGCCGCTGCTGCAGCCGCGGCGGCCGCCGCAGCACCAGTCGCCCTGAAGCCCGATGAGGTGATGGCGACGCTGGAAAAACTGGCCGAGCTCAAGCAGAAGGGCATCCTGACCGAGGATGAGTTCAGCACCAAGAAGGCCGAGCTGCTGAAGAAGCTGGTGTAGCCTCGACCTCGTGGCGACCTCACCGCAGCGCGTCTACCGCGCGGCCTGCCCTCATTGCGGCGCGCCGGTCGAGTTCGCCTCGGCCGCTTCGGCCAGTGCCGTCTGCAGCTTCTGCCGCAGCACATTGGTGCGCGACGGTGACGCGCTGCAACGCATCGGCGTCAGTGCCGAGCTGTTCGACGACCACAGCCCCTTGCAGCTGGGTGTCGGCGGCCACTACAAGGGCCTGGCCTTCTCACTGGTGGGCCGACTGCAGTACGGCTACGACGGCGGCACCTGGAACGAATGGCATGCGCTGTTCGACAGCGGCCGCAGTGGCTGGCTGAGCGAGGACAACGGCGCCTACGTCTTTGCCTTCGACACCGCCTGGCCGGCCGACGCCCCGCCTGACGCCGACGCCGCCGTAGGCCTGGGCAGCGGCAGCGTCTGCACCGTCGACGGCCGCGGCTGGACGGTGGCGTCGATCGTCAAGACCCACCTCATCGCGGCGCAGGGCGAACTGCCCACGCCACCGCAGCTGCAGGGTGACTTCATCGTCGTCGACCTGCGCAATGCGCAGGACGAGGTGGGCACGCTGGACTACAGCAATGCCCGCCAGCCGACCTGGTCCAGCGGGCGCGCCGTGCTGCTCGCCGATCTGGGCTTGAGCGGACTGAAGGACAGCAGCGAGAAGACGCTGGGCGGCCGCGCCTTCGACTGCCCGAGCTGCGGCGCCGCGCTCGAAGTCAAGCTGGCCACCACGCAGGCGCTGAGCTGCCCGCAGTGCAACGCCGTGGTCGACGTGTCCCAGGGCGTGGGCGGTGAGCTGGCGCACTATCGACAGAACAACAGCGGCGCCGGCGGGCTGGAACCCTTGATTCCCTTGGGCCGCAGCGGCCAGTTGCAGCTGGGCACGCCCAAGCCCGAGGACTGGCAGGTCGTGGGCTACCAGGAACGCTGCGACCTGCCCGAGCCCGGCGACGACGAGGAGCAGACCTACTGGCGTGAGTACCTGCTCTACAACCAGCTCAACGGCTTCGCCTTCCTGGTCGACGCCGAGGACGGCTGGAGCTGGGTGCGGCCGGTCACCGGCACGCCCGGCAAGGCACAGGGTGATCAGGTCACCTGGCGCGGCCAGACCTACAAGAAGCGCTACACCTACAAGGCCAAGGTCAGCTGGGTGCAGGGCGAGTTCTACTGGCGGGTGCAGCGCGACGAGATCGCGCGCGTGACCGATTACGACGGCACCGGCTCGGCCGCCAAGAAGCGCCTGTCGCTCGAGCAGACCCCGGCCGAGTCGGTGTGGTCGGCCGGCGAGGCGCTGGACGCCAGCCTGGTGGCCAAGGCCTTCGGAATCGACTCGGCGGGCCTGGGTGCTCTCAAGCGCGATGCCTCGCCGCTGTCGTTCGACACCGCCAAGGCTACAGCCTCGACGGCCAGGGGCGTGGTCGTGCTGGTGATGTTCGTGCTGCTGATGATGATCCTGGTGACCTGCAGCAGCGACGACTGCGATGACCAGCGCAAGGCCTTCGGCGAATCGAGCGCCGAATACCAGCAATGCCTGCGCACGGTGGGCTCGGGCGGCTCGCGCACCGGCGGCGGATCCTGGGGCGGATACTCCAGCGGCGGCGGGCACAAGTGAAACGGGCAGCGACAGGCGACCCATGCCCGCAATGACACACGAAAGGACTGCACCATGATGGGAATCGAATGGCTCAAGCCGGCCGTGTTCTTCGGCTCGATGATCTTTGCGCTGATGGGCGTGTTCATCCTGTGCCTGGTCTTCATCATCATCGACAAGCTCACGCCCTATAACCTGTGGGCCGAGATCGTCGAGCACAAGAACCTGGCGCTGGCCATCGTGGTCGGCTCGATGTGCATCTCGGTCGGCCTGATCATCTCCGCCGCAGTGCACGGCTGAGCCCCGCGCGATGACCGCTGCCACGGCGGACGGCACGGCCCAGGGTCGTGTCGCCCCGGCCGAGCTGGCACTGCTGGTCTCGGTCTTCGTCGTCGCGGCGTGCGGGCTGGTCTACGAGCTCGCCGCCGGCGCACTGGCCAGCTACCTGCTGGGCGACTCGGTGCTGCAGTTCAGCACCGTGATCGGCACCTACCTGTTCGCGATGGGCATCGGCTCCTGGGCCAGCCGCCACATCGAGCACCAGCTGGTGTCGCACTTCCTGGTCATCGAACTGCTGGTGGGCCTGGTGGGCGGGCTGCTGCCGGCGGCACTGTTCGTCGCGCACAGCAGCCTGCCGGTGGCCAGCGTGCTGCCGTTTCGTGTGCTGCTGTATGGCCTGGTGCTGCTGGTGGGCGTGCTGGTGGGGCTGGAGATCCCGCTGGTGATGCGCATCCTCAAGCGCCAGTTCCGCGAACGTTATGCGCTGAAGGACCTGGTGTCGCAGGTGCTGACCTTCGACTACCTGGGTGCGCTGGTGGTCGCACTGGCCTTCCCGCTGCTGTTCGTGCCGCACCTGGGGCTGATCCGCACGGGGGTTTTCTTCGGGCTTCTGAACGCGGCGGTCGCGGTGTGGGCACTGCTGCTGTTTCGCCAGCACCTGCGGCGCTGGGCCTTGCACGCCGCGGCCTGTGCCGCCGTGGTGGTGGTGCTGGCGGCCACCATGGCGGCTGCCGACCACATCACCACCTGGGCCGAAGACCGCTTCTTCGGCGACAACGTGGTGCTGCGCGAAAGCAGCGACTACCAGCGCATCGTGGTCACCCGCGGGCCGGCCGGCGTGCGCCTGTTCCTGAACGGCAACCTGCAGTTCCATTCGCGCGACGAGTACCGCTACCACGAGGCCCTGGTGCACCCCGCCATGGCCGCACAGGGTGCGCCGCGGCAGGTGCTGGTGCTGGGCGGCGGCGACGGCATGGCCGTGCGCGAGATCCTCAAATACCCCAGCGTCGAGCACGTGACCCTGGTCGAGCTCGACCCGCACATGACGCGCCTGTTCGCCAGCCAGCCGCTGCTGACGGCGCTGAACGGCGGCGCGCTGACCAGCCCCAAGCTGCAGATCGTGAATGCCGACGCCTTCGGCTGGCTGGAGCGCAACGAGCAGATGTTCGACGTCATCGTCATCGACTTTCCAGACCCCACCAACTTCTCGCTCGGCAAGCTGTACTCGACCAGTTTCTACGCGCTGGTCGACCGCCACCTGGCCGCCAGCGGCTTTGCGGTGGTGCAGACCACCTCGCCGCTGATTGCACGGCGCAGCTTCTGGACCGTGGCCGCTACGTTCGAGGCGGTGGGCTTGACCGTCACGCCCTACCACGCCCATGTGCCCAGCTTTGGTGAATGGGGCTTCCTGATCGCCGGGCGGCGACCGTTTCGCGCGCCCACGGCATTTCCGCCGGGGCTGCGCTTTCTGACGCCCCAGGGCCTCGCGGCGCTGTTGGATTTCCCACCCGACATGGCGCGCGTGGCGGCCGAACCCAACCGCTTGTCCAACCAGACCCTGGTGCACACCTTCGAGCAGGAATGGGGCCGCGTGCAGCAATAGATCGTCGGGCCTTGCTGCTGTCGGCAGCCGCCTGGCCGTTGACGGCCTGCATGCGAAGCGAACAGCCGACGCTGCAGGGCGCCTGGGTGGGCGCTTCGCACGAGCGTGGCCACCGCCTGCGCCAGAGACTGCCGCTCACCCGTGCCGGGGCCCAAGCCCGCAAGGCGGCGGTGCTGGTGGTCGGTGCCGGCATCGCCGGTCTGGCGGCCGCGCGCGGTTTCCAGCGCGCCGGCGTCGACGACGTGCAGTTGCTGGAGCTGGAAGACGAGCCCGGCGGCAACAGCCGTGGCCACCGCATGGGCGGCATGGCCTGTCCGCTCGGCGCGCACTACCTGCCGCTGCCCGGCCCGGCGGCGCATGAAGTCAGCGACTGGCTGCACGAGATCGGTCTGCTGCACCAGGTGCTGGGCCGCACGGTGGCCAATGAGCGCCACCTGTGCCACAGCCCGCAAGAGCGGCTGTTCTTCGAAGGCGCCTGGCACGAGGGCCTGCTGCCGCCGGCTGACCCGGCGTCGGCGACGATGACGCAGTACCGTCTGTTTGCCGCCAAGGTGGCGGCGGCCCCCGCGTTTGCCATACCGCGCGAGCGCGCCGCCTGGACCGCCGCCCATGCCGAACTCGACGCGCAGACCTTCGACCACTGGCTGCGCGAGCAGGGCCTGGACGATCAGCGCCTGCGCTGGTTCCTGGACTATTGCTGCCGCGACGACTACGGCGCCGGGCTGGACCAGGTGTCGGCCTGGGCTGGCCTGCACTACTTCGGCAGCCGCCATGGCTTTCAGGCGCCAGGAGATGCCGTCGACGAACGCGACGCGATGCTGACCTGGCCCGAAGGCAACGCCTGGCTGGTACAGCGCCTGGCGCAGCCGCTGGCCGGCCACATTCATGGCGGCCGCGTCGTGGCCGGCGTGCGCGAGGAACGCCACGCGGTCGAGGTTCTGGCCTGGCAAGGCGAGCGCCTCGAAGCCTGGACCGCCGGCACCGTGGTGCTGGCGCTGCCGCTGTTCGTGGCGCACCGCCTGCTCGACCGCCCGAGCGATGCGCTGCGCCAGGCGGCGACTGCCACCGCGTACGCGCCCTGGCTGGTGGCCAACCTGCAGCTCGACAAGCCCCTGCTCGACCGGCCCGGCGTGCCGCCGGCCTGGGACAACGTGGTCTACGGCAGTCAGGCGCTGGGTTATGTCGACGCGATGCACCAGAGCCTGCGCCCCTACGCCGGAGCCACCGTGCTCAGTGCCTACAGTGCGCTGCCGGCCGGTGAACGTGAAGCGCTGCTGCAGCAACCCTGGTCGTTCTGGGCAGGGCGCGTGATCGACGGGCTGGCGCCCGTTCACCCCGACTTGCGCCAGCGCGTGCAGCGCATCGACCTGATGCGCTACGGCCACGCGATGGCCATTCCGCGCCCGGGCCAGCAGGCCTCGGCCGCCGCACGCGGTGCCTTGCGCGGCGGCAGCGGCCGCGTTCGCTTTGCGCATGCCGACCTGGCCGGCTATTCGGTCTTCGAAGAGGCATTCACCGCCGGCTGCGAGGCCGCGATCGCACCATGCCGCTGCGCCTGATCCCGGTCTTCCTGGCGCTGGCCTGGGGCCTGAACTGGCCGGCCGTGAAGATCGTGCTGTCGGCCTGGCCGCCATTCACGCTGCGCACCGTGAGCCTGGGCTGTGGCGGCCTGCTGCTGCTGGGGCTGGCGCTGGGGCAGCGCAAGCCGCTGCTGCCGCCGCGTGCAGCCTGGCGCGGCGTCTGGATCGGCGGCCTGCTGACGGTGGCGCTGTTCAACATGAGCACCGCGTTCGCGCAGCTGAGCACCAGCACGTCGCGCGCGGCCGTGCTGACCTTCACGATGCCGATGATGTCGGCGCTGCTGGCACGCTGGTGGCTGGGCGAACGGCTCGACCGCAGCAAGGCGCTGGCGCTGGCGCTGGGCACGGCCGGTATCGCCGCGCTGGCCTGGCCGGTACTGCGCGGCCTGCTGGGCGAGGGGCCGGCACCGCCGCTGCGCGGGCTGTTGCTGCCGCTGCTGGCGGCCTTCGGCTGGGCCGCGGGCACGGTGCTGCTCAAGCGTTGGCCGGTCAGTGCCGACCGCGTCAACTTCACCGCCTGGCAGCTGCTGATCGGTGCCGGCTGTGGCCTGCTGGGCGCGCTGCTCACCGGCGAGCCGATGGTGCCGGCCCTGCCCGGTGCGCGTGTGACCGCCGCGTTGCTGTTCCACATCGTGCTGGGCACCGCGGTGGCCTACTGGCTGTGGTTTGTGCTGGCAGAACATGTCAGCGCCACGGTGTCTTCGCTGACCACGCTGGCGGTGCCGGTGGTCGGCGTGCTGGGCGCCATGTTCCTGGTCGGTGACCGGCCCAGCGCGAGCGACTGGCTGGGCTTCGTGCTGGTGCTGGGCGGCGCAGCCCTGACCTTGCTGCAGCTGCGCTCGCTGAAGCCCTCGGCCTGAAGGCGGGCAGCGGTCTCGGCTAGGCTTGCGGTCCTTCCTTCACCCCGAGCAGCGCTTTCCATGACCATGTCCTACCGCCGCCTGGGCCACGCCGGCCTGCGCGTCAGCACCCTGTCACTGGGCTCCTGGGTCACCTACGGCAACCAGGTCGACGCCCGCGCCGCCGTCGAGATGATGGCTGCCGCCTTCGACGCCGGCATCAACTTCTTCGACAACGCCGAGGTCTACGCCGGCGGCCAGAGCGAGGTGCTGATGGGCCAGGCCCTGAAAACCCTGGGCTGGCCACGCCTGAACTATCTGGTGTCGACCAAGTTCTTCTGGGGCCTGGACCGCCAGGGCGAGGCCGTCAACCGCCGTGACACCTTGAACCGCAAGTACCTGCTGCAGGCCATCGACGGCAGCCTGCGGCGCTTCGGCCTCGACCATGTCGACCTGATCTACTGCCATCGGCCCGACCCGCACACGCCGATCGAGGAGACGGTGCGCGCGATGAGCGACATCATCACGCAGGGCAAGGCCCTGTACTGGGGCACCAGCGAATGGAGCGCTGCCGACATCCGAGCCGCCTGGGACATCGCCGAGCGACATCACCTGCACAAGCCGGTGGTCGAGCAGCCGCAGTACCACCTGTTCCACCGCCGCCGCGTCGAACAGGAGTACGCACGCCTGTACGACGACATCGGCCTGGGCCTGACCACCTGGAGCCCGCTGGCCAGCGGCTTGCTGAGCGGCAAGTACCAGGGCGGGGTGCCCGACGGCAGCCGCGCCGCCGTGGAAAGCTACGCCTTCCTGCGCGAAGGCCTGCTCGACCCGGCGAAGAACGCCACGGTGGCGCAACTGGCGCCGATCGCCGCCGAGCTGGGCTGCACGCTGGCACAGCTGGCGATCGCCTGGGTGGCGAAGAACCCGCGCGTCAGCAGCGTGATCACCGGGGCCTCGCGGGTCGATCAGCTGCAGTCGAACCTGGGCGCGCTGGCGGTGGTCGACCAGCTGAACCCAGAGCTGATGGCGCGCATCGCCGCCATCACCGAGCCGCAGTCAGCCTGAGACTCAACCCAGTCCGATCGGCGCCGGCGCCGCGTTGACGATCTTGCTGAACAGCGGCCGGTAGCCGTCCTCGGGTTCGTGGCCGGTCAACGGGTCCTTGTTGGCCGCGAAGGCTGCATCCAGTTCGGCCCAGTCGGCCTCGCTGAACAGGCGTTGCGCCGCCGGCAGCACATCGGCCTCTTCACGCCCCATGTGCGCCAGGTAGTCGGCGATGTAGCGCTCGATCGCGGTCTCGAAGGCCTGCCGCCGTGATTCGCCCATCACCTCGAAAGCCAGCAGTGCATGTTCGATGTCGCGGATGGCGCGCTCGCCGGCCGCGTGGTCATGGTCCAGCCGGTCGAGCACCGGCGCCAGCTCGGGCGCGCGCTCGCGCAGCTTCGGGAACAGCAGTTCGCTTTCCTTGGTGTGGTGCAGCCGCTCTGGAAACTCGTCGATGTAGAACAGCATCGCGCGCAGCACGTCGAAGGGCGGCAGGCCACCGGTGCGGCGCGACTGCTGCAGCAGCAGGGCCAGCGAGCGCAGCATCGCGGCCAGCGCCTGGTGTTCGTCACGGATCACGTCGAGGGCAAGGTGGCGCATGGGGATGAGGCTTGGATGCCGGCCGGCGGGCGATGGTGCAAGCCTCGCAGGTCGCACGCGGCCTGAACCTGACGCAGGTCAAGGGAGCGGCAGGCCCAGGCTGCCACGCTGCAGGCGATGACGTTCAACCCGCGCCGGCTCGAAAGCCGCCTCCAGCAAGGCCATCAGCTGCTCGGCGCGCGCGCCGTTGTCGCCGCTGTAGTTGCAGACGTAGACGTCGATCGTCACCGCGCCCAGTTCGGGCCAGGTGTGCAGCGCCAGGTGCGACTCGGCCAGCAGCAGCACGCCGGTGACGCCGCCACCGGCCTCGAAGCGGTGGAACAGTTCACCCACCGCCTGCAAGCCGGCGCTGCGCACCGCGCGCCGGCACAGCGCCCGCAGTTCGTCGGGTACGGTGAACAGCGCGCGGTCGGTACGGCAGCCGGCAAGATCGGCGGTCAGGTGCAGGCCCTGCATGGCGCCGGATGATACGAAGACACGCTCGAACCCACGCGCGCCGGCCGCTCCTAGAATCCCCGATACCACCCTGCCACCCCCTGTCCTGCCGTCCGAAGCGAGCCCACCCATGCCAGCCGACCAACGCCCCGACCAGCCCATTCACCTGATGGCCAGCGCCATCCGCGCGCTGGCCATGGACGCCGTGCAGCAGGCCAACTCGGGCCACCCGGGCGCGCCGATGGGCATGGCCGAAATGGCGGTCGCGCTGTGGGGCCGCCACCTGCGCCACAACCCGGCCAACCCGCACTGGATCAACCGCGACCGCTTCGTGCTCAGCAACGGCCACGCGTCGATGCTGCTGTACGCGGTGCTGCACCTCAGCGGCTATGACCTGGCGATGAGCGAGTTGCGCAACTTCCGCCAGCTGCACAGCAAGACCCCAGGCCACCCCGAGGTCGACCTCACACCCGGCGTCGAGACCACCACCGGCCCGCTGGGCCAGGGCCTGGGCAATGCCGTCGGCATGGCACTGGCCGAAAAGCTGCTGGCACACGAATTCAACCGCCCCGGCCACGACGTGGTCGACCATCGCACCTACGCCTTCATGGGCGACGGCTGCCTGATGGAAGGCGTCAGCCATGAGGTCTGCGCGCTGGCCGGCGCCTGGAAGCTGAACAAGCTGACCGCGCTGTATGACGACAACGGCATCTCGATCGACGGCCAGGTGCAGCCCTGGTACGTCGACGACGTGGCCGGCCGCTTCAGGGCCTACCGCTGGAACGTGATCGGCCCGATCGACGGCCAGGACGTCGACGCCGTCGACGCCGCCATCAGCCAGGCCCAGACCTCGGCGACGCAGCCGACGCTGATCATCTGCAAGACCACCATCGGCAAGGGATCGCCGCAGCGTGGCGGCACCGCCAAGGCGCATGGTGAGCCGCTGGGTGCCGATGAGATCCAGCGCGTGCGTGAAGGCATGGGCTGGACCTGTGAGCCCTTCGTCATCCCCGAATCGGCCTATGCGGCCTGGGACGCCCGGGCCCGCGGCGCCGCGGCCGAAGGTGCCTGGGCGGACCGTTTCACGGCCTACAAGGCGGCGCATCCCGAGCTCGCGGCCGAACTGACACGGCGCATGAAGGGTGACCTGCCGACTGGCTTTGCGCAGACCGCGGTCGACGCGGTGCTGGCCGCGCACACCAAGGCCGAGACCGTGGCCAGCCGCAAGGCCAGCCAGATCGCGCTCGAGATCTTGACCAAGGCCATGCCCGAGCTGCTGGGCGGGTCGGCCGACCTGACCGGATCGAACCTGACCAACACCAGCTCGACCCCGGCGCTGCGCTTCGACGATGCCGGCATGTCCAACGGCGGGCGCCACATCAACTACGGCGTGCGCGAGTTCGGCATGGCCGTGATCATGAACGGCGTGTCGCTGCACGGTGGCTTCATCCCCTACGGCGGCACGTTCCTGACCTTCAGCGACTACAGCCGCAACGGGATCCGCATGGCGGCGCTGATGAAGCGCCGCGTGATCCACGTCTTCACGCACGACAGCATTGGTCTGGGCGAAGACGGCCCCACGCACCAGAGCGTGGAGCACGCGGCGGCGCTGCGCCTGATCCCCGGGCTGGACGTCTGGCGACCGGCCGACACCGCCGAGACAGCGATCGCCTGGGCCATCGCGCTGGGCAACACGCATCGGCCCAGCGCCCTGCTGCTGTCGCGCCAGAACCTGCCCTACGCACCCAAGTCGGGGCTCGACGACATCGCCAAGGGCGCCTACGTG
>Ga0138256_10006858_pt1 | contig 12038 bp, 10 predicted proteins | sample KNB2016incub_MG_FD_105486 | JGI IMG/M metagenome (GOLD analysis project Ga0138256, IMG submission 105486) | Active sludge microbial communities from wastewater in Klosterneuburg, Austria - KNB2014incub_MG | ecosystem: Engineered > WWTP > Activated sludge > Unclassified | place: Austria... | reverse complement strand
GTCCAACGGATCTACCCCCCCGCCAACCGACCTCCCCCTCCCCCAGACTTGGGGGAGGGGGTCGGGGGGTGAGGGCCTGCCGAACGGCCACGCGACTCCCCTCGCACTAGTCGAACCCGTCCCTCCCCAACCCACCCGCCCCGACGGCCCAACCTACCACGTCGAAGTCCGCATCCCCCCCGGCCCAGACCAAGAGTCCACGATCGGCCTGCTCAGCGAGGTCTTCAACCTCCTCATCGGCTTCAGCGGACCGGACCGCTTCTCCGTGATCCTGCCGAACGGCCACGAGCTCGTCGAGCTCGAGTTCCCGAACAACACCACCCGCTACTGCGTCGACCTGCTGCGCAAGCTCTCGACGATGGTCGGCGACGAGCGGCGGATCAAGGTCGCGGCGCGGTGACGCACGGGTCGCACGGCTCGATGTTCACGACGTGCTCGATGATCTCGATGGTTACAGCGTGATCGCGCGCCTGCGGCGGCTGCCGCGGGGACTCATCGCGGTCCTGGCGCTGTCGCTGGCATTGAACAGCATCGGCGCCGGCTGGGGGCTGCCGAACGTCCGATCGTGGTCCAACGACGATCCGACGGCAAGGGTGCCGCTGCGGATCGGCGAAATCTGGTGCTGTGGCGACAACAAGTATCCGTACCTCCAACCATTGATCACGCGCGCCGTCTACGAGCCGGTCCTGGCGTGGTGGCGCGTGCGCGGCGACGTCGTCACACCATGCGACGACCTCGCCGACGAGGACTGCCACCGCCGGCCGTTCGAGCAGCTTGGCCTGCTCATGCGCCTATCGCGCCTGCTCGCGGCGCTGATGGGCGCCGGCACCGTGGCAGCCGTCTACGCCCTCGCCTGGCGCCTGTACGCCGACCGCCGCGCCGCGCTCTTCGCCGCCCTCGCCGCCGCCGTCATCCACGAGCTCGTCCTGTTCAGCCACTGGGGCAACGTCGACGTCCCGTACCTCTTCTGGTTCGCGTGGTCCATCGTGGCCTTCATCGACATCGTCGACCGCGGCCGGGTGCGGGACTACGCCGCGTTCGGGCTGCTGTCGTCGGCGGCGCTGTCGACCAAGGAGAGCATCGTCGGCGCCTACGTCCTCGTCGGCGCGGCGATCCTCGTCGTCCACGCGCGGCGGGCACTGGCAGCGCGGCCGCCCGGCCAGGCCGCGACGTACGCACTGCAGCGCTCCGTCACCGCCGACCCGCGGTTGACGGTCCTGCTCGTGTGTCTGTTCGGCTTCTACGGCCTCGTGAACAACGTCGTCTTCAACTGGGCCGGGTTTCAGGCCCACGTCGGCCATTGGATCGGCGGCACCGGCATCGACCCGTGGAACGATCGCTTCACCGGCCACGCCGCGCTGTTGGCGACGTTCATGGCGCGTCTGCGCGACGCCGTCGGCTGGCCGTGGCTCGCGGCGGCGGGCGTTGCGGTGGTGTGGGCGACGTGGCGCGACCGGCGGACGGCGTGGGTGCTGCTGCCGGCCGTCTCGTACTACCTGTTCACGATCGCGCCGATCCGGTACGCGTACACGCGCTTCACGCTGCCGGTGGCGATCCTGCTGGCCGTGCCGCTCGGTTGGCTCGCGGCCCGAGCATTCGCTGGCATCGCGATCGATGTGCGCGGCGGGCGGTGGATCGCGCAACGCGTCTTGGCGCTCACGTTGGCTCTCGCCTTTCTTCACGCCTTTCTCTACAGCGTCCACGCCGACGTCATGCTCCTCACGGACGGCCGCTTCGCCGCCGAACGCTGGCTGACGGCCGAGGTGCCGCGCGACGTGGACGTCGTCGCGATCGGCTCGCCAAGCTACCTCCCGCGCCTCGACTGGCTCGGCTACGAGATCGAGCGCCTGGACGATGACGAAGCGTCGCTCGCCGCGGTGCTGGCCGAGGACGCCGACGTCGTCGTCACGACGCGCCGCGCCCGCGCGCCCGGCATCGGCGCCGACGCGACGCTCGTCGACGAGCTCGTCGCGGCCGGCTACACCGTGCGGTACGACGCGGCGAGTCCCGCGCCCCTCGCGCCGCTGCTCGGCACGGCCTACATCGAGTCGCGCGTGAACCCGACGACGGTCATCCTGACGCGGGGGCGAGCCGCGGTGCCGGGCGCGGCACCGTGACCGTGGGCGACGTGACCGATCGGCGGGCCGTACCGGCCGTACCGGTCATCGTCCTCGGCCTCGGCGGCGTCGGGCGCGCCTTGGTGCGGCAGATCGTCGCCGCGCGCCCGGCGCATGCGCGGCGCTTCGGACTGCGGCTCGACGTCGTGGCCGTGGCCGACAGCACCGCGACCGTACGACCGACGTCGCCGGGCGGCGCGCTCGGCGACGACGACCTGCCGGCCTTCCTCATCGCCAAGGGCATCCGGCGATCGTTGTGGGCGATGACGGTCAACCCGTCCTTGCCACGCCACCTCGACTGGTCGGACGACCCGTTCGCCTGGCGCGCCCTCGCCCTGGCGCACGCCATCGTCGTCGACTGCACCGCGACCGACACCCTGACCCCCCACCTCCGCGCCGCCCTCGAGCGCGGCTGGGACATCGTCCTGGCGAACAAGCTGCCGCTCGCCGGCCCACTCGACGACTTCTCGTTCCTGACCGGCAACGGCGTCGACGCCGGCGAGGCCGTCGTGCCCCGCCGCCGCGGCCGCGCGCGCTGGGAAGCCACCGTCGGCGCCGGCGTGCCGCTGATCGCCACGCTCTCGCGCCTCGTCGCGGCGGACGACGCGGTGGCGCGGATCGAGGGCACGTTCAGCGGCACGCTGAACTTCGTCGCCGCCGAGCTCCGCGCCGGCCGGCCGCTGTCGGAGATCGTCCGCGAGGCGATGGCGCGCGGCTTCACGGAGCCCGACCCGCGCACGGATCTCGGCGGTCACGACATGGCACGCAAGGCGCTGATCCTGGCGCGAATGCTCGGCTGGGAGATCGCCTTGAACGATGTAGCCGTCCGCGGCCTCTACCCGCCGGTGTGGGATGACCCGTCGCACGCGGACCACGCCGACGGCGTCGACGCGTTCCTTGAACGCCTCCCCGGCCTCGACGCGCCGACGGCCGAGCGCGTCGCGGCCGCTGGGGCCATGGGCGGCGTCTATCGGCTGGTCGCAACGATCGCCGACGGCCGCGCCGCCGTCACGCCGACGGTGGTGCCCGCCGACAGCCCGCTCGGCCGCCTGACAGGCACGGACAACCTCGTCGCGTTCCACACGCGCTGGTATGACACCGCACCGCTCGTGCTCCAAGGGCGTGGGGCGGGCGTGGAAGCCACCGCGTCCGGCGTGCTCGCGGACATCGTGGAGCTGGCCGCGATGCGCACCGCATAGTCAACGTCGTCCCCTCGTCGTCTTGGTCCCTTCGGTCCCTTCTGCCCCGTCCCATGCCCCCCAACGGAGGATCCCGATGCCCATCGCCTTCGACGAAGCCCGCACCCTCCTCCTCACCTTCCCCGGCGCCGCCGAGGACTTCCCGTTCGGCCCCGAGACGCACGTCTTCAAGGTCGCCGGCAAGGTCTTCGCGATCATGGGCGCTGACTCCGGCCGCCCGGCCAACGTCAGCCTCAAGTGCGACCCCGACCTGGCGCCGCTCCTGCGCGAGCAATACGCCGCGGTCGTGCCCGGCTACCACCTGAACAAGGCGCACTGGAACACCGTCGTGCTCGACGGCAGCGTGCCGGATGAGGAACTGGGCGAGTGGGTGGCGATGTCGTATGACCTGGTGGTGGCGGGGTTGTCGAGGGCGGTGCGGGCGGGGCTGGGGGTGCGGTAGGGAGGGTCGGGTCGATTAGGGGTCCCGGCTGCCGACGACCGGCTGACCGCCTCGCCAGTGGCGCAGAGCGCACGAGGGTGCGAACCGACATCGCATTCGACACACCCTTCGACAACCGCCCCTTGCGCCACCTGCCCCCATCCGACATACTGGCCCCACGCCGGCCCCATCCCCTTCCGCGACGTCGTGGCCGGCCGGGAGGTTCCCGATGCGCCGCTCGTCCCCGCCGCCGTCCGCGGACCGTCGCCCCACGGGCGGCCGTGCCTTCCCGGCCGTCGTCACGACCGCCGTCACGACCGCCGCCGCCATCTCAACGACACTCGCGCTCGCCGTAGCCCTGGCCGCGCTCCCCGCTACACCTCCCGCCCCCATCGCCGCCCAGGCCCCGCGCATCGTACGCTCCCTAGACGCCCTGCCGGCCGGCGCGTACGGCCACGGCCTCGCCCGCATCGCCGCCGACGGTGCGCGCGTCTTCGCGATCGAAGGCGCTCGGATCGCCGTGTTCGACCTCGCCGACCCGATCGCCCCGCGCCCTCTCGGCCACACCGACCCGCTCCCCGACCCGACGCTCATCGCCGCCGGCAGCGGCCTCGTCGCCGTCGTCGTCCATCCGACCGGCGATGCCGGACCGCCCTCCCTCGCCCTCTTCGCAAGCCGCGCCGATCCGCCGACCGCCGCCGGCACCGTGCCGCTCGGCGCGTGCGACGCCGCCAACGTGGCCGTCGCCGGCGCATGGATCGCCGTGGCGTGCGGGGCAGCGGGCGTGCGGATCGTCGACGCGTCCGCGCCGGATCGGCCGGTCATCGCCACAACGCTGCTCGACGCCGAATTGGCACGGGCGGTGGCGATGGACGGCCGGCGGCTGCTCGTCGGCGGTGCGGCCGGCGAGGCGGCGCGGGACGGTGGCTACGCGGCGCTGTACGATGTCGCCGATCCGGCGCGGCCTGTGCTGTCGAGCGACACGCGCTGGCCCGCGCCCGTCGTGGCGGTCGGCCTCGGCAAGGAGCGCGCGTTGGTCGGTTCCCGCGACATGCACTCCATCACACGACTTGCTGTCGTCGACCTCGACGCTGGCATCGCAGGCGGGGGCACGTCAACCAGCCCATGGACCGTCCGAGCCGAGCGCACCTTCGACGGCATTGCCGGCGGCCCGCGCATCGCATCCGACGACGCGCACGCCTTCGCGACCCTTCCGGTCTGGATCCGCGGCGAATCCAAGGTGCTGGACGTCGACTTGACGCGGCCGGACGCGCCGTGGGCGCAGGATCTGCACTTCCCGTGGCACACCGTCGACGTCGCACCGTTGCCGGGCGGCCTCGCGGTCGACGACGGCTATCGCGGTCTCGTGCGCTACGGCCGCGGCACCGACGCGAAGCTGGCCGAGCGGGCAATCGTGCCGACGATCTCGTCGCCGTACGGCGCCGCCACAGACGGCACGCACCTGTTCGTCGCGGATGACGACGACGAGTTCTGGACGCTCGACGTCAACGATCCCGCCGTACCCAGCGTCGTCGGCCGGTCGGCGCTCGGCCCGCCGCTTGGGGGCTGGATGTTCCCGACGTACGGCGGCGGCCTGGCGCTCGGCGCGGGCCGCGCCGTTGCCGTCCGCGGGCCGGCGTTCAGCTCGATCGGCGACGTCGGCCTCGTCGACCTCGCCGACCCGCTACGGCCTCGTCCGCTCGGACGATGGGTGGCGGAGTCGGATCCGGGCATATCCCGCGCGCCGAAGGACACGTACTCCTTCGCCACGACCTCGCGCTACGACCCGATCGACCTCGGCGATCTCGTCCTCATCCCGTCGCACGATGCCGGCGTGACCGTGCTCGATGTCCGCGACCCGGCGGCGCCGACGTTCGCGTCCGTCCTCGCCCGCCAGGGCGGCTGCGGCAGCTGGCGCGGGCGCACTTGGGTCATGGGCAACTGTGACGTGCGCGGCGTCGCCGCCGCGGACCGCACCGTCTACGTCGCCGGCAGCGAAGCCGGCGTCCTGATGTACACGCTCCAGGACGATGGGACGGCGACAGCCGCCGGGACGATCGACGTGCCCGGCGAGGCGTACGACGTCGCGGTTGTCGGCGACGCGCTCCTCGTCGCCGTGTCGTTCGCCGGCGAGCGGAGCGGCCTTCGCGTCATCGACCGATGGACCCTTCAGGCCGTGCGGTCCGTCGAGGGCTTCGCGGCGCTGCGGGTCCGAGTGGCCGGCGACACGGCATACGTCGTCGGCGTGGACCAGAGTGCCGACGTCGTGGGGAGTCGGGAAGCCGTCTGGGCGATCGACATCGCCGACCCGTTCGCTCCGATCGTCCGCGCCCGCATCCCGCTCCCGGCGAGCGTGGATGCCCACCTCCGCCCGGCGCACGTCGCGCGGATCGGCGACGTCCTTGCCGTCGTCGCGGCCTTCGAGGACGGTGAAGGTCCGTCGATCCTGCTGTACCGCCTGTCGGACGGCGAACCGCTGCCGCCGACGGTTGCGCCGCCCGATGTTCATGTGAGCAAGGCGCTGTACGTGCCGATTGCAGGCAGATAGGGCGTCCGCCGCAACGAATCAACGGCTGAAGCCGTTGATTACTCCATCCAGGCAAGTCACATGGTGCGATCACGCCGGATTGGTATTAGGCCACCGCCATCACGCAAACAACTGCCCCACCTCCACCCCAAACCCCGGCAGCACATCCCCCCCGTCCAGCACCTCGCCCTCGCCCAGCACCCGCACGTCGCCGCTCGCATCGTGGACGGTGACGGTGCGGTTCTTGGCGCGGATGACCCATACGAGCGGCGTGCCGGCGCCCATAAAATCGGCCACTTTGGCTGCGACCTCACGCTCGGTGTCGTTGGGCGAGACGACTTCTACTGCAAGGTCGGGCGGGCCTTCGATGAAGCCAGGCTGGTCAAGCGGGTGGTCGCCGCGCGGAAAGGCGAGGTATGAGGCGTCGGGGGCGCGTACCGTGTCCGGGTTGCGCGCCAGAACGAAGCCTGTCTCGGCAGCATACACGCGACCCGTTGGGTGTCGCCGGACGTGATCAACGAGCCAGTAGCCGATGTTGATCCCCACCGCCCCGTGACCGCCGCTGGCTGGCGCCATCTCGATGTACTCCCCCTTGACGAGCTCGGACCGCCCCGCACGGCCCGACCAAGCGGCCAACTCCTCGGCGGTCATCGGCTTGGTCTGGGTAATCATGGGGCATGGTCCTTCGTGCTCTGGCGACGAATCGGGTGATGTGCGCTGGGGGTAACAAGCGACGGGCGAAGGCTAGCGGAGCGTGCACGAGGGTGCAATGGCACCAGTGACGCGTTTGCGACAGCATTGACCCAATCGCCCTCTCTGCGCTATCGTACGACTTCACCGCGCCGCCCGACGGCGCCTACCGCGCCCCGAGCGCGGTTCGCCCACCCCTCCCCGCCCGCCCCCGCCGTCCACGCACGGCGCCGGAGCCGAGGCCATTGCGCACACCCCTGATCGCCGGTAACTGGAAGATGCACAAGACCGTCGCCGAAGCGCGCTCGCTCGCCGGCGCGGTCGTCGATGGCCTGACGATGGCCGCTGTCGATGTACGTGGCGACTGCGATGTCGTCGTCTGCCCCCCGTTCACCGCGCTGGCCGCCGTCGCCGACGTCGTGCGCGGCCGTGAAGCACGCGGCAGCGGCATCCACGTCACCCTCCACGTCGGCGCCCAAGACGCGTTCTGGGGCGACGCGGGCGCGTTCACCGGCGCGGTGGCGATGCCGATGGTGGCCGAGCTCGCCTCCCACGTCATCGTCGGCCACTCCGAGCGCCGCACGCTGTTCGGCGAGACGGACGACGATGTGAACCGCAAGGTCCACGCGGCGTTCGCACACGACCTCGTGCCGATCGTGTGCGTCGGCGAGACGGCCGCGGCGCGGGACGAGGGGCGGGCGGACGACGTCGTCCTCGGCCAGCTCGATGCGGCGACGGCCGGCATCGCACCGGACGAGGCCGAGCGGCTCGTCGTGGCGTACGAGCCCGTCTGGGCGATCGGCACCGGGCGGGCGTGCGATGCCGGTGAGGCGGCGCGCATCGCAGCGCTGGTGCGGGTGCGGTTGGCCGGGGCGTTCGGCGACCCCGTCGGCCGAAGCGTGCGCGTGCTCTACGGGGGCTCGGTCAACCCCGGCAACATCGCCGCCTACCTGGCTGCCGACGATGTCGACGGCGCGCTCGTCGGTGGTGCGTCGCTCGATGCAACGAGCTTCCTCGCGCTGGTGCACGCCGCGCGGACATGATCGCCCAGTGTCGAACCGACCAGTGTCGAACCGACCAGTGTTGAACCGCCCAGCTTTGAATCACCCGACGTCGGACCGTCCGACGTCGGATCATCTGACGACATATCACCCAAATGCGACGCGATCGCGAACGCGCGACGCCGTCGCAAACACCTGAACCTAAGGACAGACACACTTGAGCGCCAAACTGCGCATCATCCCCCTCGGGGGCTTCGGCGAGGTCGGCCGCAACCTGACGGCCATCGAATACGACTCTCAGATCATCATCATCGACTGCGGGCTCATGTTCCCGGAAAGCGACATGCCCGGCGTCGACCTCATCCTCCCCAACTTCACCTACCTCCAGGACCACGTCGACAAGGTCCTGGCGTACTTCATCACGCACGGCCACGAGGACCATCACGGCGCCCTGCCGTTCGTCCTGCCCCACGTCCCGGCGCCCATCTACGCCACCGCCCTGACGCGCGGCCTCATCGAGGTCAAGCTGAAGGAGCACGGCCTGCTGTCCATGGCCGAGATCCACACGATCACGACCGAGGACGTCATCGACATCGGCCCGTTCCATGTCGAGCCGTTCCGCGTCAGCCACAGCATCCCGGACACCGTCGGCTTCGCCGTCGACACGCCGCTCGGGCTGATCGTCCACACCGCCGAGTACAAGTTCGACCTCACGCCCGTCAACGGCGAGACGACGGACATCCACCGCCTGGCCGAGTACGGCCAGCGCGGCGTGCTCGCGCTCCTCAGCGACAGCACGAACGCCGAGCGACCCGGCCACACGCCGTCCGAGGCGATCGTCCGCGAGACGCTCGAGCGCGTGTTCGAGCGCGCGCCGGGGCGGATCATCATCAGCACGTTCGCCAGCAACATCAGCCGCGTCCAGGAGACGCTGAACGTGGCCGCCGAGTTCGGGCGCAAGGTGGCGCTCGTGGGCCGGTCGATGGAGAACAACTGCCGGATGGCCCTCGAGCTCGGCTACCTGAAGGCCGAGCCGGGCCTCATCGTCAGCTTGCGCGATCTCGAGAAGCTGCCGCTGGACGAGGTCGCGATCGTCTGCACGGGCACGCAGGGCGAGCCGACGAGCGCGCTCGTGCGGATGGCCAACGACAATCACCGCGACGTCAGCCTGATCAAGGGCGATACCGTTGTCCTCTCCGCCACGCCGATTCCGGGCAACGAGGAGCTCGTCCACCGGACCCTCAACGAGCTCTTCCGGCACGGCGCCGACGTGCTGTACTCGGCCCTGTCACCGGTCCACGTCTCCGGTCACGCGAACCGCGAAGAGCAGAAGCTCATGCTGAAGATCGTCGCACCGCGCTACTTCCTGCCCAACGGCGGCGAGCACCGCATGCTCTGCCTGCACGGCCGGATGGCCAAGGACCTCGGGATGGCGGACGAGGACATCTTCATCCTCGAGAGCGGCGACGCCGTCGAGTTCGATGGTCAGGGCGCCACGAAGGTGCTCAAGGCCGCCAACGGCGAGTACATCTACGTCGACGGCAAGAGCGTCGGCACCGTCACCGAAGCCATTCTGCGGGATCGCCGGCAGCTGGCGAGCAGCGGCTTCGTAACCCCGATCATCGTCATCGACCGCAAGACGCGCCGCTTGGTCGCCGATCCCGAGATCGTGACCCGCGGCTTCGTCATCTACAAGAACTCGGCGGAGCTGATCGCCGAGCTCGTCGTGCATGTCACCGGCGTCGTCGACCGCGCCGCCGAGGGCGTGCCGGCGAGCGCACCGTCCGGCGGCCGGCGTGACCGCGGCCGCGACTTCGACCGGGGCCGCGACGGCGACAGCGACCGCGAGGCGGCCGACGAAGGCGGCGGGGCCGGCACGAACCGCGGCGGGGCGACGGCGGAGCTGGCGGAGCGGGTCAAGAACTCGCTGTCCGGCTTCGTCCAGGACCGGACCGGGCGGCGACCGATCGTGCTGCCGATCGTCATCGAAGTCTGACGCGCTGTCGGCCTAGTCCTACACAAACCCGCGCGGCCGGCCGGTAGCGGCCGGCCGCGCGCTCCCTTATGCTCGTTATCGACGCGCGGCCCCCATGGCACCCCCCCTCTTTCCATGGCACCGCGACCGTCGCGGCCCCTGCAGTGGCTGGGGGACGGCCGTCGAGCACAAAAGGAGATGGACGATGAACTCGGACACGATCAAAGGCGACTGGAAGCAGATGCGCGGCCAGGTCAAGGAAGCGTTCGGCAAGCTGACCGACGATGACCTGCTCGTCGCCGAAGGCAACGTGGAGCAGTTGACCGGCGCCATCCAGAAGCGCTACGGCTACACGCGCGAACAGGCCGCCCAGGAGTGGACTGCGTTCACCGAGCGCACCGCCAACGGAACGGCGAACACCGCCGACGCCGTTCGCGGCCGAGCAGCGAACGCTGCGGAGCACGTACGCGGTGCGGCGGCGAGCGCCGTTGACGCCGTGCGCGGCGCCGCCGGCAACACCGCCGATGCCGTGCGCGGCGCGGCGGCCACCGGTGCTGCCGCGGCAAGCGAGGCAGCGGCAAAGGCGGCACGCGTCATCGACCCGACCACCAACAAGGACGCCCGCCCCGAGCGTCGAGACCGCTAGTCACGCGGCGGCCGTCGATGCAACGCGTTTCGACGCATGCCATTTGCCTCGTATTTGTCCCGTCCGGCCTCGGTGCGCGGGGTCCATTGAACACAAGTTTTGTGCGCTCAACGGCCTCCCAACCGTGACCGACTTCGGAATTTGCAGCGCGCGAAGTCGGGGCAGCTTGCCCCGACTTCGCGCCGTTGTCGTTCGCATGACCACGTACACGCAACCAAGCGCCTCCTCGCTGAGGCCGTCCAACCACCGTGCGGTCGCCACCACTGGGTTGCTTACCATGTCTGTCGCGACCGAGCCCATCGTGGTGATGATCCTGGAGGACGGACTGCTCCTTCGGCAGCGCCTCGTCGAGATGATCCGTACCGTCGAGGGCATCGACGTCATCCTTGAGGCCGGTGATGCGCCGACCGCCGTTGCGCTGGCCAGGCAGCATAGGCCGCACGTCGTCGTGCTGGACATCCGCGTGCCGGGCGACGCCGCCATGCGCAACGGGCTCGACGTGCTCAGGGAGATCAAGCGCTTCGCCCCGCTCACGGGCGCCATCGTCCTGACGAACCTCTCTTCGGCACCCTACGCCCACCAGGCCAGCCATCTCGGCGCCGACGCCTTCCTCGACAAGTCCACCGAGTTGGACGAGCTGCTACCGACCCTCGAGGGCCTGATCGCCCAGTGGCGCGACCGGGGCTCGGCGATCCTTGGCTAGTCCACCGCCACTTTCGAGGCAGACCGAATGATCTATGGCAGCTTGCGCGTAAGGGTCCTGGCAGTCGTCCTGCTGACGCTCGTGCCCACCCTCGTGGTCCTGATTGCCCTGAATCGGCCGATCATCGAGCACAACCTGTACGGCAACGTCATCGGCCTGGTGGGCGGCGGCATGCTGGCCGTCGCCATCGCCTGGGTCGGCGCGGGCTCGATGATCTCACGGCCGGCCGAACGCGTCGTGTCGGCCGCGCGGCGGCTGCGGGACGGGGATACATCCGCACGCGCGGCGCTCCGCGATCGCAGCGAGCTGGGCGAGATGGCGCGGACGTTCGACGAGATGGCCGAGGCGCTGCGGTCACGCGAGCGGGATCTGGAGCTGCTGAACGCCGAGCTCGAGGAGCGCGTCGCCCATCGCTCTGCGGCGCTCGAGCGGGCGAACGGCGAGCTGAGCGCATCTCAGGCCGAACTGCGGCGCCTGTCGCACGAGCTGCTCGACGTCGTGGAGGTGGAGCGGCTGCGCTTGTCCCGTGAAGTACACGACCAGATCGGCCAGGCGCTGACCGGCATCAAGATGGACGTCGCCGAGGCGCGTCAACGCCTGGCCGCGGATGACGTGGCCGGGGCGAACAAGCGGCTGGCGGCAGCGATCGAGACCGTCGACGACACGGTCCAATTGGCCCGCCGGATCGCGCTCAACCTCCGCCCGAGCCTGCTCGACGACTGCGGCCTGACGGCGGCGGTGCAGTGGCAGCTGGAGGAG
>Ga0138256_10006857_pt1 | contig 12039 bp, 9 predicted proteins | sample KNB2016incub_MG_FD_105486 | JGI IMG/M metagenome (GOLD analysis project Ga0138256, IMG submission 105486) | Active sludge microbial communities from wastewater in Klosterneuburg, Austria - KNB2014incub_MG | ecosystem: Engineered > WWTP > Activated sludge > Unclassified | place: Austria... | reverse complement strand
CGGGGCCATCTGCACTTCATGGCGTCAACAACGCTCGACCATCACCGCCAGGTCATCCGAAACCGCACCCTCACCGCCGAATGGCGCCGCCGAATAGGTGCGCATCTATGCCGCCGTCAACAGCTGGAGGGCGTTGGTCTGACCAGGGCCACGGCGGCGCTGGAGCGGGGGTACGTGAAGGGGCAGTCAGCGGGCGCCGACAGCGCACGGACTGCCGTGAGCCGCTCGCGCAAGCCTCGGATGCCGGTTTGCCCCCGCTCCGCACAAGCCGCCGAGATGAGTCCCCGCATTGAGTTTCATCAACTCCGGCGGTGCCGGGAAGTGGTATCTCAATGCGTGGCCAGGGGCTGTTTAAGTGTCTGTACGGATCCGGAGTGTGGGCAGTTCCATGGCCCGGGCGGGTGACTCTGGGAGTGTGGTCATGGGCGTGTCTGATGACGTTGAAGCCGAGGCGCCTGCGCAAGTGCTGGCGCTGATCCTGTCGGCCGATGGTTCGGTGAGCGAGCGGGCGCTGGGCTTGCTCGACGAGCTCGGTGCATTCGATCTGCTGGGCGTGAGCCGCAAGAGGTTCATCGAACTGGCTCGCGATTGCAGTTGCAGGATCGACCCTGGCCTGTGCGAACGTTCGTGGCTGTCCGACGAAGACATCGGGTGGATCGAAGCCCTGCTCGATGCCGTACGCCAGCCGGACGATCGCATCCTGGTCTGCCGCCTGGCTGCCGCGGCGATGGAGGACGACGGGCTGGTGACGCATGGCGCGCGCCTGGTGTTGGACCATGCCCTGGCGCACTGGCGGATCGATGCGGGGACTCTGCCGCCGGCGAGCCGGAAGGCTCGCGCCGGCTGATCCGTGGTGGGCCAGGAGCGCAATTCAGTCCCTGGGTTTCGGCTTGTTTCATCAGAGAGGTGACCATGTTTCCCGGTGACGCTGACGTCGAACGTGCCGTGGCCGAACTCGGCCTCGCCCTGCCCGAGCGGTTGAAGCCGCTGGCGCGGATTGCATACGACTACCGTTGGTCCTGGTCGGCTGATGGCGCGGCGGTCTTCCGCGCGATCGACCCGGATTGCTGGGAACGCACGCACGCCAACCCGCGACGGCTGCTCACCGAGACCGGTCGCCAGCAGCTCGAGCACGCTGACCGGGACGCCCCGTTGGTGGCCCGCATCGAACGTCTGGCGAGCGAGCTGCGCGACGATCGCCAGCGGCCCTGGCGCGCGGGGGCGATCAGCCCGCAGCATCCGGTGGCCTTCTGCTGCGCCGAGTTCGGTGTGCATGGCTCCTTGCCCATCTACTCCGGCGGGCTGGGCATCCTGGCCGGCGACATCCTGAAGGAGGCCTCCGACCTGGCGCTGCCGATGGTCGGCGTCGGCCTGATGTACCGCACGGGCTACTTCCACCAGCGCATAGACGTCACCGGCTTCCAGCACGAGTACTGGCTCGACGCCGATCCGGAGCGGCTGCCCTGCGTCAGGGTCACCGGTGCCGATGGACAGCCGTTGACGGTGACGGTGCCGATCGATGCCGAGGATGTCGTCGCGCAAGTCTGGCGGGTCGATGTCGGGCGAGTGCCTCTGTATCTGCTCGACACCGACCGGCCAGAGAACAGCCCCCTCGGCCGCTGGGTGACTTCGCGCCTGTACGAGAGCAACCGCGCGATCCGGCTGGCGCAATACGCCGTGCTCGGCGTGGGCGGCGTGCGCGCCCTGCGCGTGATGGGCATCCAGCCCGGCGTGGTCCACCTCAATGAAGGCCACCCCGCGCTGGGCGTCTTCGAGCTGCTCGCGCAGGCCCGGGCCGGGCAGCCGGTCGGCGATGACGACGCGGCCTGGCGACGCGTGCGCGAACAGGTCGTGGTCACCACCCATACGCCGGTTGCAGCGGGCAACGAAACCTATTCCCGCGACGAGTTGCTGGCGATGCTGGGCCGCATCGCCGACCTGGCGGGCGATCGCGAACGCTTCCTGTCCATGGGCCGCATCGACCCGGCCGACCGCGACCAACCCTCGGGCCTGACGGCGCTGGCACTGCGCGCCAGCCGCCACGCCAACGGGGTCAGTCAGCGCCACGGCCAGGTGGCTCGCGGCATGTGGCAGCCTCTGTTTCCTGGGCGCGCGGTGGAAGGTGTGCCGATCGACCATGTCACCAACGGCGTTCATGTGCCGACCTGGCTGCAGGGGCCGATGCGCGAACTGCTCGACCGCCACCTGGGGCCAGGCTGGCTGGCGCGCGCCGACCGGGCCGAAACCTGGGCCCCGGTCAACGACATTCCTGGCGCCGAGATCTGGGCCGCGCGCTGCGCTGCGCGCCGGCATCTCGTCGGGATGATCACCCGCCGCGCGATGGGTGACCGGCTGCGCCGCGGCGAGCCGCTCGACTACGCGTCGGCTGCCGGCGACGGCTTCGACAACGGGCGGCTGACGATCGGCTTCGCGCGTCGGCTGGCAACCTACAAGCGGCTGCACCTGGTGGCGCTGGCGCCCGAGCGCGCGGTCGCGCTCGTCGGCGGCGAACGCCCGGTGCAGTTCGTCTTTGCCGGCAAGGCCCACCCCGCCGACCACGAGGCGAAGGAAGTGGTGCGCCGGCTGTTCGCGCTCAAGGCCGCCCCCGGCGTCTCGGGGCGCACCGCGTTCCTGGAGGACTACGACATCGCGCTCGCAGGCCAGTTGGTGGCGGGTTGCGACCTGTGGGTCAACCTGCCGCGACCGCCGCTCGAGGCCAGCGGCACCAGCGGGATGAAATCGGTGCTCGGCGGCGGCCTTCAGCTGTCGGTGCTGGACGGCTGGTGGGCGGAAGCCTACGACGGCAGCAACGGCTGGGCGATCGACGGCCGCGTGGATGCCGACCACCAAGCGCAGGACCTGCGCGACGCCAACACGCTGTTCGAACTGCTCGAGCGGCAGGTGGTACCGATGTTTCACGAGCGCGATGCAGCCGGCATCCCACAACGCTGGGTCGCGATGATCCGCCGCAGCCTCGTGACCAACGGACCGCGCTTCTCGGCCACGCGAATGCTGTGCGAGTATGCCGACCGGATCTACTGCAACGGTTGACGAGCGCCGAGCGGATGCAAAAAGCCGCGGCGGCGGGAAGCTGAAAGCCAACGTGGCCGCCCCGAGCGGCTGGTGATCGACAAGATCCTCACACATCCGGGAGTCGCAGCCATGACGGTACGGCCGAACGAGGAAGTGCGGCAAGTGAACAGACATGCCGACCCGCTGAGTGCCGGCGCCAGGGACATCCGGCGCGCGGCGCAGATTCTGGCCAGCCGGGTTCCCGGGCGCCTGGCCCCGCTGGCCGAAGTGGCCTACAACTTCAGCTGGACGTGGCGGCCGGATGGGGAGCCGGTCTTCCGGAGCATCGATGCCTATCGTTGGCGCCTGTGCCGGCAGAATCCGGTGCGCCTGCTGCAGGAAGCGCCGGAGGAGTCGCTGGAACGTGCGGCGATGACGCCGTCGCTGGTCGCGCGCGCCGAGGCGCTTCGCGACGCGATGGAGGCCGACAAGGGGAGGCCTCTGCGCGAAGCCGGCGACGCGACGGCCGAGCACCCGGTGGCCTTCTTCTGCGCCGAGTTCGGCCTGCATCGCTCGCTGCCAGTCTACTCGGGCGGGCTGGGTGTGCTGGCCGGCGACATCCTGAAGGAGGCGTCCGATCGGGCTTTGCCGCTGATGGGCATCGGGCTGATGTACCGGCAGGGCTACTTCCACCAGCGGGTCGACGCCGGCGGTTGGCAGCATGAGTATTGGTACGGCACCGATCCCGAACGTCGCGCCTGTGCGCGCATCACCGGTGGGGATGGGCTGCCGCTGGTGCTCAAGGTGCCCGTGTGGGAAGAGGAGTTGGCCGCGCATGTCTGGCGCGTGGATGTCGGCAAGACACCGCTCTTCCTGCTCGACACCGACCTGCCGGAGAACACGCCGAAGCAGCGTTTCATCACGGCCCGTCTCTACGAGGGCAACCGGCAGATCCGGCTGGCGCAGTACGCGCTGCTGGGCGTCGGCGGCGTGAAGCTGCTCGAGGCGCTGGGTATCGAGCCGGGCATCATCCACATGAACGAAGGTCACCCGGCCGCCGCGACGCTGGAACTGGTCGGACGGGAGGTGGCGCGGGGCATCCCCTTCAAGGAAGCCTGCGATCGGGTGAGCCGACGCGTCGTCTTCACGACCCACACGCCGGTGCCGGCGGGAAACGAGACCTACACGCGCGAGGAGGTCGAACAGGTCATGCCGCATCTGAACGCGCAGTTCGGCATGAATGTCGAAAGCGTTCTGGGGCTTGGCCGCTACGAGCCGGGCAACCCGCACGAACCGTTCGGGATGACGGCGCTGGCCATCCGCATGAGCCGGTCCACCAACGGCGTCAGCCGCATTCACGGCGAGGTTTCGCGGCGCCTGTGGCATTCGCTGTTTCCCGGCCGCAGCCTCGAACAGGTGCCCATCCGGCATGTCACGAACGGCGTGCATATGTCGTCGTGGATCGGACCTGCCATGCGCCGGCTGCTGGACCAGTATCTGCCGCGCGGCTGGCATGCAGCGGAGCAGATCACCGATCCCGACACCTGGAAAGCGGTGGACGACATTCCCGACGAGGACATCTGGGCGGTGCGCCGCGCAGCCAGCAAGCGGCTCGTGGGCTGGGTCAGGTCGAAGACCGTCACCGACCGGCTGACCCGGGGCGACACGATGGAATACGTGATGAAGGCGGCCAACGCCTTCGATCCGGACGTGCTGACCCTGGGCTTTGCGCGTCGTGTGGCGACGTACAAGCGGCTGCATCTGCTGATACAGGACCGCGAGAGGTTCCTGCGCCTGCTCGAAGGCCCGCGCCCGATGCAACTGCTGTACGCGGGCAAGGCACACCCGAACGACGACGAAGCCAAGCGGTTGATCGTGCAGTTCTTCGGTCTGAAATCCGATCCGCGGACCGGCGGGCGGGTGGCTTTCATGGAGGACTACGACATGGGGCTCGCGGGCATCCTCACCGCCGGCTGCGACGTCTGGGTCAACTTGCCGCGGCCCCCGCTGGAAGCGAGCGGCACCAGCGGCATGAAGGCGGCATTCAGCGGCACCTTGAACCTGAGCGTTCTGGATGGCTGGTGGGCCGAGGCCTACGACGGCAGCAACGGCTGGGCGATCGACGGCACCGAGGACCCGAACGCCGAGGCCAAGGACGCTCGTGACGCCGCTGCGCTTTTCGATCTGCTGGAGCGGGAGGTGATTCCGCTCTACTACGACCGCGACCTGCAGGGCATTCCGCGCGGCTGGGTGGCGCGCATCAAGGCCTCGCTGCGCACGATCGGACCGCGCTTTTGCGCCACGCGCATGCTGGACGAGTACGTGCGCGACATCTACACGACGAACTGACCGCGGCAGCCTGCTTCGCGCACGCGGCGGCGCGGGCGTATGCGGCGGCGGCATACGGGCCTGCATGCAGTCCGGCCGTGTGGCCGCGCGTATGGCCGGGCATGCAATCGACGGCGACCGGGCGCGGCAAGACTGACGAGCGTTCCCGAAGTCGTCGCCTCGCCGTCGCGTGCGCGAAGCAGGCTGCGCTCGCGCCGGCGAAGCGCTCGAACGTCAGATCTTGCGGCGCAACTCGCGGCGAAGGATCTTGCCGATATTGGTCTTTGGCAGCGGGTCGCTGCGGAATTCAACGATCTTGGGCACCTTGTAGGCCGTCAGGTGCTTGCGGCAGTGGTCGATCAAGTCGGTTTCGGCCAGCGCCGGATCCTTGGGCACCACGACGATCTTCACCAGCTCGCCCGACATCTCGTCGGGCTCGCCGACGGCGGCAACTTCGAGCACGCCGGGGTGCATCGCGACAACGTCCTCGACCTCGTTCGGGAATACCTTGAAGCCCGAGACGTTGATCATGTCTTTCTTGCGGTCGGTGATCTTGACGAAGCCACGTTCGTCCATGGATCCGACGTCGCCGGTGCGCAGCCAGCCGTCGGCCGTGAACACCTTGGCCGTCTCGTCGGGGCGATTCCAGTAGGCCTTCATCACCTGCGGGCCGCGCACGCAGATCTCACCGATCTCCCCGAGCGGCACGACGCGGCCCTGGTCATCCATTGCGGCCACCTCGGTCGAGGGGAGCGGAAGGCCGACCGTGCCTGTCCAGTCGATGATGTCGAGCGCGTTCGAGGTCACCACCGGTGCGGTCTCCGTCAGCCCGTAGCCCTCGACCAGGGGCACCCCCGTGCGCTCCTTCCAGCGCTGGGCCACGACGCGTTGCACCGCCATGCCGCCCGCGGCCGCCACCTTGACGTGGCCGGTGTCGACCTGCTCGAAGTCGGGGTGATTGAGCAGCGCCGCGTAGAGCGTATTGACGCCGATCATCATCGTGAACGGCGTGCGCCTTAGCGTGTCGATGAAGTCGGCGAGCTCGCGCGGGTTGGTGATCAGCACGACTTGCGCACCGATCTTCATGTTCACCAGCGTCATGGTCAGCGCGTAGACGTGGTACAGCGGCAGCGGGATCACCGCCACCTCCTCGCCGTCGACGAGGTCGCGCGCGATCCACGCCCCGAGCTGCTGCACGTTGGCGACCAGGTTCGCGTGCGTCAGCATCACGCCCTTGGCCACGCCGGTCGTGCCGCCGGTGTACTGAAGGAACGCGATGTCGTCGGGTGCGAGCGCCACGTTGTCCAGGGTCAGGTGGTTGCCCTCGCGCAGTGCGGCGTTGAACTCGACCGTGTCGGGAATGTGCCACTGCGGCACCATGTGCTTGACATACCTGACGACGGCATTGACCAGCAACTCCTTGACGATCGGGAACATGTCGCCGACCTCGGTCGTGATGACGCGCAGCCTGAGTTCCGGGTTCTTGCGCAGCACTTCCTCGAGCGTGTGAGCGAAGTTCTCCAGCACGACGATGGCTGTCGCTCCCGAGTCCTTCAGCTGGTGCTCGAGCTCGCGCGCGGTGTACTGCGGGTTCGTGTTGACGACGGTGAATCCGGCACGAAGGGCGCCGAACAGTGCGACCGGGTATTGCAGCAGGTTGGGCAGCATGATCGCGAGGCGTTCGCCCTTCTTCATGCCCAGCTTGTGCTGCAGGAAGGCGCCGAATGCGCGGCTCGCGTGCTCGAGCTCTTGGTAGGTCATCGACACGCCCATATTGGCGTACGCGGGTCGGCCGGCGAAACGCTCGCAACTGCGCTCGAAAACCTCCTGCAGTGACGCGTAGGCGTGCACATCGATCTCGGGCGCGATGCCCTCGGGATACTGGTTCAGCCACACCTTCTCGATGTTGCCCATCGTTGTGCTCCTCGCGCACTGGGCGGGTTGCTGTCCACTCCACAGCGGGCATGGCTACCGCCAATGAACGCTTTGTCATTCTGCGACGCACCGGGCTGCCCGGACATGAGCAAAGTCAACCCTCGACGCGCGCCGTCACCCCAGCGGGATTGTTCGGACTGGTGCTGCCCCGTGACGCCAAAGCTGGCCTCAGCCCCACCTCCAGCACCGGGACTTGGGCGATGCCGGCCGTCTCTTGCATCTCTTTGTCCAGCGCCAGCCTGGGCAGTGGCCTGACGCCGGGCAGCGTCGAGGCGCTGGAGCGCAACCGCTGGACCGTCGTCGGCCGCCGGGCGCTGCACTCCTTCATCGCCGAGCGACCTGGCCACGCCTTGGAATTGCTGGCCAAGGTCATCGCACCCGCGCGCGTAGCCCGACGGTCAGCGACCGAATTACCCGGATCATTGGCCCGTCCAGGACGGCCACAGGGCTGCCCGCGGTGGGGCAACTGGCGGATTCTTGGATTGATGATCCAGTTCTCTTGACCTCCGGGAGGGTGCCAGACCTCGAAGAAGAAGATCCCCAGGGCTATCGCCTGAGTCAGCATTGCCGCCAGCATTTCGACGGCTCCACGGTCAGCTGAGGGGCGTTGGCCACCCGCGATCAGTCGCCGCTGAAGGTCAGCTGACCATCCTATCGGCGACATGCCGGCCTCAGGCACAGGACCGTCGTCCCTATTGACCAGATCTGGTTGTGCCCCGCTCGATGGCGCGTTCGACCAGCATGTCCGCATACTTCGGGCAGTCGAAACCACCGATCCACCTGGCACAAGCGCGCTCCGAATCCCTACCTGCCCAGGCGCCGCATCCGGCTGGCGACGTAGAGGCCAGTGGCCACCGTGTCAATTTGCTGGAAAGATGCGATGACTCCGCGGGGCGGTGGGCGAGGCGGTCTTCGGTGCCATCGTCGGCGGTCGAGGCGCGCGCCGCGGGTTCATTGCAGGCGGTGCGCAGGGCGCGATCGCCTCGGGGGCCTGCAACCCGGCCGACCGGGACCACGCCTGCCGCCGCGCCTTCCACGACTGCATGCACGGCCACCGCCGCTGATCTAGATCCACAGGACCCCATGAACATGGACCCGCAACGCCGACTTGCTCCGACCCGCCCGCTGGCCGCCGCTTCGCGGTACCTGCCGATGGCACTGGGCGAAGTGAGCGCATGACGGGGTCGAGGCCACCGCGCACACCGTGCGATGGTCTCCGAAGGGCATGAAGATCGAAGCGCTGTTTGCAGCCGTTGCCTGAGACGTTGCCAGCGCAAGCCGGCATTCCGGGCATCCCCGGTGCCCGTCACTGGGGCGACATGCACCCCTCCGGCTTCGACACCTGGCTGAAGCTGACCGACGCCGAACTGGCCGCCGACTTCAGCGGCATCATGAATCGCCCGCACCACTACCTGTCGCTGTCCGGCGGCGGTGCCGACGGCGCCTACGGTGCGGGCATCCTGGCCGACTGGACGGCGTCGTCACGTCGCAGGTCTTCGTCTATCCGACCGGGCTCGACTGGCGTCGGGTCAAGCAGCGGCTGGCGGTGGAGGGGCCGCCATCGCTGTACGTCATCAACAACAACCGCGGCCTCCTGGCCTGGGAGACCGCGCCGCGCCGGGTGCTGCCGATCCTGCTGCGTTCGGTGGACTCGCTCATCCGCACCCAGGGCATCGGCGACCTGGCCCAGATCTACCTGCTGGCGCAGCGCGACGGCCTGCGCTTCAACCTGGCCTACATCCCGGCCAGCTTCAAGGAGCAGCCGCAGGAGAAGTTCGACCCCGTGTACATGCGCAAGCTGTTCGAGTTGGGATTCGAACGAGCGAGCGCGGGTTACCCGTGGACCACAGGGCCGCGCCGTTGACCCTGGACGGACCTGCGATGCAGCCTCTGCGGGCCAACGCGGACCCGCCGGCAGACTCGACCACCCCCAGCCCCGAGGCGCGTTCCTGGCAGTCGCAGTCGTCCGCTCGACACCTGCGGTCTTGCTTGCAGCAACGACCTGCGTGCCGGCGCCCGGCCCTCGCGTTGCCCGCCCGGCGCCAACGACCCGCCTGTTCGCGTCGGGCTCGAGTACCGTGTCGGCAAAGGGCCTGCGCTGGCCGCGGCGAAAAGTCGCGACGTCAGCGCCCAGGCGCCGATGCCGTCCCGGCAACGGGCACCGCGGATGACGCGAGATCCTGCGCCACGAGTTGCACGATCTGCTGCTCGATCAGCGGCCAGAACGGATTGCTGCGCAACCGGGTGAACGCCCCGAGCGGAAACACGAGCGCACCATTCTCGCCGCGCAGCGTCAGCGATCCAAACGACGGCAGACCGTTTGCGCCGCTGCCGGGCAGGTGGCCGTAGACCGGATCGTCCGGCCGGAACGGCAGCGCGACGTGGCCGAGCGACACCACATCGCTCGGCCAACGCAGCGCCGGTGCGGCAGGCACCGGTGTCTCGCCCGCCTTCGGCGCCGACACCGCGTCGGTCGGCAGCAAGGTTGTCACCCGCACCTCGAGCGTGCTCGCATCCAGGTTTCGCACCAGCGTCAGTCGGTAGCGGCGCGGTGCTGCGATCACCTGCGCAAGCTGCGCGCGCAGCGCGTCGTTGGCCACCGCCTCCAACCCGCTGACGCGGTTGACGTCGAACAGCACCAGCTCATGCACTGGGCGGTCGAGCCGGGCAAACACGCGCTCGATCAGTGCACGGCTGCCTAGCGTGGAGTCGACCAGCGACTGCCAGGCGATGATCGGCGGCAGTTCGCCGAGCCGGCCGCGCTGCACGGCGCGCTCGAACAGCGCCTGCAACTCGAGCGTGGCGCGGCGCACCTGGCGCGTGGCGTTGACCGGAAACGAGTTGAACTTGTACGGGTCGTACTCGGGCGCCAGCTCTTGCCACTTGACCTTCTGCAGCGCCGGCACCGGCAGCACGGCGCCGAGATCCAGCAGGTTCACCAGCCCTGCGACCGGCGCGACCTCGATCGCCGGCGCGATGAGCAACAGGCGGTCGGGCCGGCGCAGCGTGGCGTCGTCGAGCGCCTCGAGCGCGTGGATGAACGCGAGCGTGCCGCCGGTGGAGTAGCCGCCCAGGTAGAAAGCCGCGCCGGGTGGCGTGCGCGCGGCCACGTCGCGCACCGCCATGCGTACCGCGGCGTGCCAGTCCGCGAAGCGCATGCGGGTCAGCATCGACGGCAGCGTGCCGTGGCCGGGCAGGCGCAGTGCCGTGACCTCGAAACCCTGCGCCTGCAGCGTTTCCGCGAGCGCGCGCACCGAGTAGGGCGAGTCCGTCAACCCGTGCAGCAGCAATGCGGACCCGCGCGCCGGAAGCGCGGTCGCGGGCAGGCGATAGGACCTATTGAACGGCGCACCACCCGAAAGCCGTTGCCCGGCACCGGACGGATCGAAGCGGCTGGCCGCGTAGCGCGGCTCGTCGGCAAAGGCCGCGGCGGCCTGCGCCGTGCGGCTGAACAGCGCAACCTCCAACGCCTGGTAGCCGGCGAAATCCAGATCGGCGTGCACGGTGGCCCGGTACTCGCCGTCGAGCATCTCGGTGTGCCACGGGTCCAGCGGGGGCAGCAGCAGAAGCGTGTACAGAGCGAAGCCGGCGGCCACGGCCAGGGCCGCTGCGCCGAGAACCAGTGCCAGGCGCCCGGTCCAGCGCAGCGCGAGGCGTGTGGGGTTCAGGCGTCGAGGTCGCATGCGCGACACCCATAGGAGCATCGATCACCGCCGGCGTCGGCGGCGGCCTGGTGCCCCGTGTGCCGCATGGGCGACGTGTCCGACGCGGCGCCGCGGCGGGGTCGGGTTCGCGCGCGGTTACTTGCGCACTCCACGCACCTGTTCGAGCACGCCCAGCGCCTTGTCCGCGGGCTTGTCGATGCAGCCGTCGATCAGGCGGTCGGTGGCCTCGGCCAGACCCTTCACAGGCAGAAGCTGCTGGTTGATGCGACCGCTGACGAAGCCGTGCAGATACAGGATCGTGAAGTCGCGCTCGTCGCCGCTCAGGCGCAGCAGCGTGCGGCAGTCGAGTTCGCCGATCGCCGCCTGGCGCGGTGCGTCGGGCGTGGGCGTGCCTTGGGCTTGGGCGGCGGAGATCGGAAGGGAGAAGACGAGCACAGCCGCGAGGGCGACGAGGGGTCTATGAGTCATCGGGGTTCCTGTGATGCGTTGACGGGTGGGAAGACCGGCCGGACACCGCGCTTCAGCGGCGAAATCCCAGCATGCAGTCGTCGTAGGCGAGTTGATACGCGATCTCGCGCTGCTGGCGCGCGCGCGCGCCGGAGGCCACGGCGCCCAGTCCGCCACCGGCCAGGGCGCCGCGACGCGCGCCCTTGCCGCCGCCGACGATCGCGCCGAAGACGGCACCGCCGACAGCGCCGCGGACGGCGCCGCCGGCGACACCGGCGCCTTGCGGCACATACCACTCGGCCTGGTCGCGGGCGTACAAGTTGCACTCGTACGGCCGTCCGCCACGAAAGCCGCGCGGCGGCTCAGGATAGCCGTGCGGCGCTGGCCGGTAGGCCGGGGGGCCGGGGCGGTAGCCCGACTGTGCCGCCACGGGATAGCTGGCAAGCAGGCACAGCGCGGCAAACAAGGCTGCGCCGCTCGTGAGGCCCGCGCGGTGCGGGCTCGGTCGATGGGTCATCGGTACTCCGTCGGACGCCCTGCGGATGGCTGCGCGCGTGAGCTGGCGCAGCGGTGCCCACACGGCCAAAAAAGTGAACGAAGCTTAGAGCCCGGGCGCAGGGCCCTGCAATGGCGATCGGCCCATTTTGGGCCG
>Ga0138256_10006856_pt1 | contig 12039 bp, 9 predicted proteins | sample KNB2016incub_MG_FD_105486 | JGI IMG/M metagenome (GOLD analysis project Ga0138256, IMG submission 105486) | Active sludge microbial communities from wastewater in Klosterneuburg, Austria - KNB2014incub_MG | ecosystem: Engineered > WWTP > Activated sludge > Unclassified | place: Austria... | reverse complement strand
ACCGGAGCCTGCCCCGTTCTTGAAACGGGGTCAAGCCCGGTATGACGATTGAATGATATTTTATTTACTAATTTTTAAAAGAGAAGCCTCGAAACTCAGAGACAACTTCATTTATCGCCCATATTCATCACCATATTCCTCTGCATATTTTTCGTATCGTTTTATTAGTGCAATATTCTTTTTTTCTACATCAGTAAGAAAGCCTTTTATATCAACAGTGTTGGGCACATACCAATCTTCATTTTCAAATTGCTGACGCAAATGTTTTCTTTCAAAACAATATCCATGACGGGCAAAAATTTCGTTCCGCATAAATTCAAGGTCTTCTTTCATCTCGTTTTCCACATCTTTTGCTTTTAGTAATCGCAACGATGCTTGCGGATAATTTCCAACATTGGGATTGTATTCAAAAGTTTTTCTCTCTAAGGAATATTCTTTTGCAGGTTTTGCTTTGTTGTTCGGTTTCCAGGAGCCGGTTACAATATCTGTATTTGCTTCATCAATACTAAAACTAAATACTCCGTCATCTTTATCATCTCCCGGTTCTGTTGCATTGATAATATAAGTTGAACCAGCTTTTGAAAATGTTCCGGCAAAAGGTCTGTTATTGCCACCAACAATAGTGCGACCTGCAATAGAATCACCTTCGGCCTTTGTTATCAGCATGGTTATTTTATTATTGCCAAAAGGACCAACAAAAGAACCCAGTATTTTTTCTACCAAATTAACGACAGGGTCGGTAGTAGTGTTTGTTGGTTGATTATCTGTAACGGCTTTTTCTGTTTTCTCCGACTGAAGATCATCGTTTAAACCTTTTGTTTCCTCTTTATTTTCATTCTTACAGCTTACTAGAAATGAACCAGCGAGTAATAGCAGCAAAATTTTTCTCATAACGAAAGGTTTAAATTTGTGTGGAAGTAATTTAGAGCTTTTCTAAAAACTTGTTATTTGTTATAACCTCACCTTGTATTCCTCTCCTTAAGGAGAGGATAAGGTAAGTTTTTAGAAAAGCCAACTAATTGATGACCTTTTAAAAATAGCACAAATTTTAACCCGAACAAATATTTGGAACGCTGCTCTATTACTTACGCTGGCTTTTTTTTGCTGGTTGATGGCTCGCATCACAATGGCTTACATTCCTTACAACATTGATGTTGGCTTTTTACGAATAAAACAAGAATATATTTCTATTGATCAGTGGCGTATCGCTTTCTTCATTCATGTGTATGCAAGTATGTGGGTGTTGTTTGCAGGGTTCACACAATTTTCTAAACGGTTATTAAGAAGCAAGCCAAAACTGCATCGGACACTTGGCTATATATATGTAGTAGATGTGTTACTCATTACAGGCCCGGCAGGTTTGCTGATGGGTTTTTATGCAAATGGTGGCTTGTTTTCAAGAATTGGTTTTGTTTCCTTAGCCGTTCTATGGATTTTATTTACCGCAACAGCATTAATAAAAGCAAAACAAAAAAAATTTAAAGCACACCGCAGATTTATGATATTGAGCTATGCACTCACATTGTCTGCACTCACATTAAGAGCATGGAAATATGCAATCACCAATACAATGACATTGCCGCCGATGGATGTTTACCGTGTAGTAGCATGGTTGGGCTGGGTGGGAAACTTGGTAGTTGCTTTTTGGATTATAAAGAGAAAAGTAAAGCGATAATTTTTCAAGTGTAGCTCAACACTACTATTTTTTCCTTTAGTTCTTTAATTATCTAACAAGGATCCGTTGATTCAAATCAAGAATAACGGGTTTAAATTCAATTTTTAGTTAGGGAATACAAATAGGGACAAAAAAAGTTTGAAAATTTATTTCAAAATATAAAATAATGTTAAAAAAAAGCAGCATTTTACAAACAGTTACTGTCTTCCAAACCACACCTACCCTTGAAAGCTCATATTATTGGCTGACAATCAATGCATTTACACACTAAAACTAAAATTAACATGAGAAAAATCGTATCATTTTTGGCGATGCTGTTGTTGATTACAACATTAGCATCTGCTCAAAACCGGACAATTACCGGCACTGTGACCGATGAAAATGGGGATGCCGTACCCGGCGCATCGGTAAGAATCAAAGGAACTAGAACTGGAGTAGCTGCTGACAATAACGGTCAGTTCAAAATCCAAGCTAAATCAGGTGATGTATTAGTTGTTTCTGGGGCAGGCGTAACACCTACAGAAACTATTGTTGGTTCGGGAAACGAGGTTACAATTGTAACTAAAAGAACTATTCTTACCGAAGGAGAAGTAATTGTAACCGGTGTTGCGGGTGCTACTTCCCGGGAGAAAATGACAGTTTCTGTTACTAAAATAAGTGCAGAAAGAATTAATGCTGTTCCACCGACATCTTTGGCTTCTGCATTAACAGGAAAAGTTGCCGGAGTTAAAACTTCCAGTTTTGGAGGACTTCCTGGCCAAGCATTAGATATTCAGTTAAGAGCTGATAATAACTTGAATAATGTAGGATCTGGCCCATTGATTATTGTTGATGGTGCTATTATTACCGGAAGTCTTGCAGATATTAATGCTGATGACGTAGAATCAATGGAAGTTGTAAAAGGAGCTGCGGCGTCTGCTTTATATGGTTCAAGAGCGGCGAATGGTGTTATAGCCGTTACCACCAAAAGAGGTAAGGGAGCTATAGGTACAACCGTTACTGTAAGAAATGAGATTGGATTTCAAAGCTTGGCAAAAGAGCTTGAAACTGCCAAGCATCATTATTATACATTAGCTTCAGATTGGGAAAGTGTAAGAGGTAGTTTTACAAAGTATGCAGGGATTGTTTATCCAGCAGGTTATTCAGGTTCGGGCTATCACCCCAATATTGTAGGAAACCGTGCAGTTGATCCTGACCATTATCTTGACAATGAGTTTGGTGTTGACAGAAATACGCAGAAAGAATTTTTTGGTACTGGTATCAATTATACAAACTATATAGGTATTGGAAGCCGTAGCGAAAAATCAAACGTCTATTTTTCTTTTGAAAATAATTCACAGGAAGGTATTGTTAAACTAACAGATGGATATAAAAGACAAAATTTCCGTCTGAACTTTGATCATCAGTTAACACCTTGGTTAAAACTTTCGACCTCTAACGTTTTTATAAATAAGAAAGTACAATACCCAGGCGGTACAGGAAGTTTGTTTTATGATATTGCTCGGTTTGATCCGGATATTGATTTGAATGAAGTGAATCCTGTTGACGGACAGCCTTATTATCCAAAAATCAACCAATGGAACGGGGAGCAGGTAAATCCGCTCTACAGATTATATAAGCAAACTCGTTTGGACAAAACCAGAAGGTGGTTAAGTAATTATGCAATAAATGTGAAGTTTACAAAATGGGCTAATCTGGATGTTTCTCAATCTATTGAAATTGAGAACTACCGCTATACAAGGTTAGATCCTAAAGACACTTGGAAAACTTCAGGTGGTACTGCCGCAACATATTCAATGGCATACACAAATGGTGGAGAATACCAGTTTTCCAGTGAAACAAATAGCAAGAACACACAAGCTACGTTGAACTTAGCTCATAAGTTTGGCAGTTTGAGTGTAAAAGGAAAGCTTTCTTATTTATATGAGAACAGAGAGTATGAAGATTTTGATATAACAGGATCACAATTCGTAATCAACGACATTCCTTCTTTCAATAACTTTAGCAGCATTTCAAATGGTACTTCTTCTATAACGCAGGAAAAAGCACAGAATTTCTTTGCTATTGCTTCTTTGGATTATAAAGACAGATACCTTCTTGACGGAATGTTCCGCTATGACAGGTCTTCATTATTTGGACCAGACGCAAGATCGAATCCTTATTTCAGAATATCTGGTGCTTATAGAATTAGTGAAGATGTAAAGATTTCGGGTATAGATGAATTAAAAATAAGGGCAGCTTATGGAACAGCAGGTATTCGTCCTGGTTTCAGCTGGCAATATGAAACCTATAATTTATCAAGTGGTGTAGCTTCTGCTAAACAAAAAGGAAATGAAAACCTTAAGCCTTCAAAGACTGCGGAGAAGGAAATAGGATTAAATGTGAATTTTTTAAAGAAATTTACTTTTGAAGGAACGTATGCAAAATCAGAAACAACTGATCAGTTTTTGAATGTAAACCTTATTCCTTTTTTAAATGATGGTTTTAGCTCTCAATATCAAAATGCCGGTACAGTTCAATCAAATACATTGGAGCTTACATTGGGCGCCAACTGGTTAACTAAAGGAGATTTAAGCATTACATCAAACATAGTGTTTGCAAAAGTAAGGCAGAAGATTACAGACTTCCCGATTCCTGCTTATACATATACTGACCAATCTCAAGGCGACCAATATATTTTCTATGCAAAGGCAAATGAAACATATGGTGCAATGTATGGTCGCCGGTTTGTACGTACGTTGGATGATATGAGTCGTCAACTACCTGCTGGTAAAACAATCAGCGATTATGAAGTAAATTCCGATGGCTATGTTGTTCCAGTAGGTACTCAAGGATTAGTTACTGAAATTCCTATTATTTATTCAGAGGGTGGAAATCCATGGTATGGTAAAATTGGAGATGGTAATGCAGATTTCAACATGGGTATTTCCAATACAATTCGATACAAAGGAATCAGCCTTTATTTCTTACTGGATTGGAAGCAGGGAGGCGATATTTATAATGGAAAAAATCAACGTTTGGTTTTCAATCTTGCTTCAAGCATTTTAGATCAATCGAATGTTCCTGTTGGTCAGAAAAAGACTTTTGACTATTATAATGCATTTTATGATGGTAATAATTCTAACCAATATTGGGTGGAGAAAGGAACATACATGAAGCTTCGTGAAGTTGCGTTGGGATATACTTTAAATTCCAAAGCACTGCAAGGTGTATTTAAAGGTGCCGTAAAGGAGATAACTGCAAAAGTTATTGGTCGTAACCTGCTAACATTCACAAAATATTCAGGATATGATCCAGAAGTAGGTACAATCAGACAGCCTTATGATGGAATTTATATGAATCCTAACTATAGGAATATTGCCGTATCCTTATCAGTTAATTTTTAATATTTTAAATTATCAGTTATGAAAAAAATAAAATTTCTTCTTTTTATCGGCCTTATGATATCGGTATTATCAGGTTGTAAAAAGAATTTACTAGATGTACCGAATCAGAATAATCCAGACTTTAAAAAAGTGTTGTCGAATGGTGATGATGTGGAGACGCTTGCAGGAGGACTATACAACACCCTTTATACAGGTCAAAATAAATTTGGCGGCGTTAAATTAATGCTTGCAGTAGCAGCGGATAATGTTTCTATTTCCTGGGGAAATGCAGGAATGAGGGATATGTCGTATGAACCCCGTAATAATGGTTGGAACAATTCGGCCGCCTATTCAAATAAAGGCCAAACAAAAGGTACATATGATGATATGTATTCGGGTATTAATACCGCTTCATCAATCATGAAAGCATTGGCGGGTGGAGTAGTGGTAGGTGATGGAGGTGCAGGCAACGACCGTGTAAAAGCTTTCTGCCGTTTTATTCAGGGAGTTGGCTATGGCAATCTTGCGTTGATTTATGACAGAGCATTTCTGGTTGATGAAACTAAAACTGTTCCAGGTGAATTAGCTAGTGCCGTTCCTTATGATCAGGTTGCAATAGCGGCATTGGATTATCTGGATCAGGCAATTGCTTTATGCAATTCCAGTTTTACTTTACCAGCAGCATGGTTGGGAACATCTTCAGGCATGAGTAATGTAGAGTTTAAAAAACTTTGTAATACAATGGCAGCAAGAATACTAGCTTATATGCCAAGAAATAAAACACAACTTGCTGCTGTAAACTGGGCAAGGGTAAAAACATATGCTGATGCAGGTATTACAAGTGACTTTAATGTTGTAAATGATAGCTATGTTAAATGGTACGATGAGTCTTCTGATTATTTGTGTGCTGATGGATGGGGTGTTACCTCTATGTATGTTGTGCATATGATGGAACCTTCACAACCACAACATTGGGATGATAGCCCTAGTTTTCCACAACCTCCTCCTGCAGTAAATCCATTAGATAAGCGGTTAGAGTCTGATTTTGCTTATTTAAATTCAAACTGGTTTCTGCCAGCAAGAGGTTATTATCACTTCTCTTCTTACAGAAATAAGCGGTACGATGCATTTTATGTAAATGCTGATGGCCCTAAACCTGAAATTATGAAAGCAGAAAATGATATGCTTCGTGCAGAAGCCAGAGCATATACTGCTGATGTTCCGGGAGCTGCTGGAATTATTAATACCAGCACAAGAAATACCCGTGGGCAGATGCCAGATGTTGCATCAGTTCTCGCAGATGTTGTAGCTGCAATTCATCATGAAAGACATGTAGAAATGTACGCAACTGGAGTAGGTCTACAGTTTTTTGAAATGAGAAAATTAAACCTTCTGCAAAAAGGTACTCCATTACATTTACCAACACCAGCAGGTATTCTTGAAACCCTTGCTGTTCCAGCGCCGTTCTATACGTTCGGTTATTTGGCAAATGCCGATGGTATAGGTACTTCAAATTCTGGTTGGAGATAAAAAAAAGATATAAATTTTAATAAATGCCGGACTGTGAACTTTCACAGTCCGGTTTTTTTATGGCACAGAGAAATGATAGAACCAAGATTTCTTTGATTAAAAAGGATTAAACCGGAATAAAAGAATTTCTTTATTCCGAAGATTCTTTTGGTATGGCAGGGAACAGAATTTTGTTATGAATTCTCTTAAACTGAAGTGAGCTGGCGCCAAAATTAATAAGGAGACCTGTTGAAACGTTTGATGCTTCTATATAATTAATAGCTTGGGCAAGATGAGTATTGTCTAATTCTGATTTTGCTTTTATCTCAAGAGAAACATTTTGTTCAATCCAAAAGTCAACTCTTCTCAATCCAATTTTATCACCCTTATAATGTATAGGAATCTCAAACTCTTCTTCAAACTTTATTCCGGCGGCTTTCATTTCAATAGCCAGTGCTCTTTGATAAATATATTCCTGAAAACCCGGACCCATAACACGGTGAACTTCCATTGCACAACCAATAATCTTATGAGTTAGTTCTTTAAAAGGAAGTTCCCGTTCTCCCATAAATCTAGATGAATCAAAAAAATCTTAGTTCTATTGGTTAAGCATCAGCGGCATCACCAACATCAGCAACTCTTCATTTTCATCAAGATCAGTTGGTTTTATAATTCCTGCTTTTGTAGGTGTAGAAAGCTCCATGGTGATTTCATCACTTTCCGCAGCACTAAGCATTTCAATTAAAAATCTTGCATTGAAAGCAATCATCAGGTCTTCACCATTGTACTGGCATTTCATTCTTTCGTTTCCTTCAAAAGAAAAATCAACATCTTGTGCGGCTAATTGTAATTCGCTGCCGCTTATGCTCAATGCTACCTGGTTTGTGCTTTTGTTACTGAACACACTTACACGGCGGAGGGCAGATTGAAAATCATTTTTATTAACAGTCAGTTTATAAGGATTATCAGTTGGTATTACCACTTTGTAATCAGGAAATCTTGCATCAATCAGGCGGCAACTCATTTGCGTAGTGCCGTGTAGTACAAAAAGATGATTGCTATTATAGCTTACCGTAATTTCTTCGTCCGTAAACGGAATAGCAGCTTTTAATAAGCTCAATGGTTTTCTTGGTGCAATAAACGAATCTGTCTTCGGGCATTTAACATCTGTTCTTTTATAACGAACCAAACGATGTGCATCTGTTGCTACCGCTTGCAAACCTTTTTTATCCAACTCAAAGAAAACACCGGTCATGGCTGGGCGAAGATCATCCGTACTGGTAGCAAACAGTGTTTTGTTGATGGCAGTTACCAAAGCAGAAGCAGGCATAGTGAAAGAAGTAGTATCATCTGCAGTTGGCTCCTTAGGAAAATTATCCGGATTCTCTCCCATCACTTTATACTTACCATTATCACTGGTAATTTCAATACCGAAGTTCTTATCAATCGTAAAAGTAAGAGGCTGATCAGGAATATTCTTTAAAGAGTCCATGAGTATTTTAGCAGGAATACAAACCTTGCCGCTTTCCTTTGCTTCAATATCAAGTTGAACTCTCATTACTGTTTCCAGGTCGGTAGCAACTACGGTCAATTTGTTTTTTTCTACTTCAAATAGAAAATCTTCTAAGATTGGCAACACGGTGTTAGCATTAATAACACCTGCAATGTGCTGTAGTTGTTTTAATAAAGAAGAGGAGGATGCGATAAACTTCATCAGTATATTTTTTATTGTACTTTATACCGTTCTCTGGTATGTGGCGAAACTACTGATTTTTCTATTCATCAATCACCTGTTTTTCAGCTGGATATTAACAATTAATGTAGAAAACTTTGACCGAAAGAATCTCCAATTTCGCTACGGCTAACCCACAACTACTTAGTATCTTGGCTTTTCTCAATTAAACTTATATGCTGGATAAATTATTTGGATGGGGAAAGAAGAAAGCCGAACCGGAACAAAGCCCCGCTATTCCTTTTGGCCGCTATTCGGACAACAATAAGCCATTGGCGAAAGTGAATAGATGGACGGACGCAGAAACGCTTTACAAGGAAAAGAAATACACCGAAAGCATGGATGCTTTTTTCGATTACTTGCGGGATGATGAAGCGGCTAATGTTGTATATGAGAGAAATGGAGCAGAAGGCAGGTTTCATTTCTACCAAGGTTCCAAAATAGTAAGAGGCACATTTAGTGCTGAAAGAATAAATGCAGAAGTTACACTGGCTCGTATGGCACAGCCGTCTGTTCCGGTAATGCGGCGTTTGCTCGAAATGAATTTCAATCTGTTCTACGGTCGCTTTGCATTGGAAAACGAAAGGCTTTGTATGAAATTCGATAGCGACCCAAGTGCTGCCAGCCCCAGCAAATTGTATTACGGATTAAAAGAACTGGCCACCAAAGCAGATAAGCAGGATGATTTACTGGTGCAGGATTTCGCTACACTAGAAACTACCGACAGCGAACATATAACACCTGTTTCTGATGCGGAGAAGACGGTGAAATACGAGTACTTGCAAAAATGGATCAAGGAAACGTTGGATTATATTAATACGTTAGATGCAGAAAAATTTGCAGGTGGCATTGCTTACATGCTGCTATCGCTTATCTATCGTATCGACTATTTAATTACTCCCGAAGGAAAACTGCTGAATGACCTTGAAAAAATTGGCGGCATCTATTTTAAAAAAGATGAACGATCCGTTGTAGAAAAAAGTAAGGATATGGTTGAAGAGTTTAAAAAATTTCAGCAACTATCAAAAGAAGAAATAAATAGCTATCTATTTCATTCTCGTTACACTTATTCAGTAGTAGCGCCACAACCATACAAAACAATTACAGATTCCATTCATGGTGCCAATCAGAATATGGTTTGGTACAGAGATAACAATCATCCGCTCATTGCTTCGCAGACAATTGAGTATGGTATTATGTTTTGCCAGTACACTTACAGCCTTCCTAAAGCAATTACTGAGCTGAATCATTTATTTATGATGATTAACTATCCGCATTATTTTGCAGCACTTGGCTTTGGCAATGAATATTATAATGCAGAAAGAAATTCATTCGATGCAAAGAACATAACAGAGCAGATAAAAGTCATTCAGCAAAAATGGAAAGAGAAATTTCCGTTGATGAGTTTTAAAACAGAGAACCTTCGTTTCGATAACCTGGTAAATTTTAATTACTCATTTACTAATGAAATGGAGTTTTTAAATATGGAACCTAAATAAACCATAGATAAAACGTAATCACCAAAATCAAAATAATCAGCGGTAATGGACATACAGCTCATCATAGAAAAATACCAGAAAGCAATAATTCAAATTGCTACACAAAGTGGAACCGGCACGGGGTTTTATTTAAAAGAATTTGATCTTATTGTTACCAATGCCCATGTAGTGGCAGATGATGCAGAAGTAACCATTGCGGGCAAGGCATTCGAAAAAGCCTTGTCAAGAGTTTGGTACACCGACAGAAAACATGATCTTGCTTTTTTACAAGCTCCGACCGGTATTGAATTGGCTGATGTACAATTAGGATTGTATGAGCAAATGAAAGATGGTGATGCCGTTGTTGCTATTGGTCATCCTTACGGATTAAATTATACAGCTACACAAGGTGTTATTTCCAAAGTAGATCGCATACGGGATGGTTTAAAATTTATACAGATAGATGCTGCCATCAATCCCGGCAATAGCGGCGGTCCGTTAGTAAATATGAATGGTGAAATAATTGGCGTCAATTCATTCATTATTCGTGGCGGCGATAATCTTGGCTTTGCATTGCCTGTAAGTTATTTAAGAGAAGCATTACAACTTTATTTGCCCAACAAAGGGCAAGCATCTGCACGGTGTTTTAGTTGCGATTATCTTGTTACAACTGCTAATATTGACTCCAATAAATATTGCCCCAGTTGCGGCACTGAAATAAAGCTTCCTGAAATACCCGAAAAAGAAGTAGAAGCAACGGGCACAGCCAAAACAATTGAATCCATTTTGAAAGAGTTGGGTAAAGATGTGCGATTAGCCAGAGAGGGTGTAAATAACTTGAGTGTAAAAGAAGGCTCAGCAAAAATTAAGATTACGTACAATGCCGAAAACTTTTTTGTGGCAGGCGATGCCTATCTCTGCCAGTTACCGGCAGATGTAACGAAGATAAAACCGCTGTATGAATTTTTGTTGCAGGAAAATTTTCGCACCCATGGTTTAGTACTTAGTTGTGTGAAGCAAAATATTATTTTAAGCCGGATAATTTACGATTTGGATATGTCAGTTGAAAACGGCGCAGCAGCTTTCCGTAATCTTTTTCAGAAAGCAGATTACTACGATGATTATTTGAAGAACGAATACAGTTGTGTGGACCGACTTGAAGAATAAATACATTGATGTATAAAAAATATCTTACCAAAGAACAAGCAGTACAAAAATTAAAACATTACTGTGCTTACCAGGAACGGTGCCACAATGATGTAAAGGATAAGCTATACAAGCTCGGTGTTTGGAAAAAAGAACATGATGAAATTATCGCTGCATTAATAGAAGAGAATTATCTGAACGAAGAAAGGTTTGCTATTGCCTACGCAGGCGGAAAATTCCGTATCAACAGTTGGGGCCGTGTAAAAATAAAATATGCACTCAAGCAGAAGCAGATAAGCGAATACTGTATTAAAAAAGCAATGAAGCAGATAAGCGAAGAGGATTATATGAAACTGCTGAATAAACTTGCCAAAGAAAAATATGCTGCACTTAAAGCAGATCAATACCTTGTTCGAAAAAAGAAAACAATGGATTATCTTATTACAAAAGGCTTTGAAACAAACCTGGTAGCGGCGGCGTTGGTGAAAGAGAAGTAACGGATACGGCTTGGCGATGTGGCGGCATTTGAAAATCGTCAGCCCGTAACCGAAGCTAAATTTATAATTAAAAGTTGATTGTAAGAACTAAAGCCAAATGGTTATTCGTCTGCTGGAACAAAAGCCCAATAGCGAACAAAAGGTTGAAAATATATTCGTCGCCCCGCCATATTGCCAAACCGCCTGTTAGCGGCTGGTTTTATTGTCCCTTAATGTTAGCGCATACTTAAATATTTCATCATAAACAGTTGTTTTGAAATTTTTCAATTCAGCTTCTTTCAACTCTGTATTCATAAAGAGAATGATGCCAACTTTTTCCTTAGTGTCATAATACATAAATGTCCTTACTCCTGGGTCTCCACCTGTATGCCCAACTCTTTTGCCGTTATTATCAAATGCCCAAAATAGCCCTTCATTACGCTTTACTAAATCGACATTATCTGGCTTAACTGCTTCTGTGAACTGCGGTTTAGTCATTTCCGCAACAGATTTCTTTTTTAATATTCTTATTCCGTTACTTTTTCCTCCATTCAAAAGGCAGATAAAAAACTTCGATAAATCTGAGACTGATGTTCTAACTCCTCCATCGGGATAAGTTGTCAAGCCATAAGGTTTAATTACTTTAAGCGTATCAGTT
>Ga0138256_10006854_pt1 | contig 12042 bp, 6 predicted proteins | sample KNB2016incub_MG_FD_105486 | JGI IMG/M metagenome (GOLD analysis project Ga0138256, IMG submission 105486) | Active sludge microbial communities from wastewater in Klosterneuburg, Austria - KNB2014incub_MG | ecosystem: Engineered > WWTP > Activated sludge > Unclassified | place: Austria... | reverse complement strand
TATATTGATGCTTCTTACCTGAAGCGTCTCCGGTACAGCAATTGGGAATACGATGAGTGGAAAAAATACAGCCGGCAAAGCCGGTAAAACAGAAGCCCCGCCAAAAGCGGGGCTTTGTTTTAAGCAGCAGTTATTATCGCGACCTCATTTATAGCCCAGTATCTTGAGCATACTCTGGGCAGTTTGTTGTTTGGCATAAATCCAATCCGTGAGTTTCCCATTCTTATCATGTCCCACAATCACGTGTTTGGGTGAAGGTATCAGACAGTGTTTGATTCCCCCGTACCCGCTGATCTGATCCTGGTAGGCGCCGGTATGAAAGAAGCCGACATAGAGCGGTTCCTTATCCCCATTCACTTTGGGAAGGAACACTTCATTGATATGTTCCTCGGAGTCATAGTAGTCGTGGCTATCGCAGGTAATTCCACCCAGCACCACCCTTTGGTGATCCGAATCCCATTTATTAACCGGTAACATCAGGAATTTTTCCCCAATCCCCCAGGTATCCGGTAAAGTGGTAATAAAGGAGGAATCGATCATGTACCAGGTTTCGCGGTCATTCTGCACTTTTTCCGCTATCACACTATAGATATGTGCCATGCTTTCCCCAACTGTATAGCTGCCGAATTCGGTAAAGATATTGGGCATGGGTACTTTGGCCTTTTTACAGGCGGTCTTGATATTCCGTACAATTTCATTGATCATGAACTGATAGTCATAATCAAATCCAAGGGAATGTTTAATGGGGAATCCACCTCCGATATTGATGGAGTCCAGTTCAGGACAGATCTTCTTTAGCTGGCAATAGAGGTTGATGACTTTATTCAATTCACTCCAGTAGTAAATATCATCTTTGATACCCTTGTTCAGAAAAATATGGAGCATTTTCAGCTGGAACTTGCTTTCATATCCTTCGATCCGGTCTACATAAAACTCAAGGATATCCTTGGCCCTGATTCCCAAACGGGAAGTATAGAAAGGAAAATTGGGTTCTTCTTCAGCTGCTACCCTGATACCGAGTTTAAATGGCACTTTAACGGTCTGGGCATAATCGCGCAGTTCTTCTTTATTATCCAGTACCGGGATCACATTATGAAATCCCGAATTCAGTAAACCGGCAATCCGGCGGGTATAGCCTTTTTGCTTGAAGCCATTACAGATGATATGGGTATCCTTGGTAATCTTCTTTTTCGCATAGAGTTTTTTAATGATCTCAATATCGTATGCGTAGGAAGTTTCCAGGTGAATTTCATTTTTCAGAGCCTCTTCCACCACAAAGCTGAAATGCGAACTCTTGGTACAGTAGCAGTAGAAATATTTGCCTTCGTATTTGTGTCGCTTGAAAGCTGCCGCGAACATGCTTTTAGCTTTTTTGATCTGCATGCCGATCTTGGGCAGGTAGGTCAGCTTCATTGGCGTGCCATACTTGGCGATCAGGGCTTTCAGGTCCAATCCGTTAAAATAAAGATTGCCATCTTTTACATCGATCCCTTCCTGCGGAAAGTTAAAAGTTTGTTTTACGAGATCCAGGTATGAATTGGTCATGTGTCGGAAACGGGTTAGTCCGGGGGACTTTTTGGGTGCAATAAACTTTTTTGCCGGGACAAAAGTAAAAGTTTGTTGTAATCAGGAGGCAAAAACTTTCCCTCCCCCACTCACTCCAGTTTCCCTGCCTTTTTGGTTAATTCGAAAAACTTGTCCAGCCTGGCACCAAGTGCCTCCTCAAAAGCCGCCTTCATATCCCCGGGGCCGGGATGCTTTAGTTTCCATTTGGCAAAATAGGTCTGTACCGCCTTATCCACCTGTTCCTGACTGGTGGCTGTTTCGAGCAGGTACATCCAGAGTGCTGTCTTCACATAGGAAACAAGTCCGTATTCATCGCTGTTGGGATACTGGTCAGCCGGAATGTCCATGGGTGATTCCATTGGGAGGTTTTTAGCGATCACATCATAAACGACCCGCTGAAATTCGGGGGCAGATAGTTTTTTTACATCCTCCGGAATGGCATCTCCAAAAATGGAATTGGCCCTGTATTTCTCTGCTTCATACCGGAATTGGTAGTAGGTGTTCAGCCCTTCGTCCATCCAGGTATGTTTTCTTTCATTGCTGCCCAGCATACACATGAACCAGTTATGTCCCACTTCATGAACAATCACTGAAGCCAGGGTGGATTCTTTGGCATCGGGGCTGGTGATCAGGGTAATCATGGGGTATTCCATTCCACCACTTGAGTTATTGGCCGGGCCTTCCACAGCCTGCACCACAGGATACACATAATCGCCAATCCGGCTGCTGTAATATTGTACACCTTCCTTTACGAAGTCGATACTTTTATTCCATATGGTTCCTTTATTATTATGGTAATAAGAAAACACATCAATGATTTTTCCACCGGGCAAACGGGTTGTATCATACTGAATCACAAAATTCCGGTCGGCAAACCAGGCGAAGTCTGGTACCTGTTCAGCGAGATACCGCAGGGTTTTGGTGCTGTTGCCCGTAGTTGGCTGGTAGAGGGTTCTTTTGCCTGTCCGATCAGCTGTATTGGCGGCACCTGCTTTTTTATATGCCTGCAGCTCATCGGCATTTTGTAAGGTTCCGGTAGCGCCCAGCACAAAACCTGCGGGTAGGGTAATACTCACATCAAAACTGGCATACTCGCTGTAGAACTCTCCCATATCCAGGTAAGGGATCGGATGCCAGCCATCTTTATCAAATACGGCGGGCTTGGGATACCATTGACAGGCCATAAACTCACCATCTGCATAACCTGAACGGGAAAAATAAGGCGGCAATTTGACCGTAAAAGGGGTGCTGATAACAACGGAGTCACCCGGAGCCAGAGGTTTGTTGAGCATCAGTTTTACCACATCCACATAATCCGGATTAGGATGGGGTTCGGTGACGGCCGGACTTCCGTTGACTGTAAAAGAAAGTCCTTCAATGGAACCTTTCCCATAGTTCTCCATTTTTTTAGAACGGGAAGAATCCGATTTGATTTGCCGGATCAATGCTGTTTGATCATTACTATACGCATTGGGCCAGAGATGAAACCAGATAAATGGCAAAGTGGTAGGAGAATTATTTTTATAGACAATCGTTTCACTGGCCCGGATGGACTGATCAGCTTCGGACAATTCTGCTTTAATAGTATAGCGAAGATCCTGTTGCCAGTAACCTGACTGTGCAGACGCAGACCCACAAAAAAGCATCAAGATAAAAAAGTGGAAAGCAACTCTCATTGAATAAATTTCCAATGAAAATAACATAATTAAAAAATATACGCAAACGATTGCCAGCGCAGTACTTTTTATAAAAAGAAGAATGATTTCTCCTATGTGGATGAGCAATCTATTCCCCGGAATCAGTCGTAATTTATATTATTAACTGCTTAGGTGTTAACCCTTAGAATGTAAAAACAGCTTTCTTCAGGCTTCTCTAAATTTTTAATTTCCGATAAGAAACAAACCCCATCATTCGTATGAAACAACTTGCCACCATTCTTTTACTATTGACATCTTCCATCCTTAGTGCGCAAACCAATTTAATCAGTTATGGAACTAACTGGAAATACCTTGATAATGGCAGCAACCAGGGCACAGCCTGGAGGGCAGTTGCCTTTAATGATGCCAGCTGGAAAACAGGAAATGCACAACTCGGTTATGGTGATGGTGACGAAACAACGGTGGTAAGCTTTGGTCCTAATGCCAGTCAGAAGTACCTCACCACTTATTTCAGAAAAACAATTACGGTTACTAATCCGGCCAGTTTTACCGGAGTTACTTTAAACATCAGAAGAGATGACGGGGCCGTTGTTTACATTAATGGAACAGAGCGATTCCGGACAAATATGCCAACGGGTACTATTAGTTCAACTACCCGGGCGAGTACAGATGCTGCGGATGATGGAAATACTCCGCAAACCGTTAACCTGGCCAGAACCGTATTAGCAACAGGCACCAATGTGATTGCGGTTGAAATTCACCAGGTGAACCGGACCAGTTCGGATATATCCTTTGATTTGCAACTTATCGGTAATGGAGATGTCACTGCTCCTCTGGCTATAGGTTTTACACCGGCCGATAATTCATCAAGTGTCGCAGCCGGGGCCGGATTAAGTATTACATTCAATGAAGCGATCCAAAAAGGTACAGGGAATATCCTTATCAGGGAAAATGGAATTATTAGTCAGACTATACCGGTAAGTGCTGCTTCGGTTACTGTCAATGGTTCTGTGGCAACAATCGATCCATCCGATTTTACACCCGGTGCAGCCGTGAATATTGAAATGGCCGCTGGTGTATTCAGGGATCTGACCGGTAACAATTATACCGGCATCAGCAACACCAGCACCTGGAATTTCAGTATTGTTAACCCTGACCTGATACCGCCCACGGCCATCTCCTTTTCTCCTGTGGATAATGCTTCGAATATTGCGGTGAATCAGCCATTGCAAATCACTTTTAGCGAGCCGGTTACCAAAGGAAGCGGATTCATCCTGATCAAAGAAAATGCCGTGATCACACAAAGCATCGATATCAGTACGGCAGCTGTAACGATCAATGGAAATACCGCAACCATCATCCCTGCACAATTCAGCCAGGGAGCAATGGTGAATATTGAAATGGCCGCTGGTGTTTTCACAGATACCGCGGGGAATAATTACGCAGGAATCAATGATACCAGCAGCTGGAATTTCAGTATCATCCCCCCTGACCTGATCGCTCCAACCGTTTTATCTTTCTCTCCAACCGACAATGCAGTGAATATCCTGCCGAATCAACCTTTGCAGTTGTTATTCAGTGAACCTGTGATAAAAGGTAACGGGCAAATCATCATCAGAGAAAATGCAATCATTACCCAAAGCTTTGATGTGAGTTCGGCAGCAGTAACGGTGAATGGAAATTCTGTCAGTATTATTCCTGCACCTTTCAGTCAGGGTAGTAATGTCAATATTGAAATGGTATCCGGAGTTTTCACAGATACGGCAGGTAATCATTATGCAGGAATCAGCGATACAACGAGTTGGAATTTCAATACCATCCCTGCCGATCTTACAGCGCCAACCCTGGTCTCCGTATTCCCTGCAGATGATGCCATAGATATACCTCAGAACCAAATCCTGGTGATTCAATTCAGTGAACCGGTAGTAAAAGGAACCGGAACTATCCTGATTCGTGAAGCCGGACAGATTACCCAAACCATTGATATCACTTCTGCTGCTGTAACAGTAGCCGGTAATTTAGTAACCATTGATCCGGCTGATTTCAGCTATAGTGCAGCGGTGAATATTGAAATCAGTACCGGTGCATTAGTGGATACGGCAGGGAATGCTTATAGCGGTATCCTGGTACCTGATACCTGGAATTTTACAATTGTAAGCGCTCCACAGGGACCACAGACACTGATTGCTTATGGCAGCTCCTGGAGATATTTAGATGATGGCAGTAACCAGGGTACGGCCTGGACTGGCAGTGGTTATAACGATGCGGGCTGGGCCACAGGTAATGCCCAACTGGGTTATGGTGATGGTGATGAGGCAACCATTGTGAATTTTGGTCCGGATGCCAATGCCAAGTTTATCAGCACCTATTTCCGGAAATCAATCAATGTTTCCAGTCCGCAGGCTTTTTCTTCGATCAACGGATCAGTAAAAAGAGATGATGGTGTTGTGATTTATGTAAATGGAGTGGAAGTGTACCGCAATAATATGCCGGCTGGTACTGTCACCAATACTACGCTGGCCAGTACGGCCGCCAGTGATGACGGAAACACGGCATTGGATTTCACCATTAGCCCATCTTCTTTTGTCAGTGGCAACAATATCATCGCTGTAGAGATGCATCAAAATGCAGGTACCAGTTCTGATCTCAGTTTTGATTTGCAGTTGATTGGGGCGATAGACCTTACCCCTCCAACTGTATTGAGCTTCTCCCCTGCTGATAACAGTGTCAATATTCCAGTCGGTCAATCCCTGGTCATTAATTTTGACGAGCCTGTGCAAAAAGGAACCGGGAATATCATTATCAGGGAGGCCGGAAATATTACCCAAACCATCAATGTAAATAATGCCGCGGTAACCATTAATGGAAATACAGTAACCATTGACCCCACTGATTTCGCAAACAATGCCATAGTAAATATTGAGATCGCTGCTGGTGTAATTGAAGATCTGGCAGGGAATGATTATGCTGGCATTACTGCAGCCACTGACTGGAATTTCACCACACAGGATGTTGTACAGGGCCCGCAAACCTTTATCAGTTTTGGCAGTTCCTGGAAATACCTTGATAACGGCACCAATCAGGGCACCGCCTGGAGGGCAACCAATTTCAATGATGCAGCCTGGGCCAGCGGCAATGCCCAATTGGGCTATGGCGATGGTGATGAAGCGACAATTGTAAGCTTTGGTCCTAATGCCAATTCAAAATACATTACCACTTATTTCAGGAAGGCAATTACTATCAGCAATCCTTTGGCTTTTGCTTCCTTCAGTGGCAGTATAAAAAGAGATGACGGCGTTGTGATTTATGTTAATGGCGTTGAAGTATATCGCAATAATATGCCTGCGGGAACTATTTCAAGTTCAACACTTGCATCAACTGCAGCCAGTGATGATGGCAATACGGCGCAGAATTTTACCATCAGCAATACCGCTTTTGTCAGCGGCAACAATGTAGTTGCCGTAGAAATGCACCAGAATGCGGCGAACAGCAGTGATCTCAGTTTCGATCTTCAGTTGATTGGTACGGTACCTGGTGCTGCCCTGCTTACCAGAGGGCCTTATCTGAACATGGGCAATGCCACTGCTGTAACCATCCGCTGGAGAACTGATGCGGCCACCAATAGCCGGGTTGAACTGGGAACCAGTTTTGGCAATTACCCGATTGTGGTGAATGATGCGGCCTCTGTAACAGAACATGAAGTAAGGGTAACGGGTCTCACAGCCGACACCAAATACTATTATCGTTTTGGCAGTTCTGCTCAGGTGTTGCAGGCAGGTACCGATAACTATTTTACCACACAGCCCCCGGCCAATACCACCCGTAAAATGCGATTTGCGGCTTTCGGCGATTGCGGAAGAAATGATAATAGTTTTCAGTCAGGTTCATTAAGTGCTTATCTGAATTTTGTGGGTAGTAACCCGGCCGAAGCCATGTTATTACTCGGTGATAATGCCTATGAAAATGGAACTGACCTGGAATACCAGTCGAATTATTTCAATGCATATAGCAGTAATATCTTAAAGAATCATCAACTCTTCCCGGCACCGGGCAATCATGATTATGCCAATACCGCTGCCCGGCAGGATGATCATAATGTGCCTTACTATTCTATTTTTACCAATCCGGCCAATGGGCAAAGTGGTGGGCTGGCATCCGGTACAGAAGCTTATTATTCCTGGGACTGGGGGAATGTACACTTCCTCTCTCTCGATTCATATGGTGAAGAGAATGGTGGCACCACCCGTTTGTATGATACCCTGGGAGCCCAGGCTGTATGGGTGAAGCAGGACCTGGCCGCCAATACCAAACCCTGGGTGGTGGCATACTGGCATCACCCTCCTTACACAATGGGCAGCCATAATTCAGACACAGAAACAGAACTGATCAATATGCGGCAGAATTTTATCCGCATTCTTGAACGCATGGGAGTTGACCTGGTGCTTTGCGGACATAGCCATGATTATGAAAGATCATACCTGTTAAACGGACATTATGGTAATGAAGCTTCATTTAATGTAAACACACATACCCTCAGTAATTCCAGTGGCAAATATGATGGCAGTGCTAATTCCTGTACCTATAAAACAGTGAATGGTCAAAACCATGGATCGGTCTATGTGGTGGCTGGTTCAGCAGGTGCTGATGGTGGTGTACAGGCAGGCTATCCGCATAATGCCATGCCCTGGTCGGTGGATGATGGTGGCATGTTCTATTTTGAAGTGGAGGATAACCGGCTTGATGCCAAATTCATCCGCAGAACTGGTGTGATCAGTGACCAGTTTACCATCATGAAAAACGTGAACCGGAGCAATAACCTGACCATTAGTGCCGGCACTCCTACCGTTCTCACTGCCAGCTGGATTGGTAATTACAGCTGGAGTACCGGAGCAACCACCCGGAGCATTACTGTATCACCGCTGGTTACGACTACTTATACGGTTACAGATGGTTTGAATTGTATAACGGACAGCTATCAGGTAACTGTATCAGGAACGCTGACAAGAATAAAATCCGAGGCAAAAGAAAATACCATACAAAGCCCATTGTTCAGTATTCAACCCACATTGGCCAAAAGAGGTCAGGTCGTACAACTGCTTTCAACAGTGGCTTCACCGGTAGATGTGGTACTCACCGCAATGAGCGGACAACAGATCCGTAAATTCAGGTTTAGTGGCAATGGCAGGCTGGAAACAAACCAGCTTCAGGCGGGTGTGTACCTCTTGCAGATCAGTAATGGCAATGGTCAGCAGCACACTAAAAAAATAGTGATTACTGAATAAACCAGGCCGGCAGGTACTTCACTATGGTAAAGCTACCTGCCGGTTATAAAACAGCTTCTCTTTCTGTTAAGGGTGATACCGGCAGCAGCGCCTGCCTTATCTTTACACTTAAACAAACCCTGCACTGACAGGATGGATCGTTGATACCTGCACCGGATTCCGGACAGTCATTCACCAACCGGATCAGTTGCCCATCAGGTATGCACCCCCGAATAAAACAATTACTGGATTGTACAGCACTGGAAGAAAAAGAACAGGCCAATAAATACCGGCTTGACCAGGCACATACGCTCAAACAACTTAAGGCAGAAGGACTGGCCCTGCACCCCCTGATCATTACACGTAAAAGTTTTGGCTATGCTGATTATCCTGAAATCAGTTTCAGGCTCCCCTACCCGCCGGAAAATAACCTGTTCAGGGATGGTGCAGCGATTGAGTGTTTTATAGCAGGAGAAGATCCTGTAAAAGCAGTATTGCTGAGCTTAGATGGCACTAAAGGAGAATTCAGATTATTTGCGCCTGATTTTCCGGACTGGATCGAAGACAATGGCGTTGGGATCAAACTTGCACCTGATACCCGTACTACCGGCATTATGAAAAACGGGCTGAATGCCATTGAACAAAATAAAAATCTCTTTCGTTTATTTGAAACATTGCACGGAGATACTGCCGCAACAAACCAGGTTCCTCAACCAGTAGCTGTAGATAATAATGTACCCATTGATCCTGCTCTGAATCAAAGTCAACAGGAGGCAGTGAAGGCCATTTTGGTAAATGAATCTATTTGTATTGTGCATGGTCCGCCCGGTACCGGCAAAACCACCACCCTGGTCGAAGCCATTGTACAACTGGTAAAGCAGCATGAAAAAGTGCTGGTATCCGCACCGAGTAATACTGCCGTTGATCATATTGCCAGGGGTTTGATTAAGAAAGGGATCCGTTTACTGCGGGTGGGAAACAGCAGTAAAGCCGATGTGGATTTATTTCCTCATACACCGGAGGGAAAAATGGCCAACAGTAAAATTCAGCAGGAAATTAAGCAGCTCCGGATCAGGGCAGAAGAATTTCGCCGGATGGCCCTGAAGTATAAAAGAAGTTTTGGCAAAGCTGAAAGAGAGCAGCGGAATCTCTTATTCAAGGAAGTAAGGTCCATCCGTGATGAAATCCGGAAAATACAGGACTATGAGGAAGAAAAAATGATGACTGATGCCGATGTAATTGCGGGAACACCTATTGGATTATATGATGCCGGGTTAAAAGGTAAAAAATTTCAAACACTAATCATTGATGAAGCAGGACAATGTATTGAACCCCTGGCCTGGTGTATTTTTCCGCTGGCAGAAAAAATAGTACTGGCCGGAGATCATTTGCAATTACCTCCTACTGTACTCAGTCAGGAAGCTATGGCATTGGGCTTGAACCGATCCATCCTTGAAACCGCGGTCAGCACAGTCCCTGCCGTTTATTTACTCGACACACAATACCGGATGCGTGCTTCTATTGCCGGTTTCAGCAGTCACTATTTTTATAAAGGGAAATTGCAAACAGCCGCTTCCCTGCTGGAACAATCAGGTGAACTGGTATTCATTGATACAGCTGGCACCGGGTTTGAAGAAATACATGGTCCTGATGGCATGAGCCTCCAAAATGAAGGCGAGTTGCAATTGATCCGGCAATTATTGGAAATTGAAAATTTTGAACCAGCACAAACAGCCATTATTTCTCCTTATTCAGGACAGGTATCTGCCGCAAGGGCCCAATTACCAGAAGGACTCCGGATCAGTACGATTGATAGTTTTCAGGGGCAGGAAAAAGAAAACATCATTCTTTCTCTGGTGAGAAGTAATGATGAATGTGAAATCGGGTTCCTGAAAGATTACCGGCGGATGAATGTGGCCATTACCCGTGCTAAAGAAAAACTGATTGTTATTGGCGACAGTGCCACCATTGGTGCCGATCCGTTTTACCGGGCCTTTCTGGAATATACAGAGCAGTACGGTGTTTACCGTACTGCCTGGGAATTCAATACCTGATTTGTTATTTTAATGCTTTGAGTAATAAACGGGTGCCTTCGTCCAATGCTTTGCCGGCAGCATCATCGGCCTTACCCTCATATTTTCCGCCGGGGTTTTGTTCGGAGCGAAGGGAGCCATCTGACAAATTAGTTAATACCATTTTAGCCTCCACATTAAAGGAAACCGCTGCATTAGGATCTGTATTTTTAATGGCTTTGAGTAATCCACCTACTTTACTGGCCTGTTTCATTTTTAATATTTCTGTGGTCAGCAGCAGGTCACAGCTTTTTGATTTAGCATCCTCTGCTGAACTTACAGCCACCGCTTCCACATTCGATGCACTAAAGCTACCCACCATATGTTCCTGTAAAACGGGGGGCTGGAGCTGGGCATCTGTTTTAGGTTCCAGGATACCCACCCTTAAAACACCTGCTTTCTTTTCACCGGGATCGGTGGTGATACCATTGTTTTCGTTTTTATATTTTTCTGTTACCCCTTTCATCATTCCGCTCATATCAAATTTATCCTGTAACTCATCAATGGATGCTGCCAGTGTATAGCCCGGAGGAATTTCAAACAGCATGGAATCCTGTTTACCGGTAATCAGTTCAATGGTTTCCAGATCGGTTACAAACTCAGAAGTGCTGGTCTGTCCGCCCATGATCATGGTTCTTTTTTCAATCAGCGGGAAACCCAGTTTGCCTTTTCCGGAACGGCGGGTCACAAAGCGATCCATACAGTCAGGTTTCTGGTAGCCCCCATTTTGACTTTGCGTGGGTTTATAGCGGATGGGGCAGTTGAAATCAGGGAGATCGATATACCATCCATCTGTTTTGATCACCATGCTATCCTTCATCATACAGGCATCAGCAGAGGGTTTCATTTTCTGGGTGGTCCAGAGATGACGGGCCGTAAAACCATGCATTTTCTTGCGTTCACCCGTATCTGTGATATTATAGTAGTTATAAATGATTCCTCCTTTTTTGTGGTAACCGGTGTTGTCTTGGGCTTCGTAACCGGCTTGGCATCTTCATCAATCACTTCTTCATTATCGTTCGCAAAGGGTTCAAGAAAATATAATTTCTTTTTCGTATTGAGTGTAACCATTCTTTGTTTGTCACACTGTTCTATGGTGACCACATTATTTTCCTGTCCCATATAGCCACTGTTCTCTGTTCTCTTACGCATGGGCTTTACGTAAATAACAGACTCCTGTTTCATCCCCATCATGCTGGTGGATTGTCTGAGTTTGTAATGTTGCTGGGCAGCGCTGTCGGTACTGCAGCAGATTGCGGCCAGTGCAACGGCAATGGTCAGGAAGATTTGGGTGTGTGATTTCATATTTGAGGTTTATAAGTCAAAAATAGACAGAATCTATAAGTGAAGGGTTGCCTTTGGATGAATCGTGTATTTTATTTCATGAACTGTGCAGTTTGTCACTTTTCGTTTTAGATAGAATCTCTGACAGCCACCCAGGTTTGCCGGATACCGATGGTTCTTACAAGGGCATTTAAAACTTTG
>Ga0138256_10006853_pt1 | contig 12044 bp, 10 predicted proteins | sample KNB2016incub_MG_FD_105486 | JGI IMG/M metagenome (GOLD analysis project Ga0138256, IMG submission 105486) | Active sludge microbial communities from wastewater in Klosterneuburg, Austria - KNB2014incub_MG | ecosystem: Engineered > WWTP > Activated sludge > Unclassified | place: Austria... | reverse complement strand
TCAAAGCACAAGATGGAACCATGATACCACTCTCGATTGTGTATAAAAAAGGATTTCCTATTGATGGGACGAGACCATTTTTATTGTATGGATATGGTTCGTATGGATATAGCATGGATCCTTATTTCTCATCATCAAGATTGAGTCTCTTGGATCGTGGATTTGGCTTTGCGATAGCGCATGTCAGAGGTGGACAAGAAATGGGAAGGCAATGGTATGAAAACGGAAAATTCCTGACCAAAAAGAATACATTCACCGACTTCATTAATTGTGGTGAGTACCTCATAGCCAATAATTATGCTGCCAAAGACCTGCTTTTTGCACAAGGTGGAAGTGCTGGTGGCTTGCTGATGGGCGCCATCATGAATATGCGTCCTGACTTGTGGAAAGGTGTGGTAGCCAATGTACCTTTTGTGGATGTAGTCAATACCATGCTCGACGAAAGTATTCCACTTACGACTGGTGAATTTGATGAATGGGGCAATCCAAAAGATAAAACGTACTATGACTACATGAAATCGTACTCGCCGTATGACAATGTAGAAGCCAAAGCGTATCCTGCAGCTTTTGTCACTACGGGTTATTGGGATTCGCAAGTGCAGTACTGGGAGCCAGCAAAATGGGTTGCTAAATTGCGCGCCACGAAAACCGACAAAAACCCGCTATTGATGTATTGTGACATGGAGACAGGTCATGGTGGCGCATCGGGTAGATTTAAGAGATTTAAAGAAACGGCCATGGAGTATGCCTTCTTGCTAGACTTGGCTGGCTTGGGCGAATGATGAATTTATATTGTCAATTTGGCTAACTTTGTATTCTTAAAGCTCGTGATACAATATAGATAACACAAACAAATAATATCAGATATGCTTACAGTAGAACCACGTTACATCACCGACAGTAAAGGCAAAAAAATATCTGTTGTACTTCCTATCGAGGATTTTAATGCCATTATGGAAGAACTGGAAGAGTTGGAAGATTTAAAGCTTTATGATGAAGCCAAAAAAGAAGATACTGGTGAACGTATTTTATTTTCTGAATACGTAAAAAACAGAAAAGAAAAAAATGCCTAGCTATACTGTTGTATTATCTAAAAAAGCACAAAAGCAATTAGATGAGCCTATTATCGAAGCCATTGCAGGATTGGAAGAAAATCCACGACCTGCTGGTTACAAAAAGCTAAAGGGCAGTGACGCTTATAGGATTAGAACGGGCAATTACCGTATTATCTATGATATTTTTGACAATGTTCTACTAGTGGATGTTATTGGACTTGGTCATAGAAAAGATATTAATGAGTAAACGTCAGTAAAGAAGTCACATTCTTCCGTTTCCGATTCATGGCACAGCCAAGGCATCACTCAGATCATGTCGTGCGTGACAGGCAGTAAGTAAATACTACACCCAGCGAGGGAGATTGCTCTCTGTACTATGGTTTTGAGTTCAATAATTTGATCTTCTTTCAAATTCACTTATCACGAGTTTTCCCATTTTTTAATTCTAAGATCACATTCTGCTTTTGGCAGATTGAGCCTAACGTTTACTCTAGTATTTAATTCTGTCAATTTCACAACTGCTTCCTTTGGACTTAGCTTGCCATGTTCTACCATCTGATCAAAGACCCAGAGATGACCACGAACTGTTACATTTTTAGAAGTTGCAAATTTTCTTAGATTATTATCTGATGTTATCAACGAACCATTTATATTATTTGAACAAACTATTGCTGAACAATCTTGAATAGATAATTGAGCCTTTTCTGCCTGCAATATATTGATTTCCATTAAATCTTCAGCTGATAGGCTCAATATCTTAAATGTACCACTCTGTATGAATGGAGTTAAACATTCTATTTGTTCCGTATGCAGTTCTTCTAAAATGAAGTCTGTAGTATAAAAGACCAAAGGAAGTTCAAAAAAATGCGCTATAATATCTAGTTTTACTAAATCTATCAGTACATTGGCATCATTGACTACTACTATCATATTTCTATAAATTCGTCCCTAAAAGTTGCCAACTTTTGATTAGCAAGATTGGATGCTTTACTCATGGAGATAGCTTCTTCTGATACTGCTCGATAGAGAAGTTGTTTAAACCTATACGAGTTTTCATTTCCTTGGTATTTTCCAAATCCAATCTCCATTTTCAGATCAGGGTTTTGATTTACCTTAATACAAAAGCCTTTGTAGGTATTTTCTTTTATAACACCTAAAGCTTTTGCCCTTGCCATAATAGCCTGCATTGAAATCCCATAAACTTCTTTTACAGCGATTAATTCATTTATGCTAATATTACCACGGATTCTTCCAAATTCTCTGAAAAAAGTGTCTTCAGGTATCAACATGGCTCCCGCAAAACGATGACATAATTTTTCTACATCCTTGTGGGATAATTCTGAATCGAAATTCAATAATAGATGCCCTAATTCATGTAAAGCAGTAAATCTTTTGCGCTCAACTGAATAGTCTTTACAAATAACAATCACAGGAATATTCTCATTGGCCCATCCAGAAAAACCATCAAAACCATCAGGTGCTTTTATTTCTACTACTTTTATTTCTTTATCTTCGAGAAGATCAATCACATTTGGAAGAGCGTTGAAGCCGATTTTCCAATCAGTCAACAGTTTATTAACCGCTCTCTCTACATCTTCTCCATTACTTATGGTGATGTCAGAAATAGGGTTGTGGAATGATGAAGATATATTTAGATAGTTCTCTAACTCCAAATATCTTGAAATGCTATCCCTAACTTCTTCTTTTAGAGCATCGATATCTTTATTAGTCAATTTACTATTTTTTCTAAACTCAATGTTAGAAACTTCTACATTGTAAGGCATAAAGAAGTAGTCTGACTTCACACCAAGTACATTTGATAAAGCTAACAGTACCTTGCTGTCAGGCATCATTTCAGCATTTTCATATTTTTGAATGGCATTATGGCTTACGATGTTATTTAGAGCATCTGATAATTCACGCAACGACATCCGTGCCAACATGCGAGCTGACTTTATTCTTTTGGCTATTAATTCCTTCATGATGATTATTTTTTGATTTGGTTTACAAAGGTATATATTACAATCGTTTTGTAAACCATTTTAGTCCAAATAATTACAATCTAATACCAATTTTAACTAAATTGTTCTTAATTCTTTCTTGCAATGCTATTGATTGTTACAATCTGCTAAACCTTGTGTAATGAGTTGTTTTCAGATTTCTCCTTCAGATCCAGTAGTAGAAGTCATAGACACATGGTCTTGAGTCATTTGACTTATAAATTGGTTTGTTTTTCCTGAAGGACAAATATGTACAAACTTTGATAAAATTCTTAAAGAGATCTAAAGTATAAAGTAGATTTCACTATTAAATAAGAAAACCATATATCCATTCACCTTGCTCCTGCAAACCACCATAAAACTTGATACGATTTGCACCCTTTTCTTATAATGGAACTTCCATCCGTCAGCAAATGTAACAAAATATATTTCATCCTTACCCCAATATTTGTATGCTTAACTCATGCTTTTATTTAGCATCTCGATGTAAATGCAATTATAACGAAAATAATTGGTCCTTTTTACATATTCACAACCTCTTTGGCATAAATTCTTCTGACATGAAATCAGATGTATATTGTAATGGTAATAAATCGTATCAAGCTTTAGCATGACATGCCTTAACAAAGGGTACAAGTTATATAATTTCATTAACAATATTTCATTATATTTATTGCTAAAACTTTGGAACTCAAGTCATCACAAGTCGATATTCTAAATTTCTTCAAATTTGAATCATTATCTTTGCAGATATGAAGTTATTGATCATAGAAGACGAGCAGGAGCTTGCAGATAGTATCATTAGCTATCTCGCTGGAAACGGTTTTGTTTGTGAGAAAGCAAATTCAGTAAGCATGGCTATTGACAAAATTTCAAATTATGAATATGATTGTATCTTGCTTGACTTAATGATATGGGATGAAGATGGATTTGAAATATTAAAAGTGCTAAAAAGACAGCACAAGAAAGAAGGCGTGATTATTATTTCTGCCAAGGAATCATTAGAGACGCGGATAGAAGGATTACAGTTGGGTGCTGATGATTACCTTACCAAACCATTTCATCTATCGGAGCTTTTAGTCAGGATTCAAGCCGTGATGAGAAGGAAAAATTTGAAAGGGAATAACCTTGTGATATATAGTGAAATTATCATTGATACTTTTTCCAAAACGGTAAAGGTAAAAGATAAGAAAATAGAAATTACCAAAAAGGAAATTGATTTGTTGCTGTATTTAATAGGGAATGAAAATAGAGTGCTTTCAAAAAGTGCCATAGCAGAGCATCTTTCAGGAGATATGGCAGAAATGCTTGATAACCATGATTTTGTATATGCACACATCAAAAATTTAAAAAACAAATTGAAAGATGCGGGTTGCCCTGATTACATTAAGACTGTTTACGGATTAGGATACAAATGGCAAAATGAGTAAAAATCTTTTACAAAAAATATCAAGATCATATTTAATCTTTGCCGTATTGGTTTTAAGCTTATTGGCCCCATTATTTTATTTTGTATCTGAAAAATTATATATAGAAGATGCTGACGAGGCTTTGATATTACGTAAAAATGAGTTCTTGGCATTCTCACTTGCTCAATTGAATGAAGCTGATATCCCTGTATGGAATAAATTCAACAGAGATATAAAGATAAAGGAAACTACACATCTTATGCGAGACACCATTTTTAATACTTCCTATTATGATAGCCTAGCACAAGAAAACGAACCTTATAGAGAATTAAATTTCCCAATTTCTATTAATGGCAAAGATTATACTTATTCTGCTAGAATTAACTTGGTAGAAACGACAGACTTAATGAAAAGCGTCGCGATCCTTTTTTTCATAATGCTTTCCTTGCTGCTCCTAGGATTATATATCATCACTAAAAGATTATCTGTCAGACTTTGGAAACCATTTTACGAAACATTGCATCAGATTGAGCAGTTTGAAATAGACAAAACCAATCATCCCAATTTAAAATCTACCAGTATTGAAGAATTTAATCGATTAAATCAAAGTATCCAAAAACTGATAAATAAGAATACATCTATTTATCACAGTCAAAAGGAATTTATAGAAAATGCAGCGCACGAATTGCAAACGCCTTTAGCCGTTTTTCAGGCTAAAATTGATACACTTATTCAAAGCGTCGATTTAACAGAGCAGCAAAATCAAATTCTAAGTTCCTTAAACGATAGTGTTTCACGATTAAACCGGTTAAACAAAAATCTTCTTTTGATTTCTAAAATGGAAAATGATATTTACAGTGAAAAGCAAAAAATCAACTTGAATGATGCACTATCAAAGCACTTTGAGTTTTTTGCTGAGCAGGCGGATTCCAAAAACCTAGCTATTGAGATAAACATGAAAGAAAATGTTACCATAAATTCAAATCCAGCCTTAACGGAAATCCTCATTAGCAACCTATTCCTAAATGCAATAAGGCACAATGTGAGTAATGGAAAAATAATAATAAGCATCACGAATGATGCTTTGACCTTTTCAAATACTGGAGGAGGACAAGCTTTGGTTAGTGATAAATTGTTTAACCGTTTTTCAAAATCAAATGCATCTGAAAAAGGTAATGGTTTAGGATTGGCTATTGTTAAGAAAATTGCGGACATCCACGGTTGGCAAATTTCTTACTATTTTTTTAATAATCTACATTCATTTTCAGTGAATTTTTAAAATTTACAGACTAGTTTTTTCATTTAACCAGAATTATGGGAGGAATCGAGATATTCTATGAATATTTCAGGTTGAATTACCCTGGCCTTACCATAATTCTAAATTTCTTCTAAATCAGTAGTCAACTTTGCAGTAAATATTTTCAATCAATAAATGATACTGTAATGAGAAGATTAGTTTTAATAGTGATTTCAATGGTGATAACTTCACTCACATTTGCACAAAGTGTACATGAAAAACAAGTGCCTGCACAGGTTAATAAAGTTTTTCATACAAATTATCCCACTGCGAAAAATGTAAAATGGGACAAAGAAGGTGAAATGTTTGAAGTAAACTTTGATCAAAATAATGTCAAACATTCAGTAGTATTTGATCATCAAGGCAATATCCATGAAATCGAGGTAAAAATTGAACTTTCGCAACTTCCTAAAGGCCTTATGGAATATGTCAAAACGCATTATAAACAAGCAATAAAGGGAGCGGCTAAAATAATTGATGTTAGAGGTGCAATAACTTATGAAGCGGAAATCAAAGGAATGGATTTAATTTTTGATGCTAATGGTAAATTCATGAAAGAGATGAATAATTAAGGAGTAACCACATGTTTCCACTAAGAGACGATAGACTTATAATATTTATAAAAATGAAGATATTTTTTTTAATCTTAGTTTATATTTCTTCATATAATGTAAATGCGCAATATAATTTGACATACTATCTTTCCAATGCATTTCAAAATAGTCCAATATTAAATGAAAATAAAAATAAAAGCCAAGTAAATCAGCTTGAAATGGAGCGGCTAAAAGCTCTTTATTTTAGCCCAAAAATAGGAATCACTGCTAATTATATGTTTTCACCTATTCTTTCAAAGGATAATAATAAGACTTCATTAGCGCTAAATTCAAACGGTGCTACCAATTATTACGGCTACGATTTGGGTGCTTCTAATGGTGGGCGTTATCAGGCTTTGTTGGAGATTACCCAGCCATTGTTCAACAGAAAGCTGTATGAAATAGCCACAAAACAACTCAATATTGCATCACAATTAAATGAAAACAGTGTGAACATCAGCAAACATGAAATTGAAAAAATAGTTACCGACCAATACATTTTGTGTTTGCAGAATAGAAAAGAAATAAATTATGCCGACACAATGATGAAATTACTGACTACCCAGAAAACGATATTAGAGAAACTCATCATGAGCAGTATTTATAAACAATCTGATTTGACATTATTGAACATTGAGTATCAAAATTTCTTATCTCAACTTACTACTTACAAAGCCAATTATCGTCGAAATTTAATGGATTTAAACATAATTTGTGGGATAAATGACACTACAAATGTGCGCCTAGATGATGCAGAAATCACACTAAATAACAAGACTTTTGCGTCTAATTTTTTAGAAAAATATCGCCTAGATAGTTTGAGTTTGATCGCTCAATTGAATGTACTTGAATTAAAGTATAAGCCACAATTAAATTTATTTGCAAATGCTGGACTAAATGCGGTATATGCCCCTACTATACCCAACCGCTTCGGTATGAGTGCGGGACTGAGCTTTACCTATAACTTTTATGATGGAAATCAAAAGCTAATAAACAGAAAAAAAATACAGGTTTTAGGAACAACGGTTTCTTTTTATAAAGAGAATTTTGTCAAACAAAATCACATTCGAAAATCCAAAATTCTCGCCGAAATTCAATCCTATTATGACCGTATTGCTGTAGCTGAACAGCAATTAAAAGATTATGAGTCAGTGCTCAATAGTTACAAAAGAGAATTTCTTTCAGGGCAACTTTCAGTCATTAATTATATAATGGTATTGAAAAATATGGCTTCAATAAATCGCGATTATACACTGCTTTTTTCGCAGCAGCAATCGCTCATCAATGCCTACAATTATTGGAATTGGTAAAAAATTAGACACATGAAACCATCGATAATTTTCCTTGCAATCGCTTCTTTTTTTTGGATTATTTCCTGTAAAAGTAAGGTTGAAACACCCACAGAAGAAATCACCATTCCAAAAACACCAGTGGAAGTTGTGTCTATTAGCAATGGTTTTATCAATGATGAATTGACATTTTTTGGTACAAGTATGTATCTAAAAAGAAATGTAGTCACTGCACCTATACCAGCTTTTATCACACAAGTACATGTGAAATTAGGCGATAAAGTGAGCAAAGGTGCTGTCTTTTACGTATTGCAATCGAAGGAAAGTAAAGCTTTGGGCAATGATATTTCAAAAATAGACAGCACACTTACCAACTTTGGAATCATCAACATCAAGGCGCCAACATCGGGTATCATTACCACATTGGACAAGCAGCAGCCTGGTGATTATATCTTAGAAGGCACTCAGCTGTGTACTATTGCGGAGAGTAATGATTTGGTTTTTCAAGTGAATGTGCCATTTGAATTTACAAAATATACAAAGACTGGAAATAGTTGTAGGCTCATTTTTCCTGATAATTCTCACCATTCTGCAACCTTTACAAAGGCATTGACCACCATGAATGTGACGGCACAGACCCAGACCATTTTGGCTAAATGCAATGAAAATTTATTCCTACCTGAAAATATGATGGTGAAAGTAGGTGTGGGCAAAGGTGGCCGCCATACAAATCAGATTTTGCCAAAATCCTGTGTTTTGAGTGATGAAATGATGCAAGAATATTGGGTAATGAAATTGATCAATGACACCACTGCAGTAAAAATACCAGTTACAATTGGCAATAAAAACGCGGACAAAATTGAAGTAATTGCTCCAAAATTTACATCTATTGACAAAATAATCAGCATTGGCAATTATGGTTTGCCTGATTCGGCTTTGGTTTCCATCATATCCACAGCAGTGAATTGAGCAAGCATAATTATCATCAGATTTTCAAAAAGCCCATTCTTTTTATGGGTTTATTGCTGTTGATGGCGGGTATATTTGCATATACGCGGATGGAAACCAATCTTTTTCCCGAAGTTTTATTTCCACGTATCACCCTGATAGTCGATGCGGGTCAGCAGCCCATAGACCGAATGATGATCACGGTTACCAAAACTTTAGAAAGTGCTGTCAAAAAAGTAAAAGGCGTAAAGGTTGTAAAAAGTAGTACCAGTCGAGGCAGTTGTGTGATTGATATTTTCTTCGATTGGGGCACCGATGTGTACAATGCCAAAACCCAAGCAGAAAGCCGCATCAATGAAATCAAAAACTTCCTGCCACAGGGAGTGACGATTGCAGCTGAGGCTATGAATCAAAGCACTTTCCCAGTATATGGGTACACATTGACCAGTAACAAACATGGCTTGGTGGCGCTTCGTGACAAGGCCAATTTGATTGCTCGACCGATGTTTTCGCAAGTGAAGGGCATCTCAAATGTAGTGGTACGTGGTGGAAAAAATAAAGAGTTTGTGATCGTACCCGATCCTATAAAAATGGCGTCATTGGGCATTACACCGAACACTATCATCGCGATATTCAATAACAATAATTATGTTCTATCGAATGGGGCAGTCGAAGATTATAGTCGCTTGTATTTATCGCTCACGGACACCCGATTGATGGATATAGATGAGTTGGAAAATATTATCATAAAAAATGACGGCATTCGGCTCATCAAATTGAAAGACATTGCTAAGGTCGAGTTGCATGAGCAAGTAGAATTTATTGTGGTAAATGCAAATGGGCAGGATGCTGTATTGATTGATTTGGTGAAGCAGCCCGGGATTAATTTGATAGATTTTGCTAAAGAATGTGAAAGTAAAGCGAAAGATATTCAAATGCAATTACCCGACGGGATGATCGTCCAGCCTTATTACAATCAATCTGCTTTCGTGGGTGAGAGCATCGATAGCGTCATCAAAACCATTTATGAAGGACTTTTTTTGGCTATTATCGTGATGATCATTTTCTTGCGGTCGTGGCGGGCCAGCGTCGTGGTTATGCTCACAATTCCCGTTACGCTTGGCTTTACTATTTTAGTGTTATACTTAGCAGGAATTTCGATCAATATCATGTCTTTAGGTGCTATTGCGGCTTCCATTGGGTTGATCATTGATGATGCGATCGTGATCATAGAACAGATTTATAGAAAGCATGAAGAAAATGCCCATCTTGACCGCTATACCGCTGTAAAAGGGGCCATTCATGAGTTATTCCCAGCTATGATTGGGTCATCGTTGGCGACCATAGTCATTCATTTTCCATTCAGAATGATGAGCGGTTTGGCAGGCAGTTTTTTTAAAGAATTGTCCGATACGATGCAACTGACTATGGTTACTTCATTTTTAGTGACTTGGTTGCTACTTCCTGTTTTTCACATCATTTTTGGTTTTAAACAGCCAAAAAAATCGCACCACAAGACAGCAGAGCAAAGCATTCAACAAATAAGCTGGCTCGCTTGGTTTTTCAATAAACCCATTTTTGCATTTGGCTTGATTGCTATTTTTGGTTTTTCAGCTTGGTTGTGCTTTGGAAAATTAGAAACAGGTTTTTTACCCGATTTAGATGAGGGTACGGTAGTGTTGGATTATTTTATGCCTCCTGGCACATCCATAACGGAGACAGACCGTGTTCTGAATGAAATAGAAAAAATCATAGTCGCCGATCCCAACGTAGAAACTTATAGCCGAAGAACGGGAATCAGAATGGCATTCAGCACCGTGCCACCCAATTTTGGTGATTATTCTATCCAGTTAAAACATTCGAGAACTAAATCTACAGTGGATGTGATTGACGATTTGAGAAAAAAGATTGCGGCTTCCCACCCCGTTTTGCATATTGGTTTTGGGCAACGAATTGCCGATTTATTGGGCGATTTGATGAGCACTCCACAACCCATAGAAGTCAAGTTTTTTGGCGATGATTATATGCAACTTCAAAATATTTCGAAAGAAGCAGAAAAAATTCTGGGCAATATTCAAGGTATTGAGGACATCGATAATGGATTGAGAATAGCTGGTCCATCTATAGTTTTTACACCCAATCAAGAAGTTTTACAACGATTTGGAATATCCTTACTCGATTTCCAAACCCAACTTTCCACTTATACTGGAGGCGTAACTTTAGGTATCAATGCCAATCAACCCATTCCGTCACCTGCTCAGGCGGCTATGACAGCGGGCATACAAGTGGGGCAAATGCAAGAAGGTGAGCAAATGCGGCGAATCGTCATGCGTTTTGCTGATTTTAAAACCAATGATCTGGAACTTATCAAACGGCAATTGATTTTTTTGCCGGATGGTACTACACGTCCGCTTACCTATTTCTGTGATGTAAAAATAGTACCTGGAGAAACCGAACAACGCCGAGAAAACCTAAAATCCTGTGTAGTTCTTACTGCTCGATTGGATAACAGAGATTTAGGGAGTGCTATCGCTGAAATCAAACAACAACTCAATGCTAACTTGGCTTTGCCCAAAGGCTATTCCATCGATTATGGTGGTGCCTATGCCGAGCAACAACAATCATTTCAAGAATTGTTGATGGTTTTGATCCTGGCATCGCTTTTCGTTTTTGGGGTTTTTATGTTTTTATTCAAAGAATGGATGATATCCTTCGTATTGCTTTTTGTTTCTGTAATGGGAATTTGTGGTAGTATTATTTTTCTTTATTTTTTCAATATTCCTTCAAATGTCAGTAGCTACACGGGTATTATTATGATTGTAGGAATATTGGCTGAAAATGCCATTTTTACTGTAGCACAATATCGATACAATATACAGCAGTCCAATAATGTGGACCAATCTGTAAAACACGCCATAGCCATCAGGATACGACCAAATCTAATGACAGCCATTGGAGCAATACTCGCATTGATGCCTTTAGCTCTTGGCATTGGTTTAGGCGCTCAAATGCAACAACCACTCGCGGTAGCCGTAATTGGTGGATTTGTAGTTGGATTGCCGATGTTACTTTTGGTGTTTCCGAGTCTTTTGAGATTGATTATGATGAAATCTAAATAAAATGTTTAACTCGTGTTTTTATGGGATCGTAGCAATGTATGCGGTATAAAATTCAGATGCATACATAATAAATACAATGCCTTGCAGACCTTGCTTTGTATTAAAAAAGCCATTCAACTTTAATTTGTTGTATGGCTATTGCTTATTGGATGAAGCACAAGTTGCAAATTTATCAAGCTTTAGCATGACTTGCGTCAGCAAATATAACAAAATATATTACATCCTGATCCAAAAATTTGTTTGTCCAACTTATAGTTTTTTCCATATCACCAATAAGACAAATCCTCGCTAACCCACACATAAGTCTTATTAAAAGATAGTTCGGTCGAAAATG
>Ga0138256_10006851_pt1 | contig 12044 bp, 6 predicted proteins | sample KNB2016incub_MG_FD_105486 | JGI IMG/M metagenome (GOLD analysis project Ga0138256, IMG submission 105486) | Active sludge microbial communities from wastewater in Klosterneuburg, Austria - KNB2014incub_MG | ecosystem: Engineered > WWTP > Activated sludge > Unclassified | place: Austria... | reverse complement strand
CGCCTGCCGGGGATTCCGCTGAAACCGCTCCATTCGCAGCCGCGCGAGATCCCCTATGACGGGGAACGCCTGTGCCTGGAGCTTGACCAGAAATCCGAACATTTCGCCCAGCTTGCCGACGCACCCGGCTTCGTCATCGGCGTATCCGGCGCGCTGGAGCGGGAGCCGGAAATCGACTGCTACGCCGTGAACCGATGAGCAACGAAGACGATCCCTTCGGTCTGTCGAACGACGCCGGGCGCACCCGCATCCGGCCGGTGAAGTCCGGCACGCCCGCCACCACTCCGGTGCAGCCGACCTTCGGCGGTGGCGCACCACCAACGCAGGGCCATGGCGGACAGTATGGGGGGCAGGGCTATGGCGGGCAAAGTTTCAACGCACCGCCGCAGGATTACGGCCAGGCCGGTCGCGGGCCGAAACCCCGCCTCACCCGCGCGCATCCGAACCCGCTGATCGTCGCTTTCGCCTCGCTTCTGGAGATCGCCCCCGAACTTGAACGCGCCATGCCCCCGGCCAATGCCGAGGCGCTGCGGCTGCGGCTGCAAGACAACCTGATCGACGCCCGCGACTCGGCGGTCGGCATGGGCGTGCCGATGACCCGCGCCAATCAGGCCGCCTGGTTTGTCGCCGCGCTGATCGACGACATCGCGCTGAATACGCCGTGGGGCGGGCATTCCGGCTGGCCGCGTCAGCCGCTGGTCGTCGGTCTGTCGGGCGAGGTCGATGCCGGGACCAAGTTCTTCGACCGGCTGGAAGAGCTGCTGCGCTATCCCAATCGTGACCCGGAGATGCTGGAGCTTGGCTTCCATTGTCTCAACCTCGGTTTCCGCGGCAAGCACCGGGTGCAGGGCCGGACCGGCGATTCCGCTCTCCTCGCGCTGCGCTCTGCCATCGCCCGTGCCATCCGCAACCCCGAGGCGGAGGCCGCCGAGCTTTCGCCGCATTGGCAGGGCGTCGTTGCCCCCGACGAAAAACCCCGCTTCGCCGTGCCGCTCTGGACCATCGCGCTGGCTGCCGTGGCGATCATGACCGCGACCTATGTCGGTCTCGGCATCCAGTTGTCGAACAAGGCGACCCAGCTTTACGCGCTCGCCCGCCTGTTGCCACCGCCCGACCGGGCCGAGATCTTCCGCCCCGTCCGCAGCAACGCCGAACCCGCCGCGCCCGAGATCAAGATCGAACCCGTGGTGCTGGAACTTGTCCCCGCCTGCCTGGCGAAAGCGCCCGCCGACACTGCTGCAGCCCTCACCGGAAGGGACGACGTCAGCCTTGCCTTCCTGACCCTGCGCGGGTCGAACCCCGAGGTCTTCCGCTCGGCCAAGGCCGACATCAACGATGTCTACGGCCCCCTCGTCACCGCTCTGGCCGAGTGCATCAAGGAAAACATCGAGATCATCGGCAAGGTGACGATCATCGGCCATACCGACAGCGTTCCGGTGCAGGCATCGAACCCCTTCGCCTCGAACCAGGGTCTGTCCGAGGCCCGCGCGAAGACCATCGCCGACCTTCTGACCGCCGCCGGCGTCCCGCCCGAATTGCTCGCCGCGGAAGGCCGCGCCGACAGCGAACCCGTGGGCGACAACGCGACAAAGCAGGGCCGTGCCGAGAACCGCCGCATCGAGATCAAGATCGAGAAGAAGCTCTAGATGAAAGTGATCAAGGCCATCTTCCGCTTCCTGTTTTCCCGCCGGTTGTGGACCTTCATCGGCATCGTGCTTCTCTGCGCGCTGATCTGGCTGTTCGGGCCGCTGGTCTCGGTCGGCGACATGGTCCCGCTGGCCGACGATCTGGTGCGGATGATCGTCATTGCGGTGATCCTGGTCCTCTGGCTCTTCTCTCTTCTCCTCGCGCAGTTGCGGGCCGCGAAGAAGAACCAGCTTTTCGTCACCGAACTCGCCACCCCCGAACGTCCCAAGGTCGCGCTGCCTGGCGAAGCCAACGTCGCCGAGATCAATACCAAGTTCGCCTCGGTCCTGACCGAGATGAAGCGGTCGAAGCTTGGCGGCAAGAAGTTCCTGCGCGACATGCCCTGGTATGTGATCATCGGCCCGCCCGGCAGCGGCAAGACCACCGCACTGCGCCAGTCGGGCCTGCATTTCCCCATCGACCTTTCCGATGACCTGAAGGGTGTCGGTGGCACCCGCAACTGCGACTGGTTCTTCACGGAAGACGCCGTGCTGGTCGACACCGCCGGGCGCTATGTCCAGCAGCAGAGCGACCCGGAAATCGACTCGGCCGAATGGCTGGGCTTCCTCGACATGCTGAAGAAGCACCGGGGCAAGCGCGCGCTGAACGGGGTGATCCTGACCCTGTCGCTGAAGGAGCTTCTTGCGGGCGAGGCGTCAGTCCGCGAACATGGCCGCGAGATCAGGAAGCGGCTGGCCGAGTTGCGGGAACGCCTGCAAATCCAGCTTCCGGTCTACCTGATGCTCACCAAGGTCGACCTCGTTCCCGGCTTCGAGGCGTTCTTCGGCACGTTGCCCACCAAAGACCGCGAACAGGTCTGGGGGGCGACGCTTCCGACTGATGCCCGCATCGACCGCACCAGCATCGAACGCGAGGTGAAGGCGCTGCTGGCGAATCTGGAAACCCGCCTCAGCTCGCGCATGGCCGAGGATGTTCCCCTTGACCAGCGGGCCGAGGTCTTCCGTTTCCCCGCCCAGGTCGAACGCCTTGAAGCCCCGCTGAAGTTGCTCATCGACACCGTCTTCGGTGAAAGCCGGTATGAGGAAAGCCCCTGGCTGCGCGGTTTCTACCTGACTTCGGCCACCCAGGAAGGCTCGCCCATCGACCGGCTGGTGGGGGAACTGGCGGGGTCCTTCGGCCTGAACGCGGACACGCCCTCCCGCCGCCCCTTCGGCGAGAAGCGGTCCTACTTCCTGCGCAACATGCTGACCGACCTCATCTTCCCCGAGGCGGGCCTTGGCACCTTCGACGCCGCCGCCGAGGAACGCCGCAAATGGCTCTGGCGCGGATCGCTGGCAGGGGCTTCGCTCCTCACCCTCCTTGCCGGGCTGCTTTTCCTGTTCAGCTTCCTGCGCTATTCCGGCGGCATCGACGATCAGGAACGCCTGTTGGCCGACCTCTCCGGCCGTCTTGCCAATGTCGCCGCCCGGCAGGCCCCGACTGACCCGCTCGATCTGGAACTCGCTCTCGAAGGCGTGACCGAGGTGAAGGCCGCCGCAACCGAGGTGCCGACATCCCCGCTTACCATCATCGGCCCGACCGCGCGGTCTGAGCTGGCCGAGGCACAGCGCATTGCCTATGATCGGGGTCTGCGCAACATCCTGGAACCCCGGATGGTCGCCCTGCTGGAAGCGACGATGTGGCGCCAGATCCGCGACCCGGAATACCTTCTGGGCGCGCTCAAGGTCTATTACATGATGACCGGCCTTGCCCCCTACGACCGCGAGTTCGCGGCGCAGTGGTGGCAGGACCAGCTGCCGCTGAACGCCCCCATCGACCCTTTCCCGACCGATGCCGCGCTGGAACACCAGCTTGCCGCCATCGACCGCATGGGATCGGAGGAGCAGAAGATCGCCCCCGACAACGCCCTGGTCCAGCAGGCGCTGCAATCGATCTGCACCATCCCGCTTGCCGCGCGCGCCTATTCCGCGCTGATCACCGACCCCGCCGTCACCGCGCTGCCCGAGTGGATTCCGGCGGAAAAGGCGGGGCCCAATGCCACCCATGTCCTGACCCGGATTTCGGAAAAGACCCTGCGCGTCGGCCTTCCCGGCGCTTTCACCTATGACGGCTTCCACACCACCGTCCTGCCGCTGATCCCTGAAGTCGCTGCCACCGCCGCGCTTGACCAGGCGGTCTTTGCGGGCGGCTGCGCTGAAAGCTCCGACGCTTCGGTCGCCACGCTGGAGGCGGATATCCTCAAGCTCTACCAGGACGATTTCATCGCCCAGTGGAACGGCTTCCTGCGCGATATCCGCCTGGCCCCGATCACCGACCTTCAGGTGGCCGCCGTCAACCTGAAGGACCTTGCCAGCCCGGACAGCACGCTGCGCCGTCTGGTCCGCGCCGTGGTGGACGAGGTCGACCTGACCCGCGTGATCCCCGAGGAGGAGGGCAATCCTGCGACGGAAGGCCTGGCGAAGAAGGCGGTCTCCAAGCTTGGCAAGGTCGGCAAGCTGCTGAAGGCGGGCAGCAAGCTTGCCACCTCGACCGGCGGGGTCGCGGATGGCCCGCCCCCCGGCAGCGATGTCGCCGGGCATTTTGCACCGCTGAAAGCCGCCATCGAGGAAATCGACGGCGCCCCTCCGCTTCTGGACGATGTCGGTCTGCGGATCGACGGGCTCGCCAAAGAGGTGGCCAGCGCGATGAATTCGCCCGATGCCGAAGAAACGCTGCTCAAGCGCGGAGGTCTTGCCGAACTGACCGGCGCCGTCGCCAATGCGGCCAAGACCCTGCCCGATCCGCTGGACGACTGGATCGGCGGTCTTGCGGGCGACACCATCGCCGTGACCCGCGACGCGGTGATCTCCCAGCTTAACGACCGCTGGCGCGCCGATGTCTTCGACTTCTGCGTCAAGGCCACCGAGGGCCGCTATCCCTTCGACGCCGCCTCCGCCATCGACGTGAATGTCGCCGACTTCCGCGAGCTTTTCGCCCCCGGCGCGCGGATCGACAAGTTCGTCACTGACAACCTTCTGCCCTACATCGACACCACGGTGGACCCCTGGGCCTGGCGCGCCGACTTCGGCCTTGACGGCAGCCTGCTGGCCCCGTTCCAACGTGCCCGCGCGATCCGGGACGGGCTGTTCCCCGGCGGCAGCGGTCCGACCATGACCTTCAACCTTCTTGCCAAGGATCTGAGCCCGACAGCCGCAAGCGTCACATTGAATGTCGATGGCCAGATCCTGACCTACCTCAATGCCGCCACACGACCCGTTCCAATGACCTGGCCTGGTCCGGACCAGACGAATCTCATCTCTCTGTCGTTCCAGCCGGCGGATGGATCGGGCGAAATCCTCGACTCGGAAACCGGAGCCTGGGCCTGGTTGCGGCTGATCCGTGCCAGCGGGCTTTCCGCCACCGATCTGCCCGAAGTGTTCAGACTGCGCCTGTCACGCGGTGGTTTTTCCGCCGATTTCGACCTCATTGCAGGCTCGGTCAACAACCCCTTCGACCTGAAGATGTTCGGCAACTTCAAATGCCCGACGAAGTTCTGACACCCGACGGGGACGCCCGCCCCGTCGCGGGCTTTTTCGGCAAGCTGCCCGCAACCGGAGATTTCGTCTGGCGCGGGCTGCCTGACGTCTTCCGCAAGCACTGGGATGCCTGGCTCACCCGCCACATCGCCCCCCTCCAGCGCGCCGGCCACAGCTTCCCCGAGGGACACCTCCGCTTCCGTCTGCCCTCTGGCGGTCGCCTTGCCGCCGGGGTCATCCTGCCCAGTCAGGACAGCGCCGGCCGACAGTTCCCCCTGTCGCTTCTCCTGATCGCAAACGGCGACATGTCCCAGGCGCAGATCGATCCCTGGTGCGACGCCGCCCTTCAGCTTTCCCCCGAAGCTTTGTCCCCCGACGATCTCTGGCAGGTCCTCGACGCGCTTCCCGCCCCCACACCGCAAGGTTCCGCAACAGGACAGATGCAGATCTGGGCCTCCGGCCATCCCCCGCTCACCACCCGCGCCGAGGACCCGGACACCGCCCTTCGCAAGCTTCTGCCTCCGGTCTGACCACAGGCCTGCCCAGCCTTTCACATTGGCCCAACTATCCCCGCCGGAGGCCCCCGAGCGGTTTCTCGTCCTTCACGAGAAACCACGAGATCAAAGGTTTGCGCCGCAAGGCGCTCAATCTGACAGGCGCCCGCTCAGTTCTGGTTGATCTTCGCACCCTTCATCGTGATGTTCCCATTCGCCTTGGCGTTGATCTTGCCCGAACCCGTCAGGCTGATGTCCTTGCCCTTGATGGTGATCGTGCCGTCCTTCTTCATCGTCACCTGCGCATCGCCGCATTTCAGGGTGATCTCGTCGGTCACATCCAGCACGAACTTCTTGCCGACCTTGATTCCCATGTCCTTGCCGACATTCATCATTTCGGCATTGGTTATGTCGGTCTTCCGGCCCTTCGAGACCTTCAGCGCCACGTCGCCCGTCACGCTTTCCGACTGGTTGCCGCCGACCGACATCGTCTCGTCGCTGCCCACGGTCACGCTGCGCTTGCCGCCGATGGTCCAGCTGTCGTCCGATCCGACCGAATGCGTCTCGGACGCCCCCACCGTCACATCGCGGCTGGCGCCGATGGTCATGGCCTGCGCCGCCCCCACCGTCCGGGTCTCGGACGCCCCCACCGTATCCACCCGCGCCGCGCCCACCGTCACCGTCTGCACGATGGCGACGGTCTGGGTGTGGTTTGCCCCGATGGTTTCGCTGGAATTCGACCCGACGCTGATCGTTTCGTTCGACCCCACCGACAGCACGCGGTTGACCCCCACCGTCTCGGTATCGTTGTTGCCGATGCTGGTGGTCTGGTCATGCCCGACCGTCACCGACTTGTCGTTGCCCACGGTCTCGGTGCGGTCGTGGCCGATGTCCTGCTTGGCGTCATGGCCCACGTCCTCGGCGAAGTCATTGCCGATGGTGCGGGATTCATTGTTCTTGACCAGCTCGTTATGGTCCTTTTCGGCCTGGAAGTAGACCTCTTCCGACCCCTTCTTGTCCTCGAAGCGCATCTCGTTCCAGCCGCCGCCACCGGGCGAGGAGTTCGACTTCCACCCCGATTGCGTGGCATTCGCCGGAAGACCGTAGGGCGGCATCTGCGCGGCGTTGTAGACCCGTCCGGTGATGATCGGCATGTCCGGATCGCCCTCCAGAAAATCGACGATCACCTCTTGCCCGATCCGGGGAATCTGGATGAAGCCCCAGCCCGACCCGGCCCAGACCGAGCTGACGCGGACAAAGCAGCTGGAGTTTTCATCCTTGCCGCCCAGCCGGTCCCAGTGGAACTGCACCTTCACGCGGGAATATTCGTCGGTGAAGATTTCCTCACCCGATGGCCCCACCACCACCGCCGTCTGCGGCCCCGACATCAGCGGTTTCGGGGTTCGACGCTCGGGCCGGAAGGTCAGCGCATGCGGTTGCAGCTTCAGGCGGACCCCGAAACCCTCGCCCAGCCGCTGCATCCCCGAGCGGTACTGGTCATCCCACATCTCATAATCCGACCGCAGCACCAGATACTTCACGTTCTCCGCCTCGCGGTCGAACTCCTCCAGCGTGAAGCTGACCCCGGACCAGAGGCCCCGCACGCTTCCCGCAGCATCCACCCGCACATGTGGCGCCTGGGCCTCTTCCAGCCGGATCGTGGCCAGGGGCTCGCCTGCGCCGACCTCGATGTAGTCGCCGGGATAGTGGTAAAGCTCGCCTTTCGCCGCCGCATGTGACTTCGGCGCCTCGGACTTGGTCATCAGGTCGGTCGCGGGTTTCTTGAAATCGTAGTCGGTATGGACATAGGCCCCCGACCGGACCGAGGCGCGCGGCAGGAAATCGGTAAGGACATCGTCCTGCCCGCTTACGCTTCCGGTCTCGCCGCGGAACTTTACCGTCTCGAACCCTTCGGCATCCTTCACGCTGGCATTGGCATCCGACAGGACCAGCGTGTGTTCCCCGTCGGCATGGTCGAAGTGATAGAAGATTCCCTCATGCTCCAACAGCCGCTGGACGAAGTTCAGGTCGCTCTCGCGGTATTGCACGCAATAGTCGCGCGGCGGGTATGAGGCTTTCAGCCGCTTTTCCACCTTCACATGGGCATAGGGCTTGAACACCTCCTCGACGATCTCGACCACGCTTTTCTTCTGGAAGATCCGGTTGTCGCTACGGTTGGTCAGGAACCAAAGCCAGGGCCGCAAGACCACGCGGTAATGGGCATATTCCTCGCGGTATTCGTGAAAGGCAAACTCGGCGACGATGCCGTGGAAGAACCGCTTGGCGCTTTCGGTGCGAAGGGTGATCGTGACCGGAGTGCCCAGAATGTCTTCCGGCTTGATGTCGATGTCCTTGCTGATCAGCCCGGTCTCGTAGCGGAAACACTGGCTGATCTCGTCATAGCCTTCCATCTGCGCAAAGAGCAGCTTGTCGCCCAATGCCGTGCTGACAGTGATGTTGCGGTCGTCAGCCATGCTGGTCACTCCTGTCGAAATCGCGGTCAAATCGGGGGTCGGGCAAATGCACTGCCACTCTAGCGTAGAATCGCGGAATTGGCGCTGAATTCGTGGTCAGAGCGCGGTGGGGCAGACCAGACCCTTCAGTAGCTTCCAGCGCGACAGCGGATTGGCCTCCAAAGGCAGGGTGACCTCCATGAAAAGCCGCGCATTGCCGGACTTGAGGTCGATCAGAAAGCGCTTGCCGCCATCGCGTTCCCGCAGGCGGATGCCGTCGAGAATGCGGAACAGGCCCCATTCCCCCGGCTGGGCCAGCGTGGCGCTGCCTGCCGAGGTGGTAAACCGGACCTCTGCCCCCGCAGCGGGGTTGGTGCCGGGCCAGGCCAGTTTCAGCGGTTCCACGGTCGTCTCCACCGGCCCGCCCTGCCCGCCGATGGCCACGAAGGTCTTGCCGCGTTCCGCCAGCGCGGCCAGCGTCAGTTCGGCCCCCTGCCCGGAAAAACCTGCCGCGATGGCCTGGGTCCGTTGCAGGAACTCGGCGCTTTTCGGGTCAAGGCCTGCGAAACGGGCATCGGGCTTCCAGCGCCAGGGGGTGCTGGACGTGTCGATATAGGGTTCGGCGCGGGTGCGGTAGAAGCTGTCGATGGCCCCCCCGGCCCCCAGCAAGGCCGTGACCTCGCTCAGTGCCGCATCGGAGCCTTCGGCGAAGGGATAATGCGCTTCGGTCACTTGCTTGCACAGCGACAGGACCTCGGTCTGCCAGGCCTTCGTCAGCGGGTTCGACAGCGGGTCGGCCTGTGCCGCGCTGGTCTGGACCAGCACATCCTCGACGATCTGCACCACCATCGGCGGGGCCGTCCGCAGCGCCGCCAGCGTGGCCCCCCGCGCCTTGGCCGTCATCAGCCGCTGCAACCCGCGCGGCTCGTCCCGGTCCATCGCGCCAAGCGCCACGTTCAGGCTGGCGAAAAGGCGCGCGATCTCGTCCATCCGGCCATCTTCGGAATACTGGATCAGCGCCGCGAATTCCGAGGCGATACGCAACTGCATGGCATGAGGCCGGTTGCGGTCAAGGCCACCGACCTGCGCCCAGACCTCGGGGAGAAGGGCGGTCAGCGGCGAATCCGGCGCGGACAAACGACCAGAGATCAGCACCGCCTGTTCCGGGTCACTGAAGGGCCGTACCTGGATGTCGGCCAGGAACGCCTTCCACCGCGCCAGAGTCCCGCGCTGCAAGAGGTCCATCACCTGATCGGGTGCATCGTTCTGACCCGCCGGGACCTTGTCGAACAGCCGCGCCGCCTCGGCCCGCGTCACCTGCACCGCAAGACCGGCGCCGATGGTGCGGGCATAGTCCCAGCCTGCTTGCGTGAAAAGACCGGGGATCGGTGCCCCCATCCCTGCGCCTGACCGGCGTTGCAACACCACCGACAGACCGGGCACTGCCGCTTCCGGCACCCAGGGCGCAAGTTCGGCCGCGCCTTGGGAGCGTTGCAGTTCCAGATAGGCCCGCCCCGGCTCGGCGGAGTCGGCGGCATAGGTGCGCGCCTGGGCCAGAAGCTCGGGATCCGGCTGCGGCAAGGGCGTCTCGGGCGGTCTGAGCCGGGCGATATGGGGGGCCAGCGATTGCAGGTCGGGCAGAATCCCGGTTCGGTCCGTCAGCCAGCCCGCCAGATAGGCCGGGGTCCAGTCGGCCTGGCCGGACAGGATGCTCCAGGCCCGCAGCGTGTCATAAAGCGGCAGGCTCTCGCCCTCCGTCGCCAGCGCCGTATCGACCGCCCTTGCCAGCGCCCCCGGCAGATGTTTCTGCACCGCCGTCTGATAGACCGCATCGGCCCGCACTGCCGCATCGAAGCCCAGAGGGCCCGCGAAAAGCCGGATTGGCGCCTTCTCCGCCGCCCGCGCCACCCCGTCCGCTGCTTCCTCCAGCCGGGTCAGGCGCTGCGGCAGGTCGGGCATCACCGCATCCCGGTCCAGCCCGATATCCAGCGCCTCGGCGTCGAAAAGCCGTGTCAGGTCGCGGTGGAAACGCCATTCCACGAAGCCCGCCCAGCCCGCGACCATGAGGACGAAGGCCAGGATCAGGACCAGCGTGATCCCGGTCCAGCCCGTCCCGAGGTTGCGGTCGAACTTGGTCCGACTGCCTTCCAGCACCGCCAGCCGCCGCTCCATGAAGTCGCGCACGCCCGCGAACTCCGGACCCGCCTCGCCCGCCTTGCGGATGAAGTCGCGCAAGGTCGCCGCCGAAATGTCGCGACCGTCGAAGATCAGCCGATGCGCCCCCGCCCCCCAAAGCGTGACATCCACCCCCCGGTTCTTCCGCGCCGTCTGGTCCAGGAGCAGCCCCAGCGCATAGCGCGCAGGCTGGACGGTCGAGGCTGGCACGCCTGCGCGTTGCAGTTCTGCGTCGAAACGGTCCAGCGCCTCGGCCGCGCGCTGCACCAGAACCTGCGCCTCCACCCCCCGGATCACCGCCAGCTGGTCCACCATCCGCAGGACCGGCCCCGCCGCCCGCTCATAGACCTCCGGGTCAATGCTCCGCCCCCCGCGCTTTGGCGGCAGGACCGTGCGCGGGCTGTTCGGGCCACCAGTCATTGCGATGGGATCAGGCCTTCATCGACCCATTTCTGCAGGGTCTCTTCCCCCACTTCGAAATGCATCCCGTCTTCGCGGTTGTAGCCGCCGCCCCAGTACCAGCCTTCCTCGTTGAAATGCTCGGCCAGAATCACCAGTCCGATCTGCATTGTCCCGTCGGCAAAGGGGTCAAGCTCGCCCTGCAAGGTGATGTCGATCGCGGTGCCGAAAGAGTGATTCGATACCGAGGAGTTCGACCCCCGGATCAGACGGACGCACAGCGCCCCCGCCGTGCCGAGCTTGGCATAGATGTCGGGCTCGTCTTCTTTCAGCTTGGCGACGATCCGCTCCAGGCTGTCCAGCGCGGGCTTCAGCATCGTCGCCTTGATCGGGCCGATCTGCCGGGTCTCGACCAGGGCTTTCAGGCGCGGGTTCGAGATGCCCCGGCAGTCGGTCCCCAAGTCTTCCCTCGGGCGGCCCAGAAGTGCCAGCATCGTCTTGTTGCGCGGCTGGGTCACGCCCTTGTTGAAACGGTCGCGGGCCGCCTTCATCTGTTCGGTCAGGGCCTCGGTCTCGGGCTGGTGCTGTTCATCCTCGCCCGCGGTCAGCCCTTCCGCATCCGCCGTTGGCACATCGACGGGCGAGGGCGCGACCGGAGCGCGGTTCGCCAACAGGCTCATGTCGTCACGCAACCGGGCGAGGTCGGCCTTCAGCGTGCCGATCTCCGCCTCCAGCCGGGTGCGTTGCGCGGCTTCGGCGTCGAAGGCTTCCTCCAGCCGCGTAAGACGCAGGTCGGCCCCGCTGTCAGCTGATTCCAGAAGCGTCGTCACCACGGCAAAGGCCACGGCGGCGATGATCACGCCGATGGCGACGATGATCGGGGCGATCAGATTGTTCTGCTGCATGGCCTAGGCTTCCCGGATCAGCACGGTGATCACCGAGACATTGTCGGGGGCCCCGCTGTCCAGAGCCTCGCGCACCAGCTTCTGACACGCCTCCTCGGGGCCCGCCGCCTCGCGCAGCAAGGCCTCGACCGTCGGCTCGTAGACGCAGCGCGTCAACCCGTCGCTGCACAGCAGGATCCGATCCCCCACCGCCAGCGGCACGCTGACCAGATCGACCTCCAGCGCCTCGCTGCCGCCCACCGCCCGCGTTACCATATGCGATTCCGGGTGGCTCTCGGCCTCTTCCGGCGACAGCTCGCCCCGGTCCACCATTTCCTGCACCACCGAATGATCCCGCGTCAGCGGCCGCAGATGCCCTCCGCGCAACAGATAGGCCCGGCTGTCACCGGCCCAGGCCACATGTGCCACCGCCCGCGCGATCAGCACCGCCACCACGGTCGAGCCCATCCGCCCCAT
>Ga0138256_10006850_pt1 | contig 12047 bp, 11 predicted proteins | sample KNB2016incub_MG_FD_105486 | JGI IMG/M metagenome (GOLD analysis project Ga0138256, IMG submission 105486) | Active sludge microbial communities from wastewater in Klosterneuburg, Austria - KNB2014incub_MG | ecosystem: Engineered > WWTP > Activated sludge > Unclassified | place: Austria... | reverse complement strand
GGGCTGCTGCGTGAGCTGGCGCAGCGAGGACCGGTCGACGTCGTCGCCACGCCGACGAGCGCCGAGATCCTCGCCCACCATCCGGCGGTGCGCCACGTCTACCGCTTCGACAAGCGCGGGACGCATGCTGGAATCGGCGGATTCCGCGCCGTGGCGCGGCTCGCACGGGCGCACGACCCGACCGACGTGGCCTACCTGGCGCAGGGATCGCTGCGCAGCGCGGCGCTGGCCATGGCAGCCGGATTCCAGCAGCGAGTCGGATTCGACAGCTCGGCTGGCCGATTCCTCTACACGCGCCAGGTCCCCCATCGCCGCGAGCTGCATCACGCGGAACGTCTCTGGCGGCTGGCGGCGAGCGACGACCAGGCGTCACCACCCGCGTCGACCGTGCGACCGTCGCTGCATCCCGGCCCCGAAGAGGAAGAGGCTGTGCAGCGCCTGCTCGACGTCAACGCGCTCGCCGGCGAGACGATGGTGGCGGTGGCCCCCGGGTCCATCTGGGGCACGAAGCGATGGCCGTACTACAGTGCGCTGGCGCGTCGCCTGAGCCTGCTCGGCCGGGTCGTCGTGATTGGAAGCGACAAGGACCGGGAGTTGGCGGCGGAGATCGTGCACGAGACGTTTGGCAGCGCGATCGACGCCACGGGACGGCTCTCGCTGCTCGGATCGGCGGCACTGCTTCGCCGCGCGCTCGTCCTGGTCACCAACGACTCGGCCCCCCTCCATCTCGCCTCGGCGGTGGACACACCGACGGTCGCGCTGTTCGGTCCCACCGTACCGGCGTTCGGATTCGGGCCGCTGGCGACGGCGCGACGTATCGCCGAGGTGCCCATGCTGGAGTGCCGCCCCTGCGATGCCCACGGGCCGCAGCGTTGCCCGCTCACACACTGGCGCTGCATGCGTGACCTGAACGTTGCCGACGTGCTCGAGGCAGTCGACGCAGTGCAACGCGAGGTTCAGGAACGATGATGGAAGGAATCCCGCATCCGGTGCTCGGCCTGGGACTCGGGCTGGTGGTGGGGATCGTGCTCGGGCTGCTCGGGGGTGGCGGCTCGATCCTCGCGCTCCCGATCTTCCTGATCGTCTTTCGCGTGCCGACCAAGTCGGCGATCGCCATGAGCCTGGCGGTGGTGGGGATGAGCGCCTTCGTCGGCTTTCTGTCGCATTGGCGCCAGGGGACGGTGTACCTGCGCGTGGCGCTGCCGTTCGGCGGCTTCGCCATGGTGGGGGCCTTCCTGACGGCGCGCGTGGCCAAGCACGTCCCGGCCTCGGTGCAGCTCGGACTGTTCGGCGCCTTCGCCCTGACGGCCGCGGTGCTCATGCTCCGCGATTCGTTCCAGGACGCCGCGGCGGCACGAGCCCGGGCTGCCGGCACGTCGTCGCCGCCGACCCCGGCGACCGGGGCACACTTCACGACCCCGTTAGCCATGCAGGCGCTCGCGGTCGGTGCGCTGACCGCCCTGATCGGTGCTGGTGGCGGCTTTGTGATCGTCCCCGCCCTGGTGCTGCTGGCACGCGTACCGATCCGCGCGGCAGTCGGGAGTTCGCTCCTGATCATCACGATGAACTCGTTGAGCGGCTTCGCCGGTTACATCGGCCAGGTTCCGATCGCGTGGGGACTGGTCGGTTCGTTCACCGGGGTGGCAGCGGTGGGTGCCGTCGTCGGGACGCGCCTGAGTCGGCACGTGCCGCAGGTGCGCATCAAGCAGGGATTCGCTGTCATGATCCTCGTGCTGGGGACATATTTGGCACTGCGGAAGGTCGGCCTGGTGCCCTAGCGCTCCCGGGTCGATCGGCCGCCGGTTCTCCCGCCCCCCGGCCTCTCCGTCCTTCCGCGACCCCCATGCCCAAGTCCAAGTCCCCTCGCTACGTCATCGGCGTCGATCTCGGCGGCACCAACATCGTGGTGGGTGCCATGACCGAGGACGGGGCGTCGGACTTGGGGACGCGATCGGAGCCGACCAGGTCTGACCAGGGGGCCGACGCGGTCGTCGAGCGAATCGTGCGGATGATCGAGTTGGCGATCACGGAGGCAATGGCGGCGACCGGTGCCAAGCGCGCGCACTTCGTCGGGGTCGGCGTGGGGGCGCCTGGCCCGCTCGATCGGGCGCGCGGGGTGGTCTTGACGACCCCCAACCTGGGCTGGCAGAACTTCCCGTTGCGCGACGCGATCTCCGAGCGCGTGCAGCTGCCGGTGAAGCTGGACAACGATGCGAACTGCGCGACGCTTGGCGAGTGGTGGCTGGGGGCGGCAAAGGGGGGGCGCAACGTGGTCGGCATGACGATCGGGACAGGGATCGGCGGCGGGTTGATCCTCGACGGCCGGCTGTATCACGGCTCATCGGACATCGCCGGGGAGATCGGGCACACGACCATCGACGTGACGGGGCGCCGCTGCAAGTGCGGGAACTACGGTTGCCTGGAGGCCTACGCCTCGGGGCCGTCGATCGCCGAGCGGGCGCGCGAGGCCATGCACGGGGAGCATGACTCGATCATGTACACGCTGGTGGATGGCGAGATGGAGCGCCTGACGGCGGCGATCGTGTACGATGCGGCGAAGAAGGGAGACGGGACGGCGCTGGAGGTCGTGCGGGAGACGGCGCGTTTTCTCGGTGCGGGGATCGCCAACCTGCTCAACATCTTCAATCCCGACGTGGTGGTGATCGCCGGGGGGGTGACGCAGGCCGGCGAGACGCTGTTCGACCCGCTGCGGCGCGAGGTGCGCAAGCGGGCGTTTGCCGCGGCGGTGGCGGCGTGCCGCATCGTGCCCGGGTCGCTCCCGGGGAACGCCGGCGTGGTGGGGGCGGTGGCGAGCTTCAACCAGCAGACGCGCGGCGTGGCGTGAAGCGGCTGGGGGTGATCGGGAGTTTCGTCTGGGACGTGATCCATGGGCGCGACCCGCGGGCCGTGGCGGTGGAGGAGTGGGGTGGGATCACCTACGCGCTCTCGGCGTTTGATGCGGCGCTCTCCAACGATTGGCAGATGGTGCCGCTGGCGCGTGTGGGGAGCGACCTGCATGTGCACGCGTGCGACTACCTGCGCACCTTGCGGCGCGTGGCGCCGGACGCGCAGGCGATCGCCGTGCCGTACCCCAACAACCGTGTGGAGCTGCGCTACCATTCCGACGAGCGCCGCAGCGAGGTGCTGACGGGGGGGGTACCACCGTGGCCGTGGCAGGGGTTGAAGCCGTTGCTGCGCGACCTGGACGCCCTGTACATCAACCTGATCAGCGGCTTCGAGCTGGAGCTGGAGACGGCGCAGCTGATCCGGCAGCATTTCGCGGGGCCGATCTACCTCGACGTGCACTCGCTCACGCTGGCGCTGGAGCCCGACGGGTTGCGCACGTTGCGCCCGCTGCCTAACGCGGCGCAGTGGCTGGCCTGCGCCGACGTGGTGCAGATGAACGAGGACGAACTGGCGATGCTGGCCCCCGACCCGATGGCGTTGGCGGCCAGCGCACTGGCGCAGCAGGTGTCCGCACTGGTGGTGACGCTGGGGGCAAGGGGTGCGGCCTATTTTCTTGCGCCGGGTTTTGACCGGATCGGGGACCGGGCCCGTCGAGGCGCCGGAACATCTGTTCTTGGGACGATTCGCACGGCGCGCGTGGCGGCGGAACGCGTCGATGTCAAGGGGCGCGACGGCGACCCGACCGGGTGCGGCGATGTCTTTGGCGCCACACTCTTCTCGCGACTGCTCGGCGGTGATACGTTCACGGACGCGTTACACGCAGCGACGAAGGCGGCCGCTCGGAACGTGGCGTACCGCGGAGCCCGCGGTCTCGCGCATCATCTTCGCGGCGAGCTCATTCCCTCGTGACGACCGTCATCACCGTCCCTCCGTCGCTCGACGATCACACCTTCGAACAACTGCTCGAGCAGTTGGCGCCGGTGGCCCTCGACCAGAAAGTGCTGGTCGATGCCCGTCACACGCGCTGGGCGTCGCCGTACGGGTTGACGGCGCTGCTGACGCTCGCGCAATCGCGCGGCACGCAGGCCGCCTTCACCGGGCCGGAAACGGAGGAGACCGCGAGCTACTGGCAGCGCGCGGGATTCTATCGCTACGCCGAAGAACTGTTCGAGATGCACGGACACGTGCCGCGCGCACGCACGCAGGCGGCCGAGTCCAACGTGCTGCTGGAAATCACCCCGGTCGCCAAGAGCGACGACGTGCATGATGTCGTCGACCGTATCCAGGCCAAGGCGCAACAGATCCTCGTGAACGAGTTGAACCTCGATCCGATGGCGACGATGCGCTTTGCCATGACGCTTTCTGAAGTTTGCCAAAACATTGTCGAACACGCACAGACGATGGGATTTGTCGCGGTCCAGACCTACCGCTACCGGCAGCGGCTGGGCCGGCGCGTGGTGGTCATCGCGGTCTGTGACGCCGGGATCGGCTTCCGTCGCTCGCTGGAGAGTGCGCCGGGACGAAAGCTGAGTGACCGGTGGGACGACGCGGCGGCCCTGGAAGAGGCCGTGATTCGTGGCGTGAGTCGATTCCGTGATCCGGGACGCGGGCAGGGGCTCGCTGGAGTCCGCCGGTATGTCGGACGATGGGATGGGAAGCTCTCCGTGCGCAGTGGCACGGCCCGCATCTCGCTCGTCCCGCCGTGGGACGACGACATCCCCCTGCGCGAGCACCTGTCGCCCCTGCCCGGGTCGCAGGTCCAGATCACGATTCCGGAGCGGGTACCCCAGAAGTGATCTACCACATTTCCGTGAGTTCAGTCCTGCGCAAGACGGTGTGCGACCTGTACACCAACCTGGTCACGCGCCCCACCGGGGTCGCGGTGCGCCAAGCAATCGAGGCGGCCCTGGCCGAGCTCCCCGAGCCGAACGTGACCGTCATCGACTTCGCGCACGTGAAGATGCTCGACTTCTCGTGTGCGGACGAAGTTGTCGGCAAGCTGCTCGACTTCTACCAGAACGCCGAGGCGCAGCCGCAACGTTACTTCCTCATCCGCGGGGCGCACGACGGGCACCTCGAGGCCATCGAGGCGGTGCTCGAACGCTACAACCTTGCCGTCATCGTCCAGGACGAGAGCGGGTCACTCCGCCTCGTCGGGACGCTCGAGGATGGGGCGCGGCGGGCGTGGCAGGTGGTGAAGACGGAGGGGCGCTGCGGACCGTTAGAGGTCGGGCGGGCGCTCGGCGCCCCGGCCGACGCAGCGCTGCACCTGCTCGATGACCTGTCGGCGCGTCGGCTGGTCATGCGTCGCGACGACGGCTACGTCTCGCTGCCGCAGTCGGTGTGACGCTCGCATCGACGCCCCCGCTGCAGGTCGTCACCTTTTCCGCGACCCGGCGCGGTGACCCGGAGCGCGGGCCGCTCGTGCGCCTGCGTCCGGACGACGCCGCCCGCCGGCTGCTGAACGAGGGGGACCTGGTCTGGGTCCAGGGACCGCGCCGACAGGAGATGGCGACCGTCGCCCTCGACGACTCGCTCCCGAAGGGCGGGGTCGCGGTACGAGACGTGGCCGGCATAACCGTGTCAGAAATCATCCGCCTCGTGAGTCCTGAGCGGACGAGGCGTGGTGGATCGGAGACGGGGGACGGGGGACGGGGGACGGGAGGGCGCTGACGTACGGGCGGCTGAGTCGTCCTGTCTCACGGCAGCTAGCTTACCGTGACCGTGATCAGATTCGCCAACGTCTCCAAGGAATATCCGCGCACCGGGGTCGCCCTCCACGACGTCTCGTTTAACGTCAACAAGGGCGAATTTGTCTTCCTCACAGGTCCCAGTGGCGCCGGCAAGAGCACGATCCTCAAGCTCATCTACTTCGATGAGCTCCCCACGCGCGGGGACGTGTGGGTCAGCAGCACTCGATCGAAGGGCGTGTCGCGCAAGGAGATCTCGCTGCTGCGGCGCAAGCTGGGGGTCGTCTTCCAGGACTTCCGCCTGCTCGAGGACCGCTCCGTGGAGCAGAACATCGCCTTCGCCCTCGACGTGATCGGGACGCCACAGGACAAGATCCACGCGAAGGTGAGCCGACTGCTCGGGCAGGTCGGGCTGTCGTCCAAGGCGACCAGCATGCCGCGCGAGCTGAGCGGGGGTGAACAGCAGCGGGTGGCGATCGCCCGCGCCCTGGCCAACGACCCCGTGGTCCTCGTGGCCGACGAACCGACGGGCAACCTTGACGACAGGGCGACGCGGGGAGTCTTTCAGCTGCTGCGCGAGATCAACGCGGCCGGCACCGCCGTTGTGATGGCGACCCACAACCTCGACCTGGTCAAGCGCGCCGAGTTGCGTGTGCTCGAGATCAACCGCGGCGCCATCGTCTACGATACCGACGACGAGAAGCGACGCACGCCGGAGCTGACGCCATGAGGCTGGCCGTGCGCGAGGCGCTGCTCGGCTTTCGCCGGGCGCCGATGCTCAGCATGCTGAGCATCACGACCATTGCCTTCTCGCTGTTCGCCTTCGGGCTCTTCTCGCTGGTGGCGCTGAACATCCGCAGCACCCTGAGCGCGATGGAATCGCGGGTGGAAATCCGCGCGTTCCTGTCCGACTCGACGACGCCCGAATCGATCGCCGCCGCGATGGGCGACATCGGCGGGTTCAAGGAAGTGGCACGCGTCGAGTACATCACGCCCGAACAGGCCCTCGAGCGCGCCCGCCTCGAGCTCGGGGAGTTCAAGGACGTCTTCGAGGCCGGGTTCCTGCCGGCTTCGCTCGACGTGCGGATGCGCGAGGGGTATCGCGATCCCGAGACGGTGAAGAAGGTGGCCGATCGTGTGAAGGTCTACGATTTCGTCGACGATGTGCGCTATGGCGAGGAGTGGGTGCAGAAGCTGTACAGCATCCGCAACGTGGCGACGGCCGCTGGAATCATCCTCGGGTTGGCGTTCGCCGCCGTGTCGATCATCGTCATTGGCGCCACGATCCGCATGGCGGTCATGGCGCGCAGCCGCGAGATCTCGATCATGCGACTGGTGGGGGCGACGGACGGGTTCATCCGCCGTCCGTTCCTCATCGAGGGGCTGGTGAAGGGGGTGCTCGGCGGGGCGTTCGCCCTCCTGCTGACGCGGGTCGCGAGTTCGCTGATTTCGCGCTACTTCATCCAGACCGAGTTCTTCGACACACGGCTTGCCCTGCTCGGGTTACTGGGCGGGGCCGTCATCGGTGTGGTGGGGAGCGCCCTCTCGGTCGGGCGCCAGATTCGCCGGGTCCAGTGAGCGTGAGGCGACAGGCGACGCGACAGGCGACGCGACAGGCGACGCGACAGCGTGTCGGTCGGCTGCTGCTGATGGTGCAGGTGCTGATCGGCGTCGCGGTCGCCTGCCCGGCACTGCTGCGTGCGCAGAGCGCGGAACAGCGGTTGCGCCAGCAGCGCGAGGAGCTGGACGCCATTCGGCGCGAGCGCGGCGACCTGCAGGCGCGCCTGCAGGAGCTGCAGGGGCGTGCTCACGATCTCGCCGACGAATCGCAGAATCTCCGGCGCCAGGCCGAGACGACCGCACGACTCGTGCGCTCCCTGGACACCCAGCTGCTGACGATCAACGCCGACGTCGACTCAACCACCGGCTCCCTGCAGCGCGCGGAGCAGGAAGTGATGAATCGTCGGCTGACGCTCAAGCACCGCCTGGTCGACATCTACAAGCGCGGGCCGATGTATTCCACGCAGGCGCTGCTCTCGGCGCGGACCTTCGGCGAACTGGTGGGGCGCTACAAGTACCTGCACGAGCTGGCGCTGCGCGACCGGTCGGTGGTGCGCCGCGTGGAGGACCTGTACACGGAGATCGACGGTCAGCGCGCCCTCCTGCTCACACTGCAGCGGGAGCTGCAACGCAACCGGACCGACAAGGCGATGGAGGAGCAGCGACTGCGCTCGCTGGAGGGGTCGCGCTCGCGCACGCTCGCCGAGGTGCAGGAGTCGCAGCAGCAGATCACGGAGCGACTGGCGCGCATCCAGCGCGACGAGCAGCGGCTCACGCAGCTGTTTGCGACGATGGAGGACACGCGCAAGCGCAACGAGGCACGCCCCAACGCCCCGGCGCCCACGACGAGCACGCTCAAGACCAGCGATTTCGGGAAGCTGGCCTGGCCGGTGGCCGGGGAGATTCTCTATCGATTCGGGCGGGCGATCAACCCGAACAACACCGCCATCCGCTGGAACGGGATCGGGATCCAGGCGCCGCAGGGGACCGAGGTGCGGGCGATTGCCGGGGGCGAGGTCATGGTGGCCGACCCCATCGGCACGTACGGCCTCACCGTGATCGTGCAGCACGGCGGCGGCGACTACTCTGTGTACGGGTCGCTGTCGCGCGCGGACGTGCGCAAGGGCGACCGCCTGGCCGCGGGCGACGTGCTGGGCGCGGTCGGACGTGCCGACCCCGACATGGAGCCGCACCTGCACCTCGAGATCCGCCCCAAGGGGCGCGCGCTGGATCCCCAGGCATGGCTCTCCCGTCGCGGCGATAGTCGTTAGGTTACGGGGGCCGGGCACGGCCCGGGCGTCACACGCCCGTCGTGCCCGGCCCCCTATCCCACCCGTGTCGATGCCATGCTCGGACCGTTAGGCGCCCACGTCTCCACCGCCGGCGGGATCACGTCCGCCATTCCGCGCGCCCGGGCCATCGGTGCCACGGCCATGCAGGTCTTCACCAAGCAGGCCAACCAGTGGAAGGAGCCGGCGATCAGCGCCGAGGATCGCGCAACGTTCCTCGACGGGTTGCGCGAGAGCGACGTCGTCGTGTCCAACGCGCATGACTCCTACCTGATCAACCTCGCGTCGCCCAACCCGCTGCTCTGGATCCGGTCGCTCATCTCATTTGTCTCGGAGCTCAAGCGCTGCGCCGCGCTCGACCTGACGTACCTCGTGTCGCATCCCGGCAACTTCATGGACGATCGGGCGAGCGGGATTGCGCGAAACGCCGAGGCGATCAGCGTCGCACTGGACGTCGTGCCGGGATCGACGCGGCTCCTGCTGGAAACCACCGCCGGCAGCGGCACCGCCCTCGGCGCGTCGTTCGAGGAGATGGCGCTGCTGCTGGAGCGCATCGATCCCTCGGTCCGTGATCGCGTCGGCGTGTGCGTCGACACGGCGCACATCTTTGCGGCGGGCTACGACCTGGTGCACGCGTACGACGACGTCTGGGCACGGTTCGGCGACACCATCGGATTTGCGCGCCTGGGGATGATGCACCTGAACGACTCCAAGGCACCGTTCGCCAGCCGCAAGGACCGCCATGAGCTCATCGGCGAGGGGGCCATCGGCGAGGGGGCGTTTCGTCGCATCATGACCGACCCGCGCCTGGCGCCCATCGCCAAGGTGATCGAGACGCCGAAGGGCGACGAGCCCGAGGTGATGGACACACGCATGCTGAATCGCCTGCGCGGCTACGCTCGCGGCGAGTGATGGCCGTGCGCGCGGGAGCAATGCGCCCGTCGCCCCCGCGCGCATTCGCTCGCTAGAAGATCACCTTGTAGACCAGCGCGAGGTTGCGTCCCGGGTTCGGGGCGAAGCTCTTGATGCGGCTCGTGGCGTCGAAGTACCGCTCGTCCAGCAGGTTGTCGGCGCGCAGGACGATGTTCTGCACGGCCGCGCCACGCAGCACGGTCCAGCCGATCGACAGGTTGACGAGCGTGTAGGAGTCGGTCGGGATATCGAGCGCGTCGCCCGAGACCTTCCCCTGGCTGAACACGCCGCGCACGCCGCCTCCCACGCTGAGCCGTCCGTTATCCCAGCGCAGCGTCGTTCCCAGGCGCCCGGCGGGAATGAACGGCAGGTTCTCGTCGTTGTCGAAGCGCCCGCGCACCCAGTCCGCAGACGCGCCGAGCACCCAGTGCCGCGCCACTTCGGCCTCGCCCTGCGCCTCGAAGCCGAACAGGCGGGCGTCGCGCTGCACGAAGTTGACCAGCGGTACCTCGACCGGTCCGTCCTCCCCGTCCACCGTCTCCACCCCCACGGCGCGCGGGGCGATGTAGTCGCTGATCGCGTTGAGATACGTGCTCAGCTGCACGAAGCCGCGCGTCCCCTGCGAGCGGAGCACGCCCTCGATTCCAGTGCTCGTCTCGGCGCTCAGGTCCGGATTGCCAATGTCGAAAGTGCCGGCGGCGATGTGATAGCCATTCGCGAAGACCTCCTCGACCGAGGGGGCGCGGAAGGCCCGCTGCGCGTTGAGGCTCAGCGTCGAGAGACTGCCGAGCGGAAGGCTCAGTCCCAGGGACGCCGACGCACTATTGAAGTCGCGCGACTGTGAGGGTCCGAAGCGGGCCTCACCCTCCCTCGACTCGAGCGTGAACCAGTCGTAGCGCGCTCCCAGCTGCAACTTGGGCACGCGACTGTCGCGCCGGACCTCGCGGGTCAACGGGAGCTCCTGGAAGAGGAGCACCCCCACGTTGCGGTTGTCGGCGGACGGGGTGAATGCCTCCGCGCCCGTGGGCTCATACGACCGCAGGTACCCCTGCAGACCCAGCGTCCCCGTGAAGCGTCCGGCCTCGGTGCGTCCGATGATGTTGAACGTCTCGGTGCGGAGCTCGAAGTTGGTGCCGATCGCGCCGCTGGGTTCGATCTCGTCGTGAGAATATCGCTGCACCGTGCCATCGGCTCGGAGCGTGGGCAGGACGGCGAGGCCGGTGTTCAGGGTGGCGCGCAGCGCCGCCTGCGAGCGATGGCCATCGAGGCGAATCCCCTCGCCGTCGGCGGGATACGGCACGCCGAATTCGAAGCGGTTCGTTCGCACGGCCACCCCCACCTGCGCTCGCTCACCGATGAAGCCGACACCGACCGAGCCTCCCTCGCTGCTGGCGTCGGTGTTCGGCTGCGTGCCTCCACCGCCGAGCTTCAGGTTGTCGGTGTTGCGGACGGTCCCACGAGCCGTGAGGGCGAACCTGGAGCCGAGCGGGATGGAACCGCCACCGCCGAGGACCCCACCGGGTGTGACCGATTCGCCCTGTCCCCCGACAAAGAAGTTCGCGCGCCCCGGGACCGACGTGGGGATTTCGTTCGAGATGACGTTGACGACGCCACCGAGGGCGTTGTTGCCGTACAGCAGCGAGGCGGGACCGCGGATGACCTCGATGCGATCGGCGCTGAATGGATCGATCGACAAGGCGTGATCGGCCGAGGCGGACGACAGGTCGCCGGTGCGCTCGCCGTCCTGCAGGACGAGGATGCGTTCCCCGGTGAGGCCGCGGATGACGGGCACGTTGGCCATCGGGCCGTTGTAGCGCATGGCCATGCCGGGCTCGCCGGCCAGGGTCTGCGCGACCGATCCCGCCATGTTCAGGGCCAGGTTCTTCCCCGACAGTTCGACGGTGGCCTGGGTGACGCCGAGGGGGTCGGTACCGGTGGGCGCGGCCGAGACGATGACTCCCGTCAGGCGCAATGCGGAGCGGCGCAGGACGATGTCGACCGTCACGTCGGCGCCGGCCTCGGGGAGGATCACCACCGCGTGCTGCGAGGCGAAGCCGATCAGCGAGACATCGAGGTGATACGTGCCCGCGGCCAGTCCGCGCACGACGAACGACCCGGTGGCATCGGTCTGAAGGACGCGATTGACGACGGAGACGACGACGTGGGCGTTCGCCAGTGGGCGACCGGCGGAGTCGCGCACCGTTCCCACGATGGCAGGAACGACGACACGAGGTGAGGAGTGGGGCGCGCCCGAATGCTCGGCGCGCGCGAGAGGGACGTGGCTCGCAAGCGCGATCCCCGAACGAAGGACGGTCAGCAGCGCCGCGACCAGGGCGGCGCGTACGAATGCATGGGATGTCATGAATGAACTCGAGCGCGGCGTGATGCGCGATCGACGCAGGAGCGCGAACGATCGGCAGACCAACGGAACGGCAATGCGCGGGCGTCGGCCGGCGGGCCGACGCGGTTCATTCAGGCGGGCGGTGCGCGCGAGCGGTCGCTACCGGCGATCTCGTATGCTGCGTGCGCAAACCAGGCGGCGCGCGCCGGCCACACGCCGGCCCCAGCGTCGCCGACTGGGGGGGTCGGCGCGGTCGGCTGGGCCGACAGGTGGGTCGCCGCGCTGCACAGCACGCAGTGATCCTGGTGCGCGAGCGCGTGGGGCGATCCCGGCTCCTCGACGTGCGAT
>Ga0138256_10006848_pt1 | contig 12049 bp, 11 predicted proteins | sample KNB2016incub_MG_FD_105486 | JGI IMG/M metagenome (GOLD analysis project Ga0138256, IMG submission 105486) | Active sludge microbial communities from wastewater in Klosterneuburg, Austria - KNB2014incub_MG | ecosystem: Engineered > WWTP > Activated sludge > Unclassified | place: Austria... | reverse complement strand
GCCCAGTGCCGCGGCCCAGATGAAGGCGGTGTACTCGACCGTGAGCAGCACCTGCGCCTCGGCGCGCGCATAGGCCCAGGCGAGCAGGCCGAGCGCCACGAGCGCCAGGGCGGCACTGCCGATGATCTGCGGCAGATGCAATGGCGAGGGCACCACCGCCAGGAACGGCGCCGGCAGCGCGAGCAACGCCAGCACGAACAGGTTCTGGAAGAACGCGATCTCGATCGGCGAGGCAAGCTGCGCCTGGCGGCGCTGCAGGATCAGGTTCCAGGCGTACAGCACCGCCGAGAAGAGCAGCGATGCCAGCCCCGGCAGCTCCTGCGCGGCGTGATCGAAGCGCAGCTTGCCACCGACGATGGTCAGCACCCCCGCCAGGGCGAGCAGCGAGGCGATGATCGCGGCACGCCCGATGTCCTCGTCGAGAACCAGCCTGGCCAGGTACAGTGCGATCAGCGGTGCCACAAAGGTGATGGCGATGCCCTCGGCGAGCGGTACCCGCACCAGCCCCCAGAAGAAGGCCATCGCCATGACGGTCACGATGGCGCTGCGCAGCAGGTGCAGGCGCAATACCGGCCGCGTCGGCCACGACGAGCGCAGGGCGAAAAACACCAGGCCTCCGATGACCGTGCCGGCAAGCATCCGCCACAGCATCGCGTTGTAGACGCCGATCGAGATCGAGAGGCCTTTCATGATCGCGTCCATCCCGGTGAATGCCGCAATGCCGAGACAGGCGATCAGGAACGGCAGCGCGCCATGCCGGTTCATGGCCGGCGCAGACCGGCGAACCACCCCCCGGCGCAGCGCGCCGGCCCGGAGCGGAAGTCCCGGTTCATCCGCCGCACCGGCTCACGCAGCGCGCCAGGCCTGCCCTCGAGGTCGTACAGCCCGCCGTACTGCACGTGGTCGAAGATCATGGCCTCGCGCAGCGCGAGCGCACCGCCGCGCAACTGCAATGCAAACTCCAGTCCCTCCTCGTCGGGCCGCGGCGGGATGTCGGCGCAGCGACGCTGGCGCCCGGTCGCCCCGAAATCGAGCATCACCGGCTCGCCACCTGCACGCGCTTCCAGCACGCCGGGCGCGGAAACCTCGGCCTCGACGCAGACACGATCGGGTAGTGCGTCACCGGCGCGCGGCATGCGCCCGTGCCGGTACGGCACCTGCTGGGACAGGCGGTCGCCGTCGGCGAGGCGCAACTGGAAGTCGCCGCTGGCCAGCACCTGCAGCGCCTGCTCCGGCGCTCCCGCCACGCGCTCGAGCCGCCAACCCTCCAGGCCATAGCCGAAGACGGGGTTGTGCAGCGGGCTCTCGGCGTAGTCGCGCGCGGTCCAGATGGCGTAGCCCAGCACGTCGTGGCGTTTCATCGTGCACACGGCGTCGCGCAGGAATGCCGGGATCTCCCCGGGACGGATCACCGCGTTGTGCTCGTGGCCGGGCGTGTTGTCGACGAAGTTGAACTGGTCGATGAACAGCAGCCGCCCCGATTTTTCGGCCGACTGGCGCAGCAGCGCGTCCAGCAATTCGAGGCTGCGCGCCGCGGGCAGCTGTTCGCCCCGGTTGAGCGCGCCCCAGAACGGCGCCCAGTAGATGGTCAGCGGATGCCCCTGGGGCATGCGCATCATGCCGTCGTGGGTGATCCACTCGGCAACCACCGGTGCGCCGTCGGGGCCGGGTTCCAGGCGCGGCTCGCTGTCGATGCGCGCCTCGAACGACAACGCCGGGAACAGCGGCACCGCGGGCGCGAGCAGTTTCTCGATCACCAGCCAGTCCCAGTAACCGTGAAACAGGCGCACATCGCGCGTGGCGTCCGGCAGCCCCGGCGGGCGCGCCGGGTCGGGCGCCAGCGTGGCCAGGTACTCGGCATAGGTGCCGGCGCCAAGCTCGTCCACCTGCCGCAGCCACAGGTCCTCCCAGCTCATGAAGCCCATGAGCACGTTGTCGTGTTCGCTGATCTCCGCCGACACCCGCTCGAGGAAGCTGCCGAACGCGGCACGCGCGGCCGGGTCGTTGAGCACGCGATGCTGGCGTTCGCCGACGTCGCCGGCCTGCGGGTGGAAGCTCCAGCCGTAGCCGAGGCGAAGTATCACGGCGAGGCCGGCCTCGTCGGCGCGATCGAGCAGGAAGCGCAGGCGCTCGAAGGCGCGCTCGTCGTAGACGCAGCACGGTGCGTAGACGGGCTGGAAATCGCCCCAGGCCACCAGCAGCACCACGGTGTCGAAGCCGTCCTGCACCAGCGCCCGGAAGTCCTCGGCCACGTGCTCGCGCCGGAATCCGGGCAGGTAGTTCTTCGGCCACTGGCGACCGAACCAGTGCGCGGCGACGCGCCCCTGCAGCGCGTCCGCGGGTTGGGTCGCGCCGTCCGGGGGCGAGGCAGGAGGGCCGCAAGCGGCGAGGAGGATCAGGCTCGCAAAAATCGCGAGCACGCTCGGTCGAAGGGGCATGCGGGTGGGTCCGGGATCCAGTGCGGGATTGGCGTGGCGCAAGCATAAGCGGCAGGGCGATCCGCAACCACCCTCTCCACGCCCCGCCCTCTCCACGCCCCGCCGTTGTCTGCCGCGACGCCTGTGACGCCGCGCTGCAGCAGATCGGCTAGCGCGGCACCGGGCCGCCGCGCCGCAGTGCCGCGAGCACCACCACCAGGAACATGACCCCGCCGATCACCGCGATCATCCCGCCGAGCCCCATCAGCCCCATGCCGATGATCTCCTGCGCGCTGTGCAGGCCCTGTGCGGCTCCCGCGGTCTTGCGTTGCACCCCGTGCCCGCCGGTCCACGCCAGCGCGGTGATGTGCATGACCTGCCCGACGCCATAGACGTAGGGTTGCCAGTGCGCCGTGCGCAGCATGGTCAGGGGGCGTCCGAGGCGAGGCAGCAGCAGGTACACCACGCCCATGTACGCCAGCGTCACGCCGACGATCGAGCCGTGGTAGTGCGCGGGGATCACGGTATTCGAGCCGCGGATCATGAAGCCCATGATGCCGCCGCCCGCGAACAGGCTTATCGCGCAGATCAACGCGCCGCGCAGCGGCAACTGGGCGGGCGCGAGGGGGCCGTGCCGTCCCAGGCTCGCGATCACCAGCAGCAGGAGCGGAATGCAGGCCATGCCGCCGTAGCGCATCAGCGACGTGAAATTCACGATGTGCTCCACCGAGGACACCGGGAAGCCGTTGATCCAGGGCACCGCCGCGAGCGGCAGCACGGTCAGCGTGAACAGCGCGGCTTGCAACCGCGGCCCGCCTCGCAGGCGCGAACCCGAGGCACGCAGCAGCATCATCGAGGCGACCAGCATCAGTATCGTGTGCGTGAACTGCAACACGTGGCCGCCGCCCCAGAACAGCAGGTCGAAGTAGTATTCGCCGGAGGCGCTCGCGGGCATGCCACGGTAGCTGATACCCACGCAGGCGACCGCCAGCAGCGCGCTCAGTGCCGCGAGTCCGAGTGCGTAGCTGATCACTTCGTCCTCGTCGCGCGAGTGCGCGCGGCGCAGGAATACCAGCAGGTAGCTTGCGGCCTGTATCACCAGGCCGGTCGCGACCGCCGCGAGCCCCGCGTAGAACCACGGGTGCTCCAGCACCGGCACGTAATTGTTCATCAGCGGACGCCCGGCGCCGACGAAAGGCGCGACACTGATCATCACGGTACCGATCACGGCGAACGCGATCGCGACGCGGCTGGCCGTGCGCGCGGCCGAGCCACCGTGCAGGCTCCACAGCATGCCGGCGCCCGCGATGAACCACACCAGTACCGAGAGATCCACGTGCGCCACCAGCGCGACCCGGAACCACTGCGATCCGGGCACCATGTCGTGGATGAACGGTGTGCGCGACAGCGCCAGCAACAGCGCCAGCATGCCGGCGGCGAGCAGCGCGTAGACGCCGAGCCAGATCCACGCGAGCACGGTGCGCGCCGGCGCACCGTCGGGCGCGCGCAAGGCTTCCACGACGTGCGAGCCCGGCAGGTCGCGGGCTTCGGGCTGGTTCATGCGCTGTTTCCTGTGACCGGCATCGTCATTCGGCGAGCAACCGGCGCATGGTAGCGACCATTTCGCTGGTCGTGGCGGTATTGGCGAAAGTGCCGCGCACGCGGCCCTGGCGGTCGAGCAGGTAGATCTGGTCGCTGTGGGCGAAACCGTAACCGAGCTGGGGATTGTCCTCCCGCTCGTAGTAGACCTTGAACAGCCCCGTGACCGCGCGCGTTGCCTCGGGCGTGCCGCTCATCGCGACGAAGGCCGGATGGAAGAACTCGACATAGGGTTTCAGCTTCTCGAGCGTGTCGCGCTCGGGGTCGATCGTGACGAACAGAGGCTGCACCGCATCGGCGTCCTTGCCGAGCCCGCGCAGCGCCTCGCGCATGCGCGAGAGCACGGTCGGACACACATCGGGGCAGCTCGCGAAGCCGAAGTTGAGCAGTACCAGCCTGCCGCGGAACTCCGCCAGCGCGGTTTCGCGCCCCAGCGTGCTGGGCAGCGAGAACTCGCCGCCCAGCGCATCGAGCACCGGCAGCGGCGGTTGGGGCGCGATCAGGGGCGCGGCGAAGCGGGCTGCGACGATGCCAGCCGCGAGCACGAGGGCGGCGATCAGCAAAGCTCTGGCGCGGCTCATGAGCGGCGCTCCGGCGACGCCGGCTGAAGCGTGTAATCGAGACGCAGCAGTGCGAGCAGCAGCAGCGCGGCGACCGTGCTGTGGGCGAGCACGAGCGGGAGCGGCAACGAGGCGCTCACCATGAACGCGCCGAGCCCGAGCTGCGCCATCAGCAACGCGAGCACCGGCAGCACGACCTGACGGGGCACGCGCTCGCGCAGCGCCTGCACTCCCGCCGCGAGCAACGCGAATGCCGCGAGGCAGGCACCGGCGTGATGCGCCACGTGGATTGCCACCGATCCCGCCGTCGTGGGCACACGACCGTCTGCGTCGAGCGCCAGTTCGCGGAAATACCAGAAGGCCGCGGGAACCGAGTCCGTGCCGGCGTTCGCCGGCGCCGCGCAGTCGAGCAGGCCGCCGCACGCCAGGCCCGCGAAATTCGCGCTGACCCACGCACCGAGCGCCAGTTGCAGCACGAGCAGGCCCAGCGCCATGCGCGTCAGGCGTCGCAGCCGAACGCTGGATACGACCCGCGCGCTGCGCCGCAGCCCCAGCAGCAAGCGCCAGCTCAACGCCGCGAGCGCCATGCCGCCGAGCAGGTTGCAGGCGGCGATCGCCGGGCGCGTCTTCAGGTAGCTCGCAGGCCCGATGACGGCCAGCAACAGCAACAGCGCCGCCATCAGCAGCGGGATCTGGGCCTCGAAGCCCGTGAGCGCGCCGCGCTGGCGGCTGCGATGCAGCAGCAACAGCACCATGACGACCAGTCCCGTGGCGAGCAGGCGGTGGGCGCGCTTGGCGAGCGGGTCGGGCGTGAGTGCGTGGCGGGCGATGCCGGGCTGCTCGACGCTGGCGATGGACTCGCCGATCTGCCCGTAGCAGGCCGGCCAGTCACGGCAGCCGAGCCCGGCTTCGGTATGGCGGATGTAGGCGCTCAGGAAATCAATCGACAGCGTCGCAACGAGGATCAGCGCCACGAGAGGCGCGAGTGACAGCTGCAATCTTCCGGCATGTTCTCGCATCGTTTAACCTGTGCTCTCCCGGGGTGAGCGTCATCGGCGTGTGATTCTCGGTCATGCATCGCTCCCCTTCAATCGCGAGGAGACGCGACATTGGAGATTGTGCTCTTCACCATCGTCGCGGTGGCGCTCTATTTCGCCGCCGACTGGGCCTTGAGAACCCTGGAGCGCATCCACGGCGCGCCACTGCCGTATCGCAACGTGATCTACTTCGTGATCATCCTGGTGCTCACGCTGGCGAGCTTCGAGTTCCTGCAGCGCCTCGGCCCGTAGTTGGTCACCTACAGGAACTCGAAGCGCCTGTTCTGGGAATCGAAGTCGATGACCAGCACCTGCGCCGGGCGCAGCGTCATCTCGCGCTCCACGCTGTACGGGAACTCCGTTTGCCCCGGGTGATCCTTCATCCTCACCTTCAGCATCACCGGGCCGGACGGAACATTCACGCGGCGGTACATCGACGCCATGCCGTCCTTGTGCAGGCCCCGCGGCATGATCTGCTCGTCCAGTATCGTCTCGCCGTTGACCTCGAGCACCAGTTCCAGCGGTGAACGCTCGCGCGGGCAGTCCGCCGGTGCACGCATCGTTGCCGGCAGCTTCGCCAGCTCCTCCGGATCTCGCTGCTGGCATTCCCCGAGCAGTTGCCCGGAGTGCCTGAGGCTCAGCTTGACCATGGCCTGGTCCGGCGGAAGATGCTGGTAGGCGGGCGAATTCGAGAAGTAGCCGATGAATGCGGCGAACAGCGCATAAGCCGCGCCCTGGCCCGCACAGCGACGCAGTCTAGTGGTGTTCATGCGCAGCCTCTCCGGCGGGTGGGGGCGTGCCGCCGGCGATCGGCTCGTGCGCCAGCCGGGCGCGGAATTTGTCGAGTTCCGCGGCGAGCATCTCGCCCTGGAACACGCTGGCCCAGCACACCTCGACCTTGTCGTGGCCCGCCGATGTGCGCAGGTGCGGCATGCGCCGGCTGGCGAAGCGCTCCTCGGTCCAGTGGTTGCCCTTGCGGTAGAAGCAGTCCCCGCTACAGCAGCCGCTGACCATTACCCCGTCGACATTGTCCTGGCGCGCGATGTAGTCCACGAAGGAGGGCGGCAGCATGCCGATGCAGGGCAGGCTCAGTGCCGCGACACCCGCGGTCTCGATCTGAGCTATCGGCAGCGCGTGATCGCAACCGAAGACCATCACGCGCGCTTCGCCGCTCAGCGTCGCGAGCTTTGCCACGGCTTCCTCGCGCAGGCGATCGATCGGATAACCCGGGATCTCGATGCCGGATACCAGCTCTTCGACATGGCGGAACGGCGTGGCCGAGGGGCAGGATCCGGCGCAGATGCCGCAGGCCGTGCATCGGTCCGGGTCGACCCGCGCCTGGCGCTGTCCCTTCCTGAACTCGTGCGGGATCATCGTGATCGCTTCGTAGGGGCAATCCTGGAAGCACCAGCTGCAGCCGTTGCAGTTGTTCGGGTCCACGACCGCCGCCTGGGGCGCGGGCGCTTGCTGCGGCGACAGCCACGGGAGCAGCATCAGCAGCCCGGTGATGCCGGCGAGCATGATCCACACGTATAGCGGGTCCATCCGGTCGAGCAGGGGGTAGAAGTTCATGTACACCCAGTCGAGATCGACCGATGCCACGGCGGTTTTCAGGTCTGCCGGCCCCATGCTGCGTGCCGGCTTGACCAGCGACAGCACCACCAGCATCACCACGACGCCGATCGCGAGGCCATTGGCCGGCTGGGTGCGAGCGAGCTTGAGGCGGTTCACGTGGATGAACATGCCGACCAGCAGGAACAGCGGGATCGCGATGTGCATGAAGACCAGCAGCGAGAACAACCGGTCGCTCAGCGTTGCGTCGGACAGGAAGGTTCGCGCGAGCGAATCGCTGATCGCGGGAAGGCGTTCGAGCCATTCCGTGGTGGTCTGCGCGACGTACTGCCCGAACTGGTCCCACACCAGCCAGTAGCCGCCGATCCCCGCGGCGAACAGCAGCCACAGCAGGGGCAGGCCGCTCACCCACGAAAAGGTCTGCGCGCCGCGGAAGCGGCCCTTGGCAAATTCACGCAGCAGGTGCAGCGTCACCGTGACGACCATCGCGTCCGAGGCGTAGCGGTGGAGGCTGCGCATCACGCCGCCCAGGTACCACTGTTCCTCGGTCAGCGCTTGCACCGAGGCATAGGCACCGAGGATGCTGGTGTCGAAGAACACGTACAGGTAGACGCCGCTGACGACCACGATCCAGAAGAAGTGGAACGACAGCGCGCCCAGCTGGTACCAGGGATTCCAGTGCGCGCCGAACACGGAATCGAATGCGGCCTCGGTACGGACGAGGACGCCGAGCATCACTTGCTGCAACTTGCGGATCATGTCGTCGATGCGTTGTCGTTCAGTTCGAGTCGGGCCGGGCGCGCCGGCTGTAGCGCCACTCCCGCACCAGCAGGAACACGAAAAAGATTCCCATCGCGATGCCCATCGCGATGCCCACGAAGATGGAGTAGTTGAACCGGTAGCGGTCGGATGCCGGATCGTAAACGGTGCAGAACAGCCGGAACTTGTTCGTCATTCGCTCGAAGAAGCCTTCAGACAGCTGCTCGCCGAATATCAACCGCTTGATCGGCTCGATCAGGATCGGCGTGTCGTAGTCCATGCCGTAGACCTGGCGGCGCACGACACCATCCGCATCGAGGATGGTGGTCTGGAGCAGATGGTCGAAGCCGCCGCCCGCGGGGCGAAACTGGAATCCCAGATCGCGCGCGAACGCGTCGATCGTCTGCGCGTCGGAGGACAGGAAGTCCCAGTGCACCGCGGCCACCTTCTGCTCGCTGGCGAAGTTCTTCATGGCTTGCGGGGTATCGCGCGCGGCGTCGAAGCCCACGCTGACGACGGCAAAGCTGTCTTCGCCGAGCACCGATTGCGCACGCTCGATGACCTCGGCCAGATGCCGCGTGGTGGTGGGACAGATGTGGTAGCAGCTGGTATAGATCAGGCTTATGACCAGCGGCTTGCCACGGTACTGCGCGAGCTGGTGACGCGTGCCGTCGATACCGTAGAACGCGTAATCACCCACCTGCCGCCCGATCGCGGCCTGGCTGATCCGCAGTGCCGCGTCGCGGTCGCCGGGAGCCGCGGAGCCGTGACCGCCTTGCGGCGCTGCGTCAGTCGCGTTACACGTCATCGACAGGGCGAGCAGCAGCGCGCAAAAAAACGATGCAATGGCGGGGGGCTGCGAGGACATCACGCGCGCAGGAACACGTCGAGCATCGCGGCGAGCAGCACTGCCGAGAGCTGGACCAGGGAAGCCAGGAAACAGCGCATGGCCACCTTCTGCGTGGGCGAGGCTACCAGCTGCATGCCGCGGAAGATGAAATAACCGCCACCGGCGAGCGCGCCGGCGAGGTAGATCCAGCCCATGGCGAACAGGGACGGCAACAGCGAAACCGCGACGAGTACGACCGTGTTGACGAGGATCACGCGCGCGGCGACCGCGTCGCCTTTCACTACCGGCAGCATCGGCACCCCGGCCGCTTCGTAGTCCTTGTGCAGCACGATGGCCAGCGCCCAGAAATGCGGTGGCGTCCACAGGAACAGGACGACGGCCAGCAGGGCCGATTCCGGGCCGAGACCCGGATCCGCCGCTGCGGCGCCGGCGAGCACGGCGAAACTGCCGGCCGCGCCGCCGATGACGATATTCAGCGGCGAGCGGCGCTTCAGCCACAGCGTGTAGATCACGCCGTAGAAGAAGGCACCCATGAACAGGTGGAATGCCACCGCGAGGTTGAATGCCCAGCCGCCGAGCGTCACCGACACCAGCAACAGCGCGGCTATCAATGCCAGCCAGCGATTGTCCGGGGTCGCGGCGCCAGTGACGAAGGCGCGCTTGGCGGTGCGGGCCATCTTCGCATCGAGATCGTGCTCGGCGAACTGGTTGAAGGCGCCGGCCGCGGCGGAAGCTCCCAGCACCACCAGGGCGAGGAGCAGCAATTGGGGAGACGACAGCCGGATGCCGGGCGTGACCACGTAACCCGCGACCGCCGTCAGCGCCATCAGGGCACCGATGCGCAGCTTGAAGATATCGATGATCTCGCGGTGAGTCATGCAGGGCGGCTCGTCGTCAGGAATCTTGTCGTAGGATCGCCGTCCGGGGAGCCCAACCGCTCCCCCGGACGGCGACAGCGCATCAGCTCAGACCCCAGGTCTGGGCCAGGAACTTCCAGTTGATGAAGTAGTACAGCGCGAAGGCGATGAAGAACACGGTCAACATCACCAGCGTGCCGGGGATCGTGATCGAACCGATGCCGATGTTGTGGTATTTCTCCTCCGCGGGCGGCGCCTTGATCATCTCCACGCCGAGTTTCTCGTTCTCGCCGAGCTTGCGCCCGAACAGGATCGAGCCGACCACGACGATGACGTACATCGCGCCTCCGAGTCCCGCGAGCACCACCGACATGCCGTTCAGGCTCATCATGGTCAGCGCGGCGGCCGAGAACTCGTAACCGTTGCCGGCGCCAGCCTGGCTGAAGAGGATGTCCCAGTGACGGCGCGGTACGCCGAGCGTGCCGGCGCCCATCAGGAACATGGCCACCCCGGTCATGCCCAGGCCGAACACGTAGGGCTGCCACCTGGCCACGCCCTTCAGGATCAGGTCGCGGCGGAACAGGATCGGTACCAGCCAGTAGGTGATGCCCATGAACGCCAGGGTGGAGCCAATCACGACCGTGGCGTGGAAGTGCCCCGGCACGTACACCGTGTTGTGGACCACCAGGTTGATCTGCTCGGCGCCCATCACCACGCCGGTGATGCCGCCGAGAACACCGAAGCCCACCAGCGACAGGAACATGGCCGAGAATACCGGGTTGCCCCACGGGGCCTTGCGCAACCACTCGAACAGCCCCGAGTTGAAGCCGTGCGCGCGCTGCGCGGCCTCGATCGAGCCCGGAACGGTCAGGCCGTGCACCATGCTCGCCATGACCGCCAGGTACATCGCATAGCTGGTGTTGAAGATCTTCCATTCCGAGCTCAGGCCCGGATCCACCAGCAGGTGGTGGGCGCTGGCGATCTGCAGCACCGCGATATACAGGAAGAACGCGAAGCGGCTCACTTTCTCCGACAGTGGCTTGGCGCCGAACAGCACCGCCGCGGTCAGATACCATATCGAGACGTGGGCCGCGACGTTGATCTGCTGCGAGGAGTGGCCGAAGGCCCACCACACCAGGCGGTACATGCCGGGGTCGATGTGCGCGACCAGCCCGAGGTTCCACAGCAGCGTCGGGATCAGGATCACCGCGCCGGAGGCGATGGTGAAGATCGCGATGATGCACGCCGTCAGCGCCCCGAAGGTCACCAGCGGAATCGATCCCTCGTAGGTCCGCTCGCCGCGCGCGATGACCAGCGTGCCGAGGAAAATGAAGCAGTGGATCAGTGCGCCGACCGCGAACAGGATCAGGCCCAGATAGAACAGCGCGTCGGCCGGCATCGGCACGTACGAGGTCATCATGACGCTCGAGTTGCCTTTCACCAGGACCGCGTAGTTGTTCATCAGCGCGCCGATGACCATCAGGATGGACGCCGCCCAGCCGAGCTTGGGCGTGGCGATGCGCGATCCCAGCAGTATCGCCGAGGCCACGTGCAGCACGGCCACCTCGAAGAAGATCATCCAGAAGATCAGCACGTTGATGCCGTGCGCGGTCAGCACCTGGTAGAACAGGTCGGCCCGCAGCAGGTGGACCTCCGGCCAACGCGTCAGGCCGACGCCGATGCCGAGCACGCCCCCGATCAGCAGGAACACGACGGCCGCGACGGCATTGGCCCGGATCAGGGCTTCGGCGGGGCGGTGGATCTTGAGTCCCGTTTCCGGGCAGATGCGAAATTCTGTCTGGTTGTTCATGGCGCCCCTCACTCCACCACGTAGATCTTGCCGAGCATCATGTGGTGCCCGATGCCGCAGTATTCGTTGCACACGATCGAGTACGTGCCGGTCTTGTTGGGCGTCACGGTCAGCACCATGTCGTAGCCGGGCAGCACCTGCACGTTCAGGTTGGCCGGCTGCAGCGAGAAACCGTGCTGCCAATCCACCGATGCCAGGTGCAAGCGATAGCTCTGTCCGACCTGCAGCTCGAAGATCGGCCACCAATCCCACAGCCGTCCGACCATGTAGATATCGGTACCTACCGGCGGCTTGACCACCGGCGTGTTGCGATCGCCCTCGGTGCGAACCGTGTACTGGTCCACGACCGCCTGGACCTTCTTCATGTAGATCTCGGGCGACGTGCGGTAGGCCTCGCTCGAGAGGTTCTGCTTACCGTAGACGTGCCAGAACGGCATCATCAGCGTGAGGATGATGCCCCACACCACGACGACGGCAATCCACATCAGCTCGCTTTTTTCTATCGGTTCCTTCCACCACAGCTTGTTGCCTGGAGGTGAGATGCTGCTCATTGGCTGTTTCTCCTCGGGAATTTCTCATGGCGTGATG
>Ga0138256_10006847_pt1:0-10000 | contig 12049 bp, 9 predicted proteins | sample KNB2016incub_MG_FD_105486 | JGI IMG/M metagenome (GOLD analysis project Ga0138256, IMG submission 105486) | Active sludge microbial communities from wastewater in Klosterneuburg, Austria - KNB2014incub_MG | ecosystem: Engineered > WWTP > Activated sludge > Unclassified | place: Austria... | reverse complement strand
GCCGTCCTACGTCGATACGCATCGTCACGGCGGTCACCTTTTCGCGGTCCAGTTTCACGCCGCCCTGCTGGATCTTGCGCGTCGCATCGCTATTCGATGACGCGAGGCCCGCGTCCACCATCACGCGCGACAACGGGACCGATTCACCAAGGGGAACCACCACATCGACCTGCGGCAAAGACGCAGAGTCGAGTTCACCACGCGTGAACCGCGCCTCAAACGCCTCTTGCGCAGCCGCGGCCGCAGCCGCACCGTGGAAATCACTCACGATCCGCCTGGCCAGTGCCATCTTCGCGGCCTTGGGATGCAACACACCATCGCTCACCTGTTGGCGTGTCGCATTCACACGCGCCTCCGAGTCGTCAGTCAGCAGGAGGTAATAGCGCCACATCAAGTCGTCGCTGACCGACAGCACCTTACCGAACATCTCGTCGGGCGCGTCAGTCACGCCAATGTAGTTGCCCAGGCTCTTCGACATCTTTTCAACGCCGTCGAGCCCCTCGAGCAGCGGCGTGGTCATCACCACCTGCGCTTCGAGTCCGTAGCCCGGCATGATGTCGCGACCCACATTCAGATTGAACAGTTGATCGGTGCCGCCCAGTTCGACATCCGCCTTTAAAAACACCGAGTCGTACGCCTGCGCCAGCGGATAGAGGAACTCATGCACGGCGATGGGCTTTCCCGCGTCGAACCGCTGACGGAAGTCACGCCGCTCCAGCATCTGCGCCACGTTGTAACGCGCGGAGAGTCGCACCATGCCATCCGCGCCCAATGCACCGAGCCAGCGCGAGTTGAAATCCACCACAGTCTTGCTCTCGTCGAGCACCTGGAAGACCTGCGCCTTGTACGTCTCGGCGTTGGCCGCAATCTCCACCTTTGTCAACGGCGGGCGTGTCTTCGATCGCCCGGTGGGATCACCAATCAGCCCGGTGAAATCGCCGATGACGAAGATGACGCGATGCCCGAGATCCTGAAAGTGCTTCATCTTGCGAAGCAGCACCGTGTGGCCCAAATGCAGATCGGGCGCGGTGGGATCAAACCCCACCTTGACCGTGAGTGGATGCCCGCGCTCGAGCTTCGCTTTCAGCTCGCCGGCGCGCACCACGTCCACACATCCCTTGGTCAGGTACGCCAGTTGTTCATCAAGGGTCATCGCATTACTCACGTTTCACTCACAGGAGTTGTCACCACACGGCGTCCATCCACTCGCCAGCCCCCGGCGATGATGCGCTGGATCGCCTCCGGGTACACGCGATGTTCCTCGACGAGGATACGCGTCGACAGTGTTTCATACGTGTCATCGTCGCGCACCGGCACCGCGGCTTGCATGACGATGGGCCCGGCGTCGAGTTCGGGCGTGACGAAGTGCACGGTGACGCCGGACACTTTCACCCCGTGCGCAAGCGCCTGAGCCTGGGCGGCCGCGCCGGGAAATGACGGTAGAAGCGAGGGGTGGACGTTCAGGACCGCCTGTGGGAAGGCCTCGCAGAACGCCGGCCCCAGCAGGCGCATGAACCCTGCGAGACACACCAGACGCACGCCACGCCCCTTGAGTGCAGTCACCAGCGCCTCGTCGTACGCCGCGCGGGATGGATAGTCCTGATGCGGCAGCACCAGGGTCTCGATGCCCTCGGCCCGGGCCCACTCCAGGCCCATCGCATCGGCCCGATTCGACACCACAACGCGAATAACGGCCCGGAGCTGGCCCGTCGCGATGGCCTCGCCAATCGCCCGCAGATTGGATCCACGGCCGGAGATAAGAACACATAGGGGGACGGGTGTGTTTTCCACAGAATTCGCCATTTCGGGGACAGGTCTCCAGACCGGCATCTCCCTTGCTAACAGGGGAGGCCATCTCATGCCACGACGCGCCAGATCAACTCAACGCGCCAGCTACTTTCACGTCATCAACCGCAGCGCCAGACGCCTGGTACTCTTCGCGCAACCGGCCGATTATCGCGCCTTTTTGTCGATTCTCAGCCAGGCCCTTGAACAGCACCCGGTGCGGCTGATCGCCTATTCCCTGATGCCAAACCACTGGCATCTGGTGATGGGCCCAACCGACACAACGGCGCTCTCAAAGTGCCTCCACTGGGTCACAGCTACCCACGCCGTCCGGCACCACAGGCATCGTCACTCCGTGGGCGAGGGGCCGGTGTACCAGGGTCGCTTCACCTCAATGGAGATACCCGCTGTCGGCGACCTTGTCCGAGTCTGCCGGTACGTGGAGCGCAATGCGCTGCAGGCCAAATTGGTGCGGCGAGCTCAGGACTGGCCTTGGGCCAGTCTGTCTGAGCGTCTCCACCCGGCGCACGACCTCCCCCTGGTTAACACGCCATTCCTCTCGTCGCGTGCCTGGGCCGACTACGTCAACACCACCCGCCCCGGAGACGATGCGGGGCACCAGTTGCTCACGCGGATCGAGCCGCTAGACGACTTCGCCGAGGCGCCAAGCCGCTTCGCCTGAGGCGGCCAGCGCGGCCAGGAGCGAGGCCTCGTGCGCGGGCGCACAGACCAGCACCATCCCCACGCCCATGTTGAACGCCCGGAACATCTCTTCGTCAGACACGCCGCCCCCGCGCTGGAGCCACGTGAACAAGGGCGGCACGGTCCAGCTGGTGCGATCGATCCGAGGCGCGCGCCCTTCGGGCATCACGCGGGGCAGGTTTTCGGTGAGACCGCCGCCCGTAATATGCGCCATCCCCTTGATCCAGCCCTGATCGAGCACGGGGCCAACGACCGGCAGATAGGTGCGGTGCGGCTGCAGCAGCGCCTGGCCCGCAGTCATCCCGAGTTCAGCCACCTCGGTATCAACCGTCAGGCCCAACGCCTCAAACACGATACGCCGTGCGAGCGAGTACCCGTTTGTATGAAGTCCCGAAGACGGCAGGCCGATCAACACATCGCCGGCCTCGATGTTGCGCCCGTCGATCACTTTCGGACGCGAGACGACGCCGACGATGAAGCCGGCGACGTCGTATTCGCCGTCGGAGTAGAAGCCCGGCATCTCCGCCGTTTCGCCGCCGAGCAGCGCGCACCCGTTCGCCACGCACGCCTGGGCCACGCCGGCGACGATCTGTTCAGCGACATCCGGTGACAGTCTGCCGGTCGCCAGGTAGTCGAGGAAAAACAGCGGTCGAGCGCCTTGCACGAGAATGTCGTTGACGCAGTGGTTGACGAGGTCCACGCCAATCGAGTTGTGGACGCCGGTCATGAACGCCACTTTCAGCTTGGTTCCCACGCCGTCGGCCGATGCCACCAGCACCGGTTCGGGCACTGACGCGTCGAGCGCGAACAAACCGCCGAACGATCCGACGCCCGAGAGCACACCGGGCGTGTAGGTCTTGCGCGCCATCTGTTTGATGCGGCGCACGACTTCATTGCCCGCATCTATATCCACGCCGGACTGACGATAGTCCACCAAAGCTAGAACTCCAGTCTATCGATCAACGCCTGCGCGACGCGCCGGGTCACGGACCCTTCAGCCGCCGCCCAGTACAGCCGGCGAATCTCGACGAAGAACCGTTCTTCCTCGAAGTCCTCGGACAACATGTCGAAGGCGTCGAGCATGAGGTCTGTGGTCTGGTCCAGCGTCTTTCGCGTTTCAAGTACGGAGAGCAACAGGCCGGCGTTGCGCAGTGCGACATGTCCCACGGCCAATGCCACCGCGGCCCGCACGGGGTCTTTGGAGGGCTCGCCGGCATCGAGCAGGACGGTCAGGGCCTGCCGATCCCCACGCGCGGCGAGCGCGCTCAAGGCAAATGCGGCGCTGCGAAGCAGCGTCTGGTGCTGCGGGTCGCTTGCGGCGAACATGAGGGTCCTGGCGAGGTAATCCACATGCACCGCGCACTCGCCACTGATGAGGCATGACGAGGCCGCGACAGAGGGCTGCAGGTCCCGGCCGACTCGCTTCTGCAAGGTGGCCAACACCGGCAGCGAAGCTTTGTCGCCGATCTTGCCCAGCGAGAGAATCGCATCATCCTGCAGCGGTCCGTCGAGGAGCGCGACGCTCTCAATGGCGGCTCGCGCCCAGGTGGCGCGGTAGTCTCCAAGTCCCTCGATGACGGATCCGCGGAAGTAGTCTTCGCCGCGAAGAATCAGCGGCTCAAGGGCCTTGCGCACCGCCGGGTCGGCGTGCGACGCGGCGAGCGCGCGGGTCAGGCCCGGGCGCACAAACTCCGACTGCTCACGGTCCAGCGCTGCAATCAGCGCCTGGACCATTTCCGGATCGGGATGATGCTGGAACCAGCCGTAGGTCACGGCGCGGATGCGATCGTTCGAGTCGCCAATCAGCATGCGCATCGTGCTGGTGGCAGACGTCTGACCGAATCCCGCCAGCAGCACCAGCGCACGGTATCGCACGTAGCCATCGGTGTGCAGTCGCGCCGCAGCGGCGAGGGCGGGCACGGCTTCGGCCGCCGGTGTTCGTCTGACCACGCGGGCCGCCTCAGTTCGGGTCGGGAAATCGAAGGACACCAACTGATCGATCGCGGCTTTGAGGGACATGGGCTGTGCAGGCGCCTGCTGCGCAGGCACAACCACACCCAGGAGACCGACGACCAGCACTACCAGGGACAGGGATGATCGCAGGGTCATTTCACCAGCTTCAGCGCCAGTTGGAGATAGGCGGCTTCGTTGCGGGGAAAGGCTACCGGATACTCGCCCGTGTAACACGACGTGCAGTAGGACGATCGGTCGGGTCCCACAGCGGCCAGGAGGCCGTCGAGCGACAGGTAGCCGAGGCTGTCGGCTTCGATGTACTTGCGCACTTCCTCAAGCGTATGAGTCGCCGCGATCAGTTCGGCTCGCTGCGGTGTGTCCACACCATAGAAACAGGGCGAGACGGTTGGGGGGCAGCTGATACGGACGTGCACTTCGGTCGCGCCAGCGGCGCGCACCATCTTCACGATCTTTCGGCTGGTGGTGCCTCGCACAATCGAGTCATCCACGAGCACGACACGCTTGCCGGCCAGGATGCTCTTGACCGGATTGAGTTTCACGCGCACTCCGAAGTGCCGGATGGACTGCTGAGGCTCGATGAACGTGCGGCCCACATAGTGGTTCCGGATGAGCCCCATCTGCAGCGGCAGGCCAGCGGCAAACGCGTACCCGGTGGCCGCGCACACGCCGGAGTCGGGAACGGGCACAACCACGTCGGCGTCGGCCGGCTGTTCTTTCGCAAGCTGGCGACCGAATGCCGTCCGAACCTCGTTGACGCTCTGGCCGAACACATACGAGTCCGGCCGCGCGAAGTACACGTGCTCAAACACACAATGCGCGCGCTGCGCCTTGGCAAACGGCTTGATCGACTTCACTCCGTCTGCGCTGATGATCAGCACTTCACCCGGTTCGACGTCGCGCACCCAGGTGGCATCGATAAGGTCGAGCGCGCACGTTTCTGAACACACGATGTACGCGTCGCCCAGGCGCCCAATCGTCAATGGGCGAAACCCATGGGGATCACGCGCCGCAATCAGACGATCCTTCGTCAGCAGGACCAGTGAAAAGGCACCCTGCGCTTGCTGGATGGCTTCCACAAGCGCCTCGTCGGGCGTCGCCGCCCTGGACCGGGCATACAAGTGCAGCAGCACTTCGGTGTCGCTCGTGGTCTGGAAGATCGAGCCCTGCTGCACGAGTGCGTTCCGCAATTCCTCGGCGTTCACCAGGTTGCCGTTGTGTCCCACGGCAATCTCGCCATGCGCGCAGTCGATCTGGATGGGTTGCGCGTTCCGGAGTCCGCTTTCACCGGCGGTCGAGTACCGCACGTGGCCAATCGCGCTCGTGCCCCCCAGGTGTTTGAGGGTGTCTTCGTTGAACGCATCGGCGACGTATCCCATCGCCTTGTGCTGTCTCAGCCGCCGCCCGTCCGACGTGCTGATTCCCACACTCTCCTGGCCCCTGTGCTGTAACGCGTAGAGGCCGAGGTAGGTCAGATTGGCCGCCTCCGCGTGCCCGAAGATGCCGAAGATGCCGCACTCTTCACGGAACTTATCGGTCACGGAGCCTCCCTGGTGGGTTGAGCGCCGGCTGGGCCGAACACTCTGGCGAAAATGGCGCCCACGTTCCGAAGTTGTGCGTCCAGATCAAACGCCTCTTTCACGATCTCTGCGGACAGCACCCGGGTGATATCCGCATCGGCCAGAAGCAACGCCTGGAAGTCCACGCCCTCTTGAAAAGACTTCATCGCGTTGCGCTGCACCCAGAGGTAGGCATCCTCGCGCGAGACGCCGCGCCGCGCGAGTTCCAGCAACACACTGCCTGAATACACCACGCCGCGCGATCGGCCGAGATTCTCGAGCATCCGCGCCGGATACACGACCATCCCGGCCACGATGCGCGTAAAACGCCGCAGCATGTGATCCAAGGCAATAAAACTGTCGGGCAGGATCACGCGTTCCACCGACGAGTGCGAAATGTCGCGTTCGTGCCACAGCGCGACGTTCTCTAGCGCAGCCATCGCATTCGCGCGAATCAGGCGGGCGAGACCGGTCACCTGTTCGCAGCCGATGGGATTGCGCTTGTGCGGCATGGCCGACGAACCCTTCTGCCCCTTGGCAAACGGTTCTTCCACTTCGCCGATCTCGGTCTTCTGCAGCCCACGAATCTCCAGGGCGAATTTCTCCAGCGACGCCGCCAGGATCGCCAGCGCTGTCATGAGTTCGGCATGGCGATCGCGCGACACGACCTGTGATGACACCGGGTCGGCCGACAGGCCCAGGCGCGCACACACCGCCGCTTCGATGGCCGGATCGAGGTGTGCAAAAGAGCCAACCGCGCCCGACAACTTGCCCACGGCCACCGCGTCGCGGGCCCGCACCAGCCGTTCACGACCACGTTGCACTTCGGCGTACCACAGCGCCAGTTTGACGCCGAACGTCATCAACTCGGCGTGCACACCGTGCGTGCGCCCAATCATCGGGGTGCGCTCGTGTTCCATCGCTCGCGTGCGAATAGCGGCCGCCAGCGCATCGACACGAGTGAGCAATAAGTCACACGCCTGACGCATCTGCAGGGCCAACGCCGTGTCCAGCACATCCGACGACGTGAGTCCGAAGTGCAGCCACCGTGCGGACGGCCCCACTTTTTCGGCCACGGCCGTCGTGAAGGCAATCACATCGTGCTGGGTGACCAGCTCGATTTCGTCGATGCGCGCGATATCAAATGACGCCCGCTCGCGAAGCGTGCGCGCGTCCTCGACCGGCACCACACCCGCGTCGGCCAGGGCGTCGGTCGCGGCCAGTTCCACCTCGAGCCACGCATCGTAGCGGCGTTGCTCACTCCAGATGGCGCCCATCTCGGGATGGGTGTACCGGGCAATCATGCTTTTGGTGCTCCTTGGGTCAGCCGCAGGCGATCGGCCGACAATCGATCCCCGCGATCGGGTCCCACCACACTGGCCACCATGCCGTCGTCACGGAAGAGATCCTGCGCCACCCGCAGCACATCTTCGGCGCTGACGGCCTCGATGTTCGCCAGCATTTCATCGAATGAAATGTGGCGGCCAAAGACCATCTCCTGGCGGGCCAGATGCGACATGCGGCTGGAGGTGTTCTCGAGGCTCAACATGACGCTGCCCTTCAGGTGGTCCTTGGCGCGACGCAGCTCTTCGGCCGGCACCGCCTCGGATCGCAGCCCGTGCAGTTCGTCGAGCGCGAGCGAAACCACTTCGTCCACCTTGTCGGCGGCGCATCCGGCATACACGCTGATCATGCCCGCGTCGGTGTAGGACGACAGATTGCTGAACACCGAATACGCCAGTCCCCGCTCTTCGCGAATGTGCTGGAACAGCCGGGAGCTCATCGAGCCGCCCAGAATGGTGTTGAGCACAAACACGGCGTGCCGGTCTGCGTGACCCTCGCCGTACGCCGTGGTGCCGAGGCACACGTGGCTCTGTTCAATGTCCTTGACGCGTTGGTCGACCCCCGGCGTCATCGATGGCGCCGTCACCGCGTCGTCAGATGCCACCGAAGACAATGAGCCGAACACACGCGCGATGTCGTCGCGAAGACGATCGTGATCGAGATGACCGGCGGCCGCCACCACCAGGTTGGGCGCCACGTAGGTGCGGCGGAAATAATTGCGCAACTGCGCTGAGGAGAAACTGGCCACCGTCTCGGGCGTGCCGAGAATGGGGCGGCCGAGAGGATGGCGCGTCCAGAACTTCTGCACGAACATTTCGTGCACCAGGTCATCCGGCGCATCCTCGACCATCTTGATTTCTTCGAGAATCACGCCTTGCTCGCGCACCACGTCATCTGGCGCGAGGGCCGGATTCAGGAGCATGTCACTGAGCAGGTCCAGCGCAATCGGCACGTGCTCGTCGAGCACCTTGATGTAGTAGCCGGCGTATTCCTTCGAGGTGAAGGCATCCACCTGGCCGCCGACCGAGTCGATGGCCTGCGCCAAGTCGCGCGCCGATCGCCGTTCGGTGCCCTTGAACAACATGTGCTCCACGAAGTGCGCGATGCCACTCTCGGCATCCGACTCATGGCGCGAGCCACGGGTCAGCCACACACCGATGGCCACCGACCGCACGTGCGGCAGGGTTTCAGTGACAAGCCGCAGGCCGGACGGGAACGTCTCGCTCTTCACCATCGTACGAGGCCCGAACCCTGTAAGTTGTTCAGTAACTGGAGTTTACGCCCTAGGATCAAGTCCAGAATGATACCATGGCCTTTGCCGTGGAACAAGGCTCTCTCGCACTACCGCCGTTGGATTTTTCTGCGCTCGAACGGCCGGAACTCGAACAGGCCGCCATCGGCCTTGGCCTGCCCGGATTTCGCGGCCGGCAGATCTTCCAGTGGATTCATCAACGGGGCGTATCCGACTTCGCCTCGATGACCAATCTGCCGCAGGACTTGCGGGCGGCGCTCGCGGCCCGCGGTGCAATCGCTGAGCCGGCCCTGGTCGCAAAACAAGTCTCATCCGACGGCACCACGAAGTTTCTGCTGCAACTTGGAGACGGCCGGCAGATCGAGGCGGTCTACATTCCTGATACGCCGGCGCAGACCTTCTGCATCTCGACCCAGGTCGGGTGCGCGATGGCGTGCGGCTTCTGCCTCACGGGCAAAATGGGATTGCTGCGTAACCTGACCGCCGGAGAAATTGCCGGCCAGGTGCGTGTGCTCGCGAGAGAAACGGGTCTTGCCACCTCGGCCTTCAACATCGTGCTCATGGGTATGGGCGAACCCCTGCACAACTACGACGCCACGATGAAGGCGCTGAGGATCCTGACAGACGAGCAGGGGTTGGCCGTGCCGCCGCGGCGCATCACACTTTCCACCGTGGGCGTGCTGCCCGGCCTGCAGCGCCTGGCTGAAGAGCCGATCATGCCCAACCTGGCGATTTCCCTGCACGCCACCACAGATGAACAGCGCGACGTGCTCGCGCCCATCAATCGCAAGTACAAGCTGCAGGAGTTGATGGATGTGTGTCGCGCCTTTCCGCTGCGGCGGCGCGGCCGCATCACGTTTGAATACGTGCTGCTCGACCAGGTCAACGACACGCCGGACGACGCGCGAAGGTTGGTGCGCCTGCTCGAAGGCATTCAGGCGAAGGTGAACCTGCTGCCGCTCAATGAGGCTGCGGGCATCCCCTACCGGCGGCCTTCCGACGAGCGGGTAAACGCGTTTGCGGCGATCCTCGCCGACCGCGGCGTCACGGTCTCGGTGCGCAAGAGCCGCGGCCGCGACATTCGCGCCGCGTGTGGTCAGCTATTGGTGGAGACGGCGCGGAAAACGACCTCTGAGGTCTGACCTCTGAGGTCGTTTTCCAGAGGCCTTATTTCTTCTGCGCCAGCCGCGCGGCGGCGGCCTCGACTTTCGCTTCGAGTCCGACTTTATAAGCGACCACGCGCTCGGCGAGTGCGGGGTCGCCCAGCGCGATCATCTGCGCCGCGAGCACGCCGGCGTTGGTCGCGCCGGGCTTGCCAATCGCCACGGTCGCGACGGGCACTCCCGGCGGCATCTGCACGGTGGACAAGAGCGCGTCCATGCCCTTG
>Ga0138256_10006846_pt1 | contig 12050 bp, 7 predicted proteins | sample KNB2016incub_MG_FD_105486 | JGI IMG/M metagenome (GOLD analysis project Ga0138256, IMG submission 105486) | Active sludge microbial communities from wastewater in Klosterneuburg, Austria - KNB2014incub_MG | ecosystem: Engineered > WWTP > Activated sludge > Unclassified | place: Austria... | reverse complement strand
CAGTGTGACCGTGACGACCGCCGGTTGCTCGAATAGCGACGCGGTGGATGTGGCCCTTACCCCATTGCCCGTTGTGAGCCTTGGACCGGACGTGAGCCTTTGTGCCGGTGACCAGGTGATCCTGGATGCCACTACCGCAGGTGCCACCTACTTGTGGGACAATGGTTCTACCAGTGCTACACGCACCGTTTCCACCACCGGCACATATGATGTGACCGTGACGGTCGCTGGCTGTTCAGCGAATGATGCGATCGATGTGACCGTAGTGCCCATCCCTGTCGTTGATCTCGGCCCCGATGTGACCATTTGCGCCGGTGACCAAACCCTGCTCGATGCGACCACACCGGGCGCTACGTATCTCTGGCAGGACGGGAGCACAGGCGCCACATACACCGCGTCGATGGCCGGACCTTACAGCGTGACAGTGACCGTAGGTGCTTGCACCAATAGCGACGCGCTCACGCTCTGGACCACTCCCCTACCGCTGGTTGACCTCGGACCCGATGTCGCGGTCTGCACAGGCGATCAGATCACCCTCGATGTGACCACGATCAACGCCACCTATCTCTGGCAGGATGGTTCGACCGGTGCCACATATACCGCTGCATCCACCGGCAATTATGCGGTGACCGTCACGTCCAACGGCTGCTCCGCTTCCGATGCGATGGACCTCACGGTGAATCCGGCCCCTGTGGTGGACTTGGGCCCTGATCTAAGCCTCTGCCCCGGCGATGAGGTACTTCTCGATGCGACCTTGGCGGGAGCCATATACCTCTGGCAGGATGGTTCCAATTCGCCTACGTTCCTGGCGAACGGAGCAGGCCCGTACAGTGTGACCGTGACCACGGGATCCTGCTCCGGTTCCGATCAGGTGCAGATCACCGCGCTTGTCGCTCCAGTGTTCTCGCTCGGTAACGACAGCACGTTGTGCCCTGGGGAAACGCTGCTGCTGGATATCCCCCTGGCGAACGTGAGCGTGCTCTGGCAGGATGGTTCCACAGCGAACTCCTTCCTGGTGAACAGCGCGGGCACTTACAGCGCCATCGTGACGAACGCGGACGGGTGCTCATCCACTGACGCGGTCCAGATCGCCTATGCCAGCACCTCGGCCATCGATCTGGGCAACGATACCACGTTGTGCGCGGGACAGAACATCCTGCTCGATGCCTTCCTGCCAGGTGCCACCTACTTGTGGAGCACTGGCGCCACCAGCAGCAGCATCTCGGTGAACAGCGCCGGGCCTGTGGATGTGATCGTGACGCAAGGCGCTTGTTCTGTTTCGGATGCTATTGATGTGCAGGTGGTCGCGTCGCCGACTGTGCAGTTGGGCAACGATACCACGCTGTGCGCTGGCGAGATCCTAATGCTCGATGCGACCACCGTAGGATGCACCTACCTCTGGCAGGACGGATCCACTGGAGCCACCTTCCAAGTGCAGCAGGCAGGAACCTTCAGCGTGACCCTTACGAACGCACAACAGTGCAGCGGCACCGACGCCGTGCTGGTCTCGTACGCCGTGCCTGGCGCGATCAACCTCGGGCCGGATCTTACGTTGTGCGCTGGCCCCGCTGTAGCGCTGGATGCCACGCTTCCAGGAGCTACCTATCTCTGGAGCACAGGAGCTACCTCCGCTTCCATCAACGCCACGAGCACCGACACCTATTGGGTCGAAGCCGCGCAAGGCAATTGCACAGTGACGGATACGGTGGACCTCACCTTCCTGCCCGTGCCGTCAGCCGACCTCGGTCCCGACCTCACGCTTTGCAGCGGTGATCAGGCCGTGCTGGATGTTGCGTGGCCCAACGCGACCTACCTCTGGAGCGATGGGACCATCGCCGCTCAGTTCACGGCTTCCTCTTCTGGACCCGTTTGGGTCGAGGTGTCTCTTGGCGTTTGTAGTGCGAGCGACACACTTGGGGTACAAGTGAACCCGCTGCCTACGGTTGATCTTGGCCCGGACGCATCGATCTGCCCCGGGGAGGAACTGCTTCTCGACGCGACCGAACCTGGCGCCACTTATCTGTGGCAGGATGGTTCCACGGGCGCCACTTTCCTTGCGGATGCCAGCGGCCCCTATTCGGTGACGGTCGACTTGAACGGTTGCACCGCCACGGATGCGATGTCGCTCAGCTTGCTGAACGCCCCCATGATCGAACTCGGCACCGATACCAGCGTGTGCGATGGTGTACCCCTTCTTCTCGATCCCGGCGCCAGCAATGCCACACTGCTTTGGTCAGATGGCACCACGTTGCCCACGCTCACCGTGAGCAGCTCGGACACCTATTGGCTGCAAGCCACAGCGAACGGATGTACGACCAACGACACGATCACGGTCGCCTTCGTGAACTTGGGCAACCTTGACCTCGGCCCGGATACAGCCCTGTGCCCGGGTACTTCGATACTACTGAACGCGAGCGTGCCAGGCGCTTCGATCGTCTGGCAGAACGGTTCCACGGCTCCCACGCAAACCGTGAGCGCGGCGGGTACCTGGTCGGCGACAGCGTCGTTGAACGGATGCTCCGTGCAGGATGCGATCATGATCGATCTCGTCGTTCTCCCCAGCGATCCGTTGGGTCCCGATGCCTTCCTCTGCCCGGGTGACAGCCTGCTGCTGTCGGTGCCTGCGCAATCGACCGATGTGGTGTGGTCCGATGCTTCCACCCTTTACGACCTGCTCGTGACCGGTCCCGGCAATTATTCTGTGAGCGCGTCGATCTCCGGTTGCGCTTTCATGGACGCCGTTACACTTTCCGATGCCCCGGCGCCAGGTGCCGACTTAGGTCCGGATATTTCCCTCTGCGAAGGCGAGCACGTGGTCCTATACGCCAACAGTCCCTTGGAAGTGGTCTGGAGCACCGGTTCCACGTCGGAGGATATCATCGTGGACACACCCGGCATCTATTGGGTCGCGGTCGATGGCGGCTGTGCGATCGCCATGGACACGATCCTCGTTCTGCTCGCGGAATGCGGGCCTTACATCCATGTGCCGAACGCCTTCACTCCCGACGGAGACGGGATCAATGATCTGTTCGTGCCGAGCGTGGAGGGAGTGCTCCAGAACTATGCGCTGGACATCTTCGATCGGTGGGGCGAGCGGATCTTCAGCAGCACCGTTCCGAACCAGACCTGGGACGGGACCCACGGTGGATCGCCGGTACCGGACGGGGTCTACTCCTGGACACTCACCTACAAAGCGCGCAACCGCGATGGTGTGCAGCAGGACCGGCTCATCGGGCATGTGACATTACTGCGCTGATCGCGCGGCGGGTGGCGCGTCGAAGCCGTCCTCTTTCCAAATGAACTTTCCAGTAGAGGGTTTGAAGTAGGCCAGGCGGCCTTCACGTTCCACGCTCACAAGGTCTTTGGCAAAGGGGACCACCTTGGTATAGAGGAAGGGGACCACTTCGGCGCCCTTCGCATCGATCGCCCCCAGAGCCCCGTCCTTCGCGGCTACGTACAAGCCGCGCACCGCTTCGGCAATGGTTTGATAACGGGGGGCCACGATCTCCTTGCCCGTGCTGTCGATGAGCCCGAACGACCCGGCGACAACTACTCGCGCCAGCCCTTCCACAACAGGCCATGCTTGGTCGTACTTGAAGTCGACCACAGTGCGGTTCGCCCGATCGATATAGCCCCACTTCACCTTCTTCTTCGCGGGGATCAGGCCATGTGCCGTGACACCCAGGTCAGCGTACTGTGCCGGCACGATCAAAGCGCCCACAGCGTCGATCATGCCCCGCTTGCCCTTCAACTGCACCTCTGCGAAGCCGTTCTCGAACACACCCCAGGTGATCACACCCTCTGGAGCCTCATAGTTGAGCGGCACGACCCACTTCCCCTGGCGATCCGCGTAACCGCAGTGATCGCCATCCACCACAAGGGCTCGCTCATCCACGAACGCACCCACATGATCGTGCTCCACGGGAAGGATCACATCACCGAACGCGCTGATCAACCCGAAGCGGCCCGCCTTCCGAACGCGCGAAACGCCGCGATCGAAGCCCTCGATCCAATCGTATTCCAGCGGCACCACCACCACGCCCTTGGTATCCACCGCGCCCACTTCGCCATCGCGCTCCACCACCGCCAAGCTCCCACGGAAGGAGCCTGCGAGGTCGTAGTCGAACGGGATCACCGTGTTGCCGCGGGCATCGATGAAGCCGTACTTGCCGCCGCGCGCCGCGTAGGCCAGACCACCAACGTGCTCACCGATCTCCTCGAACTCCATCGGAACCACAAGTTCCCCGGTGCGCGAAGCCACGCCCACCTTCCCCGCACGTTCCACCACCGCCAAGCCTTCGGAATGCTCCGAGACCTCATCATGGTCCACGGAGATCACTTCCTTACCACTGCGGTCGATGGTCCCCTCGCGTCCACTGCGGCCTACCAGCGCCTGGCCGTTCACGAAGGGCTCCACCCATTCGTACTCGGCCTTGATCCGTTCTACGCCTTGGTCGTCGATGAAACCCCAAAGACCATTGCGCCGGAAGGGCAGCAACACCTGGCTCGCCACCCGATAGTCCTCCACCAGTTCCTGGATGAACGGATAGTCGGGATGGTCCTTCAGGAACTGCGTGATCGCATCGGCGTCCAGGTCACGGGTGTACGATGTGTACAACGCCCGCCACGCTTCCGGCACCCGGTGGTTTTTGGGGAAATCATGGATGAACGCGGCTAGTTCCTCCTGCGTGCCACGCGGCGTGCTAAGGGCATAGATGGCATCCTCCGCCTGTTCCACATAGGGGCTATCGCCATGGTCCGCGATGAAACGCTGATGGGACGCGATCGTGCCCTCGGCGGTCGCTTCGCGAAAGATCGCCTCTTGGAGCCGACCGCGGGCCTCGTACACCTGGCGCGACCGCGGGAAGCGATCCAGGAACTCTTGGTACGCTGTGGAGGTGTTCACTTCCCGCGCCTCCTGGAACGCGAGGTGATCGCGCACCAACCGGGCCTCCTCCGCCTGCGTGCTCCGTTCGTATTGGGCCAGGAACCGGTCGTAGGCCGCGATGGTGTTCTGCGCTTTGGTCAAGTCCCACGCCACAGAGTGGATATGCTCGCGTTGTGCGACGATCGCGTCCTGATCCACCCCCAACGGTTTGATACGCATGCGCTCGCGATCATCAGCGAGCCCGAAGGTCACCTCGGCACGCAGCAGGTAGGCATATGCCGAATCGAGCTGATAGAACGGATTGTCGGCGCGCCCACTGATCACGCTGAGACCGTACCAGGCGGCGGCCGGATGCTTGTCCACTTCGGCTTGGAACAGCTTCCTCGCCAGGAAGTAATCGTGCATCGAAAGCGCCTCGAAGCCCTTCTCCAGTTTACCGGCCCAAACCCGGGGAACCAAAACCAAGACGAGCGCCGGAACAAGCGCCCGCTTCCACATGTTCACCATCGACGGTCAAAGGTAGACCCGACCAAAGCCGCTGGCCCGCACCTTTGCCGCGCGGTTCCACCAACCGTTGTTCATGAACAGGCGCCAACGTCGGCTCGCTCGCATCGAAGCCCTCCTCACCCGGCGCAATGCCTGGCTCACGCTGGTGGCGCTGGCGCTGGTGACCTTGCCTGCGCTCTTCGCCTTGCGTCATGTGCGGCTGGACCACGACTTCGAGAAATTCTTCCCGCAGGACGATCCCGAACTGGACCGCTACCTGGCTTTCCGCGAACGCTTCGGCCACGACAATGAGTTCGTGCTCTTCGGCCTGGAACACGAACCCAGCGTCTTCGACCGGACCTGGCTCAGGCGAGTGGATGGGCTTGCCGCAGAGCTCACGGCACTGGCCGACGTTCACCAAGTGAATTCACTGACCCGGTTGAACGAGACCCGGGTGACACCCGCTGGTGTGTTCACCTTTCCCTGGTTGCGACTGGAGGACGACAGCACCCTGATCGCTGACGAGCAACGGATCATGGCCGATCCTGTCGCCCGCAATTTCATCAACCCGAGCGGGGACGCGCTGCTGTTGGTGATGAACACCGAACAGAACCTTAGCAAGGTGCGCAGCGACAGCTTGCTCGCGCGGATCGAACGGACGATCGCGGCGAGCGGATTGGAGCACGTGCGGATCGCCGGCCGCATCCACGGGCAGCACTACTACATCGAGCGGATGACGCACGAGCTCGTCACCTTTTTCCTGGCATCTCTGGCCATGCTCGTGCTCTTCTTGATCATCGCATTCCGCACCGGCTGGGGCGTGGGTGCCCCGATCGCGGTCGTGGGCCTTACCGTGTTGTGGCAGGTGGCCTTGATGACGGCGCTGGGGAAACCGTTGAGCATCCTCACCATGTTACTGCCCACCATACTCTTTGTGGTGGGCATGAGCGATGCGGTACACATCATCGAACGGTACATCGAAGCACTGCGCGAAGGGCTGCGTAAGGAACGCGCGCTGGCGGTCACTTTCGATGAGACGGGGCTCAGCACGTTCATTACGATGCTCACCACGGCGATCGGGTACGCGACACTGGCGTTGAGCGGCATCCAGCCGATGCGCGAGTTCGGGATCTACACCGCGCTCGGGGTGTTCCTAGCATACGCGCTAGCGTTCACGCTGCTTCCTGCCGTGCTGTTGCTGGTGCGCACGCCGGTGCCGGTTGAACGCAAGGTGCGCGATTCGCTTTGGGACCGCACCGTACACGATCTCCTGCGCCTTGTGCTACGTCGGCGGAGGACGGTGATGCTCACCGCCATTGCCATCACCGCCCTGTTCGCCGTCTTCATCCCGAGGATCAAGGTGAACAACTTCCTCCTGGAGGACCTGCCGGACAGCGATCCGCAGAAGCAGGGCTTCCTCTGGTTCGAAGAGGTGTTCGGCGGGGTGCGGCCTTTTGATCTGGAGGTGACGATGGTGGACAGGTGGCGCACCATCTGGGACCCGGAAGTGCTACACCAGATCGCGGCGGTCCAGGACCATGTGGAACAGGTCTACGGCATCCATCACATCGCTTCCCCGGTGAGCTTGCTGCGCGCGGCGAACAAAGCGATGAACGGAGGTGACAGCACCTTCCACCGGCTGCCGGAGGATGCGGCCGAGACCCGGCGCATCACGCGCCATGTTCGTGCGTTCGCGGGTACTGAAGCGTTGGCCGGCCTCGTTTCAAGCGATGGCCGCGTCGCTCGGATCAGCGGGCGGATGATCGATGAGGGAGGTGCTGTTCACCGGGTGAAGAACGCCGAACTGGAAGGCTTCATCGCGCAGCACACCGATCCTGCGGTGGTCCGGTTCAACCAGACGGGTATGGCCTTTCTGATCGATCGGAACAACGAGACGCTGAGCCGCCAGATGATCCTGAGCCTCGCGCTCAGCTTCCTCTTGATCGCCGCGATCATGACCTTACTCTTCCGCGACCTGCGGCTCGTGCTCATCGCGCTCGTCCCCAACGTGGTGCCCATGGTATTCATCGCCGGGCTGATGGGCCTCGTGGGCATCGACCTCAAGGTGAGCACGGCGATCATCTTCAGCAATGCCTTCGGCATCGCGGTGGATGATACCATCCACTTGCTCGGCAAACTGCGCATCGAACTGTCCAAGGGCAAGAGCCTCGCCTACGCCATGAAGCGCACCTACCTCAGCGGCGGCAAGGCGGTGATCGTGATGAGCTTGATGCTCTGTGCGGGCTTCATCACCCTGATCGCGTCGGACTTCGCCAGCGTGTACTACATGGGCCTGCTGATCAGCATCACCTTGGGGGTGGCCCTACTGAGCGAGTTGTTCCTATTGCCGCTGTTAGTACTGTACTTCCTGGGAAAGCGGAAGGTGCGGGTGATCGGCTAGAGAGACTTGGCGGTTGTCAGTTGACAGTTGCCGGTTGTCAGTTGCCGGTCGGAAGGGGCAGTAGGCAGTAGCCTCAGTTCTGCTCCTCGATCATCATCTTGTACTCGGCGTCGTCCATGAAGTGGTCCTTGCCCACGTTGATGGTGGCGCGCGCGCTGTCCTTCATGCCCTTGGTGCCGAGGTAGGTGGAGTAGCGCATCAGGGCGTTCTTCAGCAGTTTCTTCTGGTCGGCGGGTAGTTGGGCGATGTCACCGATGCCTGCATAGGCCTTCACGTACTCCTTCATACTCAGATCGCCCTCTTTCACCAAGTTGCTCTTGTACTGGGAGAGGGCGAGCATCATCCAGGCCCCGGCGTTCTCCGGGTAGTAGCCCGTCATGCCATCGAACATGGATTTGGCCTTGCTGTAGCTGCCCTCCTCGTACATGTTCTCGCCCTGCTCCATGGACAGGGTGTTCAGCTCGGCCCAATAATCCTCGTAGTTGCCGAAGAATTCCTTCTCCTTGTCCTTCTTGCGGTACTTCTCCGCCCACTTCACCGCGTCGCGCGCGGCCTTGGGGTAGTCGGCTTGGTACTTTTCGATCTTGCTCATCTCGTACAGGCACATGCTCATGTACAGGTACGGCAGGGGATCTTTCTTGGTGTTGTCGTTCAGGGTATAACCCTCGGCCTTGCCTAGGCACTTCTCGTAGTTCTCATCCACGTACATCACGAGCAGGTCCTCATAGACGTGCTTCTGAGCTTGCATGGCAGGCGAAGCGACCAGCAACAAGGCTGCGGAGATCAGACGTTTCATGCGTTTTCGGCTTGCCGCTGCGGTTGGCAAGATCGATGCCGAAGATAGAGGAAGGGCGGAACCCTCATCAGGTGGCAGGAGCAAGGGCAGGGGCAAGTATGCGTTGCCTCCTACCCTTGCTCCTGTACCTGCCCCTGCTCCTGCCTAGTTGATCCCCCTCGCCTTACGCACCTGCTCCCAGGCGTCCTGCACCTTCTTGAACTTCTCTGCGGCGGCGCGTTGCACCTCCTCGCCGAGGTGGCCCACTTTATCGGGGTGGTGCTTCATGGCCGCACGGCGGTAGGCCTTCTTCACCTCTTCATCGCTGGCCTTGGGATCGACCTCCAGGATCTGGTAGGCACGGTCGGGTGTGGCGCGGCCGAACATGGCGCTGAGGGAGGCCAGATCCTTCTCGCTGACATAGAGGTAGTGCGCGATGCGCCGCACCATCTCGATCTCTGAAGGGGCCACGCTGCCATCCGCATGCGCCAGACCGATAAGGAAGTGCAGCAATTGCAGACGCGCGGAATGTGGCATGTGGCCACGCACCTGTTCGCACACTTGCTGTAGCGGGATCTCCTGATTGAGCGCATCGCGCAGCATGAGGATCATCTGCTGGGCGTTGGGCTCGCCGAACTGCTTGCGGAAGAATGAGCGCGCGAGGTCCAGTTCGGCCTTGGTGACGCGGCCATCCGCCCGCATCATGGCGGCGCTCAGCACGACCAAGCTCAGAGCCAGGTCACCTTGTGTGGTTTGGCCCTGTCCAGCGCTGCCGCGTGGAGGCGGGATCGCGCGTTGACCGGTCGTAGTTGTTCCGCTCACACCATCCACCAAGGCACCGATGGCGAAACCCAAGATCCCGCCGATCGGCCCACCGAAGGCCCAGCCCAATCCACCTGCGATCCACTTGCTGTAGCTCATGCCTTCTACCAGCTACCACCGGCTCCGCCGCCGCCGAAACTGCCGCCACCAAAGCCACCGAAGCCACCGCCTCCTCCTCCAAAACCGCCGCCACCACTAAAGCCTCCCCAACTTCCACGATGCGACCGGTTCGCCTGGCTCAATAGCCACCACGCGGTGAAGAGATCCACGCCGTTCGTCCGCGCATAGCGCTTGGCTTTGTTGCGCTGGCTGATGCCGATGAAGATGAGTACCAGCAGCACCATGATGATCACCGGCCAGGGGAATTTCTTCTTGCCGTAGCTCTTGTGATCGAACTCGCCTTTCGCCAGCGACATCAACACGTCCGTGCCGTGGTCCAGACCACTGTAATAAGCTCCATCGCGGAAGCGCGGCAGGATCTCGTTCTCCACGATGTTCTTCGCGGTGAGGTCGGGTATCGCGCCTTCAAGACCATAGCCTGTAGCGATGAACACATGCCGTTGGCCCGGTGGTCCGCTGGGTTTCACCAGAAGGACTATGCCATTGTCGAAGCCCTTCGCGCCCACGCCCCAGGTCTCGCCTATTTCGAAAGCGAAGTCCGAAGGCGGAAGACCGCACAGCGTATCCACCACGAGCACGATGATGCGGTTGCTGGTCTCCTGCGCGAAGCGCCCGAGTTTACGGTCGAGCCGTTCCACCTCGTCCGCGCTGAGCAGGTCCGTGAACTGCCACACCAGATGGTCCTGCTGATCGGCCGAAGGTTTCTTGGGCAAGCACGGATCCTCCTGGGCGAGGATCGGCAAGGCCGCCAAAGCCAGCAGCAACATCGGTATCCGGAGAGCCTTCATCGGATGCTGATGTCGTCCGAGAGTTCGTTGCTGTCGTCGCTCTTCCGGGGGAAGCGCGCTTTGAGTTTCTGGCCGATCATGCCTGCGGCCTCGCAGAGCCCGTCCGCCTGGCGGCCTGCGGCGAAATGCAAGCGCAACACGCCGATCACGTCGGTCCAGAAGCCTTCGGGCACGATGGCGTTGATCCCCGCATCGCCGATCACGGCCACTTTGTGATCGATCACGCTCACGTAGATGATCACGCCATTGCGGTCCCTGGTACGGTGCATGCCGAGTTCCTCGAACACGAAGGCGGCGTGGTCCAGGACATCCTCTGGGCACAGATCTTCGAGGTGAACACGGATCTCGCCGCTCGTGGCCATCTCCGCATCGCGGATGGCGGCCTTCACCCGGACCTTCTCATCGGGGCTCAGGAAATTCTCCGCGGCCAGATCGGGGTCGGTAGTGGTTGCTGAGGTTCGCGTGTCCATCCGGTTCGTTGATCGCGCAGGCTTGAACCCATGGCGACAAGGGTCGCAAAGATCGCAGACCGAACGTTGCCGTCGATCCTCGATCCGGGCGAACGGTCCCGGCTACATTTGAACGGCATGTCCGCGCGCTCCTCGCTCACCACCTTTTTGGGCTCAAGGGGCTTTGTGGCGGTAGCGCTGGTAGCGCACTTCCTCTTCCTCTTCGCGCTCTACCGCACGCAGGGCATCATCACTGACCTGGAAGCGGAGAAATACATCGGCGCGGCTGCTGACCTGCTGAATGGCGACACGCACGATCTGCTGCACCGCTACCCCGGCTATGGCATGTACGTGCTCTTCCTGGTCCCATTCACCCTGCTAGGCGATGTGCGCCTGGCGATCATCGCGCAAGTTCTTCTGGGTCTATGGGCCGCATGGGCATTGCGTTCGCTGGTGCTGCGGCTCACGGGTTCAAAGGCCTGGGCGCAACTAGGCGGCGCCTTGCTGCTGCTGAGCTACGTGGTGCATAGCTGGACGCTCACGCTCTTCAGTGAACCGCTGATCAGCGCGCTCGGCATCGTGCTGATCGAACGCGCGACAAGGCCGGGAGACCGATTCCCCTGGTCTGCGGTACTGCTCATGCCGGTGGTCCTGTTCGCGCGGCCGATCGGGATCCTTTTCGTCGCGCCCGTGGCGGCGTACCTCCTGCTGCGGCATCGCACTTGGCCAGGCTGGGTGTTGCCGACGGGCGCGGTGGCATTGTTCGTCCTGCAACTCTTCCTGCCTATGGATCGTGAGACGGTGGTCGTACCCATCGTGCAAGGCGAAGTCGTCTATGGCTTTCCGCAATGGGTGGGGGCTGCGGAGAATTTCGATGGACGCACCATCGGCGGTGCGCAACTGGAATTAGTCCAGCAACACGGGCTCTGGGTCGCGAGCAAGCTCGCCGTGCAGAAGGCGCTCACCTTCTTCCACCTCACGCGGCCCTTCTTCTCCACCGCGCACAACGTGGCTTTGGTGCTGCACTACCCCATCTACCTCTTCGCGGCGATCGGCCTCTTCAAGCCGCGTTGTGCGGAACAGAACATCGTGCTAGCCGTGCTGGCGCTGCACATCGCTGTATTCTCCCTCACCTACTTGGAATGGCACGGGCGCTTCATGGCCCCGGTCTGGCCGCTGCTGCTGATGGTCGCTACGATCGGCGGACAGCGGGCGCTGCGTGGTGATGTCCTGCCGAAGCGGGATCCTCAATGAACACCGGCTGCGACCCCGCTGGGGTCGAACCCGTGGGACGATCTCATCCTAAAAGCTGCGACCCCTT
>Ga0138256_10006845_pt1 | contig 12050 bp, 11 predicted proteins | sample KNB2016incub_MG_FD_105486 | JGI IMG/M metagenome (GOLD analysis project Ga0138256, IMG submission 105486) | Active sludge microbial communities from wastewater in Klosterneuburg, Austria - KNB2014incub_MG | ecosystem: Engineered > WWTP > Activated sludge > Unclassified | place: Austria... | reverse complement strand
CGGTTGGTTTGTATTGATGGATATCTCTTTTACAGAAACTGATGTTCTTTATAATGGTACGCAGGTTCTTTATCACCTCCAGAAAGCCCATGAAGGCAAGCTCTTTATAATGCTTAACAAGTGTTGCCCCCGCCGCTTCCATTTTATCGCCGCCCCAGCAACGGATATCTGCTGCAGTGTCCTTTTTCCTGAGTTCATAAATAAGATTACTGCCATGCAGATCGCCACTGGCTTCGCCGGCAATGATATAATATTTCATACGCTAAATTAAACGATAATTGGCGAAAAGTTCAGGTACGAAATGGCTGTAATAAATTACCCGAATGTTTTAATGCTTAAAGCTGTAAGGGCATAAATAAGTGTTGCCACAAAAATGCCTTTCGCAGTATTGTCGATTCTTGCATTAATATATATAGTGAATAAAATGGCATTTGCCATTAAGGAAAGACTGATGGCTGCGGTTAACAGGCGGTGCCCGGGTTGTACAAAAATATACTGTAATGCCTGAAAGTAATTGAGTGGTCCCAGTTTGGTATATTTAAAAACAGCAAAGCCGACAAAGGGGGCAACCATGCCAAGTATAAATCCGAAAATAAAATTATCTCGTTTAAATATCATTTGAAGAGGTTCTTTTTTTCTAATTGTTTTTTCAGGGTATAGTTTGTAAGGTCGAACTGCACAGGTACAACACTTACATAATTGTTTTTGAGCGCCCACACATCAGTGTCTTTGCTTTTATCGAAATTGATAAATTCACCGGTGAGCCAATAATATTTTTTGCCCTGTGGGTCTTTGCGCTCATCAAAATCCTCTTCATATTTGGCATAGGCCTGTTTACAGATTTTCACGCCTTTTATCAGTTCCTGGTTTACGGCAGGAATATTTACATTCAGTAAAAGGTGTTTATCCATTTTTTCTTTCAGCAAAGCGCTCACAATTTTCCGTATAAAGAACCTGGCTGCGGAAAAATCAGCTTCCACACTATAATCCAGCAAAGAAAAACCAATACTGGGTATACTTTCAATAGAGGCTTCCATGGCGGCACTCATGGTACCACTATAAATGACGTTAATAGAATGGTTGGCGCCATGGTTGATACCGCTTAAACACAGGTCTGGTTTCCGGTGTAGTACTTTATCCACAGCCAGTTTTACACAATCTACGGGGGTGCCTGTTGTTTGCCACGCTTCTGTATCGCCGAAAATATCTACTTTATGCATGCGCAGGGGATGGCCAATAGTGATTGCATGCCCCATTCCGCTTTGCGGTTTATCAGGCGCTACTACTACAACTTTGCCAAGGTCTTTTACTGCTTCTACTAAATTGCGGATTCCGGGTGCTGTAATGCCATCATCGTTGGTAATAAGAATGATGGGCTTGTTTTTTTTGTTCCTGGTCATTCTGAATATTAAAACTGAGGAAATAATAATCTGGCAATACCCGGCTGACGGAATGGCCAGGGGATCATTGCTATAATAATGATTAACGAAATTCCGAAATAGATTAGTGTGCGCTTATGTTTTTGTGCATCAGTAGTCGCTCTTTTCACCATACTTCTGCCCATATGAACCAGCAGCCAGGCAACAATCATCATCAGGGCATGCTCCACAGCAAAGAACCGCTCAACGGGGTCTTTCATAACTTCACCCACTCCGCTTTTCAGCTTTTCAAACCAGGTACCAGTGAAATACAGGATCAGGCCCATCAGTAACTGTATATCGCAACTGATCATAAAAAAGAGATTCACCCTGTTATCGCTGCTGCTGTACCTTCTTTTGGATATAACTGCAAACAAAGCAGATAATACAGCCCAAACACCAAATAATAAAACTGCCCAGCGGAGAATGTTGTGTATGATGAGTGAATAATTCATAAAAATAAATTTGCTGCAAAAATACAGGAACTGAATTAGATTATTTTACTATCCAAACTTAGTGGGGAATAGGACCGGGCGCTGAATTTTACAACCCGTAAAAAACTTCTTTGTCCTCTGCTTCAAGGGAATAATAAAAATAAATTTGGCGAAACTAAATATATTAGTATATTTGTGCTAATCAAATTAGCTCTATTATGTCAATAGCCGGACAAAATCTCAAATACCTCCGCAAACTCCGTGGATGGACACAGGAAGAATTTGCCAACAAACTCCGCATCAAACGCTCCTTAGTGGGAGCTTATGAAGAAGAACGTGCCGATCCAAGGCTTGATGTTCTGGAAATTGTTGCCGATATGTTCAAACTTACTTTAGATGAACTTTTACTGAAGGACCTTGGTAACACGACCAATAATTATTTGGCCAGGCGTCGCCAGCAAAAGATGATGAGCGCCGACAGGAATGTAATTCATTTTGTTCCGGTAAAGGCTGCTGCCGGTTACCTGGCAAGTTATGCCGACAGTGAATTCATTGATGAGCTGAATACATTTACGTTGCCGATGCTGTCTGGTGGTAATTACCGGGCATTTGAGATCATTGGCGATAGTATGCTGCCAACACCCAGCGGCAGTATTATTGTTGGCGAAAAAATTGAAGACACAGCCGATATAAAAAGCAGTCAGGCCTATATTGTAGTGAGTCGCAATGAAGGTATTGTGTACAAGCGGGTGGAAAAGAACAACCGGAGCAAGAATAAACTGACACTGGTGAGTGATAATCCACAATACCAGCCATACCAGGTAAACGCCGAGGATGTGGTGGAATTATGGCAGGCTCAAATGGTTATCAGCAAAATAAGCCAACAGCAACGTTGGGATGTGAACTCACTGGCCAGCATGGTGAATAACCTGCAGAGCCAGGTAAGCACATTGAAGAAAAAATTGAATTAATAATAAAATTACAGACAGGAAATGAACGCAAAGGAATTGCTGATACTCAATTTTGAGGAGGTTAGGCGCAGGAGTATAAAAGTATGGAAGGGAATTCCGGAAGACGATCTTTACTGGAGACCCGATCCGGATGCCATGAGTTGTTTTGAAATGATACGGCATGTGCTTGAGTCGGAAAATATTTACCATCATATCATTCTCAACAGGGGAGGTCTCAATGATTATGAAAGTCCCTTGACGAGTAACCCTTATACCACGGTTGATGATGAACTAAAACATGCACAACCATACCGGGAGAAGTTTTTAAAAATGGTTCATTCTTTTTCTTTGAAGGAACTGGACGAAGTCTATATCACCCGTAAAGAAAAGGGTCAGCACCGGAAGTTAGGAGATTATTTACTACGGGTGGCTTACCATGAAGCTGTGCATACCGGGCAATTACTGGATTATTTACGCACAATAAAAGCACCAAGGGCTAATGTATGGGATTAACTTTTATCTTTAGTGAAATATAACTTTAGCAAAACCAGATACATCGATTAATAATTAAAAAACACAGTTATGATTAAACTTCAGATCATCGGCAATCTTGGTAAAGATTGCATCGTAAAAGAGATCAATGGTAAAAATGTGATCAACTTCAGCGTTGCACATACAGAACGTTTTAAGGACGCCCAGGGCAACCAGAAAGAAAGGACCACCTGGGTGGAATGTGCATACTGGACGGATAGGACAGCTATTGCCCCTTACCTGGTGAAGGGTACCATGGTTTATGCAGAAGGTTCACCTGAGGCAGACCCCTATATGAACAAAGAGGGACAGGCTGCTGCCACATTGAGGATGAGGGTTCAAAACATTCAATTGCTTGGCGGCGGAAACCGGGATAACCAGGGTGCAAACCAGGGTAATGTGACCAATACTGGATTGACCGTATCGCCGGTAGTCAAAGTTGAAGCGGTCAATGCTCCTGCGCCTGTTGATGATTTACCATTCTAAATTTTATGTAGTAAAAAAGATAAAGCCCCTTACGGGGCTTTTTTATTTTGCCTGCCTTTATAAAGTTTTATCTTGCACAAAACGATTAATGTGAAAAATAAAATAAAATTCATCTGCCTTCTTCTTCTTCTTTCAGGTAACATCAAAGCCCAAAAAAACTACACCCAATATGTAGACCCGATGATTGGGACTGGTGGGCACGGCCATACCTACCCGGGTGCTGTGTTACCGCATGGAATGGTGCAACTAAGTCCAGATACGAGGCTGGAAGGATGGGATGGGTGCAGCGGTTATCATTATTCAGATGATTTTATTTATGGGTTCACTCACACACACCTGAGTGGTACCGGATGTAGTGATTACGGCGATATACTGTTGATGCCAATGAATGGAACTCCTTCTCCTGATAACAAAATATATGGCTCAAAATTCTCACACAGCAACGAGAAAGCTACAGCGGGATATTATTCTGTGAAATTGGATGACGATAATATCCTGGCTGAACTGACAACAACGACAAGAGCAGGATTTCATAAATATACCTTCACTTCTGCCGGCGCAGCACATATTATTCTCGACCTTAAACACAGGGATGAAGTGATTGAATCATCCATAAAAATGATCAACGACCATACGGTTGTAGGGCTCCGCCGAAGTAAGGCCTGGGCTAACGACCAGTACGTTTATTTTGCGATCGAATTTTCTGTTCCTTTTAAAACTGCGGATATATGGAAAGATGAAAAAGCACTGACAGATGGAAGGGACGAACATGGCAAGAACCTAAAAGCCTATTTTAGCTTCGATAAAAAAATGGTGATGGTGAAAGTAGCCTTATCAGGTGTAAGCATTGAAGGCGCACAGAGGAATCTTGCAAAAGAATTACCAGGCTGGGATTTTGAAAAAGTAAAAACCGATGCAAAGAATGTGTGGAATGCTGAGTTAAGCAAAATAGATGTAAACAGCAATGACAATAAACAACTGCGTACATTTTATACGGCATTATATCATACCATGATCGTTCCTAATATCAATATGGACGTTGACAAGCAGTACAGGGGAAGGGATAATCAAATTCATGTGGCAAAAGATTTTACAAACTACTCTGTTTTTTCTCTCTGGGATACTTATCGTGGCGCCCACCCGCTGTATACGATAATTGATCAAAAAAGAACACTCGATTATATCAAATCGTTTCTTGCACAGTATAAAGAAGGCGGACGTTTGCCGGTATGGGAACTCAGTGGTTGTGAAACAGATTGCATGATCGGGTACCACAGTGTGCCTGTAATTGTGGATGCGTATATGAAAGGGATCAACCAGTTTGACACTAAACTGGCACTGGAGGCCATGAAGAAAAGCGCTACCTGGGATCATTTGGGATTGCCTGCATTGATGGATCATGGTTTCCTGGAAATGGATGACGAGCATGAAAGTGTAAGCAAGACACTGGAATATGCTTATGATGACTGGTGTATCGCACAGTTTGCAAAAAAACTTGGATATGATATTGATTATATCAACTACACCAGGAGAGCACAATCATATAAGAACCTCTTTAACCTGCAAACCGGCTTTATGCGGCCACGCAAAAACGGAAACTGGGTTTCGCCATTTGACCCAAGGGAAGTGAATAATAATTTTACCGAAGCCAATAGCTGGCAGTATTCTTTTTATATGCCCCACGATGTAATGGGCTACCTGGATCTTATTGGCGGAAGAAAGTACATGGAAGAAAAACTGGACGAATTATTTACTGAGAATTCTCAGACCACCGGCCGTCAGCAAAGTGATATCACCGGGCTTATTGGTCAGTATGCACATGGTAATGAACCCAGTCATCATATTGCATACCTCTACAACTTCACCGGAGCTGCTCAAAAAACACAGGCGATGGTTCATCGTATCATGAAGGAAATGTATCACGATGCACCCGATGGTTTGTCAGGTAATGAAGACTGCGGGCAGATGAGTGCCTGGTATATTTTGAGTGCACTGGGATTTTATCCCGTCACTCCGGGAACAACCGATTTTATTATTGGCACCCCCTTATTTCCTTCGGCAACCATTCGGCTGGAGAATGGAAAGTTATTTAATATAAAAGCACAGGATGTAAGTGATAGGAATTACTATGTACAGTCTGTGATGCTAAACAATGCAGTTCACAATAAATCCTATCTCTCTTATTTCGACATCAATAAAGGGGGTTCAGTGAATTTTGTAATGGGAGATAAGCCGTCTGCTTTTGGGAAAACGGGGATGCCCATTACGGCCATTACCGATAACCTGATCATACTAAACCCAATTATCGACGCCGGGTCTATGTCTTTTACCGGTACCAAAAATGTGACTATCAACAGCAATCAGGCCAACGTAAGTTATTTTTACACTACTGATGGCTCGCTGCCCAATGCTAAATCAAAAAAATACTCCGGCGATTTTTTTATTGATACTTCTGTGACCATTAAAGCAATCGCCATTCATAATAAAAGCGGCGAAGCCAGTTATGTTACTACCGCAAGATTTATGAAGCGCCCAAATAACTGGACCATTAAACTGAATACAGGTTTCGAACAACAGTATGATGGTGGTGGCACAGCTGGCCTTATTGATGGCATCAGCGGAAGCAGCAACTGGCGAAAAGGAAACTGGCAGGGTTACCAGAAAACAGATATGGACGCCGTAATTGATATGCAGGAAGCAAAAACTATTTCGAAAGTTTCGGCAGGATTCCTGCAGGACGTAGGTGCATGGATTGTGGCGCCAAAGCAATTCATTGTGGAAGTATCAATCGATGGCAAAGTATTTTTACAGGTTTACAGCGGCGGGAATTTTTTACCTGTTGAAGACAGGAAGGTACAGGTGAAGAATATTGAGGCATCATTTACACCGGTTGTTGCAAGATATGTACGGGTGAGAGCAGTGCAGTATGGTAAACTTCCAACCTGGCACGAAGGAGCAGGAGGAGATACGCATTTGTTCATTGATGAAATTGAAATTAAGTAACACAATAAAAGCCCGTTCATTCGAACGGGCTTTTATGATTTTATAATTATGAATTAATGTTTTTCAAAATCGGATGCCTTTGGCATTAAATCAGAAGGATTACGAAGCTTGCTGTGATTTTTACTGTACAGGAAATAAACCACCAATCCGACAGCCATCCATCCGAATGCAACTTTTAATGTTTGTGCATCCAGTCCCACGATCATGGCTGTACAAATGAGTACGCCCAATGAAGATACAACGGGATATATCGGCGCTTTGAATGGCCTTGGAATATTTGGTTCTTTTACTCTCAATACCCAAATGCCTGCACTCACCAATACGAAGGCGAACAATGTTCCGAATGAAGTAAGGTCTCCTGCAACATGGCCTGGTACAAATGCAGCAAATAATCCTACAAAAACAAATAATATCCAGTTGGCTTTGTACGGGGTTTTATATTTGGGATGAATTACACCGAATGCTTTCGGAATAAGTCCATCGTTACTCATGGTATAGAATATACGGCTTTGTCCCATCAGCATCACCAAGATAACAGAAGAGAAGCCGGCAAGTATCGCAACCGTAACAGCAGTTGCCAGCCAACCATAACCAGTCATATAAGTAGAGATGGCATAGGCTACCGATGCTTCACGTCCTTTTTCAGGATCAACAAAATCTTTCCAGTTTGCTACACCTGTAAGTACGTGCCCAAAAAGGATATAAAGAATAGTACAGACAACGAGTGAGCCCAGGATACCGATCGGCATATCTCTTTTTGGATTCTTTGCTTCCTGAGCTGCGGTACTTACTGCATCAAAACCGATGAAGGCGAAGAATACAATCGCCGCTCCACCGAGTACACCACCCCAACCATGCTTGTTCCATCCGCTGTAATCAGCTATCACTTTTCCGGCGCTGTCGGTAACTGCCGGTGTATTTTCAGGAATTAAATAAGGGGTATGGTTTGCACCATTAATGAACTGCCATCCTATAACAATGAATATTAAAACGATAGCAACTTTGATGAACACGATGATCATGTTCACCATGGCAGATTCCTGTGTTCCTTTGATCAGTAATAATGTGAGTAAAAGAAGAATGATAAGTGCAGGTGCATTCATGATGCCGGAATGATGAATACCGGCAGAATCGGTAAAGCTTTCAAACGGCGAATGGCACCATTCATAGGGTATTTGCCCGCCGAAGAGTTTATTCAGGTATTCACTCCATGCAATAGAAACAGTTGCAGCGCCCAATGCATATTCCATGATCAGCGCCCAGCCAATTATCCAGGCCACTAGTTCACCCATAGTTGTATAGCTATAAGCATAAGCACTACCGGCTATGGGGATCATGGCGGCAAATTCAGCATAACATAATCCTGCAAAAGCACAGCCAATGGCTGCAACAACAAATGATAATGTTACACCAGGGCCTGCGGCCTGACCAGCAGCAGCAGCAGTTCTTACAAAAAGTCCTGCGCCGATAATGGCACCGATACCGAGCGCAATAAGATTAGCTGCTCCAAGCGTACGTTTGAGACCATGCTCTCCGCCTTCGGCCTGGGCCAGCATCTGGCTCAATGGTTTCTTTACAAATAAACTCATAGTAGTTGGTTGGTTTTGATGAACAATGAATTGGAAAAATAAGCAATTAATCTTTAAAAAAGCAACCACCTGTACTTTTTTGCAGGCCTAAGCTGTTTAACGGCTTTTAATATTATATTGCGTTACTAAATGTTTTGCAATGGAAATAACTCACCAACCCCCTAAAAAAAGCAGGCTTACGCTTTATATTCTTATTGCAATGGTAGTGGGCATCCTGGTAGGGTATTATGTACATGAAAACTATGGAGCAGATACTGTCAAAACCTTTTCCGATAATGTAAAGCTATTGACGACTATATTCCTTCGCATGGTGCAGATGATCATTGCACCTATTGTTTTCGCTACCCTGGTTGTGGGTATTGCAAAATTGGGCGATATGAAAACTGTAGGAAGGGTTGGAGGCAAAGCCATGATCTGGTTTATTTCCGCCTCACTGATCTCCTTATCACTGGGTTTGATACTGGTTAATATTTTTAAACCAGGTGTTGGGGTGGATATTACCAACACTGATATGGCGGCTGTAAATGACCTGCTGGAAAAATCAAAAGGGTTTTCGTTACAAAAATTTGTTGAGCATGTAGTGCCAAAAAGTGTAATAGAGGCGATGGCGACCAACGAAATACTTCAGTTGGTTGTTTTTTCAGTTTTCTTTGGAGTAGCATTAACCGCTATAGGGAAAAAAGGAGAACCCGTAATACATGCATTGGACTCTATTGCCCATGTGGTATTGAAAATGGTTACGTATGTATTGTATATGGCGCCCCTGGGAGTATTTGGAGCCATGGCTGCAGCCATTGCAAAAAATGGACTGGGTATTTTGGTTACTTTCGGAAAATATGTAGGCGAGTTTTATTTGGGGTTAGCCATCCTTTGGTTGTTACTGCTTTTTGTTGGCTATCTGTTCTTAAAAAAACGACTTCCATTTTTGTTAAGAAGAATAGCATCACCTATGTCTATTGCATTCAGTACGGCCAGTAGTGAAGCGGTATATCCAAAATTGGTAGAGGAAATGGAACGCTTTGGGTGTAATAATAAAATTGTAAGTTTTGTTTTACCGCTGGGCTATTCGTTTAATTTAGATGGCAGCATGATGTATATGACCTTTGCCAGCATGTTTATTGCCCAGGCTTTCAATATTACTTCCATAACCGGCGACGTATCTCAGCAAATAATAATGCTGCTGGTGTTTCTTATAACCAGTAAGGGAATTGCCGGTGTGCCCAGGGCATCATTGGTGGTAGTATTGGCTACCGGCGCCATGTTTGGTTTACCACCCGAAGGAGTGGGGCTTATACTGGCGATTGATGTATTTTGCGATATGGGCCGAACCATGACCAATGTGTTAGGAAACGCTTTGGCAACTGCTGCAGTAAGCAAATGGGAAGGCCAGTTGGATAATCCGTAACTATCTTAAAGTAATGTAAATGTTAGACTTTATTCTCCTTGATTTTTCGTGGACGCAATTGCTGCAGCCGCAATGGTATATTGATAATGGGGGACTGTGGCTGCTGTTAGTTATTATTTTTGCAGAAACCGGTTTGTTTATCGGGTTCTTTTTCCCCGGAGATTCTTTATTATTTGTTGCCGGCATATTCAGTAATAAGCTGGCGGCATCTTTATACGATACAGGAAGCGATTTTTTAAACCTGCTGATGATTAGCGCCTTGTGTATAGGCGCCGGTATTTTAGGGAATACTGTTGGGTATATTTTTGGCCGGCGTGTGGGGCCCGCCATGTATAACTGGAAAGACAGGCTCTTATTCAAGCAAAAATATTTACACCAGGCAAAGGATTTTTACGACAAGCATGGCGGCGGGGCCATTGTATTTGCAAGGTTTCTTCCATTTATCCGCACATTTGCCCCAATTGTTGCCGGTATTGTTGGCATGGATAAAAAGAAATTTTCATTCTTTAATATTATTGGCTGTATTGCATGGGTCGTTTCCATGTTATTTATCGGGCATTACCTTAACTCATTTGTAAAAAAACAATTTGGAATAGACCTGGAAAAGCACCTCGAGATAATTGTTATAGCGATTGTTTTGGTAACCACCGCACCTGTCTTAATAAAATTATTTTTCGGAAAAAAGAAAAAGGCTGAAGATGCAGGTTCAAAAATCTAATCATTCCATATTTAATATAGCAGTCATAGTAGCCGCTCTTGGCTACTTTGTTGATATTTACGATCTGCTTTTGTTCAGTATTACCCGTGTACCAAGTCTTAAGTCATTAGGTTTATCTGATGCAGAGATATTATCTAAAGGAGAGGGTATTATCATGTGGCAGATGGCCGGCCTGTTGATAGGGGGTATTATATGGGGTATAATGGGAGATAAAAAAGGGAGATTGAGCGTACTGTTTGGTTCCATCATTTTATATTCACTTGCAAATATTGCCAATGGCTTTGTGCAGACTGCCGACCAGTTTAAGATCATCCGGTTTATAGCGGGTATCGGGCTTGCCGGTGAATTAGGCGCAGGAATTACATTGGTATCGGAGCTTACGCCTAAAAATAAAAGAGGCATTGCCACTTCAATGGTAGCAGGGATTGGATTAACAGGTGCGGTAGTGGCTTTTATAATGAAAGAGAATTTCGATTGGCGCACCTGCTATTTTATTGGCGGTGGGCTGGGGTTGATCTTATTGGTGCTGCGGATATCTGTTTTTGAATCGGGAATGTTTCATGAGGTAAAAAAAATGAATGTTCAGCGGGGGAATTTCTTTATGCTTTTTAATACCGGGGAGAAATTTAAAAAATACCTGTGCAGTATCCTGATCGGGTTGCCTACCTGGTTTGTTATAGGTGTATTGGTAACATTTTCCAGCGAGTTTGGAAAACAAATGGGCATTGAAGAAAAGATAGATCCCGGTAAAGCGATAATGTATGCATATGCTGCTATTTCCATCGGAGATATTTTAGTTGGCTTTATCAGCCAGTGGTTTAAAAGCAGGAAAAAAGCATTATACCTGTTTTATTTTATTACTGCCGTGTTCATGGTATTGTATTTTACAATTCAGTGGAATGGCACTGCTGCCAATATGTATTGGATATGTGCCGGTCTGGGTTTTGGTACCGGCTTTTGGGCAATATTTGTAACCATGGGAGCAGAGCAGTTTGGAACCAATATCAGGGCAACAGCGGCAACAACCATTCCCAATATGGTAAGAGGCATGCTTACTGTGATGATATTACCCTTGTTTAAATTATTCAGGGGCATGACCGATTATGTTACGGGAGGCTGGATAACTGCCATAGTGATCATGACCATAACTGTTGTTGCAGCCATTTTAACCAAAGAGACTTTTCATAAAGATTTAAATTACATTGAAGAATAATTTCTGTAGTGCCTCATTTTTAAAAGCTGTCTCCCGCATATTGCGGGATGTCGAAGGCGGCTTAAAACGAAATATCCTGGCTTCGACAATCCCGATAGTTATCGGGACTGACACACTACTAATATAAAAAAGCTATGACACTATATAATTTCTGTGTTTCCGTGCCTCTGTGGCAAATAAAAAAAATAATCAGTGGCTAAAAAGTTCCTCATCATACGTTTTTCATCCATCGGCGATATTGTTTTAACAACGCCGGTGATCCGTTGCCTGCGTAAACAATATCCTGAAGCAGAAATACATTTT